>Ga0194128_10002696_pt1 | contig 28302 bp, 25 predicted proteins | sample TA2KigCa65mmetaG_FD_148650 | JGI IMG/M metagenome (GOLD analysis project Ga0194128, IMG submission 148650) | Freshwater microbial communities from Lake Tanganyika, Tanzania - TA2015037 Kigoma Deep Cast 65m | ecosystem: Environmental > Aquatic > Freshwater > Lake | place: Tanzania: Lake...
CGGGCTTCTGCCTCGCCGCCGGGACCACCCTCGAAGCCGCGAACTGGCCCCAATTCCGCGGGCCGACCGGCCAGGGCATCTCCACCGACAAAAACCCGCCGCTCACTTGGTCCGCGACCGAGAACATCGCCTGGAAGACCGAGTTGCCGGGCCAATCCTGGTCCTCGCCCATCATTTGGGGCGAACGCGTCTTTGTCACCACGGCGACCGAGAACGGCGCTTCCTGCCGCGTGCTCGCGCTCGATCGGAAGTCGGGAAAGATTCTTTGGGACAAGGAAGTGTTCCAACAGGTGCCTCGTCGCAAGGAAGGCCGCAACAGTTACGCCACGCCCACGCCCGCCACGGATGGGGAACGAGTTTACGCGTGCTTCGGCGACGGCAGTTTTGCCGCGCTCAACTTCGCGGGCGAAGTGGTATGGACGAATCGCGATTACAAGTTCTACGGACAGCACGGTCTCGGCACCGCGCTGCTCCTGCACGACGGTGCGGTCATCATGGCTCGCGACGGCAGCAACGATGGCGAAGACAAAAAGCTCGGCTGGCAAACGCCGTGGGACCAGGCCTACGTGCTGGCCCTGGACGCCAAGACCGGCAAGGAACGCTGGAAGGGAAAGCGCGGTCTGTCCCGCATTTCACACGGGATGCCGGTGATCTGGGAACACGACGGCAAGTCACAGGTGGTGACGGAGGCCGGGGACGTGGTGCAGGGCTTTGATCTCAAGACCGGTCAACGTCTCTGGAGCAGCCTGGTGGCAGGGGAAGGCAAGGTGCCTTCCGCCGTGATCGGTGACGGCCTGGTGTTCACGTCGGGAGGTTGGGGCGGGAAAGAATCGATCAAGGCCTTCAAGCTCGGCGGCCAAGGTGATCTCCAGGAGTCCAACCTGGTCTGGGAACAGAAGAAAGGCATGCCCAAGGTGCCGTCGATGCTCTACGTGAAGCCCCATCTCTTCGCCATCACCGATGGCGGCATTGCCACCTGCATGAAAGCCGCAACTGGCGAAATCGTCTGGCAGGAGCGCGTGGGTGGGAACTTCTCGGCATCGCCGGTCGTGGCGGGCGGGCGCATCTATTTCGTGGGCGACAACGGTGAGACGACCGTCATCGAGGCCGGCCCGGAGTTCAAGGTGCTGGCGAAGAATGCACTCGGCGAAAAGCTGCAGGCGTCGCCGGCGATTTCCCAGGGACAGATCTTTATCCGCACGGAAAAGAACCTGTTCTGCATCGGAGCTAAGTGAGGCCTTCCATCGGAACAACTCAAACCAACCACAAATGCCCCCCAGAAGTGACCGGAGACAGTCCTTGATCGACCGCAGCATGACCGCGGCGATTCTTGGTGCGCTGCTGACGCTCGGCGTCGGGCCTTTCGCCGAGGCCGCACTCTTGCCCCAGCTCAAGGTCAGCGACAACCACCGCTTCCTCACCACCGCCGACGGCAAGCCGTTCTTCTGGCTGGGTGACACGGCGTGGGAATTGTTTCACCGCCTCAATCGCGAAGAGGCGGCGCGTTACCTCGAAGACCGGGCGAGCAAGGGCTTCACCGTCATTCAAGCCGTCGCGCTGGCGGAACTCGATGGGTTGAACACGCCCAACGCCTATGGCCATCGCCCGCTCGTAGGGAACGATCCCAAGCGGCCCGATGTGAAAGACGGGCCGGACAACGATTACTGGGACCACGTGGACTTCATCGTGCGCCGCGCAAACGAACTAGGTCTGCGCATCGGTTTCCTCCCGACCTGGGGCGACAAGTGGCACAAGAAGGGCGGCAAAGGCCCGCTCGTCTTCAATCCCGAGAACGCGCGCATCTACGGCAAATGGCTGGGCCGGCGCTACCGTGAAGCCGGACTGGTCTGGATTCTCGGCGGCGACAAATTCGTCGGCGACGACGAAGAGCGCCGCACGCTCGAAGCGATGGCGCGCGGATTGAAAGAGGGCGACCGGGGCCGGCACCTAATCACGTTTCATCCGGTCGGCCAATACAGCTCGGCGATCTGGTTCCACGACGCGCCCTGGCTGGATTTCAACATGGTGCAGACCGGGCATACGCGCGACCGGGACAATCACACGTCGGTCCTGGCTGAATACGGGCGCACACCGGCGAAGCCCGTGCTCGATGGTGAACCCGGCTATGAGAACATCCCGCACGCCTTCAATGCGGCCAATGGCCGGATGGAGGCCATCCATGCGCGGCGGTTCTGTTACTGGGCGTTGTTCAGCGGCGCGTTCGGCCACACCTATGGCTGCAACGAAGTCTGGCAGATGTGGGCGCCGGGCCGCGAACCGAGGCTCGGGGCCGAACGACCGTGGCACGAAGTCATCCAGCTTCCCGGCGCGGGGCAGATGCAGCACGCCCGCGCCTTGATAGAATCCGGGAAATATTTTGACCGCCTGCCGGACACCTCGCTGGTCGTCCCGCCGAATGCCACCGGTCCGGATTACGTGGCCGCCTGTCGCGCTCCCGACTCGCGCTATGCGCTGGTCTATTTCCCCTCCGGCAAGCCGGCGACGATCCGGACTTACCTGCTCAAGGGGCCGAAGCTGGCCGCCCAGTGGTTCGATCCCTGCACGGGTGAGCGTCGCGACGCACCGGCGGTTGAGGTCGCGCCGTGGAAGACCACGGAGTTCAAGCCGCCCGTGGCGGACCAGGACTGGGTGTTGGTGCTGGAGGCGAAATGAACCAACCCATCCTCTCTGTGTCCTCCAAACCTCTGTGCTGCACTCCGGAGCGTCTTGCGTTTTTAGCGCAGAGATTCGGAGGACACAGCGACCCTGATTACAACCCATGAAACAAACCTCGCTCATTTCGATCCTCTCCTTCTTCACCGCACTTCTGCTGGTTTGCGGCACGGGCCTGTCCGCCCAGAACGACAAGCCCCGCGTCTTCGTGCTCACCGACATCGAGAACGAGCCCGATGACGCCATGTCCATGGTGCGGTTCCTCACCTACTGCAATCACTGGGACGTCGAGGGCCTCATCGCCACCACCTCCGTTCATCAACGAAACCGGACCGCCGCAGCGCGCATTCGCCGCATCGTCGAGGCTTACGGCAAGGTCCGCGACAACCTGCTCCTGCACGAGCCGGGTTTTCCTACGACCGAGCACCTGCTTTCCGTGGTCAAGGAAGGCCCGGCGCTCTACGGAATGAAAGCCGTCGGCGAAGGGCATGATTCGTCCGGCTCGGAACTGCTCATCCAGGCCGTGGACAAGGCGGACCCACGTCCACTCTGGGTGCCGGTCTGGGGCGGCCCTAACGTGCTGGCGCAGGCGCTCTGGAAGGTCCGCGCCACCCGCACGCCCTCGCAACTGGATCAATTCGTCGCCAAGCTCCGCGTCTATACCATCTCGGACCAGGACGACAGCGGCCCGTGGCTGCGACAGAACTTCACCAATCTGTTTTACATCGCCAGTCCCGGCTATCATGACGGCGGCGCGTATCACCATGCGACGTGGAGCGGGATCAGCGGCGACAATTTTCACGCGCGTTGCGACGGCGCCGACTTCGAACTGGTGACCAACGAGTGGCTCGACCGCAACATCCGCCGCAAGGGATCGCTCGGCGCCGAATACCCGCTCTGGGAATACCTGATGGAAGGCGACACGCCGTCGTTCTTTAACTTGATCTCCAACGGCCTGAGCGATCCCGAACATCCGAACTGGGGCGGCTGGGGTGGCCGCTACGAGTTCTACACGCCGCGCCTCCAGAAGTGGCATCCCCAGGCCGAGACCCGCCCATTCTGGAGCGACGCCGATGACGAAGTGCTCGGCATCGACGGACGCTGGCACGATGACAACCACGCCACCATCTGGCGCTGGCGCTCGGCGTATCAGAACGACTTCGCGGCGCGCATGGACTGGACGATCAAGCCCTACAACCAGGCCAACCATCCGCCCGTGCCGAAGCTCACCCACGCGAACCGACTCACCGCCAAGCCCGGCGAACGCGTCAACCTCAGCGCCGCCGGTTCAACCGACCCGGACGGCGACGCCCTTTCGTATCAATGGTTCTATTACCATGAGGCGGGGACGTTTCCGATTTCCAACTCACGCAGCGGACAGCCCCTGATCATCCAAAACTTCGACCAACCGCAGGCCTGGTTCACCGTGCCCACGCGCGGCGTCATGGCCCCTGGCACCGGCACCATGCACGTGATCCTCGCCGTGACCGATCACGGCACACCTCGCCTCACCCGCTACCAGCGGGTATTGGTGGAAGTGAAACGATGAACGACGTCACAACCCATTCCAGCAGCCCCTCGGAATTCAAGGACATGAAAACCTCAATTCCGGCAGCATGCAGCTTCCCAACCCGTTAGCTTCATCGAAACATGAGCCATTCGACTCTCCCGTCTCCCACGCTCGGCGTCATCTACGGCAACCGCGATTTCTTCCCCGACCAACTCGTCACCGAGGCGCGGGCGGACCTCGCCACACTTTTCGGCCAGCTCGGAATCAAGGCCATTCAACTTGGCGAATCCGATTCCAAGCTCGGCGGTGTCGAGACGCACAAGGACGCCCGCAAGTGCGCGGAGTTGTTCAAGCACCACGCGGATGAAATGGACGGCATCCTCGTCTGCCTGCCGAACTTCGGCGATGAAAAGGGCGTCGCCGACACGCTCAAGCTCGCCGGCCTCAATGTGCCCGTGCTCATTCAAGGTTATCCCGACGACCCCAAGCAGCTCATGCCCTCGCGCCGTCGCGATTCGTTCTGCGGCAAGATCTCCGTCTGCAACAACCTCGTGCAGGCCGGCATCAAGTTCTCGCTGACCAGCAAACACGTCTCGCACCCGATGTCCGACAGCTTCAGGCGCGACCTGCAAGAGTTCCTCGGCGTCTGCCGGGTCGTGAACGGCCTCCGCGGCGTTCGCCTCGGCGCCGTCGGCGCGCGGCCCGGAGCATTCAACACCGTGCGTTACTCGGAGAAGATCCTGGAGCGCCACGGCATCAGCGTCACCACGGTGGATCTGTCGGAAATCATCGGCGCGGCGAACAAGCTCGACGCCAACGCCGCGGCGGTTGAGGCGAAGCTTTCCGAAATCACCGGCTACGCCCCCGCGCCAAGCGTGCCGAAGGAGAAGCTCGTGCAGATGGCCAAGATGGGGGTGGTGCTTACCGATTGGATGAACGCCAATCACCTCGACGCCACCGCCATCCAATGCTGGACCTCGGTGCAGGCGAACTTCGGCTGCAACGTCTGCACGCTCATGAGCATGATGAGCGAGAAGTTCATGCCCAGCGCCTGCGAAGTGGACGTCACCGGCGTGCTCACCATGTATGCCATGCAACTCGCCGGCGGCACGCCCGCCGCGCTCGTGGACTGGAACAACAACTACGCGGACGACGACGACAAATGCGTCCTCTTCCACTGCGGCAACTGGGCGAAATCCTTCCTGCCTGACATCAAGATCTCCAACGCGCCGATCTTGGGCAGCATTCTAGGCGTGGAAAACACCTACGGCGCGCTCGACGGCCGCACGCCCGCCGGCCCGCTGACCTACGGTCGCATCACCACCGCCGACGCCGAGGGCAAGATCCGCTGCTACGTCGGCGAAGGCGAACTCACGAATGACAAGCTCGACACCTTCGGCAACCGCGCCGTGGCCAAAGTGCCGAACCTGCAGAAGCTGCTGCGCCACGTCTGCGAAAAGGGTTTTGAGCATCACGTCGTCATGACGCAGTCGCACTCGGCGGCGATTCTGGCCGAGGCGTTTGGGAACTATTTCGGGTGGGAAGTGTACGCGCAGGGGAACGACGGCGTTTCATGAACGATCACGACCTCCAGCTCAAAGCGGTCTCCCTTCGACGCACGATGCTGCGGCTCATCGTCAACGCCGGCGCGGGCCACACCGGCGGCGGGTTGTCCTGCCTGGACATCCTGAACGTCCTCTACAATCGCGTCCTCAAGGTCTCGCCGCAGACGTTCACCAGTCCGACGCGCGACCGCTACGTGCAGAGCAAGGGCCATTGCGTCGAAGCGCTTTACGCCGTGCTCGCCGACCGAGGGTTCTTTCCGGCGTCGGACTTGGACACCGTCTGCCATTATCAATCGCACTACGTCGGCCATCCTACACGGCACATTCCCGGCGTGGAGATGAACACCGGCGCGCTCGGCCACGGGCTGCCGATCTCCATCGGCATGGCGCTCGCCGCGAAGATGGACGGCGCGACATATCGCGTCTTCACGCTGCTCGGCGACGGCGAACTCGCGGAGGGTTCAAACTGGGAAGCCGGCCTCGCCGCAGCGCATTACAAGCTTGATAACCTGTTCGCGATTCTCGACCACAACACGCTTCAGATCACCGGTCACACCCGCGACGTGATGAGCAACGAACCACTCGACGAGAAGTGGCGCGCGTTCGGCTGGGAAGTCCGCAGCGTGAACGGCCACGACTACGCCGCGCTGACGAAGGCGCTCAACGATCCGCCTGAACCCGGCAAACCCACGTTCATCATCGCCAACACCGTCAAAGGCAAAGGCGTCAGCTTCATGGAGAACGTGGCCAAGTGGCATCACGGCGTGCCCAGTGAAGCGGAACTGAAACAAGCGCTGGCCGAACTCGACGCGGCCGAGGCCACACTGAAGGAGGCCAAGTGAGCGCGCCCGCACCCTCCATGTTCACGCCGGCCGCGAAGGCGATGGCGGAGAAGCTCGGCCTGAAGATGGGCCGCGCCAACCTCGACGAATTCGCCGCCACGCTGGAAGAGTTGGCGAAGGCGAACCCAAACATCGTCGCCGTCACCAGTGACTCGCGAGGGTCAGGTAAACTCGCACCCTTCGGCAAGGCGTTGCCCAGGCAGATCGTCGAGGTCGGCATCGCCGAGCAGAACCTCGTCGGGATCACCGCCGGGCTGGCGGCCTGTGGCAAAAAGGCGTTCGGGGTCTCGCCAAGTTGCTTCCTCACCGCGCGTTCGCTGGAGCAGATCAAAAACGACATCTGTTACTCGGACGTTCCCGCCGTGCTCATCGGCATCAGCTCGGGCGTCAGCTACGGCGCGCTCGGAACGACGCATCATTCGTTGCACGACCTCGCCGTTTTGCGCGCCATCAACAACCTTACGATCCTCGTCCCGGCGGACAATTTCGAGTCGCGCCAGGCCATCCTCGCCGCGGCCAGGGCGACGAAGCCCGTCTTCGTCCGCTTCGGGAAGGCCGCGATGTTCAACCTCCACGGACCGGAGACGACATTTGAACCTGGCCAAGCGATCACCCTGCGCGAGGGCAACGACGTGGCGTTCATAGCCAACGGCGAAACGGTGGTTCACGCCTTCCTCGCGGCCGCGCAACTTGCCGAACGCGGCATTCAGGCACGCGTCCTTTCGGTTCACACGGTGAAGCCACTCGACACCGGGGCCATTCTCAAGGCCGGCCGCGAATGCAAAGCCGTCCTCACCGTGGAAGAACACCTGGTTCACGGCGGCCTGGGCGAGGCGGCCGCGTCCGCGCTGTTGCAGGCTGGAGTGGTCAAGCCCTTCCGCATCGTGGGCATTCCGGATGAAGAAACCGTTCCCGGAGCGCAGGCGGACATCTTCCGGCACTACGGCATCAGCATGGAAGGATTGTCCGAAACCGCGACCAAGCTCTTGAGATAGCATGAGCCTGATCCTCGCCCTTGACCAAAGCACCTCCGCGACGAAAGCCGTGCTCTTCGACGCGCGCGGCCGGGTGCTGGACAAAGCCTCGCGCGACCACCGCCAGATCTACCCGCAGCCTGGCTGGGTGGAACACGACGCCGGGGAAATCTGGCACAACGTCCGCGCGGTCGTCGGGCAGATCGCCCGACGCAACCGCGCCCGGCTCAACCAACTCGCGGCGCTCAGCCTCACGAACCAGCGCGAGACCGTGCTGGTCTTCGACCGCAAGACCGGCGAGCCGTTGTGCCATGCCCTCGTCTGGCAGGACCGCCGCGGCGACGCCCTCTGCGCCAGGCTCACCCAACAAGGCCACGGCCCGCGGGTGCAGCGGAAAACGGGGCTGAAGATCGACACCTACTTTTCCGCCTCCAAGATCCGCTGGCTCGTCGAGCACAAACCCAGGATCGCCGCGAAGCTGAAGGGCGGTGACGCGGTCGTCAGCACGATGGACGCGTATCTCATCCATCGGCTCACCGGCGGCCAGACGTTCGCGACCGACTTCACCAACGCGAGCCGCACGCTGTTGTTCGACATCGGCACACTGCAATGGGATGCCGGCCTTTGCCGGCTCTTCAGGGTCCCCGTGAGCGCCTTACCCGAAGTCCGCGAAAGCGCGGCGCAGTTTGGTGAGACCGACGTCTGCGGCCTTTTGCCGAAGCGGGTGCCGATCACCGGCGTGATGGGCGATTCACAGGCGTCCTTGTTTGCACAACGCTGTTATTGCCCGGGCACGGCCAAGGCGACGTTCGGCACGGGCACCAGCGTGTTGCTCAACATTGGCGACACACTGCGCGTGCCGAAGCAAGGGGCGGTCACCGCCCTGGCCTGGGTCTGGCAGGGCAAACCGACTTATGCGTTTGAAGGCCTTATCAGTTTCTCCGCCGCCACGATTGAATGGCTCAAGACCCGGCTCGGCCTCATCCAGAGCGCGGCGGAAGTGGAGGCGCTGGCCTTGAGCGTGAAGGACAACGGCGGGGTTTATCTCGTGCCGGCGTTTGCGGGCCTGAGCGCGCCGTATTGGGCGCCGGAAGCGCGGGCCGCCATCATCGGCATGACGGCGCATTCGAGCAAGGCGCACATCGCCCGCGCCGCGCAGGAAGCCATCGCGTATCAAATCCGCGACGTGCTCGACATGATGCGCGCCGAGGCAAAGGTGAAACTGCAAAGCCTCCACGCTGATGGCGGACCGACGCGGAACAAGTTCCTGATGCAGTTCACTGCCGACCTGACGCGCACCGACATCAAGGTTGCCGAGGTCGTCGAGAGTTCCGCCTGGGGCGCCGCGATGAACGGGTGGCTGGGCCTCGGCAAATCGTATGGCGACCTGGAGCAGTTGCCGCGTTCGCAAACGACCTTTGGTCCGAAGATGCAGACCGCCGAAGCCGCTCGTCTGCACCGCGCCTGGCGGGACGCCGTGAAGCGAGTGTTGTGACCACCAAAACCCTATCATGAAAAGCACCCTCATCCATCGGGCTGTCGCTGTGGCGACGGCGTGCCTGGGCCTTCTGTTCGCCGGCAGCGCAAGCGCGCAGCCGGCGGCCAAAACCAAAATCGCCGTCGTCATCTCGACGTTGAACAACCCATGGTTCGTCGTCCTCGGCGAGACCGCCAAGGCCCGTGCCAACGAGCTCGGTTACGATGCGACGATCTTCGATTCGCAGAATGACACGGCCAAGGAGGCGTCGCACTTCGAGAACCTCATCGCCGGCGGCTATAAGGCGGTGCTCTTCAATCCGACCGACGCCGATGGTTCGGTCGCGAATGTGCTCAAGGCGAAGAAAGCGGGCGTGCCGGTTTTTTGCATTGATCGCGAGATCAATTCCACCAACGCCGCTACGTCGCAGATGCTTTCGGACAATTACTCCGGCTGCGTGGCGCTTGGGCAATATTTTGTGAAGACGGTCGGCAAAGAAGGAACGTATGCTGAGTTGCTGGGGCTCGTTGGCGACAACAACACCTGGAATCGCTCGAAAGGTTTTCACAGCGTGGTGGATCGCTTTCCCGGCTTGAAGATGGTCGCGCAGCAGACGGCTGAGTTCGATCGCGCCAAGGCGTTGGAAGTCATGGAGTCCATTTTGCAGAAGAACCCCGACCTCAACGCCGTGTTCTGCGGCAACGACGCGATGGCGATGGGCGCGTATCAGGCGCTGGTGAGCGCGGGCAAGGCGGACCGGATCAAGGTCTTTGGTTTCGACGGCGCGGACGACGTGGTGAAGTTGATCGCCGAAAAGAAGATTGCCGCTACCGGCATGCAGTTCCCCAAAGTGATGGCGCAGAAGGCGGCGGAATACGCGGACCAATACCTCAAAGGCAAACGCGACTTCCCGCAGAAAGTCCCGGTCAAGGTGGACCTCGTCACGCCGGACAACGTCAGCAAATACGGCGACTACGGCAAGAAGCCATAAGTCCGTCGCGCTCTCGCTGCCATGAAACGATTCCTGCCCTGGCTCATCCTGCTGATTCTGGTGGGTGGCCTGTGCCTGGCCTTTCCGCCGTTTCGCGTGCATTCGCTCAAGGCCGTGCGCGAGGCGCAGGCGAGCAAGCAGTTCGACGCGGCAGCGTTTGTCGGCCGCTTCTGGGGCGAGAAGCTGTTGCCGGCGACGGAAAAGGCGGCGGACGCGACGCAAGTGGTCGCCGCCGTGGCCAGCAATCCGGCGAAAGTGCGCGAGCAGTTCGGACGCACCGTGGGGGTGAGCAGTTCGTATTTCCTGTTCCTGCGCGGCTCGGGGCGCGTGGTCAGCGCTGGCGACGACACCATTTGCCTGTCGCTCCAGCCGGAGGGCGAAGTGGCGGAGGTCGTCGTGCCACTGGGCCTGGTGTTCGGCAACGCCGTCCGCGACGGCACGGGCCTGCTGGATTCGAGTTCGTATCCGAACGCGCAGGAGTTCAACGACATTTCCGCCGCGCTCAACAGAATGGTTGAGACGAACGTGCTGCCGCAGTTGCAGCAGATGGCCAAGGTCGGCACGCGCATCCAGTTCGCGGGCTGCGTGGAAGTGGCCGATGAGGAGACGGATTTGAAACCCCTCAAACTCGTTCCGGTCACGGTGAAGCCGGAGTGACGCGCGCCATGACTTCCTCCGCCCAGCCACCCGACGATGCGCTGCTCGAAGCGACGGACATTACGAAGTCGTTTCCCGGGGTGCGGGCGTTGGATGGCGTCCATCTGACGGTGCGGCGGGGGCGGCTGAACGCGTTGCTCGGGGAAAACGGCGCCGGCAAGTCCACGCTGATGAACATCCTCGCCGGGGTGTTCCCGCCGGATGCGGGCACGGTGCGGCTGGCAGGGAAGCCGGTCCGGTTCCAGAACACGCGCGAGGCACAGGCGGCGGGCATCGCGATCATCTTCCAGGAACTGAACCTCGTACCGGAGTTGAGCATCGCGGAGAACATCTTCATCGGCCGCGAGCCGTTGAACCGCTTCGGACTGGTGGACTTCGAACGCATGAACGCGGACACGGCGGCTTTGCTCCAGGAGCTGGAACTGGACGTTGACCCGCGCACGTGGGTGTCGCAGCTCAAGGTGGGCGCGCAGCAGGTCGTCGAGATTGCCCGGGCGATGTCGTTCAACGCGCGCGTCATCATCATGGACGAGCCCACCTCCGCCATCACCGAGCACGAGATCGAAGTGCTTTTCCGACAGATCAAGCGGCTCAAGCAAAACGGTGTCGGCCTGATCTACATCACCCACAAGCTCGATGAGCTGCCGGTGATCGCGGACGACCTCACGGTGTTTCGCGATGGAAAGTTCGTCGGGGCCAAGCCGTTCAAGGAAGTGACGCGCGACGAAGTGATCCGCATGATGGTCGGGCGTGAGTTGGCCGACCTGTTTCCCAAATCGCCGCCCCAGGTGGGCGACGTGGTGCTGCGGGTCCGAAACATTTACCTGAAGCATCCCGAACGTGAGAACGATTTTGCGGTGCGCGACGTATCCTTTGAAGTGCGGCGCGGCGAGGTGCTGGGGGTTTTCGGGTTGATGGGCGCGGGCCGCACGGAGTTGCTGCAAACCATCTTCGGCCTCCATCCCGGGACTTCGACGGGCGAAGTGGAGATCGCCGGCAAACGCGTGAGCATCCAATCGCCGCAGGATGCGATCGCCGCGAAGCTCGCGCTGGCACCGGAAGATCGCAAAGCCGAGGGCGTGGTGCTGGAGTTGAGCGTGGCGCACAACACCACGCTGGCCTGCCTGTCGAAGATTGAGCGCTTCGGATTCCTGCAACCGCAACTCGAGCACGCCTTGGTCGGTGGCTACGTTTCCCGGCTGCGCGTGAGGACACCTTCCATTCATCAGGCCATCGTGAATTTGAGCGGCGGCAACCAGCAGAAAGTGGTGCTCGCCAAATGGCTGGCCACCGAGCCGGAGGTTCTCCTGCTCGACGAGCCGACGCGCGGGATCGACATCCATGCCAAGAAAGAGATTTACGCGCTCATTGACGGACTCGCGCGGAGCGGGCTGGGAGTCGTGATGGTGTCGTCGGAGCTTCCGGAGATTCTGGGCGTCGCCGACCGCATCATGGTGTTGTGCGAAGGCCGCAAGACGGCGGAGTTCTCGAGAGCGGAAGCGACCGAGGAGAGGGTGGTCAAGGCGGCGCTGCCCGGCGGAATGAACCATTGATCCATGACATCCCATCGAAATGTTCTCGACCAGTTGAAGCGCTTCCAGTCCGTGCTGGCCCTCGCGCTCATGGTCCTCGCGCTGGCGCTGATGACGGACAAGTTCTTCACGGTGGACAACAGTCTCAACGTGCTGCGGCAGATCTGCGCCAACCTGTGCCTCTCCGTCGGTATGACCATCATCATCCTGTCCGGCGGCATTGATCTGTCGGTCGGCTCGATGCTCGCGCTGTCCGGCGCGGTGGCGGCGGGGTTGTTGAAGAACGGCGTCGTGATTCCGGGCACGGATGTGTTCATCGAGGTGACGGTGTCCGGCGCGATTCTGGCGGGGTTGCTCGTCGGCACGGTGCTGGGTTGGTTCAACGGCCTGGTCATCACGCGCTTCAAGCTGCCGCCGTTCGTGGCGACGCTCGGCATGTTGAGCATCGCACGCGGCCTCACGATGTTGTGGACGGGCGGATTTCCCATCACGCGCCTCGGTGACACCTTCGGCTTCATGGGGTCGGGAGATGTCGTCGGAATACCGATGCCGGTCTGGATTTCGGCCGCGCTGGTCGCGCTGTCTGTGGTGTTGATGACGCGCACGCGGTTGGGTCGCAACGTCTATGCGGTCGGCGGTAATGAAAGAGCCGCGAGGTTGAGCGGGTTGAACGTGAACCGCATCAAACTGCTGGTTTACACGCTGGGCGGAACGATGTCGGGGGTGGCGGGATTGCTGGTCACGGCGAGACTGGATTCCGCGACGCCCACGGCGGGGCTGAGCTACGAGCTGGATTCCATCGCGGCGGTGGTCATTGGCGGCACGTCCTTGAACGGTGGCCGCGGCACGATCATGGGCACGGTCCTCGGCTGTCTGATCATCGGCGTGCTGAACAACGGACTGGTGTTGCTGGAAGTGTCCCCGTTCTGGCAGCAGGTCATCAAGGGGCTGGTGATCCTGATCGCGGTGGCCGTGGACAAAATGGGCGCCCGGAAGAGTGGATCATGACCCGCTTCACTCATTCGCGCCCCGATGTTGCTCCGTATGGCCTCACCTCCGTGCCCTGGAGGCAGGTGGACGAAGAATCAGCGGACGACGAGCGCGGGCTGCAGTCAGTCAATCCACAATGAGTCCTTCGATGAAACCCGCTCTCACTTTCCTCACCGCTCTGCTGCTCGCGCCCCTGGCCGCCCTTCATGGCGATGGCTATGCCCTCATCTACACGCCCACCGGCAAACCGTTTCGCGTTCGATTGGAACGGATCTCGGGCAAGCAGTGGACGGCGCGGTGGTTTGATCCCCGGACCGGCAAATCCAACGATGCCGGTCAGTTTGCGAACGAAGGCGAGCGCGATCTCTCGCCACCCGGCAATCCCGGCGTGGGCAACGACTGGGTCCTGGTGCTGGAAACAAAATGAACCAACCCAATATCTCTGTGTCCTCCCAATCTCTGTGCTGCACTCCGGAGCGTCGTGCGTTTTTAGCGCAGAGATTCGGAGGACACAGAGGCGTTGATTCGAGGCCCCGGATTTGCGCGTGGTGGGCAGTGGCGGCGCTTTTGTCGTTCGCGTTTCATTGTCTCGCCGCGCCCGCTGCACCGGCTCCCGTAGCATCCTCCGAGGCGCCCGCGCCGCTGCGCTTATGTATGGCCACGCTCGAACACGACCACGCCTGGTGGACGATGGATCACATCCGCGAAACGCCCGGTGTCGAGCTCGTGGGCGTCTTCGACCGCCAAGAGCATCTGCGGGAGAAGGCCCGCAAGCGCCTGACCAACTCCGTTCCGCTTTTCGACGACCCGGAGAAGATGCTCAAAACGGTCAAGCCCGATGCCCTGATCGTAACCGCCCCCAACAACGAACATCGCGACCTGGTCGAACTGGCCACCCGGTATCGCATCCATTGCCTGGTGCAAAAGCCCATGGCCACCACCGCGGCGGATGCTCGCGCCATGCAGAAGGCGGCGGCCGCGGCGGACATCACGTTGATGGTGAATTACTATCCGCTTTGGCAGCCGGCCCGGCACGAACTGCTCACGCGCGCCAAGGCCGGCGAGATCGGCGAGGTGCAGCAGATGACTGTCGTCAACGGCATGCAGGGCCCGAAGGACATGAATGTGCTGACCCCGGACTACCGGAAATGGCTCTACGATCCGGAGCGCAACGGCGGCCATGTCATGGGCGACCAGGTGACGTATGGCCTGGACTATGTTCTTTGGGTCATGGGCCGCCCCGAGAGCGTCGTCGCCACGATCACGCCGATCAAGAAGCACGAGGAAGGCATCGACGATCTGGCCACGCTGACGCTCAGTTATCTTCAAGACGTGGTATCAACCCTATTGGAGCACCGGCATCGTCGTCAGGTTCGACTCCGAGCAACACGGTGGCGGGAATCGCGGCCTGACGATTTCGAACACCGGTCCCACGACCAAGCGGAGCAGCATGGCAAAGTTCCCCCGGCCAAACCAGGACCTCGCCGGCTGCAATGCCCTGCGCCTCTGGTTCAAGCCCCACGGATTGAAAGACTCCGAGGGGACAGTCTCCATGGGATTCATTGACGGTTCGAGTGAGATTTGGCAGGTGGATTTGCCCGAGGTGCTTTCCGGCACGGAACCGTGCGTCATTCAGGTTCGCCTGGCGGATTTTCGGAGGGTGCTGCGCAGGAACAACGGCAGGATCGATCTGGAGAACCGGGATTTTTGTTTCTGGATGACCGGCACGTACAAGTTCACCGTGGATGACATCCTGTTCGTGCATGACCCGGTTTTGCCGGAGTTCCCCAGTCCTCCGGAAAGTGCAGTTCGGCCATAGGCGACGAACCCGGTCACCTCGACGAAACTGGACACGATGAGCATTATCTAGGACGGTGGCCGGACTTTTCGCGTGCGGTTCTCTTCGACGGAATCACCCCGGATGACTCGCTCCTGGAGCGTGGGCGTCAGCGGCCCCGTTTGCCACGAACCAGTTCACCGCGTGCCAGGCCAACTCGTTTCGCTCATCCCTTGATTCGGCCCACCGCCGAGTGCGAGGCGGTGAGGCCGCTGATGCGGTTGCGGAACTCATACACGTCCGCACGATAGAGCGTCGTTTCCTGCCAGAGCGGCTTTTCGTCATTGGCGAACCCCGTGGCCACGATCTCAAAGCAGGCGGTGCCGATGGGGACTCGAAGATGCGCGGCCTGATTTTTAGCGGCATTGACCGCATGAATGACCTCCTCGGCTCCGCTGATCTCCAACCCGCATTTCTCCGTCCAGCAGGAGTAGAGCGATCCCTTGGCATCCGACCGGGTCATTTGCGGGCATAGACTCGCGACGACGTGCCGCCGCTCGTAGATCACCGGTGCGCCGTCGGCCAGGCGGATGCGCTCCATGTAGATGAGCGGCTCTTCCGCGCGGACTTTCAGGCCCAGGGCCACGGCCGGTGGCGCCTCGGCGGCGGTCAGTTTCCGGAATTCGAGCAGGGAAGTGCCGGGCTTCTTGCCGGCTGCCAGGGCCTTGTCCGTGAAGCTCACCAACCGCTCCAGGTCGTAGTCGAGCACGCTCTCCCGCACAAAGGTGCCGGCTCCGCGGCGCACCTCGAGCAGGCCCTGCGAGACCAGGCTGCTCAACGCCTTGTTCGCAGTCGGTCGGCTGGTCTTGAAGCGTTCGGCGATTTCGCGTTCGGTGAGGAACTGCGCGCCGGGCGCGAAATCTCCCTCCCGAATGAGCGCGCGCAACTGCTCGATGAGGCGCTGATGAAAAGTGCCGTTGACGGCCATGCGCGGAGGATGGGCCATTAAAAGGACTTTGACAAGTGGCTAAGCCAATTTGTATTGTGGCTAAGCCAATTCTATGACTGCTGCTCACTACCTGAACGGAGCTCGGCTGGAAGCCGGCTCTCGTTCCCTGCCACCGCTCGCGTCGCCGGTGGATGGGACGCCCCTTGGATGCGTGCGGGTGGCTGATGCCGCGGTCGTCGGGCAGGCCGTCCAGTCCGCGCAGGCGGCTTTCAAGCTGTGGAGCCAGGTTCCGGTGAAGGAGCGGGTGCAGGTGCTCTACCGGTTCAAGGCTCTCGTCGAAAAGAACATCAACGACCTCGCCCGCCAGGTCACCGCCGAGAACGGCAAAACCACGGCCGAATCCGCCGCGGGGATCCAGCGGGGCATCGAGATCGTCGAGTATGCTGCCAGCCTGCCGCAGTTGTTCGCCGGTGAGATCCTGGAGGTCAGCACGGGGGTGGACTGTTACACCCGCCGCTTTCCGCTCGGCGTTGTGGCCGGTATCACGCCCTTCAATTTTCCCGCCATGGTGCCCATGTGGATGTTTCCCATGGCAATCGCCTGTGGGAACAGCTTCATCCTGAAGCCGAGCGAGCAGGTTCCCTACACCTCGCTGCTCCTTGCGGAGCTGCTGAAGGAGGCGGGGCTGCCGGACGGGGTCTTCAATGTCGTACAGGGCGACCGCGAAACCGTGGAGGCCGTGCTCGATCATCCCGGCATTACAGCGGCGGCGTTCGTCGGTTCCACAGCGGTGGCGAAGACCGTGTATGACCGCGGGATCGCAGCCAACAAACGCATGCTGACCCTGGGCGGTGCCAAGAATCACCTCGTTGTGGTGCCGGACGCCGACCCCATCATCACCGCGAAGAATGTCGTCTCCAGCGCCGTCGGTTGCGCGGGTCAGCGTTGCATGGCGGCGAGCGTCTTGATTGCCGTCGGTGATTGCGACCACATCATCGAGGCGATCGAGCAGGAGATGCGCGGCATGGCGTGCGGCAAGGAGATTGGCGCCATCATCAGCGCCCGGGCGAAGGAGCGCATCGAAGGCTACATCACTCGGGCCGCTGAACGGGGAGCGAAGCTGCGTCTCGATGGCCGCAACCAGCAGCGACCCGGCAACTACGTCGCGCCCACGCTCATTGACGGCATTACCCGGGAAGACGAATGCGCCAACGACGAGATTTTCGGCCCGGTGCTGAGCGTCCTCCGGGTCAGGACGCTGGATGAAGCCATTGCCATCGAGAACGCCAATCCCTACGGCAACGCCGCCTGCATCTATACGACCAGCGGAGCCACCGCGCGCTACTTCGAGATGCGCGCCGAGTCGGGCATGGTCGGCGTGAACATCGGCGTCCCGGTGCCGCGCGATCCCTTCGGCTTCGGCGGCTGGAACGCGAGCAAGTTCGGCCCGGGCGACATTACCGGCAAAGACGCCATCGGATTCTGGACGAAGACCAAGAAGGTCACCGCGAAGTGGACCGCGAAATCAACCAACTGGATGTCTTGAACATGAAAGCTGCAGTCTATCTCGGCAAAGAACAACTGCCCGTCCAGGATGTGCCCGTGCCGTCGCTGGCCGATGGCGAGGTGCTCCTGAAGATTCACGCGTGCTCCGTCTGCGGCACCGACCTGCGCACCTATCGGCATGGCGACAAGAAGATCATTCCGCCGCGCGTTCTCGGCCACGAGTTCTGCGCCTCCGTGGTGGAGTCCCGCGCGCCCGACGCGAACGTGAAGGTCGGCGACCGCGTGGTGATGTATATCGTCATCGTCGATGGCCGCGACCGTTACGTGGAGATGGGCCGGGAAAACCTCACGTCCCATCGCACGACGATGAGCTACCACCACGACGGGGCCTTCGCGCCTTTCATGAAGGTGCCGGCCGTCGCGGTGCGTCTGGGCAATCTCTTCAAGGTCACGTCCGACATCAGTCACGAGCACATGTCGCTCGCCGAACCGCTCGGCTGCTGCATGAACGCGCACTCGCGGCTCGGCGTCGGGTTGAAGGACACCGTGGCCGTCATCGGCGCCGGACCCATCGGCATGATGCACGCCTCGCTCGCGCGCTTGCAGGGAGCCCAGAAGGTCATCGTCCTCGACAACAATCCCGCCCGCCTCGAAATGGCCAAGCGCTTCGACATCGACGCCGCGGTGCTCGTGCAGTCCGATGGTTCGCATCGCGAACAGGTGCGGGAACTCACGGATGGTTTCGGCGCCGACGTGACCATCGTCGCTGTCAGTTCCGCCCCGGCCCAGAACGACGCTCTGGAGATCGCCGCGAAGGCCGGCCGCGTGAATTTCTTCGCCGGCCTGCCCAAGTCGAATCCCATCGCCCCGCTCGATGTGAACCACGTCCACTACAAGGAACTGGTCATCAGCGGCAGCTACTCGGAGAAAAAGAGCGACTTCCAGGCTGCCTTCGCGTTGCTGCACAGCGGGCGGTTTCCCGCGGACAAGTTCATCACCCACACGCTCCCGCTGGAGCGCATCAACGAAGCCTTCCCGCTCATGGAAAGTGGCGCGGCGCTCAAGGTCTGCATCCTCCCTTCATGAACACCTTCAATCTTCTCATCAACAACCAGTCGGTTGCGGCCAGCGATGGCGCCCGTTCGGAGGTCCGATCTCCGCACGATGGTCGTGTGGTCGGCAGCGTGGCAAAGGCGACCAGTGCCGACCTCGATGCCGCGGTGGCTGCAGCCCAGGCCGCCTTCAGGTCGTGGAGCGCTCTCACACCTTACGATCGGGAGAAAACCATCCGCAAAGCCACCGTTCACGTTCGCACGAAGGCGAATGAGATCGGCATGCTCATGGCCTTGGAACAAGGGAAACCCCTCGCCCAGTCGGTCGGCGAAATCGGCGGATCGTGTGACACGATTGATTACTACGCGGCGGAAGGCGTGCGCATCGAAGGCTGGACGAACCCCACCGAGGACAAGGCGTATCGTTCCCACGTGACCTACTCACCCGTCGGCGTCTGCGGTCTCATCACGCCCTGGAATTATCCGGTGTCCTTGCTGAGTTGGAAGCTTGGCCCGGCACTCGCCACCGGCTGCACGGTCATCGTGAAGCCCACCACCATCACGCCAATGTCGCCACTGGCCTTTTGCCAGGCGCTCGTCGAAGGCAGCCTGCCCGCGGGCGTGGTGAACTGCATCACCGGCAGCGGCGCGATGCTGGGCGATGCCCTCGTGAAACATCGCGGGGTCGCCAAAGTCGCCATGACGGGCAGCAGCGAAGTCGGGAAACAGATCCTCACCGCTGCCGGACCGTTCCTGAAGAAGGTCTCGCTCGAACTCGGCGGTCAATGCCCGGCCGTTGTCTGCGCCGACGCGGATCTCGATCTCGCGGCGAAAGTCATCGCTTACAAGGCATTCAGGAACTGCGGCCAGTCGTGCAGCAGCGTAAACCGCATCTACGTGGACGCGAGCGTCCACGACACGTTCGTCGCCAGGCTCAAGGCGGTGGCGGAGAAGCTCTCGATGGGCGACGGCATCACCGACCCCAAGGTGGATGGCGGCCCGATGGCCACCGCGGATGGCGTGAAGACCTGCGAGGCTCATGTCGCCGATGCCCTGGCCAAGGGCGCAACGCTCATCACCGGCGGTCGGCGTCCGGCCGGGGAAGCCTTCGCCAAAGGGAACTACTTCCCACCCACCATCCTCACTGGCTGCGCGCAGGACACACTCGTCATGCGCGAGGAGACCTTCGGCCCAATCGTCGGCATTGCCCGCTTCGAGACGCTCGACGACGCCATTGCCAAAGCCAATGACACCGTCTACGGCCTCGTCGCCTACGCCTTCACGCGCGACTACGCCGCCACGGTGAAACTCTCCGAAGCCCTCGAAGCGGGCACCGTGTGCGTGAACCACGGTGCTGTGAACACCAATTACGGACCCTACGCCGGGTGGAAGGACAGCGGCTACGGCGTCGAACTCGGCCGCCGCGCCGTCTTCGAGTATCTCAAGCCCAAGCACATCAAGACATGGCACTCCTGAACCCAGTCCAGTCCCGCGCCCTTCTCACAGCCGCGGTCGAACAACGATTCGCGCTTCTCGCCGTCAACGCCGACAGCCCGGCCGCCGTCACCGACTGCCTGGAAGCCGCCCGCGAGTGCGAGGCTCCCATCATCATTGAGACGAGCCTCTGGCAATTGACCGGGCGCAGCTTTGGCAATGGCGACCCGATTCTCGGTCTCGCTCGCTATCTCACCGACCTGACGGCTTTGGCGGCGAGCGATCGTTACCGTGATGTGCCAGTCATCTTTCACACGGACCACATCAAGGGGCCCGACACACTTCGGATTCTCTCGGCGGCGATCCGCGGGGTGCCGCTGCGCGCTTCGACGATCTCGCTGGACTCTTCCGAGCTGAGTGAAGCGGACAACATCGGGCGTATCTCCCAGCTCTGCGAGGTCGCGAAGGCGGCCTGCGTGCCGCTCACGCTCGAGATGGAGGCCGGTGTGGATGCGGGCGTGACGGAGATCGAAGTTGCCGACCGTCTGCTCGGCGCCGTGGAGTCGAAACACCCGGGCTATCTCGCGCTCTGGGCGCCAGGTGTCGGCACCCAGCATGGCCTCAGCGACAAAGGCTATCCGTTCTCTGCCGAAGCCGTGGCGAAGCACCACCAACGCGCGAGCGAAATCTGCGGACGTCCCATCGGCCTCGCCTTGCACGGCAGCAGCGGTTTGAAGGAAAGCGACCTCCGCGCCGGAGTCGCCGCCGGCGTGGCCAAGGTGAACTGGAGCAGTGAGTCTCTGCTCATCCGCAGCCAGGCCGCGCAGGAATACTACGCCACGCACCACGCCGAGTTGGAGAAGACGCACAAGGCTTGGAAGACCACCGCGATGGATAACGGCGTGCAGAGCTTCGTCGCGGCGCGCTACGTGCCAAAAGTCGTCGAACGCATCCGCATCCTCGGCGGCGCGGGAAAGAGCTCAGTGGCCGGGGCAGGATCTGGCTAACGCCGACGCCGGAAGTGCCGCCGCCTCATCCACTCGATTCCACCCATTAACGCGAAAACAAATCTAACGCCCGCTGATGGTTCATGCGCGGTGGTGTATTCGCCAGCGGGTTGCGCGTTCACTCTGGATCTGTCAAAGCTCACGGGTGCGGTCACCGCCCGTTGGTTTGATCCCACCACCGGCAAGTCCCAGCCGGTTGCGGGTTCGCCCCTTGCCAACGTCGGCCGCCACGAGTTCACTCCGTCGGGCAAGAATACCGCCGGCGACAACGACTGGGTCCTCCTTCTGGAAAACATAGACTGAACAACATGAAACTCCGCTCCATCCTCCTGCTTCCGCTGGCCGCTGCTTTACTAGCAGCCGCGCCCCTCTCGGCCGCCACTCCCATCCGCCTTCACCCGGATAACCCGCGCTGGTTCGAGTGGCGCGGCAAGGCCACCGCCCTCGTCACCAGCGCCGAACACTACGGCGCGGTGGTTAACCCGGACTTCGATTTCCGCCGTTACCTCGAAGCCATGCAGCGCGACGGGATGAACTACACCCGCATCTTCGCGGGCACCTACGTCGAGCCCTCGGGCGCTTTTGGCATCGCTCGCAACACCCTGGCTCCAGCGTCCGGCCGCTTCCTCGCTCCCTGGGCGCGCAGCGATCAAGCCGGTTACGCCGGCGGCGGCAACAAGTTCGATCTCGACCGCTTCTCCCCTGAATACCTCGCCCGGCTCAAGGACTTCATCGCTGCCGCGGGCCAGCGCGGCATTGTCGTCGAACTCACGCTCTTCTGCTCGACCTACACCGACAAGCAATGGGCCGTGCATCCGCTCAATCCCACCAACAACATCCAGGCAATTCCCGTCACCGATTGGAAGGCCCTGCACACCACAGCGGTCGCGCCCGGCATCGCCGAGCGTCAGGAGAAGCTCGCCCGCTGGCTCGTCCGCGCGTTGAACGGCTTCGACAACCTGTTCTTCGAAATCCAGAACGAACCATGGTCCGACAGCCACACGATGGGCGATTTCATCAATCCCTACATGGTTGACCATCACAAATTCCCCAATGCCGTCGAGATCACCAGCGCCGCATCGGTCGCCTGGCAGCGTCGCATCGCCCAAGCCATCGTCGACGAGGAGCGCGCGCTGCCGCACCGCCACTTGATCGCCCAAAACATTTCCAACTTCCGCCTGCCCGTGAATGACGGCGACCTCGTTTCCGAAGCTTCCATCCTCAATTTCCACTACGCCTATCCTGAGGTCGTGGATTGGAATCGCGGCCTGAAACGAGTGATCGGCTACGACGAAACCGGCTTTGCCGGCAGGGACGACGCGACCTATCGGCGACAGGCGTGGAACTTCGTCCTCAGCGGCGGCGCCATTTACAACAACCTCGACTATTCGTTCTCGGTCGGACGCGAGGACGGCGCGGACCTGGAGAACAAGGCGCCCGGTGGCGGCAGCCCGACCTTGCGCCGGCAACTCAAGGTGCTGAGCGAGTTCGTTCACCGCCTCGACCTCGCCAAGATGGAGCCCAACCCTCTCTTGGTGGCCCGCGCACCCGGCGTTGTGCCGCGCGTTCTATCCGCCCGCGATGGCCGGGCGCACGCGCTCTATCTGCAAGGCCGCGCCCCGACAGCTCTGGAACTCAACATGACCGGGGGAAGCTGGACGGCCGAGTGGATCTCAATCGAGGACGGAAAGGTGCTGAAGCGCGAAACGGTCAGCGGTGGCAACGCCGCCACAGTCCTGACCAGCCCGGATTTTGCCGACGCTGTCGCGCTGCGGTTGGTGCGGAAATGACCGCTGGCGGTGCAAAGCCAAGCTGCATCAATCCCCATCTCCAGAGACCATGAGACTTCTTGCAGCGCTGCTGTTGCTCCTGTCCGCCTGGATGGCCGAGGCTGCCTCGCGTCCCAACGTTGTCATCGTGCTCGTGGACGATGCCGGCTATGGCGACTTCGGCTGTCACGGGCATCCGTTCCTCAAGACGCCGCACATTGACCGGCTGCATGGCGAGAGTGTGCGCCTCACGGACTTTCACGTGGCACCGATGTGCTCGCCGACGCGCGGGCAGTTGCTCACGGGCGTGCATGGATTGCGAAACGGCGTCACGTCCGTCACGGCTGGGCGCACGTTTCTGCGACCCGAGTTCCCGACGATGCCGCAGATGCGCGCCGCAGGAACCGGAAGTTGTCCTCACCAGCGCCGACTGGCAGGGAACCTACGCCGACAACTCCAACCACATTCGAAACGGGATCGGCGGTCCACGCGGGGGGCCGTGGCATCTGGACGTCGTTCGCGCCGGTGACTACGAGATCACGCTCGCCCGCTGGCCGTTCGACAAACCCACCGCCCTCGACGCCGCGCTCGACGCGAAAAGCAAAGCCCTGCCCATCGCCGCCGCACGCCTCACCGCCACCGGACTCGACCTCACGCAAAATACCTCTTCCGGTGCCACGAGCGTGAGCTTCACCGCCAAACTGCCCGCCGGCCACACGACGATGCAGGCATGGTTTCAGGATGCGGGCGGCATGGACCTGTGCGGTGCGTTCTTCGCCCGTGTCCGTTTCGAGAAACCGTAATTCTGAACGCCCCTGGAAAGTCTCAGCGGAATCCTCAGTAACAACGTCATGCGTAAATTCATCAGACTGGTGGCAGACGCCGTGCCCCGAAGAGAAAAAAGCGAGCACATGTCTATGGCCGCGCGACTCCAACTTCTCGCCGCCCTGCTCTTCCTCTGCATACCACTCGTTCCAGCAACGGCTGCGAACCTCGAGATCGTGAATGATCCGGCCACCGGCGGAGCGGGCAAATTCGCCGCTGAGGAAATTCGACGCGAAGCCACCGCGAAGGGTCTGTCGCTCGGCGACGACGCCAAGGCGACACGCATTGCGCTCACCGTGGATATGGGGGCAAGAGCCATCGCGCAGAGCTACAGCATTCGCGTGCAGAATGAGGGCGGGCGCCGGATCATCACCGTGCGCGGGGCAGATGCGCCGGGTGCGATGTATGGCGGGCTGGACATCGCCGAGGCGATTCGCACGGGCACGTTCGACTCGCTAAAGGACTCCGACCACAAGCCGCATATCGCGCAACGCGGCATCAAATTCAACATCCCGCTCGACCTGCGCACGCCGAGCTACTCCGACAGCGCCGACGCCGCGCAGGCCAACATCCCCGAGATGTGGGAGCGCGATTTCTGGACAGCCTTTCTCGATGCGATGGCGCGCCACCGCTACAACGTGCTTTCGCTTTGGTCGCTGCACCCGTTCCCGTCGCTCGTGAAGGTGCCAGAGTTCCCCGAGGTCGCGCTCAACGACGTCTGGCGCACCCGCGCCAAGCTCGACGACACGTTTCACTTCCACGGCACCGACATGGTCCGGCCCAACATGCTGGCCGACCACGAGGTGGTGAAGCGCATCACCATCGACGAGAAGATCGAGTTCTGGCGCTGGGTCATGCAGCAGGCCGCCGATCGCGGCATCCGCGTCTATGCCTTCACGTGGAATGTGTTCACCTTCGGCGCCGCGGGGAAGCACGGCATCACCGACAATCTCAACAATCCGATCACAAAAAAATATTTCCGCGCCAGCATGCGCGAGATGGTGAAGACCTACCCGTTGCTCGCCGGCGTCGGCATCACCGCCGGCGAAAACATGCCCAAGGAAATGGAATCCAAAGCTAAGGAAGCCTGGCTCTGGGACACTTACGGCGAAGGCGTTCGCGATGCGTTGAAGGACGACCCGAAGCGTGAGTTCGGCATGATTCACCGGTTCCACTGGACCGCGCAGGGCGACATTCTTGACGCGTTCAAGGATTATCCGGGGACGGTCGAGTTCAGTTTCAAATACTCCGTGGCCCACATGTATTCGATCACCAAGCCGAACTTCATCCAGCCGCTGATCGAGAACATCGCGCCGGGCCGCAAGACGTGGCTCACCGTCCGCAACGACGACATCTACACGTTCCGCTTCGGCGATCCCGCCTACGCGCGTGACTACATCGCCAACATCCCTCCGCCCGACAAAATCTCCGGCTTCTACATGGGCCCCGACGGCTACACCTGGGGTCGCGATTTCCTCGAGCGCAACCCGAGCCCCGGTCCGCGCCCGCTGGTTATGGAGAAGCAGTGGTATTCGTTCATGCTCTGGGGCCGGCTGGCCTACGACCCGTCGCTGCCGGACTCGCACTTCGAGCGGGCGCTCGCCGCGCGGCACCCTGGCGCACCCTCGCACGCGCTCTTCCGCGCGCTGCAAGGCGCCTCGCAGGTCATGCCGGTCACCACGCGCTTCTTCTGGGGCGACATCGATCTCAAGTGGTTTCCCGAGGCGTGCCTGAGCCACCCGCGGAGCAAGGGTTTCTACACCGTGCGCCATTTCATGGAGGGCATCACCATGCCGGGCTCCGATGTGCTGCCGATCCGCGACTGGCGCATCCGGCTCCTCGGCCGCAAGCCGATGGACGGCACCACGCCGCTCGAAATCGCCGCCGACCTCGACCTCGCGCGCGGTTGGAAACCCGGCACGCTCAAGGACGACGGCCGGCGCACCGGCAGCGAAAAGGGCTTCCGCAATTAAAGCGGCGCGAAGGCGCGCGGGTTGGAATGCATCACCGTCCAGACTTGCGCGCGGCCCTCGGCGACTGTCCGGTGAGTTTTCGGAAGATCGCGCTGAAATACTCCGGCGTGCCGAAGCCGGTGCGCTCGGCGATCTCGGCGACGCCCAGGGTGGTCCCCGACAAAAGCCGCTCCGCCTCGCGCAGGCGCAGATGCAGCACCTGGTCCCAGGGTGAGCGCCCAAAAGCTTCGCGGAATTTCCTTTCCAGCAACGAACGCGACATCCCGGCCGCGCGCGCGATGTCGTCCACGGCTAGCACCTCATGTGCGTGCGCGCGGATGTGCCGCATCGCGCGGGCCAGCCGCTGGTCCGCCACCGCGACGAGGTCGGTGGATTGCCGGGTGGCAAGACCGGCCGGCGGGATTTCCACTACGCGCGACGCGTCGAGGCGGTCCCGCTGCATCAGACCGGCCAGCAACTCGGCCGCCACGAAGCCCACCCGACGCGCGTCGGGGATCACGCTGCTCAACGGCGGATCGCACAGGTCGCAGAGCAACTCGTCGTTATGCTGGCCGATCACGGCGACCTCGTCCGGAACGCGGAGGCTGGCGGCGCGGCAGGCGTCGAGCACCTGCTGGCAGCGGATGTCGTAGCACGACATTACGCCGACGGGCTTGGGCAGGGACTTCAGCCAGCGTTGCAGGTGTGCGCGGTCGGTCAACCGCCCGGCAAGTGGCCGGTGAAGTGGCCGGTCATCGCGCCGATCGGCTCGACCCAGCCGCTGTTGGTCGAGGACTGGACGTTGGCTGCGACCCGCGTGGACGCCGCGAACGACAAGCTCTTCAGCTTCACGCTCACCGGTTCGAAGACCGGCCCCGGCGGCGAAGGCCGCAGCGACGCACGCTTTCTCTCCAAGTCTGGCCGAGTGGTCATCGAGACCAACGACTGGAACGTGACCTACGCCCTGAGCCTGGGCGGCATCAAGCCGGTGCCGGACGCCTTTGAAGTGAACTGGAAGGTCGAGCCGCGTTTCGTGGACGAGTTTGTCTCTCCTGGCGTGACCGATACAGCGACCGAAACACGTGTGACGCTCGCCAGCGAACTACACAACGGCAAACACACGCTGGAAATTTCCGGTAGCGAAGCCACGCCGATCGCGGTCATCCGCGTGTATCGGCCGGGGTTGGTTCAAGCAGGGCGCTGAGTTCCCTGATCTTCGCGGCCTCCGCTGCGACGCGGCCACGAACTTGGGGCACTCGGGGACAGATTGCGCCCGGGTGCTCTGCGGGTTGGCCGCGACCACCGAACTGGTTTGTCGAGCCTGGTCAGGACATCCATCAGCGTCAGCGACCCAGGTCGGGGCGTCCGTCCGCGTCCGCATCGAGCGTGGCCAGATCGAGGAAGACGTAGGGACGTTGATAGGCTTCCTGTCCGCCGCCGGCATAGCTGACCCACACGCGCAACGCCGTGCCGTCGAAGACCGCGTTCATGACATTGCCGCCTTTGATCGGGATCTGATTCGCCAGGGCGATGAGCTTTTCGCCGTTCAACTTTCCGCGTTGAGCCTGCAGATTCGGAAAAACGCCCCGGCCTTCATCGTGATAGATCGCACAGGAGAGCACCTTGGGCGCGAGTTCATCCGTCGGATCGTTGTCGCCCCAAACGGCGATCTCGGGCCGAGCGCGTCCCCCGCCAGTGGCGGCCCGGATCTTCACGGCTTTCTTGTCCGCGCGTCCGTCGCCGAACACAAAGTGATAGCGCTTGGTCGGTGGCACCCGGCGAAAGAGTTCCAGGGTCTCGCCCAATGAATCCGCATCATACAAAAGGGTCCGGAACCACGCCGTGAAATGAGGGGCGTGCAGGTTGTAGGGCATCTCCTTAGCGGAGGCATCGCCGATCTCCGAGAGGACGATGCCGACCGCATTCATGCCGCAATGCGCGCCGATGAATCCGGCGAAGGACGGTGTCACATGCGCATGACCTTCCGTGGGCAGATAGACCACCAGCACCGGAAACTCGTGCGCGCCGGCCTTGAGCGACCAGTCGAGATTGCGTGTCTGGTAAAGATGTCCGTCCTCGGTCGAATCGCCCCACGCCGCGATGCTGCTGCACGAATACGGCATGAGCAGCGGCAGGCAATGGATATGTTGAATCAGGCGCACGGGCTGGCCGCTACCTTCCGCCAGACCGACCAACTGCTGCTGCACACGGGCGTCCGTGTAGCCCGCGGTCGTGGCCCATGCCAGGTCGAGCGTCTCGTCCGTGACCTTGAGCTCCTGCTTGAAACCGGCGACGACCGCCGGCGCCAACTGCTGGATTTCGTCGCGCATCAAACGACCCAGTTGCCAGCCCATCTGGTAGGGCGTGCCACGCACCACAATGACCGGCACCCTGGCCACTCCGTTGGTCAGCGTGATGCGATGGCCGGCGCCGCCGGGGTCCCGGCTGGTCAAGGCCGTCGCGGCGGACGGTGCCCCGCCGCTCCGAAGCGCGGCGTCCTTGGCCGACTCGGCCGCCGTTGAGGAATGATCGCCGAGTGTGAGCAGGAACGAGATCAGCAGCAGGGAAGGTTTCATCGTGAGCGAGAATGTGTCCAGCCGGACGAAGTTTGCCAAGCCTCTTCGTGGTTCCGGATCCACGGATGGGAGAGTTACGCGTGGTTTTGGGTGTGAACTTGGGTATTGTCAGCGTCGTCGAAATTGGCAACTCTCAATGCGCGTTCAGGTGAATGGCGGACTGGGTTTCGAGATAGTCAAAACCACATGCTGTTAACGACGGGACATCAGATCGGTGAATCGGCGCGTTCCCGGCGATGGAGAC
>Ga0194128_10002702_pt1 | contig 28241 bp, 31 predicted proteins | sample TA2KigCa65mmetaG_FD_148650 | JGI IMG/M metagenome (GOLD analysis project Ga0194128, IMG submission 148650) | Freshwater microbial communities from Lake Tanganyika, Tanzania - TA2015037 Kigoma Deep Cast 65m | ecosystem: Environmental > Aquatic > Freshwater > Lake | place: Tanzania: Lake...
TTAAACAGATTAACTAAGGTAGAAAAAGCAATAGTAGATCCCCCAGGACCACAAAATCCTGTAGCAATCTTAATCATTGCTTACTTCTTGGGTCAATCCCAAAAGCTTTGAAGCATTGCTCATATAGATCCAAACGATACTTCACTACCTTGTTTATATTAAATAGCTCTTCAGTTATAGCGTGCAAATTTTCACCCATCTCTGTGCGAAGCTTATGGTCTGTAGAGACTTTTGACAGAATTCTTATCCATTCAGTCTTGGGAGCGTCTGGATCCAAGAGATACCCAGTCTTACCGTTCACTATGGTATCGCTATAGCAGCCTACGTTCGACGCTACGAGAGGAACTTTGTATCTTCCTGCCTCAGCTACCTTGATATCTGACTTAGAGTCGTTGAAGGCATTCATCTTAAGAGGAGCAATAGCAATATCCATATTAGAGTAAAACACTCCATATTCGTGAGGTCCTACAGCATAATGTGTATTCCAGTTACGCTGTCCTTTGAAGCCTTTTAGCAGTTCTGCTTTGTATTTGTCCCACACCTTGTTTTGCCAATCTTCTTTCTCTTTTAAGTTTTGAGGGGGAGGTGGCATTCCGTAGAAGTCCCAGAATATATTCTCTCTTCCAACCTTTTGATTAACTAAGTGTGGGACAGAAGAGAAAATCTTTACATCTGGGTTATGATGAATTCCGCCTGCCCATCCGATTCTAACTGCTTTTGATTTAGTTTTAATATTATTCCAGCAAGGTAAATTATAATCTATAGCATTTTTTATTACAGCTAAGATATTACGACAGAAAGGCTTTATCCTTTCTGCAAACTTTACCTGGGTTACCGTTACCAAATGAGAATTATAATAAAGGTGTTTTGTAAGATCACTTAATCCCTGATTCTTGTATACATCTATCAAATGATGTTCTTCATAAAGTTCAGTTAAAAGATCGTCAGTATCAAAGTGAATAAATTTTTTAGCTTTTGAAGCAAGACCTTGAACTCTTGCTGTGTATGCTCCACCAAAATTACTTATGTTATTAATAAGAACAATATGAGCATTTTTTATACATTCTGGTGGCTCGTCAAGTTCGGCCCCAGGATACTCAAACTTACCAGTTTTAATATTTAATTTAAGAGGATTATCATCAAATATTATTTCCACTTTATCAGAGTAAAGCTCCAATAGTTTATGATATGGCATTAGGCTTCTGTAATATGCACATCCGCCTGTATTGGGGTGGAATACTAATATTTTTAATTTATCCGACATATAGATCATTATAGATTAATGATTTATAATATAAATAAAAAAACCCCTCTGCGCTCCGAAGTCGCAGAGGGGCTAAAAGCTCAGACTAGATTAACTAGGTAGCGTTTTGTGGGGTTCCGCCGCCCCCTCCAGTTGGCTTCGTCGTAGACGTATTGGTATGGAGTATGCCCAAAGCCTTTCCTAAGCTTGAAATTGCACCTCTCATATCAACATTTCCATCATAAGGAACTATGGCCTTTGCGGCAGAAGCATAGTGCTGTCTCTTTCTGCGAGAAAGTAAGGTAAATAAACCCTCAAGTAGAGCTAGCTTTGGAATCCAGATTGATACTATTCCAGCAGTGGCTGCCAACGTGCTTAAAATCCATCCCCAAAGATCTGTGGTGGGGCTAGGAATTGTTATTTTTACACAATCAACTTTAAGGATATCAGTTGGAGCAATAATTATACTTTTTCCTTGCAATTTCTCGCTCTCGGCAATCTCAGTTGGGAGATTCTCTGAGGGAATAACTAAAACTTTATCGCTGCTAATATCCTCTGGATTTATTAGGCAATCTGTCGTAGCGACACTCAAGCCCTCAAGACTCTGGCAAGCTGGAGTGACCAGCAGGGCTAAAGCCAGAAATGCAAACATTAATTTTTTCATACTTGTACTTCCTTGTTAAATTTTCTTTCACCCATATCATCGTCATCGTTTGAATGACTAGATGACATAGAGGTGTCTAGGGAAACACGAAGAGCTTCAACAATTCGCTTACCCTCATCATACTCTCCAATTTTTATGGCACCATGAATATCATGCATAGCCTCCATCCAAATCTTTATGTCACGATCAGAACCAGCCGTAGTCTTTTTGATGCGGAAGGTTGACTGATCGTAGTTGTTGTACTCTCCGCTCTTTCCTAGCTCAAGGACAAAATCATTACCCTTTTTAAGTGAGAGAACATTCGTATTGTCTGGATCGTTCTCATCCATCAACTCTGTGTTGAATACCCCATCGAGAACTTTTTTGAACACCTTTTGTCCGGTTGAAAGGATCTTGAGAGCACCAGCAACGTCATCCGACTTGTTTTCCAGATAGCGACGATCAACTACATTCATGTAGTAACGTGGTGTACCCTTAATTTTAGTAGCCATATCGCCGAATTTCGACTTCGACTTTGGGGGTAGGCCAAGCTCCTTGTGCATCTTCCAAAGCTCAAAATAAAAATCACATACCGGGCAAGCCTCGTTTTGAATCTTGCGGCAGTAATAATTTTGAAGCTTTCCCTCATCATTCACAAAACGATGAATAATAGCCTCAGAGTAGAAAGGTTTAGAGTCATCTTTCCAAGGGAGGATACGGATAGTGTTCTTGCCAGGATCGACCTTGAGATACTTATCTAATCCACCTTCGCTGTTTCCAGCGGACTTTCCTTTGAGTAATTCTTCGTGCTTTTTTCGTAGTTCATTAAGATTCATATTTTTTCTCTTTTTTTTTAATTGTAAAGTTTGGTTTCAGATCTAAGATTCGCACTAAGTTGGATCATCATGTCTTTCTTGTGCTCCAACATAGAGCAAATAGCTTTTAAATATCCGTAGATTTCTTCTTGATAAATTAGGTTATTCTTCAGCTTTATGTATTCCTCGTTCGACTGAACGAAGTCTTCCAGGTATGTAGCAGTGGCCTTGCCTCCCTTATTTTTATTGATAATAAGCTCGTTATTCTTAATAAGAGAGTACATTGCTTGATTATTACTAGCCATTAGATCAATCTTTCTCTTCTGCCAGATCAGGAGACCATGGTAGTAGGAGTAGACCGTCGTGTGCTTAGTAAGCTCCATAGATAAATTATCCTTGTCAATAGAGGATAACTTTTTATGCATATCAAGATACTTATCTATGTCTAGACTTTGTACTTCGTCCTTAGGAAGATAATACATAAGATGCCTCGGTCAATTATAATAGTCCGTAGATCTAAAATTATAAAAATTTAATTTAAATTTCTATCCTGAAGCGTCTTGACGCGCCAGTTCTGCTTCTGATATCTCTTCCATAATTAAATTAGTGTAATTCACGGAAGCGGAAATACGATAGTGTTGCTTGCTATCTCTAGCTTTGACAACATAAACACGCATCCTACCCTTCTCGTACTCTTCCTCTGTTTGGTTTAAAGATATGGCCCAGTCAGCGGGGCGGATCTTACCATAGCTATCGCCTAACTCCGCATCGGTAATAGTAGACACCTTCTTACCCATTCTATTAGTCTGTGTCGCAGTCCATACTAAAATATTATGTTCCATAGCAAGACCGCGAAGCTCTTGAGCTATCCTCTCCTGAGCTTGATATTCAACATCCATGTTGCGGTTTGGACGAAGAAGCTCAAGATAATCTACAATAAGAATATTAGGAGTAAAATTATGATGAAGTTTAAGTTGAACGAGGAGTGCTCTTATCTGATTAACAGTTAGCTGACCAACTGGGAACTCCTTGATAATAAGCTGGGCACCGTTAAATTTTTTCTGCACCTGAGCAAGCCGATCCTTAAGTAATGGATAGGTTGCCTTATCCTTGAGCTTGTGATTGGGAAGCATCGTAAGGATGGAGTCAAATCTCTGAGCGATTTTATCTTCTGCCATCTCCAAGGAGATGTAAAGAACCTTTTTGTTCTCCTTCAGGGCAGTGGCCCCTTGATTAACAAGATAGAGAGACTTTCCTACACCTGGAGGAGCAATGACCATAGCGAGTTCCTTGGAATTTAGCCCGCCATCCAAGAAATCGTTAAATGTACTAAACACAGTTCGATATTTTTTCTTATCTTTGTTATCGAAAAGACGATGAATGCGTTTCTCAATATCGTTAAAGTAAACCTGTCCTACATTTACCTCACGAGTAACAAGCATTGCCTGTCTTACTTTCTCTTCGATTTCAGAAATGCGATTCTCCTTAAGTAGGATAACGCTATCCTTGATGGCTTGCGAGATTGCCTGCTTACGAGCGAAATCCTCAACAAGATCAAGAACGAACTCACGGTTGTCGTGAACCGATGAGTCGATATTATTAATTTGCTGAATATCCTCCTCAAAGTCTGAGAAACTTTGCCCCTTCGGAAGACTTTTCTTAATATCCTCTAAAAGAATATCGTCGGGTGGTATTACTTTATACTTATCGTAATAAGTCTTAACCCGATCAAATATAAAAGCATATGAAGGGTACTCAAAATACTCTGGCTTTACAATACTAGAAATTTGTGAGTAAAAATCCTTGTCGTGCTTTACAAGATACAGAATTCCACGTTGGATATTATCTGAGAATGAATAACTCATTTTGATGATTGTGAATTATTTGATTTTGTTGCTTTGAAGCTCTTGTTGTTTTGAGTATGCTTTACTACCATCTCTTTTCTAGATTTCTGTGATGAGGCAACATCTGAATCCGACATCTTGGTCGCTTGTCCTGTTTTAATCATGTAATCCATGTCTGGTACTACTGCTTTATAGTGAGAGGCTCCCCCGCCCCCTTCAATACGTTTTTTAGATCCTTCGATTGATGATTCGTAGAATTTATGAGCCATATCCTTATCCATACCCTCGTGATTATACTTTTCTATCTTTCGTTTAATTTGCGAGGAATCCTTCTTCACAAGAATATTGAAACTCCTGACCATATCTTCGCCACAATCAGGACACTTTTTCTTTCTGGGCTCGCCATTCTTCTTAGCAGTAGTTTCTCCAACCTGATTGCAGGAGGGACAGACCATATTGAGATACTTATTACGCTCTTCAAGACCTTTGTCGTAAGCCTCTACCTCTTTAGGAGATAACATACGAGATCCCTCGTAGATTACTCTCTCTCCCTTTGAGAACTTAATAGTGTAGGTGACCATATCAGCCGCCGCAGCTATTATCTCCAATTCTGCACACCTCGGCTGAAACAGCTTCGGCAGCGGCGGTAGCCATTACTGGCTTGGCATACTTCTCAATGTTCTCTGTTGTTAGAGCAATGGCTTGGAGAGGCTCCGTGCCTTTCGATCCGGCTCTGTACACAGTAAGGCCCTTGAGGTATGGAGCATATTGAAGTGCAACCTTGGAAATCTCTTGCCAGTCAGCACTGTTAGGGAGATTAATGGTTTTACTGATCGCATTGTCGATGTACCTTTGAATTGTAGCTTGCACCTTCATGTGTTCCTCAGGTGATACATCATAGGCACCGACGAATAAATCTAGCTCCCTTCCTTGTTCCAGATATTCTTTAAAGAGTGGATCTAATACAACTTCCTCAGCCCAGGTGTTGGCAACACGATAACGTCTCATGTACATAGCGGCAAAGATTGGCTCGATACCGCTTGAAACACCATGAACCATAGATATAGTTCCTGTAGGTGGTGAAGTTAACATTACAGCGTTGCGAATTCCATGCTCCTTAATAAGCATTCTAATTCTAGCAGGAAGAGTCTTAGCAAAAGTTTCTTGTAAATATAATTTAGAATTGAAAGATGGGAAAGGTGCTTTGTCTCTGGCGAGATATACTGAAGTCTTATAAGCCTCGTCGCGTATTGTAGTAAAGAGTCTATCAAGGAACTCAAGTGACTTCTCCGACCCATATTTAATGCCTAACTTAATAAACATATAATGAAGTCCAAGAACCCCCAGCCCAATACGACGCGAACGCTGACCAACTTCGATGCACTCTTGAATTGGGTAGTGATTTACCGTAAGAACATTATCAAGAAACCTAATGCCCATTCGTACAGTATGAGCTAATCTCTTCCAATCAAACTCACCATTATCAACCATGTTAGAAAGATTGATGTTTCCAAGACAGCAATTACCATAATTGGGTAGAGTAATTTCTCCACAAGGATTAGTGGCATTCATACGCTCGAAATACGAGACGTTAGTATAATTGTTAGCCAAATCAATGTTAAAGATGCCTGGATCTCCAGATTTGACTGAATTTTCCCAAATCTTATTCCACAAGTCGAGAGCCTTGTACTTTACCTCGTGAATATTCTCAAATGTATCATTAAAATGTTTTAGCTGATGAAGTTTAACTCTCTCAACGGCATCATTATTGTCTAAAGCGACAACAGTGACTTGCTCTCGCTCACCATTAGGTGAAACGCGAGTCATTTCATACATAAAATATTTACGATTACTAAATGTAAAGTACCACGGCTCGTCGTTCTCACAAGCTTGAATAAAGCGATCCGTAATAGCTACTGAAATATTAAAGTTGGTAAGCTCACCGAGATCTAGCTTAACCTTAAGGAATTCCATGATATCTGGATGGGTTACATTCAACTCAGCCATTAAAGCAGTTCTGCGATTCTTCCCGGCGCGCACATGATTTCCAATCTCATTAATCATACGCATAACTGATACAGAGCCCGGTGCAGAGTTCTTAATATTCTGGATATCGTCCCCTCGTGGACGAATCTTACTGAAATTGAATCCTATGCCACCCCCAGCACAGGAAATCTTATACATATCGGAAATGATCTTTCCAATTGAATCTACGTTATCCTCTGGCTCTAAGACGTAGCAGTTAAGCATATTTTGACGGGAACGCCCAGAACCAAATATAATTCTCCCGCCAGGAACAAAATCTCCAGCAGCAAGAACTTCAAAGAATCTACGCTCATATGATTCCTTCTCATCGTCCTTCTCAGCAGAGGCAATGTGTTTAGCCATAGCTCTGCAACGATCTGAGTACTTAGTTTCTCCAGGGTATGCGTAACGATGCTCGAAAATCTTCTGACCTAATTCATTTAATTGCTTTACTTTCATATAATCCTAGATTCGCCGTTTTTCTTTTCTATTGTTAAAATTTGGCACCCGTCTAATAAGCTTTTAAGGTGCGAATTGTGGGTAATTAAAAATATAGTTTTATCCTCTTCCTTTAAACTTTTTAAAAGATTATGGACACCGTGACATCCATCTTCGTCCATATTCTCAGCAATCTCATCGAAAAATATAATATTAGATTGTTCTTTAGATGTATGAGTTAGAAGTGACTGTAATGTCAACATGACAGACAAGTTAATCTTTTTCTTCTCTCCTCCACTCAACGAGATGTAGGAAAGTTTTCTACCATTATTGTAAATAATCTCCTCCAGTTCCTCGTTAAATGAAATTGTGAACTGACTATTAGTTAGTAGAGAAAGATATTCGTTTGTCTTAAAATTTAGATAATCTAGAATATTTCTTACAAAGTATTTAATTATACCTTGTTCTGAAAATGCTTTTTCCCAGAACCTCATCACTTCGTAATTTATTTCTAATTTCTTATTCTCATTTTCTAATATTTTTAATCTAGACAGAAGTTCATTATACTCATCCTTTATTTTTTCTTGAGATAAAAATAAATCTTGTTTTTGCTTAAGAATAATCCAATCTTGAAGACTCGCCTTAGAAGATAACTGAGATATCTCTTTTTTTAATTTTTCTATCTTCTTAGTTATTTTTAATTCTTTATTCTTAATAATTGTTATACGCCTTAATAAGCCTCTTAGATTTCCTTCAGTCTGTTTCTTCATGTAGATCTTTTTACAGAGCTTACAGGTGTCTTTATGCGCGTATACACCAAGATTATGCTGTTTCTCTAACGTATAGCATTTATTCTTCAAATCATCACGTTCATAATTTAATACAGTTATTAATTGTTTTTTATTAGTAATTAATTCTTCACGAGCAGTTACCTCAACCATAGTTTCTTTTAACTGTACTGGGTCAGCATCTATTAACTTATTCTTTAGTTTGTCTCGCTGAAAAGTTAATTCTTGGATTAACGTCCCTCCTGTTTTTGTTCTATTACTGTATTCGGACTTTAATTCTTTTATTTTATCTCTCCAACTAAAGATATCCTCAAGATTTAAGAAATTACGGACGATGGTTCTCTTATCATCAGCCGATGCAGACAGAAACTCCAAGTCAACGTGCTGCCCAAATATTATGGAAGCTACGAACGTCTTGTAACTGAGACCAAGCTCTTTCTCTATCTTATCTTGCGTCTTAATAGAGTTTTCCTGGGTCATGTCCATATCGCCCAAGAAGAAATTTAATACATTAGGACGCTTGCTACGAAATATAATGGCTTTCCCAATACCTTTCTTCTCAACAATAATTTCTACTTCAAGATTCTTTTTAGTATCACAATTAATAATGGCATCTTCAGTAGACTTTCTAATTGTCTTTCCAAAGAGAGCAAAGGTTATCATCTCAATTATAGAGCTTTTCCCAGACCCATTGCTTCCGCCGGAATCTCTATTTAATCCTTTGACATAAACTATGTTCTTGAATTTAGATAGATCTAAGTCTAACGTCTTGAAGCTATAGAAGTTCTTAGCTCGTAATCTCTTAAGAATCATCTTTTTCCTTTAATAACTTTAACCCTTGCAGCAATATATCGGTTGGAATCTCAGTATTACACTCACTGATATAGTTCATGATTAACTCATCGTTTAATTCAAAAACCATACTCTTTGGACGATAAGTACTATGCTGCTCTTTATCGTCAGATATTGGAAGATACTTGATATCTACATAAGAAACCTTGTACTCCTCCATAATCTTCTTTCTCAAGTCTACAGAGTTTTGATCCAATATCTGGTTAAGATAAACTCTCAAAATTGTCTTGTAATTAGGATCGCATATGATATCCTTATTAGCTTCTAGAGAAGCTAGATCGAATTGTAGATATCTTACACCATAGGTTATCTTCTTAAACTCATAACTGGAGTCTCCGTATATAACAGCGTAGCGATGGGTGTTGTCGCACTCAGAAAATACAGTTGAGTATGGAGTTCCTACAACATGGACATTTACTTCATCCTGCGCCTTGTGAATATGCCCTAGAAATGTAGGATTCTTAAATATATCTATAGATAGGGGGGAATCCTCATCTCCATTAGGATTTATACACCCCTTAAACCCAAAGTGACCAAAGAAGTAGTTATTTGCTTTAACTTTCTTGGCACTATTGAGATAATGCTTAATTTTATTTTCATCGTCATAGTGTGCGATGAAATGAAAATCTGTGTCCTTAGTAAACGCACAGCAGTAGTAATCTTTTACTACGTCTACATTAGCATTAGTTATACTGTGATCTAAAATTTCTAGAACACATAAAGAAGTATTATCCGACTTAGCTGCTGTGTCGTGATTTCCTCTTATTAAGATTATCCTTGGGTCTGGGTTAGAGCTTACGTTCTTTAAACCAAGAATAAACTTAGTAACTCTTACGATAGTTTCAGGGTCTGGCTTTCTAAAATGAAAGATATCCCCTAAGAAAATAATGTACTCAGGAGATTCAGTCTTAACTATCTTTTCGATAGCCTTGAACTGCTCCCCTAAGTAATCAAAACTTGGGTAAGCGTTGTAGAAATGACAGTCACCTATTACAACTGCCTTATAAATTTTATCTAGCATCAGCTATCTAAAAAGTTCTCTTCTATTACTACATTAAAAGCATTCAGCGAAGTACTCTCGATACGACGAACTTTAAACCCACGATAACAACGCTCAACGTACTTATTAAGTACCTCTCTCAAACCGGCACTGCGACTAAACTTATCGTAGACTGGATTGCACTTAGCAACGTAAAGCTCTCCTTGCTCAGTTGCTAGTACGGTGTAGCCACCATTAGGTGATGGCTCAACCTTCCCAGTTTCAGTCTTAATGTAATTTCTAAAATGACGCACAGCGAACTTACGAACGACAGGCGGCATATCGTAACCATCCAGAAAACTTACTTCAATCTTTGAACTCATAGCAAATCCTTAGTGATACCGAGTTTGTTAAGTGTACCTTCCATCAGTTGGTAGATCCCTTCTGCAAGCAAGCGAATCTCGTACTGAGCATCCGGCTTCAGCCGCTGATGGAGGAAGTGTATTATAGACTGCAAGCTGACAGTCCAATAGGCTTCTGAATAAATATTTTGAGGTAGTATAATGCGAGCCACCTCTTTTGCTACGCCCATTCTGATTAGGAAGTCGTAAGTGGTCTTAGCCGAATTGGATATGATTCCCATCTCCGTCTTCATGATGCCATGAAGACTACTTTCCTTAGGAATTTCATCTGAAGATTGTTTATTGCCGTGAGGAGGGTTGGCCCTGGCTAGTGCCGGAATGTAAAATTCCTCTGAAGTTTTAGTATATCGACCACTAATTTCATTCCACGAACACCCTTTATCGGTGTCATAAAAGTGATCAAAAACCTCTAATTTAACTTCCATTCCATCCACCTCGTAGGTTCTAAATCCACTTCCAACTTGATATTTCATCAGTTGTCGGAAAATAAACAGAGGGGCTTTTACATGGAAAGTAAAATAAGAATGACGAAATGGGCTTGTGTGCTCATTATTCCACAAAAACGACGCCAGCTTCTTATCTTTTTCGTCGTAGGTATCCTTGGTCTTATTATAGCTTATACGGGCAGAATTAACCGTCTTAAGAGCCGGGTCCCTCTCCATCTGATCTACTAGAGAAACCGAACTAATATTATCTTTTAAATAATCAATAGTGTGCATTTGAACCTAAATATAAGTGTTGTATTATAGGGATAATCATATGGATATCAAATCAATAATTAAAAATGCCATCGCCAACAAAGTTAGAGAGACTAAAACATCTCCAAAAGATTTCCAGGCTAAATATGGATTTTCTCAAGACGAACTTCGTAATGCACTTAGACTCCAAAAAGAAGCCGCCGCTAAACATGAAAAGGCTAGAGAGAGAGGGGAGATGCCTGCTAGATCTGGCCCTGGGAGGAATCCAGAGGGGTGGAGAAAGGCACAACAGCGGGCAGGGCGCACCCCTACCAGAGGACAGGGTGGAAATTTTTACGATTCAGTTACAAATCTATCAGATTATTTAACATATTTAACTGAAACTATTAAAGTTAAAATCGAAGAGTTAAGTATAGAAACTCTTAAATCATATAAATCTAAAGCAGAAGCTCAAACAGGAACTACAAGTGACAAGAGACAAAAGGGTATAAATACAGCTAAATATAAAATAGCTAGAAAAGAAATGGGATTAGACCGAGATCCTGATAATGAAACTCATAATCGGGAAAGAAATCTCTCTACGCATAAAGGTCCAGGCTCCCCTGAAGGAAGAGAGAGAAGTGACACAGAGGAAGCTGATGCCGCATCCAGAAGAACAGGGGCAATGCCCATAGATAAAATTAATCGAATGGGCGTAAGAAAAGGTAACCCAAACTTTGTTACAAGAACAGGACTTACTGTAGGGGACGCTCTAGCTTCCCGATCAAATTTAAAAAGTGCTGCTCGTGATATACAAACGTCAGCTAAATTACGAAAGTTAGGGGATAAATGAACTTAAATGAACACTATGTCCGCATAGCGGAATTAATTGTAGAGAAGAAGCGTTGTTGGAAAGGCTATAAGCCAACCCCAGGTGTTAGACCCTACGCTAAAGGCTCTTGTATAAAGGAAGGAGCTACTACAGGACAAAGCCCAACTAAGACTGGTGAAAGAGTCGGATCTTTTATGTCTAAGCTAGCTTCAAACCCTTCCACTACTCCAGAAAAATATAAACAGAAACAAATTCAAGTTAGAAATATTCAAGCAAAATCTGCTAGAAGGCAGGGTGAAGAGAGATTACGTCGAGGATCTGATAGTGGCACCGCAAGGGCTGCTCAAGACGCGGCTAGAGAAAGATTTCATAAAGCCTACATAGCTGCAAAACCACAATCTGGTATAATGCAGCAAGAAGCCAAGACCCCAGCTTGGCAAAGAAGCGAGGGTCAGAACAAGGAGGACTGACCTCTAGCAAGACTGCGAGCAACCCAGACTCAAGAATTAATAAGTCGCTCAGGAAGTGGGATTGCTGAGGTGATACTCCTCACCTGAGCCGAACGAGTCTCCTACCACAACCTCAATCTCAAGGGGAACTGAGAAATTAATACCGAAGTTCTCCTTGATGTATGGATAGCTGGTCATATGGTAGTTGAGCAATGAGACGGTCTCATCCACCTCGCTTTCTGGAGCTATTAATTCAATACTATCGTGTACGGTAGCCACGATCTTTGATCCAAGCTTACGTTTCTTTAGCTCGTTATGCAGGCCAAGCATACAGCAGATAAGGGTATCACTAGCTGAGGATTGCACTGTAAAGTTTAGTCCTTGACGGAATGCCTCCTGCCGGATATATTTCGCGTCTGCTCCTGCGTTAGGAAGATTGCGTCTGCGCCCGAAGATCGTGTAGGCATACTTGTTGTTTGTAATAAACTTATCAACAAGCTCCATGTACTTTGGAACGCCAGGGAACGCAGCCATCCAACCGTCAATAATGCTCTTGGCCTTCTTGAAGCTGATCCCTTGCTTCGTGGCTAGCGTCTTCTCTGTGCCACCGTATACCGTCAAGAAGCTAACCGCTTTAGCAATCTGACGCTCCTCCTTCGTCACCTTGTCCATCTGCTTACCAAACGTCATGGCAGCAGAGTAGGTGTGGAGGTCTACACGGTCATTGAATGCCTTAGCCATGTTCTTCTCCTTGGCTAGGTGAGCGAGGATTCGTAGCTCCATGCTCTTCATATCCGCAGTAATAAACTTGTATCCTTTAGGAGCTACAACATAATCTCGGATATTAAATCTAGACTCTCGTGGCAGGGTATGAAACGAGATCCCCATACGGTTTCCGCCAGCCTCGTAACCAGCATTCGATAGGCGACCTGTAACAGTTCCATCTAGACGATACTCAACGTAGATCTTATTGGATCCGTTGTATTTCATAGCCTCCCGAACACCTGAGATATAGGTATCGAATAGCTTACGAGAACGACGGAACTCTAGCAGAGACTTAATGAAGTTCCTAGCCCCTACCAGCTTCTGGTTATCCATGCTGGTAACAACGGAGCGTGAAATCTGCTTGTCCTGCTCTAGCTTTTCAAACCTGTTCATTTAATCCTCGCCTATCAATCTCGTCTTCTAGTTGCTCTAGTAGTATATCAAGGGCTTCCGCGCTCGTGCTAGGGGCACCAGTCTTTTCGGATGAAATGGGTGGAAATAACCCGAAACCCCCATCGACAATATTGTGCTTTTTATCTGCTGAGTAAAGCACTTTAACGAGGTCATCAGTCGATGTAAGCTCATAGGTTTTGTTGACCTGGGGGAACGAGAATAGTTGGTCTTCTTTATCATAGATATCGCCCTTAAGTTGAGAGCCTAGCTCCTCTACCTTTGCCGACGATATATACAGCCCGTCCAACTCCATATCCTTGAAGAATTCTACCGCAGGAACCATTAATTTATCGTAAAGGTTCTGCATCTTAAGATCTTGAATTAGCCTCTCTAGCTTATGGAATACCTTAAGAGTAAAGTAAGCATCGAGAGCATTGCCACGCGCCATCTGCGTCAATGGCATATTTCTCCAGTCGGTCTTCTTGCCGTCTTGACCTAGCATAGATTTTCGTATTTTTTAATTATTTCTTTTTCCAAACGAAATCTATACAATATGTAGTTCTTGCGGAAAGAAGTATTGGCATAAGTCTTTTAAACTTTTTGGCAAATTCTCATCCACCATATGCATCATCAGCTTTGTATCATAGATGTTTCTGATGTTTTGTAGCCCTTGTCTTGCCAAGAATTTGGTGTCGAACTGAGCTTTATGAAAGATCTTCTTGCTATACTCGTATGAGAGGATCTTATCTAACGAGGAGCATACTTTAGATACCCACCCTTCAGGATGATCGAACTCCTTGTGATACAGCGGGATCGTAAAAGTCTTATGCTTGCCATCGCAGTCGAAGCTAAGAGCGATAGTCTGAATCTCATCCTTCAGAAAGTCTAGCCCGGTGGTTTCGATATCCACAGCTACGTCACACTTCACAAAGTTATCTAGCTTCTTAAGCTTCTCAACCGTATCCAGTAGCTCCCAGCAAAACTCCGACTCGGCACCCTTCTGCTTATAGTGTGTTTCGATACCATTCTGAATGTCCAGCTTGAATAGGTACTCATTTTGTGGCTCTACAATAACCTGGAATGGGTGGTAGAGAGCCACCACAGGTATTCCATCGTACTCAAATGTCTTTCCACGCTTGTCCATGATGCCGCTCTTCTTGGTAAGCATCACGAGAGGGAGGTTTCCGCACACAAAGATTAGCTTTGGTCTGCACGCCTTAATAGTCTTGGCTATATGATTTCGGCAAATATCCTTATCGTCCTTATTCATATCCTTATCTTTAACGCTGAGGCACTTAACAGCAGCGGTGTATTCGACATTGGGGATAAGATCGGCGTTCCCCGTAGACATAAGGATGGACTCAATAAGATCCTGCTCCTTCATTACAAAAGGAGTAATCTCTCCGAATTCCATCTTAAAAGACTCAGATACGAATAAAATATGACAGTCTTTATTAAAACCCTCCTCCTCGTGATCCATGATGGAATGGCACATCTTGGGCTTTTCAAGAATAGTACATCCCTTGCATTCACTATTTTCACTTTTAAATGGATCTGGCAATATTTTCATACTATTATATTCTGTGTCGGATTACCTTAATAACAAAAGATTTGAACAATTAATTAAACTACATTGCTCAGGAAATTATGAATTTCAAGAAGAGTTAATGGGGTGTTTTGACATTCTTATCGGGAACATCATAGATGCGTTCCACTTTAAAGTCGATAAGGAGGATGCAAAGCAAGATTGCTTCCTACTTATACTTAAGACTTTACGAAACTTTAATCCAAAGCACGGGTCAGCCTTTAATTACTTTACTACTGTAATAATAAACAATCTTAAGTTAATTTCAACAAAAATCAAAAGACATAGATTAAAATTGGAATCGTACTTTGAGTTTAAATACGGAATCCGCCCTAATCATCCTGACGCTAGCTCGTGCTGAATAGCAGTTGTATTATCATTCACAATCATTGAAAACTTGAAAATACCTTTTTCTATTTTTTCATTTATGAAACGAATAAGAGTAGGTACATAGTTTATAGGCTTTTCTAGTTTGTAATATCTAGCTATGGTATGATACGCCTCAGGAACTTCAAATAAGTTAATCCTAGATCCGTAGTTCTTAACCTTCTTTGAAGCCTTGTCCCATGGGCTGTAGATCACAACAGGAATATTAAATGGGACATTAGTTGCAACCATCTCATCAATACAATGCATAAAGTATTGAAGCTTATCCCAAGTATTAATACTGCGAGGAATCTGAATCATAGAGTATCAGTGGGCATAGGAGTCTCAATTCCTGACGCTGCCATCTTCTCTTTCAACTCTACATCTTTCATAACTTCTTCAGAAATTTTTTGAAGTTTATCATTAAGATGCTCTATCCCGTTAAAAAATACTTGTTTAAGAAAATCCTCTTCCGCAATGGTATCTGGCTTTACAACTGAAGTCCAATTCTTGAAGCCCTGAGCTTCATCCTTACTTAGCTTAATAGTTAATTTCATACGTCCTCTACTCCTATCTGTTGTTTTAATTGTCCAATCAGAACTTTGAAGTTTGATTTTAGTCATACTCATCTATAATAGTTTGGAGTATTAAAAATGGAAGACAATTTTGATTTAAAAAATTTAATGAGTTCAAAGAATAAGCGTAAGAATAGCAGAACAAAAGGTAACACTTTTGAACGCAAGGTTTGCAAGATTTTAAACGAGTTCTTTGGAACTACAGAGTTTATAAGATCTCCCGGCTCTGGTGCTTTCTCAACAACTCACAACCTACCGGACCACTTAAAGTTTAGTGGAGATCTAATAACACCTAAAACATTTAAGTACACTATTGAGTGTAAGAAAGGATATAACAAAGAAAACCTTGGATCTATATTCAATCCAAAATCAGATTTGATCTCATTTATAGATCAAGCTGAAAAAGATTCATCGAAAATAAATAAAAATTTTTTACTAATCATGCAGCAAGACAGAAAAGAGATACTATGTCTACTGAATGAAAAGAAATCCCTAGCTTTAGCGACATACGCTGAAAATAGAGATCACATTTATTTGCATATTAAGAATGGGGATTATATTATATGCAAGCTGGAAGATCTACTTGATGAGACTCGCAAGTATAACGCAAAACATTTATGGATTTAACTGAGCTTGTTGTATCTCTGGTTTAGGTTGGTCCTTTGCTATCTTTGAGAGAGTCTTAATGTTTGGATGGTTTGTTGTAGCATAAATGGTTACTGATCCCGTTGATGAAAATTCAGCAGAAGCAGAAATTCTAGCTCCAGTTGTTGTGTCTCTTAAAGACACGGTACGTCCAGTAGTGAATACCCATCTGGGTCCGCCATCCTTATTTTTATCTGTTGGGTTATTTATCCATTCTTTATAAAGAGAATAAGCTTGATTTTGCTCAAAGATAAAAGATTCTGAGCTTTCTAATGCCCTAACAGAAGCAACTGTGTTGTCAGAGGATCCACCAGAAAGAAAAGCATTTCCAGCAATATAGGATCTTGCTATTAGTCCTTTAGTTCCATCTTGGCTCATTTTCCTTGTTAACATTTTCATTTTTAATTCGTGAGCAAGCATAGCTTTAACTTCTTCTGGATTTTTACCTTCTCTAATATATTCTCTTAATCTTACAACTAACTCATGTTTAATTTGTTGATTAAAATCATTTTTACTTGCAAAATCTTCTATGTAGGTTGTAGCCATCTGAGACAAAGAATTCTTAGATATTTTTTTTCCATTATTTGTTTTAGTCTCAATCTCACCTAGACTATCAACAGCAGATTCCATTCTTTCTATCTCTTCAGATAGCTGCATCATTTCTTTATATTGAGGACTGTTAGTATCAGCCATCCACAGTTGACCAAGTGTAGTAGCCATAGCCTTTCTTAAATTTTTAGCATTACGTCTTTCTTCAGGTGTGCAAGTTCCACTCTTACAATCTTTGCCTTGAAGCACTGAATCTATTTGTTGCTTTGTTCTACCTCCAAGGTGAACACCCTTTTTTAAATTTAAATAATTTTTTAAACTTATTCCAACTGTAAAATAGTTTCTATTTAAATCTTCTGGGCAAGATAACCGATCTGTAGCGGCGGCGCAGGCTTCCCTAATATTTTTCTCAACTATTAAGTCTCTGATTCTATCATCCTCAAAGCCTTGTCTTCTTAGTGCTTCGAAAGCTGCCTTCTTTGTAGTATAAATCTCTAAAGTGTCGGCTCTTTTTCCTTCTCCTACTTCCGCACCTACTCTAAGCAAGTATTCAGGTCTTCGTATTGTGTGCTCCTGACCAGCAAACATTGTAAGTTTACGAACTAACATTTCTGGAGCATTCTCGCCAAATATTTCTTTCATAGCATTTATAGTTTCTATCTCTTTCGCAACGTCTATGGGCATAGAACCCTCACTATTTTTAAATTCTGATTCAAGTCTAGCTACGCTTTCAAATACCCTATTTAATTTATCCCTCTCGTTTCTCCATTTTTCTATAATATTACCAGCCCTTCTAAAGCAATCTCGGTATTCTTGTGTCCCACGCTCGTATACATCACAACCTCTAATGATGTGTGTAAATTCTTCAACTGATTCCATAAAGTCGCCTCGGATTCTATTTGATTCTCCATCGTTTACATTTAAATCACCAGTGCTGACTTTATCTAGCTCACCGCATCCATTTACTTTTGATCCACCATTAAATAAAATACTAAGTCTTTTGGATCGGTCATTGAACACAACACCACGACCACTGTAACCATTTAGTGGTTGCTTTATTGCTATACGACCACCTGAGAGTCTTACAACTGTTCTTTTTAATTCTTGGCATTCTTCAGGTGTTGGATTTTCTTTGATAGCTAGATCTATCGCTCTCTCTAACCTATCCTGAACTTCTAGTTTTAAATCTTTCATTTCCTCTCCTGTTGAAAGATCGTACTCCCTAGTAGTTCCATCCTCATCTCTAATTATGGTTACAGAATTCCATAACGCTTTTGCCCACGATCCATTATGATCACCGGCTCGTAATTGATCATGTAGACCTTTTGCAAAATCTAAAATCTCTAGGCTAGTTGCATTGTTTCTCTCCTTTTTAACTATACTCCTAAGCAATCCTGGGACTTTTCCTTGAATTTTAAATATCTTTGAGATTATAGACATTCCAGGCCAAGATCCATATTTAGCGGCTGAAGATAATATCTGCCCACCTTCTCCTCCCGAAGCGACATCCTCTCCCCCCTCTTCTTGAGCTACGGATGCATCTCCAAAGTTAGAATAAAATCTATCTGGATCTGAATTTACTTGAAATCCTCTTGAACCATTTGGAGCACTTTGATTATCCCAATAAACAATCCCCTCTTGAGTTTGCCACATTTTTATTGGCTTCTTAGCTGATGGAGGAGTAAAAGGATTGTTTTGAGTATATTTAGGAAGTTGTACTTGAGGATTGTTTGGATCAGGCATTGTTTGTTGAGCCTGAGCTATAGCTGCATCTCCTAGAGATTGAGCTTGATTATCTATGGCTTCATAGAGATTTTTCTCTAGTAGCCTAAGAGTTCTTTTCTTAAGTCGTGAATAGCTTTCAAGTAATTCAATAAAATACTTCATGCCATTATTATAGAAAAATAGCCTACCTTATTGGTAGGCTATGTTTAAATTAAACTAACTATTAAAATTAAGCGTAATTGAAATAGTCGAGGAAGTCATAACGGAACTCTACTTCAATGGTGGCAAAATCGTTTGTGTTATAATTCTTTTCTGAGAACCTTACAGACTTTGGATATACTCCATAAAACTCTACCGCTGCATGAGGCGTCCTGGTGTTATCAAGTTCTACAACTCTCATTTTTATAGCTTTGAATGTATTGTTTCCAGTCCCGCCAGGAGCAGCAAGCTCTGTCATGTTGCCTGTAAGAGGATTGTATATTGTTTTAAACCATGTCCACAGGGCAGCACAAGTGCGTCTTAAATATAGATTATCAAAGGTCACTGTGACGGAATCAAAATTTGGAGTACCTGGGTAGTAAACTCTATCGTTTACTCTTGCAACCATGATGTCTTCAACTCCGTACCCAACAGCACCAACTTGCTTGGCTCCTAAGGTAAGATCAGTCGTTTGCTGAACGCTTATGTTTGGAGGAAGTCCGAAGAACTGTATCTCAAACTGATATGATCTTACTGAATCAAGAGCAGTTGAAATCGTGGGGAGATTTTCCCCTCTATTAAACGGACGATAACTATTAGCATAATAACTTTGAACCATTTTTTTAATTACCTATTAAAATGAAGCCGATTGACTTGTTAAGTTGACCTCGAAAATTATCCATTCAGCAGTCTTAGTTGGTTTAAGTAGAATCTTGCACCATAGCTCGTTTCTATCAATCCTTAAAGGTGTATTAACTGATGAATCACAAATTACTTTAAAATCTGTGATGCCTCTTCTAGCTTGTATATCACTGAGAACAGCTTCCGCCTTAGTTTTAACAATGTCCCAGGTGAATGCATCATTAGGCTCAAACAAATCTTGGCGACCAGTTGCAAGTAAAACCTTTCGTAAAAAAATCATTAATCTTCTTACATTTATTCTGTCTAAAGCCGTAGCGGCTCTCTGAGCAGTCTTTTGTCCGAAAATTGTTATACCTTCAGGTACAAAGTTAACTATTGGGTTGATATTGTTAACGTACAAGGCATCACGATCACCTTGGTTAAGTGGAAGTTCAGTGTCAGTTGGCTTTGTAAGTCTTCCTCTACGGAAACCAGCAGGAGCAAACCAAGACTCGGCTACGTTATCCGTAAAAGCCATTTGTCTTACAGCAAAAATAGATGGATCATACCATCTGTCTTTCCCTGTAAAAACGTCAAACACTTGAACGTGCGGCCAGAAAACCGCAGCCCAAGAGTTGTTAATAGCAGCGGTTCTTGATGTGGATCTTCCGTTCATCCATTCTGTAGCTTCTTGAACTGTATCAAGTCCCACAGGGGGTGCTACAACAGCAACAAAGTTCTGAGAAGTTTCAGCAAGGGTGATGAGATTATTCTGAATTTCATCTTCAAAAAATCCTGGAATAATACCAATTGATATATTAAGGAGATCATCATCGAGAGCGTACAGTCCAGTCTTCTCGGCAGCAGTACCAATAATTGCTTGGGAATTCATTGTGCCGTTAGTGCCCCCCGACAGACTATAAGTTCCATCCTTTAATTTAACGAATCTTGAGTTCGATCCAACTACTTTTCCGCCGTTATTTAAAATTACAGTTACACCACCTCCGACCATCTGTGTTATACGAGAAACGAAATCTGGAAGCTTGTTAGGGGACGATGCGATAGATCCAGAAAGCATTAATTCACCTTTAATAAAATCTGAGGTGGTGTTTTCAATTCCAATATTTATAACATCTTCAATAAATGTTGAATGATCTAAAAGTGAAACATTGAACGTCTCAGCGATAGCCCCCTCATAGTTTGTACCTAGTAGTGAATTATAAGATCCGTTGCTCTCCACTTCCATGCTAAGTCCAACTGTCCTACCAGTAAGCCCAACTGTTGAAAGATTGTAACCAGTTCCTGGGTACTGTGATCTCACTAAATAAGAAAATGTTGAAGTTTCAATATCTCCACCATAAACTGAGGCTGCTCCTGTAGCACTAACAGCTTCAGTTCCCTCCGCTGAAACTACATGAATAGCTGAAGGGTAAAGATTTGCAGTTGTATATGGTGTAGACGAGAAAGCCGAAACAGTCAACGAAGCTAGTTTTCCAGGATAAGCCCCAATAATATATCCAAAAGTATTACTGTTAGTATCAAAATCAACGCTGACATGATCTGTTTTGGCATTACCAGTTCCGACTATTGAAGCTATGGCCGAAGCTTGCTCGATACCAGCATTTATATTAGACTGAAGAGCAGGTATGTTAAAAGCTTGTTCATCCATAACTAAAAGTCCTTCGGAATCTCTTACTGAAACTTTTAAATAAAGGCTGTTTGTAAGACCGAATGAGCTTGTAGTAAATTTAACAGATGGGCAAACTCCGAAGGGAATTAATGAAGATGCGTCTTGAGCATCATCGCTTATCGCCCTAACGAATCGTATTTGATTTGTAGTTTCTAGAATTTCTAATGCCCCCTCAAGACCTTGACCCTGTAAATACTCGTTTGGTTCTCCAAAAGTATTAACAAGATTTTCTTGGCTAGTTATAAGAGTTGGAGTATTTGGTTCACCCTTTGTAGCAAATCCAACAATACCAACTATTGATGACTCAATATTTGGTGGATAAGACGAATTATCTTTCTCTAAAAAAATTACAGCAGGACTAGAAGGAATAGCACCCATTTAAGATACCCTTTAATTAGAAATACTAAGTATTCTTCTTCTATGAAGATTTTTAACTTGTTGGCTTATTTGAGATTCTAATACTCTAATAGCCTGTTTTGGCTCAAGCCAAACGTGATCCACCCCACCAAGATTCTCCAGTATAATAAAAAGACCTTGGACAGAGTAATTTTTAATTATTTTTGTTGGCTGACCGGGGGTAGATTTTGTTGGCTGACCGGGGGTAGAGGGAGGCGTAGGTTGTTTTTTAGTCATTGTGAAAAACTCTAATAGTATTTACCCTTCCTGACAATCATTTTAAATTAAATTTTTAATTTAATTGTATTAAGATCCTAAACTTCCGTCAATAATAACATTAATTTTATCTAAATCTAAAGAAGTTTCGGTATTTTCTTCTGTAGCTGATACTAATGGGAGTACGCACTTTTCGCAAAAACATGACATATCGTGAGTTGGAACAGAGTCTTTTAATTCAGATATCTGATAATTAAGATTTTCTATTCTTCCAGTTGAGGTGTAAAGAAACTTTGGACTTGGAATATATGTCTCTACTGATATTTGAATAGACTTTTTAAGAATTCTATCCTCCCGATCAGGGGCTTCCCCCTGTTCTATCTCTGACTCAGATACAATAAAAGACTTAGTTACGTTATTAGATTTAATATCAACTTCAAGATCTGGATTAAATAATAAAAATATGTGTTCTCTTATTTGATCCATATCTTCTTTATACTTAGTCCATATGTTAATTGTGTATGTTATATCAACTGGCATAGGGGCTAAACTTAAAGTTCTAATAGCTTTTTGCTGACGCTTGTGCCAACACTTTTCATGAACTAGCATTGTTCCGTAACGTCTTCTAGAAATGTTATCTGATGATGAATCTTCGCTGATTGTTATTGCTGGAATAGTAATATTATCACCAACAGTAGATCTAGCCACAGCCCTCTCTTGGTTAGCGTGAAAACATTTAACATTAATAGAATTATTATTTTTATCTACATAATGTATTCCACTAAATGTTGATATTAAAAATCTAAGAATATCTTTAAAAACTTTTTGTGAAAACATCCCCCTCGATGCGTTTGTTTTTTCCACAATCTCTTTCAATACTTGATTGTTAAGTGGGATATTAGTCATTTTCTCTTACCTTTAATGATTTTTGTGATAGATTAGATCAGATTTTGGCGGTTGCTGTAAATGAACATCATCAGAATCCCTAAGAAGTTTTGCACTACAAATTAAATGATATACCCCATAAGTTTCAAAGCTATCTTCTTGAACTTCATATACTTCGTACTTTAAGTTTTGAAACTCAGGCTTTATTATATCTCCTGCGATAAGCGTCCTACCTAATCTTCTCTCAGCATAAGTTTTGTTAAATGTGAATACCTGATCATTTGTTAATTCTATTCCAAATTGAGTTAAATTCTCTTCAATAGGCTTTGGATCATAATGACCGTACACTCTTGTCGGAGCTACAGAAAACGATTTGTTTCGTTCTTCTCCATACACATCATCTATCTCTTTTGTTTGATAGTATTTAAAAACAAGAAGAGGGGATCCGGCAAGCTTTATTTGCTCCTCGTCAACAAGATTAAACAAGTTTTGATCGTTTAATTTGTTGAATAGTTTGAAAGGGCTTTCATACTCGTCAGAGTTCGGAAGACTTACATTTGATTTATATTTTCCAAAGTTACTCATACTACCCTACGATAAACATTGGACCTTCTTGAATCTCACTAATCAACTCTTCCATAAGTTGCTTTTTTTCTTCAGCAGACTCTTGAACAAGTACGCCACCATCAAGTTGTGCTCCTCCACCTGGGCCAGGAAGTATTTTGTACTTGCCCCTGATCCGCCCTAATATTCCCTTACCAGCAGCCGTAGCGTAACGCTGAATCCAATTGCGATAGGCATGGTGAATTGTATTAGAATCCAAAGCTCTATACTCTATAATTACCGGGTCTGGTGTTTGCCTCGGTACTGGGTATAACTGTAAGTATTTTCCATTTAGAATGCTCCAGCTACCTTCATTAGATAGTACTCTTCTTGTCATCTCAAGATATTGTTGTGTTAAGAAGAAGTCTCCAATTCCCCCTCCTTGAAAGAATCTATTTGAATTAAAAAACGAAAGAGTTAAATCAAATGCTAATGATCCTGGTGTGTAGTTTAGTCCAAAAATATCTTTTTTGTATATAACATCGTTTATATTATTAGCTAGGAACTGAGGCAATTCATATACATTTTCTCCTGAGCTAGCATCAAAAACAGCATACTGGCAAGCCCATTGTGGTGAGTAATAATCCAGTTTAGATACAGCCTCATCAATACAAGTCTTAACTTGAAATGGAGTTAATTCAACGGCAACAATCGGGTGTCCAAGCTGCGCCAGGACATAATCATTAACTGACTGCTCAAATAAATTAAATTGAACTCCATCAGCCTCTAAATTTTTATTTAATTTATCTTGATTTATATCATTAGATAAAGTATAGTCTGTGAGTCTCTGCCCACCATAACGACCGTAGCTAGACCCATAGCTTGTTATTGTTGGAGTAGATACCATATACTTATATTTAGGTACTCTATAAAAGAAAAAAGCGGGCTTTTTAGGCCCGCTTTTTAAGTCACCAAGGACCTAAGATCACTTGGTTCCGACGTTTACACCAGTGTTAGCGAAGAAGCTGTTACCAGTGAGGTATCCAGAGGTAGCTCCGATAAGCCTGATTACTCGGTAGAATCTGCTAGCGGGCTGAACAGCAGCCTTAGCATATCTCGTCATGATACCCTTTCTTGGCTGGAATGTGCCAGGATCAGTTACCATTGGGAGTGGCATGAGTGGGATGTATGGGCAGTAAACGAATCCGCTGTCCATTGGGCTTCCACCGTTATATCCGATTATGATCTCGTCCTCTGGGAAGAGAGGATCAACGATCAACTCGTATTTACCGGCAAACTTGCCCTTATACTCAATCTTAGTTCCCATGTTGCTCGGTCCATCTTTCTCTGAGATGCCGCCCTCAAGTTTCGCGGCTGACTCTAGGAGTGAAGCCATAAGTGGCGAGGTGATTAGAACCGTACCTGGGCCACGCTGAGTGGTCTTATAGATATCCTGGCTGGCAAAGTTAAGGACAGCTAGGAGGTTGGCGAATCTGTGTCCAACGTGCTGTGGAGCATAGCTAGTACCGAGGAACTGAGCAAGGTCAGCTACAATGACGTTGCTGGCCTTTGTTCCAACGCTAGTCGCCTGGAGTGTGTTGCCCCAGGTGAAGTTTCCATGGTCCGACTGGGTTGTGGTTCCCAGGGTTCCAGCGTTCAACTGACCGTACTGTTGAGTAAAGTTGTTTGAGTTCGCCATCGGATCCAGTGATCTAGATCTCCATCCCGCAATTGATCCGGCAGCGTCACCACCTAAACCGTAAGCAATCATACGAATATCTTCGATTAGCTCGCGGTCGATCTCAAGTGAAAGCTCTTTGCTAAGTAGCTCAGTAAGCTCACGCTCTAGATCGAGGTTGTGGTATGCCTTGAGATCTTGGGAAGCCTCAATCGTCCAGAGAGCGCGCATCTTGCGAGTATTCGCAACAACTGGCTGCTGCTCAATGTGAAATTGAACTTCTGGGATTCCTGTTCCATCAAGACGTTCACCGGCTGAAACAACCCAGCCCATCGTTGTGGTTGAGGCAGGCCATGAAGCAATTTGACCACCGTAAGTTGACGATGGCGATCCGTGGGTCGCGGCGAGCACGTTTGAAAGGTCAAACGCGCCAGAAACCATTGACTGCTCCAGTCTGTTAGATCCCCAAGTTCCGGCTGCACCAGGACCTGAGACTGTATCTATTGGGCTAGTCTGAGTTCCACGGTAGGTAAGATTAAACTTGCTATAAACATTTTGACCATACTCTCCAGCCCATCTGCTGTTGCCAAGATAGAATATCTGGCTGACAGGAGCATCCATCGGCTGAGTAGCTCCAATGTAATTAAATACTAGATTTGGGTACACTCTACGAACGAGTGGGAACGCAAACTTCTGAAAGACTCCAATGTTACCAACAGTGGTGGAGCCAGTGCTCAGAGACTCTTCATTGAGTCTGTTGCTCTCGGCTAAAACAGCCTTTGCTTGGTTCTCAAGCAATTGAGCAGTAACCCGTGCGGTATACTCATTTTTGATACCGTCAAGGGCCTTTGACCACTTCTGAGTAAGCTCAGGTGATCCTCCAATTTTTGAAACGTCCATAATTTTCTCCTTGAAAATATTAGTTAGACATCAATCTGATGACCTCTTCGGTCAAAAACTTATTACCATTCGTCTCAGGCTTTACGCCATCGCTGCGTTCTTCTAACTTCTTCCCTTGACGTTGGAAATTTTCTCTTGAAACAACTTCAGCGGTATCAGAGAGTCGCATCGACGAGATGGCTCTTGATTCCGCTAAATTAACTTTAACTTTCTTAACATTCTCTTCAAGCTTCTCATTTTTATCTGAGAGGACCTTGAGTAGATTCTTAAGCTGCACGTTCTCCTTTAATGACTTATCTAGCTCGCCAGCAAGAACATCAATCTTCTTTGACAGATCGTCCTGCTCTAGAGCCATTAGGTTAACAGCAGTAACCTCATCATCGGGAGTAAGCTCTGTAACAAATAACGCTTTGGCTGACTCATACAGTTGGGCGTTACGGAACGTCTCGTTCTCAAGCTCTAATTCTCTAACAGCTTGCTCTTTAAGACGCTCAATTTGTCCTCTTAAATAAGCCTTAACCTTGATGGTCAGGTCTTCCGTTTTAGCGTTAACTTCCTCTTCGATCTTCTTGTGAACGAGGGTGGCGATCTTCTCGACCGTATCCTCAGTTAGACCCTCTGGGAGGAGGCTAGCTATTTGATCTATTGAATTACTCATATATCTTATTTATCTCCTTTAATTAAAAATAATAAAATTTATTATTTTTTGCGAGCAACATTAACAATATTCTTTTGGGCTGGGGTTAGCTTTGAACCTCTTTTTGGAGGAAAGTTAGTCTCACCGGCTCGTTCCTCAGCACCCTCTTCACCCTTTGGATGCTTGGCTCCATATCTTCTAACGGTAGCGTCGCCTCTGACTTCCTCAACTCTACCAAGCTTCCGATCAATCTTTTTCTCCAGAAGCTTTAAGAAATATCTCTGGCCTACAACTTCTTTAATTGTAGACTCAATAATTTGCTTATCCTTTTTAAGCTGCTTTGACTCAGCTAGAGCAGGATATGCCCCCCTGGTTGATGGGTCGGCAACAATATCAAACGTAACAAGTTTAAAGTCCTCGTTAACCGTTTTAAAATTAGATTTACCCTCACTTAAAGTCCCCATCCCTCGGCTTGAGATTCCTATTTTTACACCACCCTCAATCAAGCCCTGAACAACTTTACCCGCTGGGGTTGGTAGGATTTCAGCTTCCCCTATTACTTCTTTTCCCTCCATCCAAAGGTTAGTGATAAGGTGAGAAGCGTTTGATAACTTAACCATGTCATAAGTTGGGTGGTCTAGTTCCCCTACGAGCCTTCTCTCCTTTATAGCTTCATTCAATGACTTTACTGCACTCTCAAGCACTTTCTGTGGATAAATTCTTAAATTACTATTAGCCTCGTCGGCTCTTTGAAATATACCACGCACCTTAAGTGGTCCAGACTTCCCCTCATTAAGGATTTTAAGATTTTGAATGATGAATACGTCTTGAATTTGATGCATGATTATTTACCTTTATTTTTCTTTTCTTTAGATGATCCTGCATGACGAACCATTGTTCGTGTAGCATACTTTTTAACATCTTTGAAGGATGAAGGTATAGACCCTGGGCTAAATCCCTTGGCGGTTCTACCACCTACCATTTGCTCATCATCCTTGCCCCACTTCTGTTTGGTAATGACGTAGAGACGGTCGGCATTCTTTGTTGAAAAGATCTGACCCATGTATCCATTACGAAGAGCGTCAGTTATAGAGTTATAAATTCTAACTCTAGACTTTCCTGGGGTGGTATGAGATTTCTTCTGACTGCTTTGCTGGATAGCTTCCCTACCCTCTTTAGAACCTCTTCCCTTCTCAGTCTTTCTCTCTGTTATTGAAATCTCTTCTAAAAGGGATATAAAGTCTTTCATTTTCCACCATGCTTTCTTTGAAGTCTTGCGATACAGCTTTTAAGCTTTTTACTTCCCCCAGGCATATTAACTCCTAAATTTCCAGCAGTCGTGGCACCAGAAGATATCTCTTCCATTATTTGTTTAGCCTCCACAATCAAAGTTGAAAGTCTTTCTACTAAATTTGTTAGTTTAGACTCTGAAGATTCTTTTATTTGCAATGCTGTCTTTTTAGGTTGTGACTTCTTTCCTTCCAACACTAATGAAACATAATCATCAGACACTTCAATTTTGCTAACGTCAGGAGCACCAACATTTTGTAATGTTGATTCCTTAAGGGCGGGCTTTAAAGCTTGTGATGGATTTTTTGCCATGTCCTTTAACAGATCCATGGCAAAACTACCTACTGAAATATCTGGTAAAAATTTATCGCTCATGCAGTTAGACCAACTGTCCTAAGTTAGCCTCACTTCATCTCAGGGCCAGTCGTTGACGGTTGTGCATTGCTGCTCTTCTTGTGCATCTTCGCAAGGAAGGCGGGCATCTTCGTGTCCTCGCCCTTGGCCTTACCCTTTTCCTTACCCTTGTCCTCGCCCTCATCCTCGCCCTCATCCTCGCCCTCATCCTCGCCCTCATCCT
>Ga0194128_10002703_pt1 | contig 28222 bp, 27 predicted proteins | sample TA2KigCa65mmetaG_FD_148650 | JGI IMG/M metagenome (GOLD analysis project Ga0194128, IMG submission 148650) | Freshwater microbial communities from Lake Tanganyika, Tanzania - TA2015037 Kigoma Deep Cast 65m | ecosystem: Environmental > Aquatic > Freshwater > Lake | place: Tanzania: Lake...
TGCAGCCGAGTTCATCCCAGCGCAGATCGTCGACCAAAACAAAAACGATGTTCGGCCGAGCGGGCTGCGCGGCGAGCGCTGCAAGCAAAGATCTTCGCGTCATCATCTGATGATGACATCGGCCGAGAAGCGGCGGAAGTTCGAATCCTCCGTCGCGCGGCCGGGTGTGACGACGGCGCCATCGTCTCGTCGATGCAGGCCGAATTCGAGGGCGATCTTCTCCAGCCGCAGAGACCGCCCGCGGTTCATCCCTTCCTTTACCAAGCGCGCAACGACCGCGGGGTCTTCCGATCCCGCGGCCGTTGCCAGTGTGAATCCAACGATCAGAACTGCAGCTTGACCGCGAATTGCCATTGCCGCGGTACGTAGGCCGGGAACGCGCCGAAGATGCGTCCGGCGACGCCGGGGCAATCGACGCATGCGTTCGGATTGGCGAGGTTGACGTGATTGGCGAAGTTGAACGACTCCGCCCGGAACTGGGCCTGAAGGTTCTCTCGAATCCGGAAATTCTTAAAGAACGACATGTCCCATTGCACAAACGACGGGCCGACGATCGCGTTACGGCCGATCGTGCCGAACCGCGCGCGCTGCGGCCGTTGCCACGGACCATCGGTCTGGCCGTTGGCGGTTAGCGGCGCCGACGCGGTCTTGAACCAGCCGGTGCGGCCCGGATTGCTAACCGAGAAATCGCCGACTAAGTCCGGCCTGCACCAGCCGGTGTCGCGGTCGGCGTTGCAGTCGCGATAGGACGGCGTGAACGGTTGGCCGGCCATCCGCGACAGGGTGCCGTTCAACTGCCAGCCTCCGACCAGCAAGTCCAGCGCGCGGGGACCGTTCGACATGTACTTGCGTCCCTTGCCGAACGGAACTTCGTACAACGAGGCAAAGAAGAAGACATGGGCGCGGTTGTTGTTCGATACACCGCGCGCCAGCCGGGCGTCGCGCGGGTAATAGGTTCCGTCGTAGTCGATATTCTTCGACCATGTGTAATGCGACATCACGTTGAACCCGTTCGAAAAGCGCCTGTCGTAGCGGAGCTGCATCGAGTGGTAGTTGTTGCTCGCGTCGCTGCCGTAGTAGCGCAGGTTCTGCGACCAGCCGAAGCGGTTGAAGAATGGACGCCGCTGGTTGGTCGTGGTCTGGCCGAAGCCGTTGATGTCGGGCTGGTTCGGGTCGTAGTCTCCGCCGACGCCGGCGAAGACGTGTGTTCCCTTGGTGCCGACGTAGGCGATCTCGACCGACGACCTGGCGTCAAACTGCCGCTGGATCGTGAAGTTCCAGGCGTCGACGGTTGGGAAGCGGATCGGATTGCTGATCACGAAAGCCGTCACGCCGTTGGGCAGAATGTTCCGGCCGTTCGGTCCCTTGCGCTGCGCCGCCAGAATCGTGGCCGGATCGAGCGCGGCCGGTCCCGCGGCCAGCGTGAAGACGCGGTCGAAGTTGTTCGCCGGCTGGTTGCTTTGGATGCCGAGAATCGGCAAGTTCTGCGTGACGTTGTGGCCAAAGATCGAGCCGAACACGCCCAGATTGAAACCGCGGCCGTAACCGGTCCGAATCACGGTCTTCTGATTCAACTGGTAGGCGATGCCGAGACGCGGCGCAAACAGCTTGTTCGAGGTCTTGACGTTCAGGTCGAGCCCGACGTTATCGCGGCCGGCAACCAGCACTTCGCCGGTGGCGATATCGACGAAGCCGCCGTTGCCCGGGGCGTTGACCTTCTGCGGCCGGTAGTTTTCCCAGCGCAAGCCATAGTTAATCGTGAGTTTGTTGGTCGCGCGCCACGAGTCCTGCGCGAAGAAGAAGAAACGGTTCTGCGTTTCGCTGGCGTCGAGTGCGTTGGAGACATAGCGCTCGAAGCGCGAGACATCGCCGATCAGGAATGACGCCAGGCCGGATCCGCCGCCCGAAGGACCTTGCGTGCGGGCCGCGTCGAAATTCAACTCGCCCGACCGGTGCCGGTCGCTCGGCACGCGCAAGTTCCGGGCGTGCCGCAAATCGGCGCCAAACTTGATTGTGTGACTGCCTTGGATCTTGGTCCAGTTGTTGACGAACTGATACTGCTTCTCGTCCTGGATGAGCGGGCAGTTGCAGCCGTTCACGCCGAGCGCATAGCCGAAGCGGAACAGGTTATTGCCGTAGCCATTGATGAAGAAGGCGGGCATGCCGGAGTTGAACTTGTCGTCGACGTTCAGTCCCGGAATGCCGGCGTCCTTCGCGGGGGCGGTGCCAATACCGTTCGGTTGGCCGAACACGTTGTAGCGCATGAAGCCGAACCGGAAGTCGGTTAGCAGATTGGGCCGCATGTTGTAATCGAACCCGCCGGCGACGGAGTGATTCTGCGAATCGGACGCGCCCGCGTAGGCGTTCGTCGAACCGGAAGCGTCCAGACCCGGGCCGCCGGCGACAAGGCCGAACGAGCCCGGCGCCACCATGCCGAAATCCTGGATCGAGTAGCGGCCAAAGGTGTGGAGCTTCTCGGTCGTATAGTGATCGACGCGGACGTTGAAGGCGTTGTCGTTGAAGCGGACTCCGCCGGAAGAGGAGAAGTTAGGCTGATCGAGCGCCGCGGTGGTATTGGGTCCCGGGATCATCCGCAGCAGGGCCTGCGTTTGTGGCGACAGCCGGGAGGCCGGAATAATGTTGCCCGCGAAGGGAGTGCGCGCGGCGGGCGCCGCGCCGGAAGCGGGGTCGAAAACGTTGACGCCCGTTGCGCTCATATCGCCCGTGCGTTCGGCCAGCGACGGAACACGCAGCAGCGTGCCACCGCCCGTGTTGCGGCGCGTGCCCTGATAGTCGCCGAAGTAGAAGAGCTTGTTCTTGACGACCGCGCCGCCGATGGAGGCGCCGAACTGATTCCACTGCGTCAGCGGGATCAGGCGGCCATTCGAATTGGGAATTGGGCGCGACTGCGTGAACGGATTGCGCGCGATCAACTTGTCGTTGCGCAGGAATTCGAAGACCGATCCTTGCAACTGATTGGTGCCCGATTTCGTCTGGGCGCTGACCACGCCGGCGCTGGCGACGCCGAATTCGGCGTCATAGTTGGCCGTAGTGATCTTGGCCTCCGTCACCGATTCGAGCGTCGGGTTGATGACGATCCAGCCGAGCACGGCGTCGTGATTGTCGGTGCCGTCCAGCAGGTGCGAGGTGCCCGCGAAGCTCTGGCCATTGACCAGCATGCGGTAGGAGCCTTGCGGGTTTTCCGCCGAGGCGGCCGTCAGCGATGTCGGCCAAGCCACGACGCCGGGTGTCATGAGTTGGAAGTTCGTGAAGCGGCGGTTCAACACAGGAAGTTCGTTCACGGTGCGTTCGCTGTAGGTCGATGAGACATCGCTGCGCTCCGTCTTCATGATGCCGGCCTCGGCGGTGACCTCAACCGTCTGGTTCACTTCACCGACTTCGAGTTTGGCGTCGACGCGGATTTCGGTATCGACCGATACGGCGATATTGTCCTGGACGTAAGCTTTGAAGCCCGGCGCTTCGATACGCACGCGATAACGTCCCACGATCAAGAATCGCTGCATGTAGTTGCCGGAATCGTTAGACTGTACGGTGTTGGAAACGTCGCGGCCGAGATCGGTGATGACCACCTTTGCGTTGGGTACGGTCGCGCCCGTTGAATCCGTGACCGTTCCAAGAATTGTTCCGTAAACCGCCTGCGCGTTCGCGTCAGACGATGTGAGAGCCATCAGGATGACGCACGTGGCCAACCCCTTCAGCATGTATTTGACGAAAATTCCCTCCATTGAGAAATTTTCGCTATTCTATCGAATTTTCTCGACGGAAGGTTGTTAAAGAAGCTTAGGTGTTCCCCAGTGCGTGCGGTAGACGCGGCGCACGTGCAGATTGGCCTCGCTGTCGTTGGCGATCGATTCGGTCTCCTGATCGAACACGAGATTGCGGCCGGTGCGCGCGACGATGTTGGCCAAGTGGCAGTGCAGCGCCGAGAGATGGCCTTCGCCGATATCGCATGCGGGAAGCTTGCGCGAACGGACGCTGTCGAGGAAGTTGCCGTGATGCCCGTTGTCGCTGTCACCGGCGTCGTCGTGATGCACAAGCGCACCTTTGCGGTCGAACGCCTTGAAGCCCCATTTGCGATTCCACCGTCCGATGTGGACCATGCCTTCGGTGCCGTAGACGGCGACTCCGTTATCCACCTGCTCCTGACCGTACGGATTCCAGATGCGCATCTCCCAGATGAGCGAGGTCTCGCCGTAATCGAAGGTCACGTTCATCGTGTCGGGCGTCTGCTGATCGTCGTCGAAGAAAATCTTGCGGCCCGATCCGCTGGCCTTCTTCGGATACGATTCGCCGAGCGCCCAGCGTGCGATGTCGATTTGGTGGGCGCCGTCGTTGCCCGCATCGCCGGTTCCGAAATGCCAGTGCCAGTGCCACTTATAGTGGAAGCGATTTTCGTTGAACGGAATCCACGGCGCGGGCCCGAGCCAGGTTTCGTAATCGACGCCGGGCGGTACGGGGCCGTCTTTCTTCCGGCCGATGTTGTCGCGCAATTGCACGTTCCACGCTTTGGCCATCAGCACTTTGCCGATCTTGCCGGATTGGGCGTATTCGATGCCTCGGAGCGTCGACGGGCGGCTGCGCGATTGCGTGCCGACTTGCACAATCCGGTTGTTCCGCCTGGCGGCATCGATCATCAAGCGGCCTTCGCGGATATTGTGCGAGCAAGGCTTTTCGACGTAGACGTCTTTGCCTGCGTCGCACGCGAGAATCGTCGCGGGCGCGTGCCAGTGGTCGGGCGTTGTGACAACGACCGCATCAAGGCCCTTGTCTTCAAGCAGCCGCCGAAGATCGCTTACCTCCTGCGGCTTCGGCATGTTCGCCTTGGCGACGACCGCCTGCGCCTTTTCGAGCGAAGCCTTGTCGGTGTCGCAGATGTATTTCACGCTGGCCGCGGGGACGTTGGCGAGCGTGCCGAGAATCGAGCGGCCGCGTCCGCCAACGCCGACGATACCGACATTGACCTTATCGCTCGCCGCCACGGGCCGGGGTTGCGCACTCGCGGCCGCCGTGGCGGCGCCGATGAAATATCGCCTGTTCATAGTCCGAGAGTATACCGCTATGAACGGGTGTGTTTTGGGCTTAAAGCTGGCGACGGCCGCGCCTTCGTCGTCGAAGACGGCGAACACGGTGTAGAGCTTCGTGATCTGCAATAGATCCTGCACGCGTTTGGTGAGGTTCAGCAGCTTCAGTTCGCCCCCCGCGTTGGACACCGACGTAAACGCCGAGACGAGTTCGCCGATTCCGGACGAATCGATATAGGTGACGTTGCCGAGGTTGAGGACGATCTTCTTATTCCCGGCTTCGATGAGTTTGCGGACCGTATCGCGAATCGCGACCGCGCCTTCGCCCAACGTGATCTTACCGCTCACGTCTACTACTTCCACGCCGCCGTTTTAGCGGATGTTAATTGTTGCGCTCATAGTTGTCTCCTTCGTCTCAACGCACTCGACGCTCCTTGTTCGGCGGAGACTGCTCGACGTCGTGAGATACTTTCACAGTATAGCCGCGCCGCCATGCCGGAAATCATCCCAGCTGAAGTTCTACTCACCGGTCCCGATGGGGACCCTTGCAAAATACGTCTCGACGACTCGCCGTTCATCCTCGGCCGTTCGGAGACCGTCCAGTTGTCGATGCCCGGAGACACGATGTTGTCCCGCCAGCATTGCGCGTTCGAATGGAATGGCACGGCCTGGCACGTCCGCGACATGGGCAGCAAGAACGGCACGTCCATCAACGGCCAGCCGCTTGTGCGCGAACACCTGCTTGTGCCGGGCGACGTTGTTGTCGCGGGACGTCAACAGATTGAATACGAATTAAGCCAAGTAGTCGAAGCGCCTCCCGTGCCGAGCCCCGTTGAGTTCGTCGACGATCCGAGCAGCGAGGGCATGAAGCCGGACTCGACGTTTATTATCCGGCTCGATTCGGCCAAGTTTTCGACCAAGCCCGCCGCGGCGCCGGCCGATCTCGATCGCTCGCACAAGCGCATGGAGTCGCTAATCAAAGCGGGCCGCGAGTTGTCTTCGTTCCGGCCGCTGCAAGAGCTGTTCGGCGTGGTTCTCGATATCGCGCTCGAAGCGGTTGGCGCAAAACGCGGTGTGCTGTTGGCCGTCGAGAACGGCGAGTTGGTTCCGAAAGCGAATCGCGGCGACGGTTTCAAGGTGTCGACCGCGGTGCGCGACAAGATCATCCGGGATCGCTCTTCGCTGCTTGTGCAGGACGCGAGCGCGGACTCCCTGCTGAAGGCGAGCCAGACCATCGTGCAGCAGCACGTGCGCAGTCTGATGGCCGTGCCGCTGCAGACCGAAGCGCAGGTCATCGGCATCTTGTACGTCGACTCGCCAAACGTTGTGCACCCGTTCGACGCCGACGATCTCAGCATGTTGACGGTGTTCGCCAACATCGCGGCGATACGGATCGAACACGCGCGGCTTATCGAAGTCGAACAGGCCGAGCAGTTGCTGGCGCACGACCTTGATCAGGCCGCCGTCATTCAACGCGGACTGTTTCCTCAAGCGCCGCCGAAGGTGGAAGGGCTCGATCTGGCGGGGCGCAGTTTACCGTGCCGGTCGGTGGGCGGCGACTATTTCGACTACATTCCGCTCGCCGACGGGCGCCAGCTTGTGATTGTCGCCGACGTTTCCGGCAAGGGCCTGGCAGCGTCGCTGCTGATGTCGAGTCTGCAGGCGCGTGTGCAGGCGCTGGCCGAGTTGGAGACCGACATCGCGAAATTGACATCGCGGTTGAACCACTCGATCAAGGCGAACACGCCGGACAACAAATTCATCACCGGCTTTTTCGCGGCGATACATCCGCAGACGGGTGCGACGGAGTATTCCAACGCGGGCCACAATCCGCCGGTGATCGTGCGCGCCAACGGCGAGACGGAGTTGCTGACCAAGGGCGGACCGGTGCTCGGCATTCTGCCGAACATTCCTTACGCCGGCGGTACGACAGTCCTGAACAAAGGCGACCTGCTGGTGATGTACAGCGACGGCGTTTCGGAAGCGCCAAATGCGCAGGGCGAAGAATTCGGCGAAGAGGCCGTCGGACAGATCGCGGCGTCATGCCGCGATCGATCGGCGAACGAAGTGCTGATGGAAATCGCACGGCAGTTGCGTGTGTTCTTGGGCGACCTCTCTCCGACCGACGACGTGACGATGGTGATCGTGCGGAAGACGTAGTTATTCGAGCGCGGAAAAGCGGGCCATCGGCTCGTTGTTCAAAACACGTTTCCACCACTCGTAGTAAAGCGGCGTTTTGCGATAGCCCGAGTGGTCGCTCTTCACGGCTTTGTGGCAGTCGAGCACGTAGACGTTCAGGCATTTGTCGAGGATGACCTTCGGATGCTCGGGGCCGTTCTTGCCGAGCGCGCGATCGAGCTGCGCGAAGGTATAGATTTTCAGCACCGAGTCGTCCTTGGAGTGCAGAACGAAACATCGGCCGCATTCGTCCATTGCTTCGTTGAACTCTTGCGCGGGTTCGAGGGCTTCGTTATCGACCGCGGGCGCGGTGAGAATCAGATTGTCGACCCAGAGATCGGATTGCGCCGACAGCGCTTGCAGCACAACACGCGCGCCGAGCGAGTGGGTCTGGACGTCGAGCGTCTTCGCGCTCGATGCGATCAGCTTGCCGAGATCGTAGAAGTACTCCGACGAACCATTGGCGGCGGGAACGGCTGCGAAGAAGCTAATGCGCAGCCGCCAGCTTGGCCACGCGAAGCCGATGACTTCGGTGTAGTTGGGTTCACCGATGAGGTCTTTCTTCCGCAGACCTTCCTCCAAGACTTTGTAGGCGGCGGCAACGTTCTTCATCGGCGTGCGGTAGCCGTGGACCAACACCAGCAAGTGCTTGCCGCGCACGCGCTCGATCAGTTCTCCTTGCCTAAGTTCGGTGAACTGGTTAAGGTTGGCAAGATTGGGATAGTCGCGGATCTCGATTTCGTCCGCGAACAGATGATCGGATGTGAATTCTTTACGGCAGCTAACGAGGATCATGTCCTGATAGTGCGATCAGATCGCCGAGCGTTTCAACGCGACCAGTAGCCTTGGCGTGTGACGACATTCGCGCCGGCGACAGTGATCGTTATCGTGTGATAGCCAGGAGGGCCGGAGGCGGGGAAGCTGGCGACGTACTGGCCGTGCAGTTCCTCGCTGATTTGTTCGATGGCTTTTTCAAGCGACTTGAGTGTCGCGAAGCCGATCTTGCGGCCGCCGCCGTGCGCCGTCAACGCTTGCGCGGTATTCGTCTTGCCGAGGCGAATCAGCGCGTCGATGCCGGCGGTGAGGTCCATCGGCGCGCCGGATTGTTTGAGGTCCGCGGCGCGCGTGGTCCACTGCGTTTTCGAGTTGGAGTATGTGGCGGCGTAGATTTGCACGTTCTCGCGCTGCAGCATTTCGAGCGTCGCTTCTAGAGTTGTCTCGCTGCCGCGATCGCGGCTTTCGCCGATGACGAGGATGATACGGCGATCGCCCGGCGGCCTGCGCTTGAACATTTCGACGGCGGTCGCGATGGCGTCGAGCATCTTTCCGCCGCCGCTCATTTGCGGCGCGGCTAGTCGAAACGCGCGAGCGATCAACCGTTCGTCCCGCGTAAACTCCTGCATGACATCGATGGTGTGCGAGTAACCGATCACCGCGGCCGCGCCGCGCTCTCCGGCAAGCAGCGGTTGTATCATTGCGCCGACTTTGGCGATCTTCAGCAACGCGGGGCCGCTCGACGCGGTCCGCTGGATGAGCACGGCGATGGCAACGGGCGATGAGGTGAACTCGATCGGATCGATAGTGGCCTTCACGGATCGGCCGTTGTCGAGCACGGTGAAGGCCGCGCTTTCAAGTCCGTTGATCAACTTGCCGTTCTTGCCAGTCACCGTGACCGGCGCGATGACTACGGGGACCGTCGCCTTGAAGGACACATCCTGTGCAGCTAGCGCCACACCCGCAAAAATCAGGTTTCGAATCACTCGGAACTGTGACGTTACAACTCGACCCCAAGTTCTGCCATTGTGACGACGCGCTGTCTGGTCATCGCTTCGTGACCCAGTATGGCCGTCAAAGCGGCGGTCGCGCCGACCTTCCAATCGGCGCGATTCGTGCCCGTACCCTTGACGAGATCGAAGAACATGCGCGTATGCGCGTGCTTCGGCTCTTCAGGTTTGGTGTGGAGCGGTTCTTCCTTGGTGGCGGTGTCGTGGAAGTAGACGGAGGCTGTTGTCATGATATCGGCCGCGCCTTTTTCGCCGTAGACGTAGACCATCTGGTTGCTGTTGGGAAGCCGGCGCGGATGGAACACGTTTTGTGTGAAGGTCATCTTGGCGCCGTTCGAATATTCGTAGACGAGGCTGCTGTTGTCGAAGATCGTTCGGCCCGCGGGCTGGCCTTTGTAGCGCATCACACTGCCGAAGCCAACGGCTTTCACTGGGACCATGTTCGCGGCCCAGTTGCAGAGATCGAGGTTGTGCACGGACTGTTCAATGAGATAGCCGCCGCTCTTTGAAACGTCGAAGTACCAATCGCCCGAAGTACCGTCGTGCGGGAGGTCGGCTGTTGCATGGCGCTGCGCTTTGATCTGATAAACCTCGCCGATCACGCCCGCATGAATCTTTCCGACGGCGGCGATCAACGAACTCATCGAGCGCATCTGCTGGCCCGCGACGAAGACCTTGTTCGATTTTTTGGCGGCGCGCACGATGTCGCGCACCTGGCGCGCGCTCACGCCGATGGGCTTTTCACAGTAGACGTGTTTGCCGGCTTCGAGGGCGGCGACGGCCATCTCAGCATGCAGGTGAGGCGGCGTGGCGACGTAGACGGCGTCGACGTCCTTGCGTTCGATAACGCGCCGCCATTCTTTCGTCGTGAACGGGTTGTCCTTGCCGGCGGCGGAGGCGGCCTTGTCGAGGCGATCCGGCTTCAAGTCGCAGATGGCGGCGACGCGGGTGTCGGGCTGATCGATGACGGAGGTCAGTAGATACGATCCACGGTTGCCGGTTCCGATAACGGCGGTTCCGACACGATCGTTAGGGGCCTGTGCGAATGCGGCGGCGGCGGAAGAGAGCAGAAATGTGCGGCGGCTCATGCGCCTATCGTTATATCACTGCGGAGAGTCCGCGGAGGACCGACTCGATATACTCGCGCGATCGGCGCGCCAGCGCGTCGACGCCTTCGGCGGTGCGAGGACGCGGCACGAGCGGTTCGAAGATGTTCTCGAAGGCGAGCGGCATTGTGAGGCCGGTGCGCATTACGGGGCGCAGCAGTTTGTAGTGATCGATCTCGCCGAAGCCGGGGCCGCAGTCTTCGTCCTTCGGCGTGTTGCGATGATCCTTGATGGCGAAGGCGCGAATAAACGGAGCGCAATCGGCGATCTCGGCGATGGGATCGTTGTTTTCGTAGTCGAGAACATTGCCGGCGTCGTAACAAACATGCACGGAATCTTCGGCGACTTCGCGCACGATCTTGATGCAGTCGCGGCCGGTAGCCGTGTTGCCGCCGTGTTGTTTGATGACGACTGTTACGCCGGCGGCGCGTGCCTCCGGCGCCATTGACTTGAGATTACGGACGAAGGCGTCGCGCTCGCCGCCGGTTGTTTTGCCGAAGGTGAGGAGGAACGGGATGCCCGCGGCGTGGGCCTGCGCGATGCGGCGGCGATGGGCGTCGAGCGCTGCCGGCGCTTCGAGGTTCACCGTGGCGAACATCATCACGGGCGTGAGTCCGGCGGCCTTCGACTGATCGGCCTTCGCCTTCGCTTCGGCCGGAGGCGCGTCGACGGCGAGCAGCGGCTTGCCCAGATGATTGACGCCCCAGGCAACGTACTCGTAACTCGCCGCGCGAATGCCTTCAAGAGACCGTTCGAACGAAAACGCGGAGTAGGGCAGTGTCATGCACGCGAGTTGAAAGCGCGTTGGCGCGCCGGGTTGCGCGAGCGCGGCCATCGAACAGGCGAGTGCGGAGCGGCGGGTCACACGTTTTCCGGAACGGCGAACGGCTTGCGGTAGTTGCGCTTAAGCATCTGATTCGCTTCCGAATCGCCGATGAACTTCTCGGCGCTTGCATCGAAGGTCAACTGGCGCTGCAATCGATACGAGATGTTGCCGAGGTGTGCGAGACCCGACGCCAAGTGCGCCGTCTCGACGGGGCCATTTTGATCGGAAGTCTTGCGGCTTTGGACGGCTTTGATGAAGTTGGCAAAGTGATCGCCGCCGGCTTTGTGCGTGGGGCCGGGCTCGCGTTTCTGGCCCATGAAAATGGCATAGCGATCGTAGCCATAAACGACCAGATAGCCCTCCGAGCCATAGAAAATGTTGCCGACCGACGCGCCATGTTCGTCGTTAGTGCACCAGTGCCGGACTTCGAATTGGATGAGCTTTTGTTGCTCGGGGTAGTAGTAGAGCGAGGTCTGCACTTCGGGCGTTTCTTTGTCGTCATCGAAAAGGAACTTGCCGCCCATCGATGTGATCTTCGCTGGGAGCGTGTCGAGGCCGAGCCCCCACATGCACATGTCGGTTTCGTGAATGCCCTGATTGCCGACGTCGCCGTTGCCGTAATCCCAATGCCAGTGCCAGTTGTAGTGGACGTGGCGTTCGGAGAAGGGGCGCTCCTGCGCGGGGCCTTGCCAGAGGTTGTAGTCGAGTTCGGCGGGCACGGACGAAGGCTGTTTCCTGCCGATGCTGGGGCGCCAGCGGAAGACCAGCCCGCGGGACATGTAGACGTTGCCGATGGTCCCTTTGCGCAGGTGCGCGACAGCTTCTTGAAGCGCTTCGCTCGAGCGGAGTTGCACGCCGTGTTGCACGATGCGTTTGTATTTGTGCGCTGCCTCAACCATCTTGCGGCCTTCCCAAATGCCGTGGGAGCCGGGCTTTTCGACGTAGACATCCTTGCCGGCCTGACAGGCCCAAATCGTGGCGAGCGCGTGCCAGTGATTGGGCGCCGCGATCGACACGGCGTCGATGTCCTTGCGTTCGAAAACCTTGCGTAGATCCTGTTCGAGCGAGACCTTGCGGTTGAAGCGCTTCTCGAACGCCTCGCCGGTTTTGCGCGCGACGCGCAGATCCGGATCGCACAGGCAGACGACTTCGGCTTCGGGAACATCGCCGAATCCGGCGATGTGGTCCTTGCCCCGGCCGTTCACGCCGAGCACGGCGACGCGGACTTTCGAATTCGCCATGACCTTGCGGGTGGATACGGCGGCGGCGCTGGCGGCCATGAAAAACGTTCTGCGGGAACTCATCGTAGGCGCAGAATATCATAAGGCGCGGGCGCGAGCGCTGCGGTGTATACTCGCTTCGTGACGCGCCGTAATTTCCTTGCCGCCCTCGCGACTCCCGCGGCGGCGCAACCGCCGAAGCTCCCCAACATCGTGCTGATCTACGCCGACGACCTCGGTTTCGGCGACCTCGGCTGCTACGGCCATCCGCTGATCCGCACGCCCCATCTCGACCGCATGGCCGCCGAAGGAATCCGCATCACGCAGTTCTACTCCGCCGCGCCGCTCTGCTCTCCCAGCCGCGCCGCGCTGATGACCGGCCGCTACCCCATCCGCAGCGGTATCAATTTCGTGTTCTTTCCGGATTCCACCGGAGGGATTCCCGATTCGGAACTCACCATCGCTCAACTGCTGAAACAGCGCGGCTACGCCACGCAGATCGTCGGTAAGTGGCACCTTGGCCATTTGCCGCAATACCTTCCCACCAAGTACGGCTTCGACAATTACTTCGGCATCCCCTACTCCAACGACATGAGTCTGAAGACCAACACGGTCTACGACGAACTCGACGTCAAGCGAGGGACTAAGTGCCCGGCCGCTACACTGGACCGGTATCGCAACCTGCCCGGCGTGCCGCTCATGCGCAACGAGGAGGTGCTCGAGCGCGATCCGGATCAGACCCAACCCACCGCCCGCTACACTGCCGAGGCTACCGCCTTTTTGAGAGGCGCCGCCAAAGCGAAGAAGCCCTTCTTCCTCTACTTCGCCCACACGATGCCGCATGTGCCGCCCTTCGCCAGCGAGAAGTTTCTTGGAAAGAGCCGAGCCGGGCTGCACGGCGACGCGGTCGAGGAGCTTGATTGGTCGGTCGGCGAAGTTCGCAAGACGCTCGCCGAACTCAAGGTCGACCAGGATACGCTGATTCTCTTCAGTTCCGACAACGGCGCGCCGGTTAACCTCGGCGACAACGGCGGCTCCAACGGTCCGTTGCGCGAAGGCAAGGCGACGACATGGGAAGGTGGCTATCGCGAGCCGTTCATCGCGTGCTGGAAGGGCCGTATCGCTGGGGGGCGCGTCTCGTCCGAGGTGGCCTCCACGCTCGACATTTTCCCGACGCTCGCGCGTCTGGCCGGCGCGAAGCCTCCACAAGGCGTCGTCCTTGACGGTCACGACCTCGCGCCGCTTCTTTGGGAGAACAAAAATCGTCCGCAGCGCGATTTCTTTTACTATCACGCCGGCACGCTGCACGGCATGCGGCGCGGTCCTTGGAAGCTCCGCCTGCCCAATCCCAAACAGCCGGACAAGGCTCAACTCTTCCACCTGGAAGCCGACTACGGCGAACGCTTCGATGTCGCCCACCTACACGCGGACATCGTGGCTCAAATGCGCGACGCCATGGCTAGTCACGCGGCCACCTTTACCGGCAAACCAACGCAACGTTGACACATGCCGGTCGCGCCCTCGAAGGCGCTCGGCTAAAATCGTTGTTGATGAGCGATACAGGACAGCCCCTTCCACCCGCGACGTTTGAGTTCTTGGTGTTCAGCATCCGCATGCAGGCCGAGAGCCATCTTGGTCTGGTGCAACTGACCGAAGAAAAGCAAGAACCGAATCTGCCGATGGCGCAGCATGCGATCGATATGTTGGCGATGCTGCTCGAAAAAACGAAAGGCAATCTGGAGACCGGCGAGAAGCGGGCACTGGAGAATTCAGTCACCGAATTGCGGTTTCGCTATGTGCAGGCGGCGAGCGCGAAGGCGCCGGAGTGAGCGAGCTCTCGCTGACGGTGCTGGGTTCGGGCACGTCGGTGGGCGTGCCGTCGATCGGTTGCGACTGCCGTGTCTGCACCTCGGAAGACCCGCGCGACAATCGCATGCGGCCGTCGGTGTGGGTGCGCTATAGCGGGCGCGAGATTATCATCGACACGACGCCGGACTTTCGAGCGCAGGCGCTACGGGCGAGGATTCCGCGCATCGACGCGATTCTGCTGACACACGGGCACGCCGATCACATTCTTGGTCTCGACGACGTGCGTCCGTTCAATTTCCGGCAGAGCGGTTCGATTCCGGTGTACGGCAGCGCGGACACGCTGGCGATCGTGAGGCGCGTCTTTGAATATGTGTTTGCCGATGGGCGGAAGGAGTCGAGTTGTCCGAAGGTCGAAGCGGTCGAGATCAACGGAGCGCCGCTGGCGTTGTTCGGCGTCGATGTTGTTCCGATACCGCTGTTTCACGGCAGCATGCCGGTGTATGGATTTCGTTTTGGGAAGTTGGCGTATTTGACCGATCACAATCGCGTGCCGGAGCCGTCAATGGCGATGCTCGAGGGGCTCGATGTGTTGTTTCTCGACGCGCTACGTTACAAGCCGCACCCCACGCACTCGACGGTGGATGAGTCGTTGAAAATCGTCGCGGCGTTGCGGCCGAAGATGGCCTACTTCACACACATCTGCCACGACCTTGGGCATGAGCGCGCCGAGAGCATGCTGCCGCCAAACGTGCGGTTGGCCTACGACGGATTAACCGTATCGGTGGACAATTAGCGATGCAGGTGTTTCGTTCTCTCGATGAAGCGCGCGGGCGATTCGGGCCATGTGCGGTGACGATCGGTAATTTCGACGGCACGCACATCGGCCACCAGGAGCTGTTTCGCGAGGTGGCGTTGCTGGCGAACGTGCATCGTTGGGCGCCGGCGGTGTTGACGTTCGACCCGCATCCGGCTCGAATTGTGGCGCCGGAGCGTGCGCCGAAGCGGTTGTCGGCTCATGAAGCACGCGTTGCCGTCATGTGCGATTGTGGGATCGCACGCGTGTTGATATTGCCGTTCGACGCGGCGCTGGCGGCGGTTGCGCCCGATGCGTTCGTGCGAGAGATTCTGGTTGGCGCGCTGGGCGTCAGGGCTGTAGTCGTAGGCAACAACTTTCGATTTGGGCACAAGCATGCGGGCAACATTCATCTGCTCGCCGACCTGGGGCGCGAGCTCGGGTTCGCGACCCACATCGAGCCGGCGATCCGTTTTCGCGGCGTGGTGGTGTCGTCGACCGAGGTCCGCAACGCGATCACAAGCGGGCGCATGGGATTTGCGGGACGGTTGTTGGGGCGGCCGTATGCGCTCACCGGAACCGTTGTCAGCGGACATGGCATCGGAGCGAAACAGACTGTGCCGACGCTGAATCTGGCGGCTGAAAATGAGGTGCTGCCGATGGCGGGCGTCTACATCACGCGCACGCGCGATCTAGACGGCGATAGGCGTTGGAATTCGATTACAAACATCGGTATGCGGCCGACGTTTGGCGGCGATGCATTGACGATCGAGACGTTTCTGCTGAGTCCGTTTGACGGTTCGACACCGGCGCGCATTGCCGTCGAGGTGCTTCGGCGCGTGCGCGACGAGCGGAAGTTCGAGTCGCCCGAAGCGCTGAAGGCGCAGATTTTTCGCGATGTGGCGCGGGCGAATGCGTATCACCGGCGAGTGGCCTCGCTATACTAAAAAGATCCCTCCCAGGAGTATCCCCAAACAAAAATGAGCCTTTCAGCAGGAAAACGCAAGCACCTCACCGCGCTTGCCGATAATCGCGGTGTCATTGCCGCCGCCGCCATGGACCAACGTGGCAGTTTGCAGAAGTCGATTGCCGCGGCAAAGGGCATCGATGCGAAAGCAGTCACACAGGAGATGATGGAAGAGTTCAAGATCGCCGTTACGAAGGTCTTGACCCCGCACGCGTCCGCCATTCTTCTCGACCCGGAATTCGGCCTCCCCGCCGCGGCCGCCCGTTCCAGCAACGCCGGTTTGTTGCTGGCCTATGAAGCCTCCGGCTACGACAACACGCAGCCCGGCCGGTTGCCCGATCTGCTGCCGCACGTTTCGGCCAAGCGCATCGTCGACATGGGCGGCGACGCGGTGAAGATTCTGATCTACTACTCGCCGTTCGACGACGCCGGTGTCAACGACATCAAGCACGCGTTCTGCGAACGTATCGGCAGCGAGTGCGAGGACAACGAGATTCCGTTCTTCCTCGAGTTCGTCGGCTACGATCCGAAGGGCGGCGATGAGAAGGGCGTTGAGTTCGCCAAGATCAAGCCGGAAGTCGTGATCAAGAGCATGGAAGAGTTTTCCAAGCCGCAGTACAAGGTCGACGTGCTGAAGGTTGAAGTGCCGGTGAATGCCGACTACGTCGAAGGCAGCTCGGTGTACAAGGGCCAGAAGGCGCAGACTCGCGCCGAAGCGCTGGACCTGTATCGCCGCGCGGCGGCGGTCGCGAAGAAGCCGTTCATCTACTTGAGCGCCGGCGTTTCAAACGCGCAGTTCAATGAGAGTCTTGCGATGGCGGCGGAAGCGGGCACCGATTTTAACGGCGTGCTTTGCGGACGTGCGACGTGGAAGGATGCGATTCCCGTGTACGCGAAGCAGGGTGTGAAGGCGCTGGAGGATTGGCTGGCGGATCAGGGCGTGAAGAATATCAACGCCGTGAATGCGTCGCTGAAGCCGGCGCACTCGATCTTCGATAAGCTCGGCAAGTAGTTCTTTTTTACATACAGGCCCCGGTGATATGCCGGGGCTTGTTGTCTTTATACCGTTGGTATGACGCTGGAGCCGACGATTTACATGTTTCGCGAGAAGATCGCGAAGGACTTTGCGCGTGCGGTGAAGAAGTTTCCGAAGGGAACCGTGGTGCATGCGAAGTATCGGATCGGCGAGGATTCCACGGGGGATCCGGCGATCTACTTTAATATCGTGCTCTCCGATGAGGCGAGCCGGGATGAGAGTCTTTCGGGAGTCACGAGGCGAATTCGAAACATTCTGAGCGACGAGATGAACCCGTACGACAACTGGGGGCTGTTCCCCTACCCGAGTTTTCGGAGCGAGACTGAGTACAAAACGATAAAGGATCCGGAGTGGACGTTTGGCGTATCCTGACGATCTCCTTGAACAAGCGTTCAGCTTATCGAGGCGCGAGCCGAGACGGCCCAAGCAGGCGAGTCTCCGCCGTGCTGTTCTGCGTACTATGCGTTGTTCCATCTGTTGATCGGCGATGCGGTTGGGAACTGGCGCGAGGCGTCTTCTCGGATGTTTCTTATCCGGGCATCTGAACATGGCGTGATGAAGACGGCAGCGCGGCGGGCCGGGAGCAGTCAGCAAACCCCATTTTCAGGCGAAGATCCAGCAGTTGTTTCCGCTCTTCGAAATGTCGCGAACAGTTTTGCATTCCTGCAAGAAAAGCGGCACGCAGCAGATTACGATATGGCCAAGGTTTGGACTCGAACGGAGGTGCTCGACCTCATTCGACAAGTTGATTCGGTCTTTGTAACTTGGCGAACGATCCGCAACGAGCGCATCGCGCGGGATTTTCTCGCTACGCTGCTTGTGAAGAAGCGCGACTAAGCCTCGGGCGCTTTGCTGAGATCCACGCCTTCCCAACGCGCGACGACCGCGCTGGCGAGGCAGTTGCCCAGCACGTTCACGGAAGTCCGAGCCATGTCGAGAAGCGCGTCGATGCCGAGGATCATCCCGATGCCAAGCGGCGGGATCGAAAACGTCACCAGCGTGCCCGTGAGAATCACAAGCGACGCGCGCGGCACGCCGGCCACACCTTTGCTTGTGAGCATCAGCGAAAGCATCATTAGCAACTGCTGGCCCCACGTGAGTTCGATGCCGGCGACCTGCGCGCAGAAGACCGAGGCGCCGGAGAGATAGAGCGTCGTGCCGTCGAGGTTGAAACTATATCCGGTCGGCAGCACGAAGCTGACAATGTGCTTTGGCACGCCGAACTTCTCCATGTTTTCTAAAGCCTTCGGCAGCGCGGCTTCGCTTGACGCTGTCGAGAACGCGATCAACCAGGGCTCTTTCACGAAGTGAATGAAACGCGCCATCGGAATGCGGCAGATCACGATGACCGAGCCGAGCACGAAAATCACGAAGACCAGCAGTGCTGCGTACATAGTCACCAGTAGCAGGCCCAATTTGTTTAATGCCACGAGTCCGTGCGTGCCGACGGTGACGGCAATCGCGGCGCCGACGCCGAACGGCGCGAGCATCATCACATAACGCGTGTATTGGAACATGACTTCGGCCAGCGATTCGCACCACTCGATGACCGGTTTCGCCTTGTCGCCGATGGTTGTGCACGCCGCGCCGAAGATAAAGCAGAACACCACCAACTGCAAGACATCGCCGCGCGCCATGGCGTCGATCACACTCTTCGGGAACGTGTGTTCGAGGATCTCGCCGGCCGTGGGTTGCTTCGTTGGCGCGGCTGGCGCGGCAACGCTTTGTTCCACAGCCGCGGGCGGCGTCTCCGATACGCCGGGCTTGATCCAGTTCACGGCGAAGAGGCCGATGAAGAGCGCGATTGTCGTGGCGATCTCGAAGTACAAGATCGCCTTACCGCCGATGCGGCCCATCGTCTTGACGTTGCCCGAAGCTGCGATGCCATACACGAGCGTCGCGAACAGCAGCGGCGCGATGATGCTCTTGATCAGGTTCAAGAAGATATGGCTGACCACTTCCAGCGACCTGGCGATGTCGGGCTGAAAGTGCCCAAGCGCAGTGCCGGCGGCCATTGCGATGAAGATCCACCCGGTGGCGGAGATCCGTTTCATTTATCGTTCACCCCATTTGAGTTTTTGCCGCAGTACGTCAAAGAAGAGCATGCCCGGCGGCCGCACGAGTTGCAAGCTGAACTCGGAGCGGCGGCACACGACGCGGTCGTCGTGCTTCAACGGCTGGCCGACTTGGCCGTCGACGGTGAGGAATGTTCCTTCGTCCTCGCTACGCGCCCAAACGGTGATCTCTCCGGTGTCGGGCACGATAACGGGGCGATTGGTGAGCATGTGCGGGCAGATCGGCGTGAGCGTCATGGCTTCCACCTGGGGAAAGATGATCGGTCCTCCGGCGGCGAGCGAGTAGGCCGTCGAGCCGGTGGGCGTTGAGACGATCAGGCCGTCGGCCTTGTAGTTGCCGATGAAGTGCTCGTTCCAATGCACTTCCAGGTCGATGACGCGCGCGATCGCGGCCTTCGACAACACGACGTCATTCAACGCATCGTAGCTGGCGATCATCGTGTCGCCGCGCCACAACTCGCAGCGCAACATGCGGCGTTTGCCGATGCGGTGCTCGCCGTCGAGCATGCGCTGAAGTTCAGGGAAGACGCTTTCCTCTGTGATCGCCGTGAGGAAACCGAGGCTGCCGAGATTGACCGCGAAGAGCGGCACATCGCGGCCGCCGATCGAGCGCGCGGCCGATAGCAACGTGCCATCGCCGCCAAGGACGATGATCAACTGCACGCCGTCGGGAACGTGGACGCGATCGATACCGTCGTGACGATCGAGGTAGGCGGCCGATACCGAGTCGAGGCGAACGCCGATCCCGCGCTCGCCGAGCCATGCAAGCAGGCTTCGCAAGAGCGCCGGCGCCAAATCGGCGTTTGGCTTCGAGATGATTCCGACTGTCTTAATGTCTTGCATGCAGAAGAAACTCTTTGTTCCCTTCGGCCCCAAGGATGGGGCTATCGGTCCACGCGGTGCGATAGCCGAGAGACTGCGCGGCGGCGGCGATGCGATCGATGGCTTGTTGATGCAACTCCGGTTCGCGCACGATACCTCCCTTGCCCACTTGTTCTCGCCCCACTTCGAATTGCGGTTTCACAAGGATGACTAGTTCGCCATCTTCGCACAGAAGCGGCGGCAGCGCGGGGAGGATGAGGGTGACGGAGATGAAACTCACGTCGCAGACGGCAAGGCGCGAGCGTTCGGCGACATCGGCCGGCGTGAGGTTTCGCGCGTTGACGCCTTCGCGCAACACCACACGCGGATCGTTGCGGAGCTTCCAATCCATCTGGCCCGTGCCGACGTCGAATGCATAGACTTTCGACGCGCCGCGCTGCAGGAGGCAGTCGGTGAAGCCGCCGGTCGATGAGCCGATGTCGAGGCAAATCCAGCCGGCCGGATCGATGCCAAACTCGTCGAGCGCCTTGGCGATTTTGAAGCCGCCGCGGCTGACGTAGGGCGGCGGCGCGAGCAGTTCAACGTTGGCCTCGAGCGAAATTTCCTTGCCCGCTTTGCCGGAGCGCTGGCCGTCGACACGCACCTGCCCGGCGAGGATGAGAGCTTTGGCTTTTTCACGCGACTCGGCCAGACCGCGCTCGACGAGCAACTGATCCAGCCGCTGCCGCTTCGCCTTCATGCCTTGCGCTTCACGATGAAATCCGCGAGCGCCAGCAACGGCTCGGCCGCGGCGCCGAACGGCTGCAACGCCGCGCGCGCGGCCTCCCGTTCGTGCTCGGCCATGAACTTTGACCGGTCGAGTCCGTACACCGCCGGAAACGTGATCTTCTGCTGCGCCTGATCCTTGCCCGCGGTCTTGCCGAGTGTTTCCGAGGATTCTTCGACATCGAGAATGTCGTCGACGATTTGAAACGCCAGGCCGACGTGTTCGCCGAAGGCGCTGAGAGCGCGAAGTTCGTCATCGGTTGCGCCGGCATAGATCGCGCCCATACGGACGCTGCATCTTAACAGGGCGCCCGTCTTGGCGCGGTGAATTTGTTCGAGCAACTCGGCCGTTGGCGGCTGGCCTTCGCCTTCGATGTCGTGTACCTGCCCGCCGATCATGCCGCCGACCGTGCCGGACGCGGTCGCCAGTTCGGCGACGAGGCGCGCACGCACATCGTTCGATGCGTGCGGCAGTTTGCCGAGAACCTCGAACGCCAGAGTCAGCAACGAGTCGCCCGCGAGAATTGCCATCGCTTCCCCGAAGACGACGTGGTTCGTGGGCCGGCCGCGGCGCAGATCGTCGTTGTCCAGCGCGGGCAGGTCGTCGTGAATCAGCGAGTAGGTGTGAATCATCTCAAGCGTGCACGCGGCGTCTTCGATGCCCCGCGGCTCGCGGCCGAGAGCTTCGGCCGCCCCGATGCAAAGCACCGGGCGTATGCGCTTCCCGCCCGCGAAAAGGCTATATCGCATTGCGCGATGAATCGTCGCCGGCGGCGCTGTTTCCGCGGGCACCCAGCGCTCCAGCGCCGCTTCCACTCGCGCGATGCGCGCGGCCAAGTACTCTTTCAGGTTCATTCTTTCGGGGGATCGAACGGCTCGGCTTCGATCTTGTCGCCTCGGCGCATCAATACTTCGACGCGCGTCTCCGCGGCTTCCAACTCTTTTCGGCAGCGTTCGCTCAAGCCGACGCCGCGTTCAAAAACCTGAATCGCCTTTTCGAGCGGGAGGTCGCCGGACTCCAATTCCTTCACCACCGATTCCAGTTCGGAAAGGCCTTTTTCGAAGCTCCAGTCGTCAGCCATGTTCTTCGGTATTGTAACGCGGCGGTTCGACGTTGTACTTTTGCGCCCAAGTTAGAAGGCGTTCCCACTCGCCCGGACCGAGGCCAATGCCTTCGACGCGGCGCTTCTTTTCGAATCGCACTTCCGGTTCGCCGGCGATCAGAACTTCTTCGAACCCCGCGCCCGGGGTGGCCGAGTGCAGATAGTTTGCCAGTTTGCCCATGCGCGCGTCGAACTCGCCCGGGCCGAGGAAGCGAGCGGGATCGATGGCAAGGAACGAATGCGCGACGTTCATCGGCCGGTCTTTGATCCGCAAGCCGCCGACTTCGACGCTCATCGCATCGCCCGCGAGGATGGCGCTGAGAATTTCGACCATCACGGCGAGGCCCGTGCCTTTGTAGCCGCCGAGCGGCATGATGAGGCCGTGATACGCCTCGTCGGTGCTTGTCGTCGGACGGCCTTCTTTGTCCATCGCCCAGCCGGCGGGGATTTCGGGCTCGCGATTGTGCCAGGCCTTGAAGATGCGATTGGCCGCGACGGTTGTCGTCGCCATGTCGAGCAGCCAGCTTGTGTCGTGCGGGCCCGGCGTTGACATGCAGATTGGATTCGTTCCAAGGCGCGCTTGCTTCGCTTGAAACGGCGGGACGATTGGTGATGCGTTGCAGAACGCGAAGCCGATCAAACCTGCGTCGGAGATACGGCGGCCCCAAAACGCCGCGGCGCCGAAGTGGTTGGCGTGGCGCGCAACGGCGAAGGCGAGGCCGTGTTCTTTCGCGAGGCGGATTACGCGCTCGCAGCAGCGATCGGCGGTGACCGCGCCCAGCCCGTTGCGCGCGTCGTACAGCATTGTCGCGCCGGATTCGCTTAGCAGTTCGCCGTCTTCGGCGCCGTCGATCAGGCCGCGATCCATCTGTTCCAGATACGACGGCAGAAGCTGCATGCCGTGCGAGTCGACGCCGCGGAGGTTGCCGAATAAAAGGTTCGCAGCGACCAGTGAGGCGCGATCACGTCGTACGCCGGCGCCTTCGAGGAGGGCTTGCGCGAAGGCGCGGAGTTCTTCGTGTTGTACTGTGGATTTAGCCATTGCGGGCCGCTAAGAATGCGCCGATAGCCAGCAGCAAATGCTGCTCGGCCTTAGTAAATGTGCGCTCGCGGCGATTGGCGATCCCCAGCGAGCCGCGCACCGCGCCGTCGACGATCATCGGCACAACGATGGCGCCTTCCAGGCCCGTTAACTTCGCACCTGGCCGCACGTCGCCGCTGGTGTCGGTTTGAATGTTGCAGGCGGTGACGGGTTGCGCGCGCTCGGCGGCTAGACCGGCCATGCCTTTGCCGACCGGTACAACGCGCACGGTGTCGAGCACGAACTGAGGAATGCCCGCGGTGGCCGCGCGGAGGTGCAGCGCGCCGCCGTCGCCGATCAGGTGAATCGTTCCACTATCGGCGCCGAAGTGCGCGACGGTCGCGTTGAGTGCGGCGGCCAAGTCGCCCGCGCTCGTGACGAGTTCCGGTATTTCCGTCATTGCTTCAAATATTTTTTCACGTCGGGGAAGAGGAGTTGCTTCACGTCCTCTTTATCGAGATCGGCCTTGGTGACGACGCGCGCGCTGAGATCGATTTTCTTCGGCGGCGTTTGTCCGTTAAGTTTTTCGACAAGCGTCTTTACCGCGTCGTGGCCCATGCGGAAGGGATCCTGCACGACCATCGCGTCGATGACGCCGCCCTTCAGATCTTCGATCATGACATCGCTCGAATCGAACGCGACCAGCTTGACGCGGCCGTTCAGGCTGCGCGACTTCAGAGCGAGCGATGCGCCCATGCTCGACGGTTCCGACGACGCAAACACGCCGTCGAGGTCCGGATGCGCCGTCAGGATGTTCTCCATCGCCGCCATGGCCTTGGACCGGTCGGACTGCCCAAACTGCTGCGCGACGATACGGATGCCGGGGAACTCGGCCTTGATTGCGTCTTCGAATCCGCGTTCGCGATCCATTGTTGAACCGCTGCCCGGCGCGTGCATGACAACCGCGACTTTTCCGTTACCGTTCAACAGGCGGCCGAGCGTGTGTCCGGCCAATTGCCCGCCTTCGTAGTTGTTGGTCGCCAGAAAGCTCATGTAGTTTTCCGAATCGACGCCGGAGTCGAACACCGTTACCGGAATATTCGCTTGCGCGGCGCGATCGAGCACGCCGACGAGCGCCTTGCGCTCGGTGGCGGCAAGTGCGATGCCGTCGACGCGGCGCGAGATAAACGAATCGACGATCTGAATCTGGCGCGGATATTCGGTCTCCGACGCCGCGCCGTTCCATTCGACGTTGACGCCAAACTCCTCGCCCGCGGCCATCGCGCCCGCTTGCACCGAAACCCAGAACAGGTGCGAGGTCGCCTTCGGAACGACGGCGATCGTCTTCTTCGAGGTGCGCTGACAGGCGGCCAGCAGCAACACCGCCAAAACGAATGCCGGTCGACGAATCACTGTGCGCACCATCCGCCGTCGATGAGAATATCGGTTCCGGTGATGAAGCCCGCGCCTTCCGAGCAGAGGAACACGGTCAGCTTGCCGATCTCGTTCACGTCACCCCAACGGCCGACCGGAATGCTCGACAGGAATTTCGCGTTGGCTCCGGGATTGTTGATGAGCGGCAGGTTCATTTCGGTGGCGAACGGTCCTGGGCTGATGCCGACAACCGTGATGCCTTCAGTGGCTAGTTCCAGCGCGACCGCGCGCGTGAGGCCAAGCAGCGCGGCTTTGCTCGAAGAATATGCCGCGCGGCCCGGCAGCGAAATGTGGCTCATGATCGAGGTCATGTTGAAGATGCGCCCGTAGCCCTTGCCCTTCATATGCGGTACGAAGGCGCGGCACATTAGAAATACGCTAGTGACATTGGTGTCCTGCACGCGCCGCCATTCTTCGAGCGTGAACTCGTGAATCGGTTTTCGGATGTTGATGCCTGCGTTGTTGATCAGAATATCGACCGTGCCGAATTGCAGCAGCACCTCTTTTTCCAGCGTTGCGACGGCGGCTTCGTCGGTGACATCGGCCTTGAAGCAGGACGCTTCGCCGCCGGCTTTCCGAATTGTCCCAGCGACATCCGTCATGGCCGCTTCATCGCGCGCGACGAGCGCGATACGCACGCCTTCGGCGGCGAGCGCGACGGCCATAGCCTTTCCCAATCCGCGGCTTCCGCCGGTAATAACCGCTGTCTTGCCCTTCAAAAAATCGCTCATGAATTCTCCAATGTGATTAACGGCCCGTTCCGCGAGCCGCGCGGACCGCGTCCAGAATTTGCTCGGCCGCTTCGCGCGGCCGGTCGACGTTCTGCAACGAAATCGCGCCCGTCTCGCCTTGTGCGTCGACGGAAAGATCCCCGATGCCAACGATTCGCTGGCCTAGAGTTTGCTCCGTTCTTACGTCGCTGATCTTGTCGAGCATGATCGACCGCTGCTTCTTCGCCAGCAAGCCATCCTCAAACCGCAACACTCCGTTGTCGAGCGTCAAGCGCTTCGTATTCAACTTGACGTGTTTCATCGACGCCCAGATGTCGATGCCAAGCGGGATGGCGGCCAGCGCCCACAGCTCCGGCGGCGCGAAGCCGCGTGTGTAGAGGAACACGACGATCGCGATCAGCAGGAGCGTACTCACCACGTACCAAACGATCACTCCTTTAATGCTCGGCCGGACGGTTAATTGCGGCATGGAATTTTTTTGATGGCGTCGAACGGACGATTACGCGTATTGTACAGCAGGGGACAACTCTGCTTCTCGTATGATTGGAGATGGAGGTTTTACGATGACCAACCTAATGCGGACTGCAACGGCACTTCTCTAGCTCGCGCCAGCGGCGTTTGCCGATTTTAAGTACGACCAGAACGCGCGCATGACAGGCGGCGCGATGATGAGCATGATGCAGATGGCGGCGCGCTTCGGTGGCGGCGCGGCCCTGCAGAACAACGACTCGACGGTGTCGATTCAAGGCAACAGGATGGCGACCGTAACGGCGGGCAAGACCGCGCAGATCGTCGACCTCGACAAGGAACAGTTCATCGACGTGAACTTCGAGAAGAAGGAGTACTCGGTGACGACGTTCGCAGAGATGCGCGCGTTCATGGAAAAGGCGATGCAGAAGGTCGGCCAGCCGGCCGGCGACGTGTCGATCGACGTGAAGGAAACGGGCAAGTCCGAAGTGATCGACGGTCTGAAGGCGCGCGAGTTTTTGCTGTCGATGAAGTACGTCACCATGAATCCGCAGACCGGAAAGAACGGCGAGATGCAGATCGAGGTTAGCTCCTGGATGGCTCCCTCACTCCCCGGCCACAAGGAAATGCAGGACTTTCACGTGCGCATGGCGCAGAAGTTGAATATCGCGCATCTGCAGATGGGTATTGGGCGCGGCATGCAGGAAGCGGCGAGGAAACTCGCGACGATGGATGGCGTGGCGGTGCTGCAAGTGCTCCGCATGATGCCGACCGATCCGGAGCAAGCCAAGCAAATGGAAGTGGCGTTCCAGGAGGCGAAGGCTCAGCAAGCGGCGGGCCAGGCGCAGATGCCGAGCGTAAAGGGCGCCGCGGGGCAGGCTGCTGGGCAAGCAGCGACGGGCGCTGTCGCCGGCCGGCTTGGCCGCGCCGGCGGACTTGGCGGCGGACTTGGCGGACTGCGCCGCAAGAAGCCGGCCGAAGAGCCTCCTCCCCCACCCCCGCCGGCGGCTGCCGAAGCGCCCGCGGCGCCGGTTGGTCCGCAGGGATCGTTCAGCGGCGAAGCGTCATTGATGGAGATGACGGTGAAGACGACGAACTTTTCCAACAGCGGCGTGAGCGCCACGGCGTTTGAAACGCCCGGCGGCTTCAAGCTCGTCAAGAGCGCGATGCAGAAGTAAGCTATACCGTCACTTTGCTTAACACCGGCTGGCCAGGGAAAACGCCCTCGGCCAGCCGTTCGTTTTCAACGACCGGCACGCCCATCACGAGCACGTGCGGAATGCCTTCGGAGTACTGCGCGGGGTTCTGGAAGGTGGCTTTGTCGATGACACGAGCGGCGTCGAAGGCGACGATGTCGGCATGCGCACCGACCTTGATGCGGCCCTTGAGCTTCATGTCAGGGACGAACTTTTCCAGACGGCGCGCGGGCAGCAGCGACATCTTGCGAATCGCCTCCATCAGCGTGCAGACCTTGCGTTCGCGGACATAGTGCGCCAGCACGCGCGCGTAGGCCCCGGCGGCGCGCGGATGTCCTTTGCCCTTTTCGAGCCATCCGTCGCTGGCGACCATGACGTCGGGCGCGGCCATGGCGAGTTCGATGTCCTGCTCGCGCATCGTGAAGGCGACGACGTTACCGCCTTGCTTGCGGCGTTTTTCGAAGGTCTCGGCGTTTAGGCGTTCGCCGGTCTCGGTCCACATCAGATCGCCGAAGTCGGCTTCGAGCGTTTCGCGCCAGCCTGGATTGAAGATAGCGGAGTCGAGGCGGGTCATTCCCGCGATGTAAGGGTAGGCTTCGGTCGAAACGTCGATGCCGCGTTGGCGCGCACCTCGGACGATCGACAGGCCGAGTTCGAACGCCTTGCCGGAACTGGAGTTGAGGTGGACGACGTGGACGGCGGCACCGGAGATAGCGGCGTCGGAGATGACCTCTTGTAGAGCCTCGACGACGCCCGGGTCTTTGCGGCCCGCGCCACGCATGTGGACGAAGATCGGCACGCCGCCTTTGGCCGCGACTTTGAAGACGTCGAGGATTTCGGCGCGGCTGGCGAAGGGGGTGTAGGCGATGCCCATGCCGATGCCGATGCCGCCTTCGCGCAGACCGGTGCGGATGAGTTCGAGCGTTCTGTTTTGCTCGGGATCGGTGGCCGCGCGCTTGGCGGCGGGGCCGGAGGGAAGCCAATCGCTGGTGTCGTCCATGGCGGCCATGCGCGCGGGGATGTGGCCGATCGAAGCGCCGTAGTGGACGACGGCTTTGCCTCGGCGTTCGTCGGCCCACTTCTTTATCGGCGACACGCCGACTTCCAGTTCGAGAGCCGTCGTCACGCCATCGTGGGCTTTGTAGCGGTAGTTTTCGTCGTTTTGGCCGTGGCAGTGGAGATCGATGAAGCCGGGGGCAACGACGAGGCCTTTGGCGTCGATGGTCTTCTTGCCGCGGAGGGGGACGGTCGATATCGACGCGATCAGACCCTTGTTGATGCCAATGGAGCGGATGGCGTCGAGGTTGGACTCGGGGTCGATGACGCGGCCGCTGTTGATTACGACGTCGTAGGGGCCCTGGGCGAAGACGGCCGGCGCGCCGAGCGCGCCCAGGAAGATTCGGCGGGAATGCATGAATGGCAGTGTATCGGAAATGGGGAGGGGGATTCGCTCGCTGTAAGATAGACAGTACAGGAACTCATGGGCCCTCAACCGGCAGATTACGAGTACGATGTGTTTTTTAGCTATAAGCGGCATGCGCTTCACAACGAGTGGCATCGCTGGGTCGTTCAACGTCTGCGCTGAGGTTGTCCCCTACGGTGAGACAAAAGTTTAGAGACAGTTGGCGGCCCCTGCAAAAAAGCAGTGGACAGCTAGTTTTAGTTTTAGCAGAATCGCAGTAGTCGAAGAGACGGAAGCGAGCTCTGCTGGAGAGCAACTCGCCGAGGGATCTCGGCTCGAAGACTCGTCAAGACGAGAATCGTCGGAACGCAACCTCCCGGCTGACCGAATGAGCTGGGCCAACGGATGACCACAACGGGAGGCATCCGCCACCCCGGCTTTTCG
>Ga0194128_10002704_pt1 | contig 28205 bp, 19 predicted proteins | sample TA2KigCa65mmetaG_FD_148650 | JGI IMG/M metagenome (GOLD analysis project Ga0194128, IMG submission 148650) | Freshwater microbial communities from Lake Tanganyika, Tanzania - TA2015037 Kigoma Deep Cast 65m | ecosystem: Environmental > Aquatic > Freshwater > Lake | place: Tanzania: Lake...
ACCGAAAACTCGAGCAGGCGCTCGCCGATGATGAGATTGAAGCGGTCGACCTCTGCCTGCCCACCCATCTGCATGAGCCGGCGGCCATCGCCGCCCTTCAGGCCGGCAAGCATGTCTTGGTGGAAAAGCCCATGGCGCTCGACCACCAAGCCTGCCAGCGCATGCTCGAGGCGGCCGCCAAGTCCGGCAGGCTGTTGATGGCGGCCCAGGTACTGCGCTTCTGGCCCGATTACCAGCCCCTCATCCAGGCCCAGCGCAGCGGCAACCTCGGTCCACTGCGGGCCGCCATGTTCCGCCGCCGGTGCGCCGCGCCGGCCTGGGGCAAGTGGCTGCAAGATCCCAAAAAGGGCGGCGGTGGTGTGTTCGATTTGCTCATTCACGACGTGGACATGTGCGTGCACCTGTTCGGGCTGCCGGAGCGCGTCTCCGCCACTGGATACGTGGACCTCGCCGCGGGCATCGATTTGATCACCGCGCAGCTTCACTACGGCTCACGCGGGCCGGTGACGATTACCGGCGGTTGGCATCATCCCAGCGCCTATCCTTTTTCCATGGAGTACACGGCGACCTTTCAGGAAGGGACGCTCGAGTATTCCTCCGCCGGGCGGCCTGTCACACTCTATGACGCGTCCGGGCAAGCCAAGCCGCTCCAGGTTCCGGAAAAGGACGGCTTCGTCGCGGAGCTCGAGTATTTCCTTGCTTGCGCCAAGAACGCCAAGACGCCGGAGTTGTGCCTGCCGCGGGAATCCGCCGAGGCAGTCAAGTTGACCTTGGAAATGGTGGACGCAAGGGGGTAGGAACCGGCCGTACGTGCAGCCCGGCTTTCCGAATGGGTATGCTAGCCCGCGGCTCCGGCGCCGGCGGATACTGGAGCAGACTTACCGCGCCGCTGCTCATTCCCAAACTGGCCACGCCGGTCGCGAACAGTTCCTCGCGTCCAAGGAATGTGTGGGCGAGGAAGCGCCGGCCCTTGGGACCTAGGCCCGGCATGCAGACCACTCCGTTCGCGGCCAGCCTTTCCTTAATCGTCCTCAAGTACGAGTACGCGCCTTCCTGAATGTCGACGATCTGAGTTCCCAAACGCCGCTCCGATGCGCGGTGGATCCGCCGGATGATCGTCTGGCCGATCCAGGAGCTGCTGCCTCCGTGCTCGGCTCCGTGAACTTGAAGGAACGGAATCGCTTGCTGGCGCAGAGTGGCGTGCAGCACGCGCCGGCTTCCAAAGGGACATTCCCAGAGGATCGCTCCCTTGCCCCGCGCTAGCGCCTCGCGCAGATGTTGAATGCCTTCCACCTGGTCCTTTTCCGGCCTCCGGTCGCGCACGGACCAGCGGCGGCGGCAGACCTCCCTGAGCATTGCCTCCAATTCCGGGGCACTACTTTCAGGGAAGCAGCGCTCTAGGCTCTCCCGAATCGCCCGTAACCGCCCCACTCGTAATCCGCGGTCTGCCTTAGTGACTGCCTCCTCGATCGCCTGACCTATGGGGAGAGGAAACCATCGTGCAACGGCCAGCACGGCGTACCCGAGGTCATCAAATGTGATTAGCTTCATCTTCGGCGTCATGGCATAAGATGTCTTATCCCGCTTCACCGGACTCCCCACACCCGGTCCCTCTTCGGCCGCGTCTCCGCCACCACCGGCGTCCCCCGCCACGTGCAGTTCTTTTCACACTCCTGCCAGCAACCACAGCTATTATGGCTTATCATCGGTGTCCCACGCGCTACTGCCGCTTCGCAGCGAGCGCTCTCGGCGCGCCAAACTCCTTACGCGACTCCCCACTACTTCGCCCTCGAACTCATCTTCTGACATCCTATAAACGATGACCTTTCTCGACCTTCTCCACTCCGCCGTGGAAGGACCCCTCGACGCCGCACAAGCAGAACAAGCCATGAGCCTCCTGCTGGAAGGCAACGCCTCGCCTGCGCAAACCGCCGCCTTCCTCACCGCCCTCCGCGTCCGCGGCGAAACCGGAGAAGAGGTCGCCGGATTCGCCCGCGCCATGCGCGCACGCGTCAATCCAGTCGACCCCGGCCCAGGCCCCGTCATCGACACCTGCGGCACCGGAGGCGACGGCCAGGGCACCTTCAACGTCTCCACCGTCGCCGCCTTCGTCGCCGCCGGAGCCGGAGCCCGCGTCGCCAAGCACGGCAACCGTTCCATCTCCAGCCAGTGCGGCAGCGCCGACATCCTCGAGGCCCTCGGCGTCAAAATCACCCTCGACCCCGCGCAAATGGGTCAGTGCATCCGCGAAACCGGCATCGGTTTCCTCTTCGCTCCCGCCCTTCACCCCGCCATGAAGCACGCCCAACCCATCCGCGTCGAACTCAAGATGCGCACCGTCTTCAACATGCTCGGCCCGCTCACCAATCCCGCCGGCGCCGAGGCCCAACTCATCGGCGCCTGGAGTCCTCTCGCCGCAGAACTCATGGCGCAGGCTCTCCTTCAACTCGGCCTCAAGCGCGGCTTCGTCGTCCACGGTCACGACGGCATGGACGAGATCACCACCACCTCCGCTACCCTCGCCTTTGAAATCCGCGACGGCGCCCTGGACCGCATCGAACTTCACCCCGACGATTTCGGCATCCGCATCGCCAGGCCCGCCGACCTGCGCGGCGGCGACAGGGAATCCAACACCACCATCGCCCGCGCCGTGCTCAACGGCGAAAAAGGGCCCCGCCGCGACATCGTCCTCGTCAACGCCGCCGCCGCGCTTGTCGCCTCCGGCCACGCGGAAGACTTCCGCCAAGCCATGTCCCTCGCCGCCGAATCGCTTGACTCCGGAGCCGCCCGCAAAAAGCTCGAAACTCTCGCCGAATTCACCCACCGCCTTTGACTATGAGAAGTCTGCGCTAGGTTTCAGCTCGCTGGCCGCGCAACTCCGTTAAACCGTTCCACCCGCCGCCAGCGGCGGCGCTAGCGGATCATATTCACGCTGCACGAACTGTCCCGTGAACGCATGGAACCGAAGCTGCGCCATCAATTGGATCCGCACATCATCGGTCCCCGTTCCCCGGAAGCTGCGCAGGAACCCGGCCAGGTTCCCCACCGCTGCCAGATCCTCGAACGTGTGGAATTTGAGCGTGTCCTGATACAGCTCCTGCTTGCCCGCTGGCGTATGCTCGTACACGGAGCTGAACAGCGTCGTGTAATCCTCCAGCAACTCATCGCTTGACCGGTCGCGCTGCATCAGCTTGCGCCCCTCCAGGCTGTACAGCTTTCCTCCCAGGCCCGTGAATTCCAGGTAGTATCGTATCTCCGCCTCGCCCGTTTCCGGATTGATGCGCAGATAGTTGAAGTAGCTGCGATGTTCATCGATCGGGAACGTAACGTCGGCCTGCCCCTGGAAGTTCGTCAGCCGGATCGCTCCCTGCATCCGCGCCTCGTGCTCGCTTCCCTCGATGAACTCGTTGATGTCTTTGATGATCATCCGCACCGAGAACGTCGTCCGCTGTCCCACCATCTGCTCATCGAACGTCAGCCCCACTCCGGCAGGCAGCCGCGTGTCCAGCAGCGGGCTCAGCAGCGTGTTCGTCGGCAGTTTTCCCGCCTCCGCCTTCCGCAGCAGGTAATAGAAGCCGAACCGCCCGGGCTTGCTCTCCACGTGGAAAATACCCAGTGACTGCGCGGTCGGCTCCACCGGCAGGTCAGTGATCCAGCGCCCGATCATCAGATCCTTGTTCAGGATCCGGATCTCGTCTCGGAATTGCGTAAAGTCGTTCAGCTGAAAATGCTCCGCCGTGAACGTCGGCGCAATCAGCCCCTCCAGCACGCCCATCAGCTGGTAGCGGCTTTCCAGCCGCCCGTCCGGCTTGTTGTCGAACGACAAGTAAGCCATCCCGCCCGCCTGGTTCGCGTTCGAGATCACCTCCATCCGCCATGCCCCTTGCAACTCCTGCGCCGTCGGCACTGCCGCCTTCTCATACAGCTGCCGGTGGTCCTCCGCCGTCATCTGCGAAAAGTCGTAGGCGCGCGTCATCGGGAAAGTGAACATGCGCAGCCCGTTCGGATACTCACCCAGGTAAACGCGTCCGATCAGCAGATCCTTCGACACCACTTTGAATACGTCGTAGAATCCCTGCCACGGCGGGTCCAGGTACCGCAGCAGCACGTAGTCCCCGGGCGGCAGATCGCCCGTCTGCTGCTTGATCGTGATCTTCTCCAGTGAGTTCCTCGCGTTGATCCGGCCGTCGGTGTCCGACGTCAGGCCGACGAACTTCTTTCCCTTCGCCGTGAACTTCTTCTTGAAGCCCGTGTACAGCATCGCCGACATTTCATTCAGCACGTTGCCTTTCGGGAAGAAGCCTTTCCAGTACTCATCGTTTTCGATCCGCTCGGCGGCGATGTCGATATTCCGTCCGCCCTTGTTCTCCATCACCTCGATCGGCTCGCACGGCGCCCGCTCGAAGATCCGCTCCAGCTCTACTTCGCTCAGCGAAATTACTTCCACAGGCTTCAGCCCTGCGAATCCCACGCTCACCGGCGGCGCAGGATAGGCGTCGCCCCCTTCTGCCTTGATCACCCGCTCCGCTATCCGCTCGGCCACCGCCGAGATCGTCAGGAACGGATTCACCGCCAGCGCCGACGGCAGAATCGCTCCATCGGCGACAAACAGACCCTTGTGCACGCTGCCATCGGCGGCGAATACCCGTCCGAACTGATCCACCACTCCGGAAACGTAGTCCTCCCCCATCGGGCAGCCGCCCAGCGGATGCGCCGTCACCAGGTGGCCGAGATTCAAAAACGACCACAGCGGGTTCGGCAGGAAGCTCGCCCCTTCCCGCCGCGCATGCCGCCGCAGCTCTTCATTGATCAGGCTGAAGATCTTCTGCTTGCCCGCCCCCGGCCAGGAAATCGTCACTCGTCCATCGCGTTCCGTGATCGGACGCTCCCACCGGAAGTAGCCCTTCACGTCGTCGATCCCCATGCACAGATACAGCATCGTGTGGTTCAGCGCGCCGTCGGCATGATACGGCTCCTTGCCGAAAAAGTCGCGCGCCACCCGTTCGGCCTCGGCCGCCTCGTCGCCGGCGTCGGTATCCTCGCCGCGCAACGACGCGAAGGCCACTTGCGCCCCCCTCACATACGCCTTCGCAAACGTCAGATCCTCGATCGTGAACCGCTTTCCCGCCGGCCCATCCTGGTTGTACCGGATCGCCGCCACAATCGTCGGCCCTGGCGGCATCTTCGCTCCAGGACTGTTCGGATGGTTGCCGAATCCCAATACCTGCGTCCGGTTGTCTCCGTTGTAGGCCAGCCCGAAGAAATCCCCGTTGCCGCCAAATCGCGTGCCGATCGCTGCCGAAACCGACAACCCGTGCAACTGCGATGACCGCAGAAGTATCTCCGTCGAATTGATCGAACCCGCCGCCAGAATCACGTTGCGCGCATTCAACTGAAATCTCTTGCTCGATTTCTTCGTCTTGTAATGCCGCCCGTGAATCTGCCAGCCGCCTCCATCCAGCTTCTTGATGTATTCCACCTTCGTCTGCGTGTAGATCTCCGCCCCGCCCTTGGCCGCCATCGGCAGGTAGTTCATGTACAGCGTGTTCTTCGCTCCCACGTTGCAGCCCGTGACGCAGTCACCGCAATCAATGCACGGCTTCTGATCCACCCCGTGCGCGTTCTTGCCGTCTATGTCGAAGTTCACCGCGATGTTCAGCGGCTTAGCCTCCAAGCCGGCCTGTGCGGCGCGTCTTTGGAGCGCCTGCACTTTCGGCAGTTGTCCCGCACGCGGATGAGGAAGCGCCGCCAGCGTCTTCACCGCCTTGTCGTAGTACGGCATCAGCGTGCTGCGCGTCACCTGCTTCGGCCAGCCGTCGATTTTGAACACATCTTCGTCGGGAATGATCGCCACGTTGGCGTTCACCAGCGATGTCCCTCCCAATCCGGAGCCTTTCAGTACCGAGATATCGGGATAATTCAGCACTTCATACAGCCCCAGCGGGTTCGCGTCGGAGCGCACCTCCGATACATACTTGTCGAACTCATCGGGAAACTCTCCCACCTTCCACTCCTTGCCCCGTTCCAGAATGCACACGCTCGGCTTCGGGTTCAGCGTCGAGTTGGCGATCCGTGCCGCCGTGATCGCTCCTCCATAGCCGGAGCCGATGATTACAAAATCGTAGGAATCCTTCAGCTCGTTCCAGTCACGAGAAAGCATACTGTCCTCCGTTCTTCCACGCAGAACTCGTCGTGGGTTGATCCTTGTGGTTAAATCCTACTGGATTAGGACAGAAATGGCAAAGGGTTTTTGCCCGTACTACATTGGACGTTGAAGCCCCACGACGCATACAACAACTGCCCCAACGTGCCGTTCATCACGTGGTGTAGCAGCACGGCGCCGGTTGGCAGCAGGAACCCGATCGCCGCCGCCGCCGCTCCCGTCAGCGCCCGCGCGTCTCGCCTGGAAAGAAAATGCCAGGCCGCCGACACGGCGAAGACCGCCGAAACCCCGCAGACAATCGGATATGCCGCCAGCAACCCCTGTGCTGCCGCAATCTGCCACGACGGCTTCTCCAGCCAATTCGCCGTCAGGAACAGCGATGCCGCCTGCGCCGGCAATGCAAAAATCTCATCCTTCGGGAGCCGTCCTCCTCTCCGCGCGGCGCGGTTTTGACCGACCGCAAAAGTCGAAATCTAAGCCTCGATGCATGTCGGCTCCTTATTTCAGCAATCCGGCAAGCCGCTCCGGATCGTTCACCGGTAACTTGCACGTGTAATTCTCGCATACATACGCCGTCGGCGCCCCGTCAATACTCGTCATCGTCCCGATCACCTCCAGCCGTGCGCTCATCCTTTTCTTTCGCTCCCCGCTCGTGATCGGGACCAGAATCTTGTGCGGCAAAAAACGCGAGTGCACCTCGCCGAGCATCGCCTGCATCGCCGCGCCCTCCTCACCCACAATCACGATCTGCTTTCGCGCCGCCTTCCCGTACCCATGCGACATCAACAAGCCTGGGTACGCCTCCGGGTCCGCCATCAACTTTTCGGAAAACGCGCGCAGCAGCCGCCCTGCCGCCTCCCGCAGCTGCTTGTTGTCGCTGAACTCCGCCAGCCTTATCAGGTTCATCGCCGCCACCGAATTGCCCGATGGCTCCGCGCCGTCGTAGCCGTCCTCCATCCGCATCCACAGCTTCGCGTCCTTGCCTTGCGTGGTGTAGAAAGCTCCCGACTCCTCGTTCAAGAACCGCTGCTGCATCTGCCGCGTCAACTCCTCCGCCGCATCCAGGTAGCGCGGCTCCCCCGAGGTCTCGTACAGATCCAACAAACCCTGCGCGAAGAACGCGAAATCGTCCAAAAACCCCTCTATCCCCGCTTCCCCTTCCCGGTATCGCCGCAGTAGGCTCCCTTCCCGATACATCTTCTCCAGAACAAAATCGGCCGCCCGCCGCGCCGCTTCGCCATACCGCGCTTCTCTCAGCACCGCTCCGCCCTTGGCCATCGCCGAGATCATCAGCCCGTTCCACCCACTCAGCACTTTATCGTCACGCAACGGCCGCGGCCTCCCCGCCCGCGCCGCAAGCAACCTCTCGGCAGCCTTATCCACCTGCTCCGCGCGGATCTTAAACCGCCGCGCCGTCTCCCCGCTCGTGTGCCGCCGCCGCGGAATCGTACTCGCTTTCCCAACCCCGTACTGAAAGATCATCCATTCCGCACTCGGCTTTCCCAACGCCTTCTCGATCTCCGCTGCGCTCCACCGGTAGAACGCCCCCTCGCCGCCCTCGCTGTCGGCATCCTCGGCCGAATAAAACCCGCCCTCGGCCGACCTCATTTCCCGCAACACGTAATCCAGCGTCCCCCGCGCCTCGCCGGCAAACTCCTGCCTCCCCGAAATCTGATACGCCTCCAGATACACAACCGCCAGCTGCGCCTGGTCGTACAGCATCTTTTCAAAATGCGGCACCCTCCACGCCGCATCCGTCGCGTAACGGTGAAAGCCTCCTCCCACCTGATCCCGGATCCCTCCCGCTGCCATCGCCTCCAGTGTCCGGAACACCATCTGACGCCCATCCTCGCCGCCGTAACGAAGCAAGAACTGCAGCGCCACCGGCCGCGCGAACTTCGGCGCCCCGCCGAATCCTCCATGTTCTTTATCGAATGTCGACCGGTAATGCTCCACGGCCGCCTTCACCGAACCCTCATCGAGAGAAGACTCCCCAGCCGCCGGCGCATTCAATTCCCGCAGCCGCGCCGCCATCGCCTCGCTTGACCGCTCCAGTTCCGCGCGCTCCGTCTTCCATGCCGCGCTCACACGCTGGAGCACCTCCTTGAACCGCTCCGGCGGAAAATAGGTGCCCCCGAAAAACGGCTTCCCCTCCGGCGTCAGCCACACCGACATCGGCCACCCGCCATGGCCCGTTGTCCCCACCACGTACGCCATGTACAGCCGGTCAATGTCCGGCCGCTCCTCCCGGTCCACCTTGATCGCTACAAAACCCCGATTCAGCATCGCCGCGATCTCCGCGTTCGCGAACGACTCCCGCTCCATCACGTGGCACCAGTGGCAGGTCGAGTACCCGATCGACAGAAAGACCGGCTTGCCTTCCTTCACCGCCCGCGCGAACGCTTCCTCGCCCCACGGATACCAGTCCACCGGATTATGCGCGTGCTGCAGCAGGTAGGGGCTTTTCTCACCCGCCAGCCGGTTCGCCGCCGGTCCCTGCTGCGCGCAGGAGAACACCGCCGCCAGCGCCACTGCCAGCCATCGCTTCACCACTTTATCTTCGCCTACTCGGCCGCCCGCACGTCCTTCACCACTGCCTGCCAAGGCGCATAGCCGCGCGCCGCCGAATAATCATCGTGCTCCAGCCGGAATGCGATATCCAGGCTCCGGCCCGGCTCGAATTCCTCCGCGCGCTCTGCGAAATTCCACGCTTTCATCTGCAAACTTCTCCCGTTTTGCATCACGCGGAACCGCAGGTGCTTCTCCTTGATCAGCGTCGGCTGATCCCGCAGTTGCACTCCCCTCACCGCCACTACCGGCGCCGGATTCCCGTACCCGAACGGCCCCAGCCCCAGCACTTCCTCCACCACTCCATCGGTAAGCTCCCCCAACGACGCCTCCGCGTCAATTTCCATGTACGGAATCAAATCCTCCACGCTCAGCCGCGAATCCGCATATTCCTGGAAGCGCCGCCGGAACTCCTCAATCCGGCCCGCCTCCATCGTCAACCCCGCCGCCTGCCGGTGTCCTCCAAACTTCGCAAACATCTCCGGCATCGTCTCCAGCGCCTCCAACAGGTGAAACACCGGAATGCTTCGCCCCGATCCCTGCGCTAGTCCCGTCTCCGCATCGATCCCCAGCACGAACGCCGGGCGGTGAAACCGCTCCACCACGCGGCTCGCCACGATCCCCACCACGCCGCGGTGCCATCCCTCCCCGGCAAACACCAGCGACTTCATTGCATCGGTTACCGGCTCCTGCTCGCAGATCTCAAGGATTTGCCGCACCATATCCGCCTCGGTCTGCTGCCGGTCCGTATTCAGCTCCTGCAACTCCCCGGCTATCCGGCGCGCCTCCGCTGCATCCCGCGTCAAAAACATCTCGATCACCTGGCGCGCGCTCGCCATTCTTCCCGCCGCATTCATCCGTGGCGCGATCCGGAACGCAACCTGGTGTGCATTCAACCGGTCCCCGGCCTGGAACCCCGCCACCTCCAGCAGCGCCCGCAGCCCCGGATTCCCCGTCGAACTCAACCCCGCAAGGCCGTGCTTCACGATCACCCGGTTCTCCCCCGTCAGCGGAACCACATCGGCCACCGTCGCGATCGCCACCATCTTCAGAAACGATTCCGTCAGCCGTTGCACTCGTTCCGCCGGCAATTCGCTCGCCCCCAGCAGCGCCTGCACCAGCTTGAACGCAACCCCCGCCCCGCACAGGTTCTTCTCCGGATACCCGCAGCCAGGCTGGTTCGGATTCAGCACCGCCAGCGCCGGCGGCAGTTCCTGCTCCGGCAAATGGTGATCCGTCACAATGACATCGATTCCCAATTCCGCCGCATAGCGCACCACCTCAATCGCCCGTATGCCCGTATCCACGCTGATGATCAGCTTAACGCCCGTGCGCGCTGCTTCCTCGATCACCTCCGGCCGCATCCCGTAGCCTTCCTTCAGCCGGTGCGGTACATGATATTCAGCCTCAGCGCCCGCCAGCCCCAGCGCCGTCTTCAACAGCACGATCGATGTCGTCCCATCGACATCGTAATCCCCATAAAGCAGAATCTTTTCCTTCTCCGCGACTGCCCGCCGCAACCGCTCCGCCGCTTCCCTCACCCCTTTCATCAACTCCGGCGCATGCAACGATTCCAATCGTGGATGCAGAAACTCTCGAGCCGGCTCCGCCTCCTGATAACCCCGCCGCATCAGTATCCGCGCCGCCAGCCGCGAAATCCCAAGCTCCCTCGCAAGCCCCTCCGCCTGCCCCGCATCTCCTTCCGGCAAAAGCCACCGCGATCGTGGGGCAAGCTTCCGCTTGCGCGGGGCTTCAGCCTCGCCCCATCCGCGTTTATCGGCGTTCATCAGCGGCCATCACCCGCACGCTAATTATTCGAAAAATACCCGCCCATCGGCTCGGAATCGTCATCAAACGGCCCCATCTCTTCCATCTCCTCGATCTCATCCATGATCTGGATGAAATCCCGGTACCACGGCGTCGACACATCGTACAAGTACGTGTTGCCCTGATAATCGAAGGAAATCTCCAGCGAGCAGATGAACCCCTCATACCCGCTCAGCTTTTTCAGCCGCCGCTCAAAATCCCGGTACTCGTCCCTGGGCAATTCCAGCGATTCCAGAATCTGCTCCACCCGCTTCACCATATCCCCGCTGAAGCTCCGGTGATGAAAAACCACCAGCTTCGCATCCAGATCCTTGGCGATCTTCAGAAACAGGTGCGGATCGGAATACTTTTCCTGGTCCCAGTGCACCGTCTTGCCCGGCTCGCTCAGTCTCGGCGTGCCGTGAAAGACCACAAACCGCCCCTCCGTCAATGCTTGTTCGATTTCCGATCTCAGACTGTCCAGGTCGTTTCTCATGAGCGCTGCGCGAGCACCAGAATATCATGCTGCCCCGCAAGTTCACGAGCCGCCGGCGTCACAATCGTCTTTGCGCCGATGAAAATCTTTTGCCCCGCCTGCATTGCCGCACGTACATCCGCCTCGCAGACAAAATCCACAATCTTCACCGCCGGTTTCTCCGCAACCGGTGCCGGGGACGCCGGCGCCGGACACGCGCAGCTGGCGGCAGCGGCAGCCGTCGACCCGGCGCCTTTCTTGGCCAGAAACCGGTCCACCACGGCCGCCGTGTTGCTGGAGGCAGATCTTGCCGGAGCAGGTCCCGCTTCAAATCCCCGCTGCGCCAGAAACTTCTCCACCGCCGCCGAAACCGGACTCGCCGCCACCACTCCCGTTGCCTGCGAATCCGGAAACGCCTCTTCCACCGTCCGCACCACGTAGGCCAGTCGCTTGATGTTCACCAGGTGCTGCGGTCCCACGTTGTCGGAGGTAATGTTACCCGCCATCGCTCCGCAGCCCAGCGTCATCGCCGGGAAAACGCCCGTCGTGATCCCGGTCGACCCCTGCGGCGCAGGCGTGTTCACCAGCACGCGGAACGCCGGCATCCGGATGCCGTACTCCCTTGTGTGCGCATCATTCTTCGAGTGAATCACGCACGTATGCCCCAGCCCCCCGAACTTCAGGATCGCCTGACAACTGCGAACCTGCTCCTCCCAATCCTTCACCGCCAGCAGGCTCAGCACCGGACTCAGCTTCTCCATCGACAAAGGATGCTTCTTGCCCACACCGCCGATTTCCACCACCAGAATCGACGTGTTCTCCGGCACACTGAATCCCGCCATCTGCGCCAGCTTCCCTGGAGCCTGCCCCACGCAATTCGGATTTATGCGCCAGTTCGGCGCAATCAGCAGTTTCCCCAGCGTTTCGGTTTGCTTCGCGTTACAGAGGAATGCGCGGTTCGCCTTCAACGCCTCTAGTACCGCCGCCTTCTGCTTCTCCAGCACCACCAGCGTCTGCTCGCTCGAACAAACCGTGCCGTAGTCGAACGATTTCCCTTCCACCGTCTTGGCTACCGCTGCCGCCAGATCGGCTGACTCATCCAGCAGTACCGGAACATTCCCCGGACCCACGCCGTAAGCCGGTTTCCCGCTCGAATAGGCCGCTTTCACAATCCCGTGGCCGCCCGTCGCCAGAATCACGCCCGTCCGCGGGTGACGCATCAGCGCGTCGGTCCCTTCAATCGTCGCGTTCTGCACGCACTGAATCGAGCCCTCCGGCGCGCCCGCCTTTCGCGCCGCCTCATACAGCACCGCCACCGTTTCACATGTGCAGCGCTTGGCGCGCGGATGCGGGCTCACCACAACAGAGTTGCCCGCCTTCAACGAAATGATCGTCTTGTAGATCGCCGTCGAAGTCGGATTCGTTGTCGGCAGAATCGCCGCCACCACCCCCACCGGCACTCCTATCTCGACAATCTTCTGCTCCGGCGCCTCCCGCAGAACTCCCACTGTCTTCATCCCGCGTATCGTCCGCGGCAGAAGATCGGCATTCAGCAGGTTCTTCGCAATCTTGTCCTTGACGTTGCCGTAGGAGGTCTCCTCCACCGCCAGCTCCGCCAGCCGCCGTGCATGTGCGCGCCCCGCCGCGCCCATCGCCTCGACAATGGCGTCCAGCTGTTCTTGCGAAAACGTCCGCAGCTGCTGGAAAGCGGCGTACGCCTGCTCTACCTTCGCGCGGACTTCTTGAATGGAGACGAGATCGGAATCGTGCAGCATCGCAGGGCAGCTCTAGCGGCCCTTAGCCGAGCGATTTGTCGCCCTTTTTGGCTCCGGGCAGATGTTTTTCCACGTCGCCGTGAGGGTTCGGTATCACGTGCACGGCCACCAGCTCGCCAACGCGCCGTGCCGCCGCCGCGCCCGCGTCCGTCGCGGCCTTCACCGCGCCCACGTCGCCGCGCACCGTCACCGTCACGAATCCGGCGCCGATGTACTCTTTGCCTGTCAGGGTCACGTTGGCCGTCTTTACCATCGCATCGGCCGCTTCAATCGCGCCGACCAGGCCTTTCGTTTCCACCATTCCTAAGGCTTCCATATCCCTCCCAAGAGCAAAACTGCTTCGAATTCTCTAAGCTATCACACCTTCACTCTGATAAGTTAACCCCATGCTCACCCGCCGTTCTCTCATCGCCGCGCCGCTTGCCTTGGCCGCCCAAACCTCCGGCCTCGAACTCTGCATCCACCAGACCACCCTGCTCGGCGCCGGCTTCCGCCGGTCGCTCGAAGCCATCGCCAAGGCCGGCATCAAGCTCGTCGAAGTCATCCCCGCTCACGTCGAGGAGTTCTTCAAAAAGGATGGCTTGCCCGCCGCCCGCCGCCTCCTTGCTGATCTCGGCCTCCGCGCTGTATCCAGCGGCAGCGTCCGAGGCCTATTCGAACCACACCCGGGCCGCGACAAAGCCATCGAACAGTTCAAAGCCTACCTTCCGTTGGCCGCCGAACTTGGCGTCGACCGTCTCGTCTGCCCCTGCGGCTCCGCCGAGCGGCACACCCTCGACGACTACAAACGCGGCGTCGACAACGCCCGCCAGCTCGGCGACATCGTCAAACAATACCGCGTCGTCGCCATGCTCGAGTTCATGCGCGGCTCCACCTTCATCGGCACCCTCCCCAGCGCGCTCGATCTCACGCGCCAAGCCGCGCACACCAACGTCAAACCCATGCTCGACTTCTACCACTTCTGGGCCGGCCTCAGTAAACTCGAAGACCTCGAACTTATCCGTAACGGTGAACTCCACCACGTCCATTTCCAGGATGTCCCCCGCATGCCCCGCGAGCTGCTCGATAACTCCACCCGCGACATCCCCGGTGACGGCGTCGCCCCGCTCCATCACATGTTAAAGGCGCTCCCCCGCAAAGCCTACCGCGGCCCCCTCTCCGTCGAGCTCTTCTACCCCCGCCTCCAAAACGGCGACCCCTACGCAGTCTGCATCGAAATCCGCCGCAAATCCGAAACCGTCATGCGCGCCGCCGGCGTGCTATGAAACGGGCCGCTCCAGCAACCGGCCGCTACTTCTCCTCGCCGGCGTACTTCGCATGCAGGCTCCGCGCGTAGTGATTCACCACCTTCGCCTCATTCCGCGCCACCTCATAATAGACCGCCTTCAGCAGCTGGTCCTTCCGGTTCAGCAGCGTCTCCCGGATCGTCTGCTGCACCCGCGGGTCGGTCAGCTCCCGCTGCCCCGCAGGTTCCTTCGATACCACCTTCAGGATCCGGAACCCCTCCGGCGTACGGATCACCGGTGAAATCTGCCCAGGCTGCAGGCTCATCACCATCTTCCGCAGCTCCACGTGAGCCTGCTCCAGCGATGACTCCGGGATAAACCCCAAATCTCCGCCATTGGTAGCCGTGTTCGGTTCCTCGGAAAAATTCTGCGCGATCATCGCGAAGTCCTCGCCCTGCTTCAGCCGCGCCTCGATCATCTGGATCTTCTGCCTCGCCTGGTCCTCGTTTTGCGCCTTGTCGCTCTTCAGATTCCGCACGTTGGGGTCCGGCTGCGAGGTCACCAGCACCTGCGCCAGGTGCACCTGCGGCTCCGCCAAATTGAAACTCGCCTTGTTCGCGTTGTAGAAATCCGTCACATCCTTGTCTGTTATCGAGATATGCGATGTGATGTCCTTGTTGAACAGTTTCTGGATGCTCAGATCACGCCGTAGCTGCGCCTTCAGCTCCTCCGCCGTGATTTTCCGCGCCGTCAGCTGCTTCTGGAACTCCTCCTGCGTGTACGGCGCCTTCAACTCGTTGAACTTCGCCTCCACTTCGCTGTCCTGCGCCACCAGGCTCCGCTTTTCCGCCCGCTGCAGCAGGATCTCGTTGTCGATCATCCCCCGCAGCACCTCCAGCTTTTGGATCGCCACCTGGTCCTCGCTGATCTCCGGGCTCGGCGACGGGAACTGCAGTTTGTACTGCTTATCCACATCGTCAAAGGTGATCGGCCGCGAATTCACCTCCGCCGCCACACCCGCCGGCGGCGGCTTCTCGCAGGAGTACGTTGTCAGCAGACACGCCGACACTAGGATTGGCAGACAGGAACGAGTCATAAAGCCTACATATTCTAACGCGACTTCGCCAGCCGCTGTTGTGAACTCTCCTGCCACACCCTGATAAGCTCGTTTCCATATGGGCCGCCTCTGGGCATCGCTGGGTCTGCTTGCCTTCGCCTATCCCGCCTACATGCTCGCCATCGTCAATCTCACCCTGGCCCCCTCCTTCCTCACTGCCCCATCCGCCGGCTTTGAAAACCTCCAAATCAGCGCCTTCGGTGTCTTCGCCCCCTTCCTGCGCACTGGACTCACCTATTGGACTCTGGTCCTGCTGCTCTCCCTCACCTCAATTCTTCTCCTTGCCAGATGGTCAAAAGGCCTCGCCGGCCTTCTCCTAGTCGCTCATGGCGGATTCCTCCTTTTCACCGCTTCGATGGTCCTCTCCCGCGCCGGCTTCCGCAGATGGCCCATGGCCATCGCCGCACTCGCCGGTCTGCTTACCGTCCTAGCCGGTCTCCGCTGGATCATCCACTGGATCCCGCGCACATCCGCCGGCTGGAGGCTCCCCGCCGCCGGAGCCACCGTCACGATCCTGCTCGCCCTCGGCCTCCACCAGACCGGCCTCGCTATCGAACGCACTCGCCGCCACGCCACCCAGCGCGTCCTCGACTCCCTCCCCAAGCCCGACCCTGCCGCTCCCTACAATCCTCTCTTCTTCCAGCGCGGCCTCAGCTTCACCGCCGAATGCGGCGTCCGCTACGGCTCCGATGCCTCACGCCTCATGCTCGCCCGGCTGCCCGCCTACGGCGTCAATTCCATTGCCCTCATCCCCTACGGTTGGTCGCAATCGGATCCCCCGCGCATCCGCACCGCCGGCCAGCGCAGCTGGGAAAGCGACTCCGGTGTGGAAATCCTCGCCGCCGAAGCACGCCGCCTAGGTCTCAAGGTTCTCCTCAAACCCCACGTCTGGCGCGTTTCCCCGGACCACTTGCAGACCGAGCAGCTAAGGCGCATCTGGTTCGACGAATACTCGCGCTTCCTCGATCACTACGCTCGCCTCGCCTCCAAAATCCACGCCGACCTCTTTTGTATCGGCGTCGAATTCGGCCCGCTCACCAAGGATGAAGCCGCCTGGCGATCCCTCATCTCCCGTGTCCGCGAAATCTACAAAGGTCCCCTCGTTTACGCCGCCAACTTCGGCGAAGAATTTGAAAGGATCTCTTTCTGGGACCAGCTCGATTACATCGGCCTCGATAATTACTACCCGCTCCCCGACGATTATTCCACCTCCGAAATGATGCAAAAAATCGAAGCCGTACACCGCAAACTCAACAAACCCGTCCTGTTCACCGAAGCCGGCTATTCCGCCGCCGAAGGCGCCCGCCGTACCCCTTGGGCCGATGAAACTCAGAACAAGCTCTCCCTTGACGAGCAGGCGCGCTGCTATGAAGCCCTTCTCAACGCCTTCTATCAAAAGCCCTGGTTCTACGGCGTCTACTGGTGGAAAGTCGGCACCAACGGCTACGGCGGCCCTCTCAACAACTCCATGACCCCTTGGGAAAAACCCGCCATGGAGATCGTCAAACGCTATTTCTTAAGCGGCCTCCGCTGATTCCCGTTTGACCTCAATTGGAATTTCGTAGTAAATTGCAGTCAAAATCACGCTCATTACGGAGGAGCTATCATGGCGGAAGAAAAAGGTCAGGCGCAGGATCAGCCGCGGCTCATCAGCTACATCATCTCTCCTCAAGTCCAGAAGGCCATCGAGGAAAACCCCGCCGAACCCCAGGACGTCATCATCAGCCTCATCGAAGATCCCCACCTCGGCGTCAAGCCCGCCCAAACAGCATTACAGGAATGGATAGTGAGCCAGCTCGACGTCGTCGTCCGCCCCAGTGAGTTCTATCTTTTCGCCCGCCTCACCCCCGATCAGATCCGCGCCGTTGCCATGCGCGGCGAGGTCTATCAGATCTGGCTCGATTCCGATTGCCAGGTCCACCTGCTCTCCTCCGCCGACACCATCAAGGCCCCCGCAAGCTGGCGCACGTTCGAAGCGCGAGGCAAGGGCATCACCTGGGCCGTCATGGACACAGGCATCCGCTACGATCATCCCCACCTGGCCAACAACATCAACAAGACCCTCTCTAAAAACTTCTCCAATTCCCCTGACGAGGAGGACGTCAACGGCCACGGTACTCACGTTGCCGGCATCATCGCCGGCCAGGCTCCCGCGGGGTCGCAGCCCAGCGCCGCCACCCTCCTCGGCGACGACACGAACGTCAAGATCACGCCTCTCGATGCATTGCCTTCCGGTGTCGCTCCCCTCGCCACGCTCGTCAATGTCAAGGTCCTCGATGATAACGGCTCCGGAAAGGCTTCCAGGGCCATCCTCGGCCTCGAGTATCTCCGCCAGTTGAATCAGGCCACCAGCGGCATCACCATCGACGGCGTCAATATGAGCCTCGGCTACCCGTTCGACCCGAAATACTACGGCTGCGGCTACAGCCCCCTTTGCGAAGAGGTCCGCCGCGCCGTCAACTCCGGCCTCGTCGTTGTTATCAGCTGTGGCAATGAAGGGTACGGCATGGTCCGGCTCAAAACAGGTCAGGAAGTTCCCCTCTATCTCCAACTCTCCATCGCCGATCCCGCCAACACCGAAGAGGCCATCGCCGTCGGCAGCACTCACAAGACCAAGCCGCACAATTATGGGATCTCTTTCTTTTCCTCGAAGGGTCCCACCGGCGACGGCCGCATCAAGCCCGACCTCGTCGCGCCAGGCGAAAAAATCCTCTCCTGCTCTCTTCATTTCAACTCTCCCAACGGCCAGCAATATGATTACGAGGAGCGCAGCGGAACTTCCATGGCCGCTCCTCATGTTTCCGGCGCCATCGCCGCCTTCCTTTCCGTCAACAAGGAATTCCGCGCCGATCCCCGCCGCGTCAAGGAAATCTTCAAAAAAACCGCCACCGATCTTGGCCGTGAACGCAGTTTTCAGGGCGCCGGGCTTGTCGATACGCTCCGCGCCCTCATGTCCGTCTAGCAGCCCGTCCCAAAGGAGGACCCAATGAGCATCAAACAACACCGCAGCAAGGAAGCTTCCCTCTGGCAATCCGCCGTCGACGAGATCGTCTCCAAGGCCAAGGCCGGTGGCGCCACTCTTTCCGAGGGCGGCACTGCTCCCGTCAACCGTACCGAACTCGACGACCCTTTCATGGCCGCCGCCAACAACATCGCCGGCCAGGTCGATCAGGGCGTCGCTCCTCCCACCCCGCAGGCGCCCGCCGACGTCGCCACTCTCGGCGTCGCCGAAGTCGTCGAGTTCTGCTCCACCACCGCCTTCAAACTCGCCGAAGCCAAAGTCAAGGCCATCTTCTCCGGCAACGATAAGGAGGTCCGCAAACTCGAAGAGGAGCTCGGCGCCCAGTTCGGCAGTTGTGACCCCAAGTGGGCCCAGGTCATCGCCGTCTACGTCGCCGCTCGCGCCGAAGGCGACAAGATCCCCTACCGCCGGTGGGACAAGCTCTCTGACTTCGTCATCGACGGCCAGCTTCCCGCTAACGCCAAGGTCGCCCTCCTCGCCGACTGGGGCACCGGACAGGACGCCGCCCGCTTCGTCCTCCGCAAAATCGCCGAAAAGAAACCCGACGTCGTCATGCACCTCGGTGACGTCTACTACTCAGGCACTGCCCACGAGTTTCAAAACTACTTCTACAGCGTCTGGCAGCCTGCGCTCAAACTCCCCAAGGTCGCCTGGGGCAACAAACCCGCCGCCCCTACCAAGCCCGCCACCTTCACCCTCTCCGGCAATCACGACATGTACGCCGGCGGCGCTCCTTACTACATCCAAATCGACATGCTCGGCCAGCCCTCCAGCTACTTCTGCCTCCGCAACGATGACTGGCAGTTCATCGCCCTCGACACAGGCCTCCATGACGCCGACCCCCTCGGCAGCGGGGCCACCTTCCTCGAAGATTCCGAAGTCGACTGGGTTAAGGACAAGATCAAGAACGCCGGCAATCGCCGCAGCGTCCTTCTCTCCCACCACCAGCTCTACTCCGCCTTCGAATTCCCCGGCGACAACAAGAGCCGCATCAACCAGCGCCTCCAGAATCAGCTCGGCGGCATCCTTCCCAACGTCACCGCCTGGTTCTGGGGCCACGAGCACACCCTCACTGTCTACAAGAAATTCGCCGATGTCCTCGCCCGCTGCATTGGCCACGCCGCCTTCCCCGTCGGCGTCGGCGAAGCCGTCAAGCCGGACCCCAACATCCCCATGGAGAACGTCACCCTCTCTCCCGATAGCATCGGCGGCCTCTTCCAGCACGGCTACGCCATGCTCGAGCTCAACGGCCCCTCCGCACGCGCCACCTATTACATGTGCGACGCCACCAAGCTCACCGAAACCGCACTCTACACCGAAACCCTCGGCGCCGCCGCCGGCGCAGGCGGTGATTAATCTCAATCTGCCTTCACACCCAGCTGCCAGAACAGAAAACTAAGCCGGTCCACATACTTCTCCACCGTCTTGGTCACCGACAATCCGCCTGAGTGTCCCGCCTGTGTGTCGTAGCTCAGCAGCATCGGCCGGCTCTCATCTGCTGCCCATTGCAATAGCGCCGCCATCTTCCGCCCGTGCAGCGGATCCACCCTCGTGTCTGCATCCCCGGTGATGATCATCGTTGCCGGATACTTCACTCCCGGCTTCACGTTGTGATACGGCGAATACGCACGCAGGTACCGGAATTGCTCCGCATCCTCGCTCGACCCATACTCCGGCACCCAGAACCGCGCCACCAAGAACTTGTGATACCGCACCATGTCCAGCAGCGGATACCCGCACAGCACCGCCTGAAACAACTCCGGCCTCTGCGTCATCGCCGCCCCCACCAGCAATCCGCCGTTGCTGTTCCCTTCAATCGCCAGCCGCTTCGGATTCGTGTACTTCTCCGCGATCAGCCACTCCGCCGCCGCGATGAAGTCGTCAAACACGTTCTGCTTGTTCCCCAGCATCCCCGCCTTGTGCCACGCCTCCCCGAACTCCGATCCCCCGCGCAGATTCGCCAGCGCAAACACCCCGCCATGCTCGGCCCACGCCGCCGCCACCGGCGAAAAGTACGGCCTCACCGACGCGTTGAACCCGCCGTACCCGCTCAGCAGCACCGGATTCTCTCCGTTCCGCGCCAGCCCCTTCTTATGGAACAGAATCATCGGCACCCGCGTCCCATCTTTCGACCGGTACCACACCTGGTTCACTTCATACCGTTCCGCCGCAAACGGAATCTCCTGCCTCGCCCATACTGACTGCGCCCCGCTCGACACCTCCTCCCTCAGAATCCGCGTCGGACTGTCGAACGACACAAAGGAAAAAAACACCTCCCCGCTCGACCACCTCCCCGTCATCCCGCCAACCGACCCCACCCCCGGCAGCTTCACGCTCCTTTCCAGCTTCCCCGCCACCGAATAAACCCCCAACTCCGTCTGCACATTCTTCAGCCTCTCCACCACAATCTTCCCCCCCGCCAGCCGCACCCCCTCGATCACCGCCTCTGACTCCGGAATAATCTCCTTCCACTTTTCCGGCGCCGGCTCGTTCAACCGCACCGCCATCACCCGCCAATTCGGGGCCTTCCAGTTCGTTCTCACTATCAACTGATCCCCCGCCATCTGCCCGAAAAACGCTGACCGGATCCCCTTTCCAATCTGCACTGGCCCGCCGCTCGACTTCAGATCCTCGACAAACAGCTCCGTAAAATCACCCGACGACCCATGAAACACGTTGATCACCAGGTACCTCCCGTCATCCGACAAACTCGCCCCCAGGATGTTACCCGCCCCGTATCCCTCGCCAAAAACCTCACGGTCCTCCCCCACCGCCTTGCCCATCACGTGAAAATAGATCCGCGGCTTCTCACTCCCGAACACCGAATAATAGAATCCCGACTTATCCGGCAACAAACTCACCCCTCCGATCTTGTTCTTCGGCAGTTCATCGCGCAGATGCTCCCGCGTCGCGATATTCAGTATCCGGACCCGCCTCTCATCCTCGCCCCCTTCCCGCACCCAATACACCAGCCACTGGCCATCGTCTGATACATCCGAGATCCCCGCCGACACCATCGCATCCTTGCTCATCGCGTGCGGATCAATAAGAACCTCTTCCTTCCCACCCTGCCGCATCATGATCACGAACTGCTCCTGCTGCGCTCCGCGCCTGCGATAGAAATACCGCCCCCCGCGCATCACCGGAAGCTCAATCGTGTCCCGCCGCTCCAGTTCCTCCAACCTCGAAGCCAGTTTTTTCCGACCTCCCAGCACATCCAGCTTTTCCCGCGTGTACCGGTTCTGCCCCTCGATCCACGCCCGCGTCTCCGCGCTCTTTTGATCCTCCAGCCACCGGTACGGATCTTCCAGTTCCACTCCATGCAGCTTCTCCCGGACCGCCTCCCTCCGCGTCTCCGGCGGTCCCGCCAGCGCCGCCGCCGCCATCACCAATAGCCAACTTTTTTTCACAACCCCACCTCCAGACAGAGTCTACAACACCGCCGCGCGATATACTGTTTCACCATGAACAGGCTGATCCTCGCCCTCCTTGTCTGCGCGCCCCTCGCTTTCCCCCAACCCCACAAGCTCACCAAGGCCGACATTGACCGCTGGATGAAGGAGCTTTCCAACTGGGGCCGCTGGGGCAAGGATGACCAGTTGGGCGCCGTCAATCTCATAACCCCCGCCAAGCGCAAACAGGCCGCCGCTCTCGTCAAGGAAGGTTTCTCCGTCTCCCTCGCCCGCGACACCGACAAGGACAAGGCCGTCGACAATCCCTCCCCCTTCAGCCACGAAATGCGCTGGACCGGAGCCAACACCCCCAACCAGTTCTCCCTCGACTCCTACGGCGTCTCCTACCACGGCTACGCCCACACCCACATGGATTCCCTCTGCCACATGTTCTACGAAGGAAAAATGTACAACGGCTTCTCCCAGCAGGAGGTCACCGCCGCCGGCGCCCAAAAACTCGCCGTCACCGCCTTCAAGAACGGCATCGTCTCCCGCGGCATCCTCATCGACATCCCGCATCTCAAAGGCCAGCCTTGGCTGGAGCCGCCAACTGCCATCTACCCCGAAGACCTCGAAGCCTGGGAGAAGAAAGCGGGCCTGAAAATCTCCTCCGGCGACATCGTCTTCATCCGCACCGGACGCTGGGCACGCCGCGCCGCCAAAGGCCCCTGGAACGTCTCCGCCAGCTCCGCCGGCCTGCACGCCTCCTCTGTCAAATGGCTCAAGCAGCGCGACGTCGCCATGGTCGGCTCCGACGCCGCCAGCGATGTCGCTCCCTCTCAAGTCGAAGGCGTCAACCAGCCCGTCCATCAGTTGCTGCTCATCGCCATCGGCGCCCCCATCTTCGACAATTGCGACCTGGAAGCCCTCTCCAAGGCCGCCGCTGATCGCAAACGCTGGGAGTTCCTCCTCACCGCCTCACCCATCCCTGTCACCGGCGGCACCGGCTCCCCGCTCAACCCCATCGCCACCTTCTAGCCATGCGCCGGGTGTCACTTCTCCTCCTTCTCCTCTCCTCCCCGTCCCTCGCCCAATTCCAATTCCGCCACCACTTCGTCGACCGCGACCTCCCGGGCGCCTCCTACGGCCAAACCTCCTTCGCCGACATCGACAACGACGGCGGCCGCAACCACGCCCTCTTTCTCGAAAACCTCGCCCGCTCCCCCTCCATCAATTGGACGCGCCAGACGCTCAACCCCGGCGGCTCCAACCAGCAAACCGGTGCCCTCGTCGCCGACTTCGACAAGGACGGCGCTACCGACATCGTCATCGCACACCGCGTCCACGCCCCCGCGCTCGTCTGGATGCGCTTTGACGGCAAGACTTGGCAGCGTCAGGTCATCGACCCTGACTTCCTCACTGTCGAAGCCGGCGGCGCCGCTCACGACATCGACGGCGACGGCGACCTCGACATCGTCTTCGGCGGCGACGGCCAAAGCCGCCAAATCTGGTGGTGGGAAAATCCCTACCCCAACTTCACCGGCCCCTGGAAGCGCCGCTTCATCAAAAACGATGGCGCCAATCAGCATCACGATCAGGTCTTCGCCGATTTCCTCGGCGAAGGAAAACCCCAGCTCGTCTTCTGGAACCAGCGCGCCAAGTCGCTCATGCTCGCCCGCATCCCCGCCGATCCCCGCGTCACCGGACCCTGGCCCTATGAACCCATCTTCTCCGGCCAGGCCGGCGAAGGCGTCGCCGCCGCGGCCCAGTACGCCGAAGGCGTCGACTCTTTCGACATCGACGGCGACGGCCGTATCGACCCAATCGCAGGCAACCACTGGTTTCACTTCCGCGACGGCAAATTCCACCCCGTCAAAGTCGGCGCAATCGGCGGACGCATCCGTGCCGGACACTTCCGCCCCTCCAAAACCGCCCAAATCGTCATCGCGCCCGGCGACGGCAGCGGCCCGCTCATCTTCTATTCCTGCGATGGCGACCCCCGCCAGCCCGCCTGCTGGCAGCCTCGCAACCTCCTCCCGCGCGACATGGTCCACGGCCACACCCTTGAACTCGGCGACATCAACGCCGACGGCCACCTCGACATCTTCGCCGCCGAAATGGCCAAGTGGACCCGCTCCCCCGAACCGCGCGATCACAACGACGCCACCGCCTGGATCCTCTACGGCGACGGCAGCGGCAACTTCCGCGCCACAACCCTCGTCTCCGGCGACGGCTGGCATGAAGGCAAGCTCGCCGACGTCGATGGCGACGGTGATCTCGACATCGTCAACAAGCCCTACACCTGGCAGGCCCCGCGCCTCGACATCTGGTTCAACGCTCGTTCCGCAGGATCCAGTCCACCGCCGCGCCGGTAAAATCCTGCACGTACGTCTGCCCGCGGCTCCCCAGGTTCCCCGCCGTCATCAATTCCAGAAACACATCCGGATGCACCCCCACATTCTCAATGAACCGCGTCTCCGGGAATCCCGCGATCGACACCGTGTTCGGCCTCACCAGTAATCCTACCGTCATCGTACTGAACGACTCCGAATAAACCGTCGCGTTCATCGGCTGCACAAACGACAATCCGCCCGCCCCCATCGTCCGCCTTCCGATCAGCAGCCCGCGCTTGTTGTCCTGTATGATCGCCGCGAATATCTCCGCCGCCGACGCGCTGAACTCATCGATCAACACCACCAGCGGCTTCGTGTACGCAATCAACGATCCGTCGCGGTCCCGCACCGGCTCCCCTTCAAAGCTCACGCCGCACACCGGCAGCGGACCCGTCATCCCGCGGTTCTCCTGATATGCGCTCACCACCTGGCTCAAATACGACTCAAGCAGCGCAATAATCCACGGCTCCGCTTCCACCTCCCGCGCGATTTCCAGTGACTGCTGAAAACCGTTCACCAGTTGCAGCGACGGCCGCAGTTGCTGGCCAGGAACCTGGAACCGGTCCTTCATCAGCAGTGTTGCCGCCGTCAGTAAGTAACAGCCTCCTCCCGTATTCCGCGTGATGTCCACGATCAGCCCATCGGTGTTCTGCTCAAAAAACAGAATCTCCGTCAGAATCTCCCGCACCGCGATCGTCGCGCTCGGCGGCGAAAAATTCGGTATCCGCAAATACCCCAGCCGCTTCCCTCCCGCCGTGTACGTCCCCGAAAAATGAAAATCGCTCGGGAATCGCCCCAGCCGCTGTACAAAATTCGGCGGTGGAACAAACGCCGGCGTCCTCCGCCCCCATCCCAGCACAAAACCCTCTCCATCCGCCTTCTGCTCCCTCAGCCCCTGCACCCGCGCATTATGCTGCCGCGCCGTCCAGGTCTCCACTTCCCGCAGCGGCCTCCGGTAATCCACCGCAACCGCTTCCCGCCGCGGACCCAGGCTCAGCGTCGATGGCGCTGGCACCGGCCCCAGCTTCGTCACCGGATATCCGAACCGGTCCCACTTGATCTTGTGCGTCGTCAGCGTCCCGTCCTGCGCACGGATATCGAAATCCGATACCTCCGGCAGCTCATGCGCCCGCGGCACGTTCCCCTGCGGCCGGAACACGATCAGGTCCGCCGCAAACCTCCGCGTCGCGCCTTCATGCCCCAGCTTCAGCAACCGCGAAAACTCGAGGATGTATTGATCCACCGGCTTCCCGTCCACCGCCACCAGCTCATCGCCCACCTCAATCGCATACCTCGATCGCGGCAGCAATTGCCGGTTCACGCTTTCCACTAGCACCTTGCCGTCGTAGATATCCACGAACAGCCCGCTATCGGCCATGAATGACGATCCGTTCAAAAACACCGCGTGCACGTCATTCAAACTCGCCACATATTCCGCGCAGATTTCCAGAAAATCCAGATCATCCAATGACCGCTGGATCCGCGCCAGCCACGGCGTGATCTGCCGCGCATCCACCCCCAGCAGCTGCTTCTTCCACTCCAAAGGCGCATAGTGCTTCATGTACAGCGATGCCAGGTTCTGAAAGTCGTGCACCTTCTGGTCCAGCGTCAATTGCCCCGGCAGCAGCGCCGCCGAAAGAAGTATCAGGAGTAGCCTTCGCATCTGGTGAGTCTATCAGCAGTGGCGCACGCACTTTGCGCCCACTTTGCGTGCTGCGCCGGCACTCGTGCCGGCGATCTTGCTAGAATAGAAAATTCCCCAGGAGCAAATCACTTGGCAGAGAAAAAGACACCCTATCAGTCCAAATACGAAGGCAGTGGCACCTTCACCATCAGCAAGCCCAAGCGCAAGTCCCACAAGAAGCGGCAGACAAAGCTCAAGAATCCGCAGCGCGGCGCGCGGCGTTAATCCCTCTCGCCGCCCATGAAGATCAAGGAACTGAAACTTCATCCGGTGGCAATCGCCGACGGGCCCTTGCGTAGTTCCTACGGGCGTCACGCCCCCTACGCGCTGCGCACCATCGTCGAGCTCAAAACCACCGACGGTCTCACCGGCATCAGCGAAACCTACGGCGGCGACGCACCCCTCGCCGCTCTCGAAGCCGTCCGCCATCTCGTCGAAGGTCGCGACCCCTTCCAGCTCACCGCTCTCTGGAAGGACCTCGGCGAACGCGCCGAGCAGGACCGCGCCTCCATGGACCGTGACAAGTCTATCGACCGCAGCCAGACTTACCTCGTCCCCGGCGAAAACCCGCTCGACGTCCATACCCGCACCTTCGCCGCTGTCGAAGTCGCCTGCCTCGACATCATCGGCAAAGCCACCAACAAGCCACTCTGCGATGTCGCCGGCGGCCGCGCCCGCTCCTCGCCTACCTTTTCCGCCTACCTTTTCTATAAGCACGGCGGCGGCGGAGGAATGGGCGATGACGTCCGTGACGACGAATACGGCGAATGCCTGGACCCCAAGTCCATGGTCCGCCAATGCAAGCAGATGATCGCCAACTACGGCTTCAAGGAGATCAAGCTCAAGGGCGGCGTCCTCGACCCGGACGACGAAATCGAAACCATCAAGCAGCTCCGCGCCGAATTTGGCGCGGACTACCCGCTCCGCATCGATCCCAACTGCGCCTGGTCCGTCGAAACCTCCGTCAAGGTCGGCCGCGCCCTCAAGGAAGAGCTCTCCGGCGGCGGATATCTCGAAGATCCCGCCGCGGGCATGGAAGGCATGGCCGAAGTACGCCGCCGCCTTCTTGCCGAGAATAACGAAACCCCGCTCGCCTCCAACGTCGCCACCACCTGCTTCCAGCACCTCCCCGTCGCACAGCGCCTCGACGCTGTCCAAATCGTCCTCTCCGACCCCCACTACTGGGGCGGCATCCGCAATCAGCAGCATCTTTCCAAGTTCTGCGAGGTCCTCGGCATGGGCCTCTCCATGCACTCCAACAACCACCTCGGCGTTTCCATGATGATCATGGCCCACGCCTCCGCCTGCTGCCCCCATCTCACCTACGCCTGCGACACTCACTACCCCTGGCAGACCGAGGTCGATGAAGTCGTCCTCGGCGGCCGCGTCCCCATCGTCGATGGCTGTGTCGAAATCACCGATAAGCCCGGCCTCGGCGTCGAACTCGATTACGATCAGCTCGCCCGCGGCGTCGAGCGCTACAAGAACCTCCCCTATCGCAAGCGCGACGACGAAGCCGAAATGCGCAAGCACGTCGATCCCAACTGGAAAAGAATCCTCCCTCGCTGGTAAACCGTCATGAATAAAGAACTCGCCATCAAGCTCCGGGGCGTCTTTGGTTTCCCCGTCACCTCCTTTAAGAAAGACCTCTCGCTCGACCTCGACGCCCAACGCAGGAACGTCGACGAGATGACCAAGCACCCCTTCTGCGCCATCGTCGCCGCCGGCGGCACCGGCGAGATGTACTCCATGACCGTCGAGGAGAACATCGCCGTCGTCAAGGCCAGCGTCGAAGCCACCGCCGGCCGCATGCCCGTCGTCGGCGGCGTCGGCTACAACACCTCCATGGGCATTGAAATGGCACGCGGCATGGAAAAGGCCGGAGCAGCCGCCCTGCTCGTCATGCCGCCCTACTACACCAACGCCCCCACCGAAGGCCTCTACGCCTACTACGAAGCCATCGGCAAGGCCACCGCTCTCCCCCTCTCCCTCTACAGCCGCGACTGGGCCGTCTTCACCCCCGAAATGGTCGCCCGCCTCTGCGAGCGCGTCCCCACCCTCACCTTCTGGAAGGACGGCCAGGGCGACGCCCGCAAATACCAGCGCATCATGGGCGCCGTCGGCGACCGCCTCGCCTGGATCGGCGGCATCGGGGACGACTGCGTCCCCGCCTACTTCGCCGTTGGCGTCCAAGCCTACACCTCCTCTATCTCCACCATCGCCCCCAAGCTCTCCCTCGCCCTCGCCGACGCCGGCCTCAAGCGCGACTTCGCCAAACTGGACGACCTGATGAAGAAATTCGTGCACCCCCTCTACGCCTTCCGCGACAAAGCCAAAGGCTACGAAGTCTCTGTCATGAAAGCCGCCATGGAAATCCTCGGCAAACCCGCCGGCCCCGTCCGCCCACCGCTGGTTCCCATCAAACCCGATGAAGAACAAGCCGTCCGCAAGCTGCTCGATGGCTGGTCCGCCTGGCTTTAATCACCAGATCCGGAAAATTATTTCCGCCCTGTTTCTCAATCACTTCCCCATTCGAAGCCGTCATCCCTTTCACCACGCCCGTCACAATCGGACCGAAAGGATT
>Ga0194128_10002721_pt1 | contig 28089 bp, 20 predicted proteins | sample TA2KigCa65mmetaG_FD_148650 | JGI IMG/M metagenome (GOLD analysis project Ga0194128, IMG submission 148650) | Freshwater microbial communities from Lake Tanganyika, Tanzania - TA2015037 Kigoma Deep Cast 65m | ecosystem: Environmental > Aquatic > Freshwater > Lake | place: Tanzania: Lake...
GGCGGCCGGGGCGCGGCGGGCGGCCGCGGCCAGTAGGGGCACGGCGGCGCCGTGCCCTACCACCCGATCGCGAGCCCGTCCTTCCGCGGATCCGAGCCGCCGGTCAGGACCCCGGTGGCTGTGTCCACCATGACGGCCTGATAGCCGCCCATCGCGCCGCGTCCGTCCACCGGCAGGTGGCCGCGGCGCGCGAGCTCGGCGCGCACGTCCGCGCGAATCCCGCTTTCCACCGCCAGCACGTCGCCCGCATGCCGCACGCGGGCGGCGTCGCCCGCCTCCTGCACGTTCATGCCGAAGTCGGCGATGTTGACCACGATCTGGACGTGCGCCTGCGCCTGGTTGTCGCCGCCCATCACGCCGAACGGCATGAGCGTGCGGCCGTCCTTGACGAGCAACGCCGGGACGAGCGTGTGCAGCGGCCGCTTGCCCGGCGCCAGCCGGTTCGGGTGACCGGGCTCGAGCGTGAAACCGCTGCCGCGGTTGTGGAGTGCGACCCCGGTGCCTGGCACGACGACGCCGGAGCCGAAGCCGGCGAAGAGCGAGTTGATGAAGGAGATCGCGTTGCCGCTGCCGTCGGCGGCTGCCAGATAGACCGTGTCGCCGCGGTGCTGCGTCATCGCGGCGGCAGGTTCGTGCCGGCGCGCGGCGCGGCGCGGATCGACATCGCGGCGGCGCGCGGCCGCGTACTCCTTCGAGATGAGCGACGACAACAGCGCGGGCGGTACGTGGGCATGATCCGCGAGATGCGCGCCGCGGTCGGCGAAGGCGATGCGCTTGGCCTCGACGAGGTGATGCAGGTAATCGGCGCTGTTGTGACCCATGGCCGCGACGTCGTAGCCCTCGAGCATGTTCAACATCTCGAGCGCCACGAATCCCTGCGTATTGGGCGGCAGCTCGTGCAGCTCGTAGTCGCGGTATCTCGTCGAGATGGGTGTCACCCAGTCCGCGCGGTGGGACGCCAGGTCGTCAGAGGTGAGGAAACCGCCGAGACGGCCGACCTCGGCCGCGACCGCCTCTCCGAGCGGCCCTCTATATAAATAGTCAGCGCCCCGACTCGCGAGCAGCTCGAGCGTGGCGGCGAGATCGGGGTTACGGAAGAGCTCGCCGGTCCCGGGCGCGCGCCCGCCTGGCAGGAACGTGGCGGCCGCTGCGGGGTTTGCCCCGAGCTTGTCCGTTTCGTCGAGCCACTGCGCGGCGATGATTTCAGCCACGGGAAAGCCGTCACGCGCGTAGCGGATGGCGGGTGCGAGTGCGTCGCCCAGTCCGATGGTGCCGTGCGCCCCGAGCAGGGCGGCCCAGCCGGCCACCGCGCCCGGCACGGTCACGGCCAGCGCGCCTTCGCCGGGCATCTCCCGAAGTCCTTGCGCGAGGAGCGTGTCTGCGTCCGCGCGCGTGCCGGCGCGGCCGCTCGAGTTCAGGCCGCGCAGCTGTTTCGTGTTGCCGTCGTAGACGATGGCGAAGACGTCGCCGCCGATGCCGGTCATGGCGGGTTCGACGACGGCGAGGACGGCGGCCGCCGTGACGGCCGCGTCGATCGCGTTGCCGCCGGTCTGCAGCACGTGGAGTCCCGCGGCCGAGGCCAGCGGCTGGCTGGTGGCAATCATTCCGTTGCGGGCGAGGACGGGGGAGCGGGATCCGGCGGCGTTTCCGGCCGGCCGCTCGCCGTGCAAAATGGGGTCGGGAGTCATTTTTAGAGGACATAATCACACGCCTCGCGCTGTCCTCAAAAAATGACTCCCGACCCCATTACGTTTTTGGTGATCTATCTCGGAGTCATCGACGCGCTGAAGCCGGCCGCCGAAAAACTCGGCGTCCCCATGCCGTCGCCAATCGCAAATCACAAATCACAAGTCACAAATGGCTGAAACGCTCATCTTCGACCAGGTCCACCTCGGCGTGCCGGATCCGAAGACCGGCGCGGAGTGGTACGGCGCGCACCTGCGCGGCACGCCCGGCGACCACTTCGACCGCATCATGTTCGGGCCCACGCGGTTCATCTTCCTCAAGAACGAGACGCCCGCGCCGAGCGACGGCGCCGCCATCGACCACGTCGGCTTCTCGGTGCCGGCGCTCGGGCCGGAGATCGACGCGCTGAAGGCGCGCGGCGTCCGCGTGGTCTCGGGGATCAACGACGGCGTGTATCGCTCGGTGTTCGTCGAGGACCCGTGGGGCGGCAAGATCGAGATCGTCGAGGATCCGGAGACGCTCGGGTTCCACCACGTCCACCTGCAGGTGCCGGATCCGCCGGCCGCGCGCCGGTGGTATCTCGAGCGGTTCGGCGGGCGGCAGGAGAAGCTGAAGGGCCAGGTGGACGGCCTGCGCTACGGCGACGTCTGGATCTTCATGGGGCAGGGCGCCGCCGCGCCCAGCAAGGGGCACACGCACGATCACATCGGCTACCGGATGGACGACCTGATGGCCAAGGCGGAGGAGCTGCGGACCAAGGACGTGCGCTTCACCACCGAGCCCGAGCCCGGCCCGGCGCGGCCCGGCGCGCCCGTGCTGCTGTCGTTCACCGAAGATCCGTGGGGCGTGAAGATCGAGCTGCTGCAGAGACCGTGACCGACACGGGAGGATGATCATGAGATTCCTTCGCTGGTTGCTCGTCGCCCTGGTGATCGTCCTGTGCGGCGCCGACGGTGCGTGGGCGCAGGCGACCGCGCAGTTGAACGGCCGCGTCACCGACGAAAGCGGCGCCGTGCTGCCCGGTGTGACGGTGACCGCGACCCAGACCGACACCGGCTTTACGCGCACCGTGGTCACGGACGAGACCGGCGCCTGGGTCATGCCGAACGTGCCGATCGGCCCGTATCGGCTGGACATCTCGCTCCAGGGCTTCCGCACCCATGTGCAGACGGGCCTCGTGTTGCAGGTCGGCACGTCCCCGGTGATCAACGCGGCGCTCGCGCTCGGTCCGCTCGCCGAGTCGGTGACGGTGGAGGCGGCGACGCCGCTGGTGGACGTGCGCAGCTCCGGCATCAGCGAGGTCGTCGAGCAGGAGCGGATCGTCGAGCTGCCGCTTCAGGGCCGCCAGGTCACCGACCTGGTCGTGGTCGCCGGGTCGGCAGTGAACACGGGCGTCGTGCTCGCCAGCCTGAACCGGAAGAGCGGCGTGGCCATTTCCGTCGCCGGCGGATTGCGCACAGGCACCGCCTACACGCCCGACGGCGCGATGCACACCGACATGTTCGACCACCTCAACCTGCCGTTCCCGTTCCCCGATGCGCTGCAGGAGTTCGGCGTCGCGACGAGCGGCCTGTCGGCGGAGAGCGGCATGTTCTCGGGCGCCTCGGTCAACGCGGTCACGAAATCCGGCACCAACGCACTGCACGGGAACGCCTTCAACTTCGTCCGCGACCGCCGCTTCAACGCGACGAGCCCGTTTGCGGCCATCGGGCGCGACGGCCGGCGCAAGGACGACGGGCTCAACCGCAACCAGTTCGGGGGGACGCTGGGCGGCCCCCTCGTGCGCGACAAGGTGTTCTTCTTCGGCGGCTATCAGCGCACGCGCGCACGCCAGGTGACGGCCGACAGCGTGGCGTTCGTGCCCACGCCGGCCATGCTGGCGGGCGATTTCACGGCCGTCGCGTCGCCGCGGTGCAACGGCGGCCACCAGGTCACGCTCGGCGCGCCGTTCGTCAACAACCGCGTCGCGCCGTCGCAGCTGCACCCCGCCGCCGTGCGCATCGCGACGTCCGGCTACATCCCGGCGTCCACCGACCCGTGCGGCGAGATTCGCTACTCCGTCCCGCTCGACGACAACGACGAGCAGTTCGTCGCCAGGGTCGACTATCAGCGCGGCGCCGACCTCTCGATCTTCGGGCGCTACATCGACGACTTCGAGCGCCGCCCGGGCACGCTGGAGCGCACGGGCAACCTGCTGGCCATCGTCAACACGAACCGGCCCGCCAACTTCAAGCACGCGCAGATTCTGGCGTTCGGGCTGACGCAGGTGCTGAGCGCGGGCGCCGTCAACGCGCTCCGCGCCACGGTGCTGAACACCCACAACACCAACAACGTCCCGCCGGAGCGGTTCTTCGACGCGCCGTCGCTCGGCATCAACGTGTACTCGTACGTGCCCGGGGTCATGGCGGTGAATGTCTCGAACGCGTTCGCCTTCTCGGGCGGCGGCTCGGTCGGGGCGGAGAACGCCAACCGCGCCTATCAGCTGGGCGACGACCTCACGCTCGTCCGCGGGCGGCACCAGCTGGCCGCCGGCGCCAACGTGCTGCGCCAGCAGCTCGACGCGGTGGACAACGCGCGGGCCGTCGGCCAGTTCAACTTCACCGGCCGGGCCACCGGACTCGCACTCGCCGATTTCGTGACGGGGCGGATGAGCGGGTTCATCCACGGCGCGCCAGGCATCCTGGACAACCACCAGTGGTACGTGGGGGCGTATGCCGCCGACACGTGGCGGGCGACCGATCGCCTCACGCTCAACCTGGGCCTCCGCTGGGAGCCGTACTTCGGGACCTTTGCCGACAACGGCGCCATCTCCAACTTCGTGCTCGACAACTATCGCCGCGGGGTCCGAAGCACGGTCTTCCGCAATTCCCCGCCCGGGCTCACCTATCCCGGCGATCCCGGATTCGCCGGCACGACCGGCCTGCACACGCAGTGGCTGAACTTCTCGCCGCGCGTGGGCGTCGCGTGGGACGTCAACGGCGACGGACGCACGGCGGTGCGCTCGTCGTACGGGATCAATTACGACTTCCCGACGCTGGTGTCGCAGCAGATCGCCGCCCAGGCGGCCCCCTGGAACAACCGCATCGACTTCACCAACGACATGGTCTTCGACGACCCCTACCGCGGCGTGCCGGGCGGGCAGTTGCACCCGGTGCAGCTGCCGCCGCCGGCGGACGTGCGCTACCCGTCGTTCGGGTCGTACGCGGCGATCGATCCCGACGTCAATTCCACGCGGGTGCAGTCGTGGAACCTGACCGTCGAGCGCGAGCTGCTGCGCGGCTGGCAGGTCGCCGCCAGCTACCTCGGCTCGTACACGGACCGTCTGTGGGGCTCGGTGGCGCTCAATCCCGGCGTCTTCCTGGGGCTCGGTCCGTGCACGCTCCACGGCGTCTCCTATCCGGTGTGCACGACGACCGCGAACCTGGAGCAGCGGCGCGCGCTGCGTCTGGAGACGCCGGCGTTCGGCGACGCGCTGGCGTACGTGAGCGAGTACACGGACGTCGGCGTGAAGACGTACCACGGCCTGAAGCTGTCGTTCCGGCGCCGCGCCGCCGACTCGCTCAGCCTCAGCGGCAACTACACCCTCTCGACGTGTGAGACCGACACGGACGTCACCGGCGGCTTCACGCAGTTCAACAGCACGTACACGAACCCGGCCGATCCCTCCTACGATCGCGGCAACTGCGGCCCCAACCGGACGCACATCGCCAACGTCACCGCAGGCTATCTCACGCCGCGGTTGTCCAACGCCGCGCTCCGTCTCGTGGCGTCCGACTGGCGCGTGTCCGGCATCCTGGAGGCGCGTTCGGGCGCGTGGCTGACCGTGACCACGACCGCCGATCGCGCGTTCAGCGGGATTCCCGGACAGCGCGTCGATCAGGTGGCGGAGCATCCGTACGGCAGCAGGACGCTCACCAATTACCTCGACATCGCCGCGTTCGCGCTGCCCGCCCCGGGAACGCTCGGCAGCCACCGGCGGAACAGCCTCGCGGGGCCGGGATTCTGGCAGGTCAACCTCGCGCTGGCGCGGCTGCTGCGCGTGCGCGAGGCGCAGACGCTCGAGCTCCGCGTCGAGGCGTTCAACGTGTTCAACAACTTCAACTGGGGGAACCCGGTCACCAACTTCAACGCGGGCACGTTCGGCCGGATCACCTCGCAATCAGGCGACGCGCGCATCATGCAGTTCGCCGTCAAGTACGGCTTCTGAAGCCGGGAGGCGTTGAGCGATGACGATGACTCGGCGAGACGCGGTGGTGTCGGTGTCGGCGCTTGCCCATCTGCTCTGGTCGGCCGATTCGGGTGCCGCACAGACACCGGCCGGGCCGACGCCGGCCACGCCGGGTCAGCCGGTGTTCAGGCAGGACCTGCCACACGTGTCGCTGGAGGGCTGGGAGGTGACGGCGAGCTTCGTCGACATGCCGCCCGGCCGCGTCGGCGCCGCTCATCGCCACCCGGGCTTCGTCCTGGTCTACGTTGTCGAGGGGGCCGTCGTGGCGAAGATCTCCGGACAGGGCGACGAGAAAACGTACACGGCCGGCCAGATGTTCTACGAGCAGCCAGGCGCGACGCATGAAGTCTCGCGGAACGCGAGCCAGACCCAGCCCGCGCGCATCCTGGCGATGATCTTTGCGAGGAAGGGATCCCCGCAGGTCCTGCCGGCGTAGACAACTCCCAACCGCCAACTCCCAATCTCCAAGGAGATTCCTGTGGCGCGGAGCTTGTCAGGTCCGCGCGACGGAGAACGTAGTGTCCGGCTTCCTTGGCCCGCACAATCGCGAAGCGGCCAAGGCGGGCAGCCGGACCACACTCATCGATTGATTGGCGAGATAAGCGACACGGTGCGGGCGTCCGGCAGTCCGCCGAAGTATTTATCGAGCACGCGGTGAAAAACCGAACCGGGCTCTGACACGGACGCGAACAATGTCGCCGATGATCTGAGCTTCATATCGTCCGGCGAGCCGAACTCGTTGGTCGTGATGATGGATTTCGAGGAGCGGGCCGCGTTCGTCGAAGAGGCGCCTGACGTCTACGACCTGAAGGAGCACTACGAGAACTACCCGTGCGTACTCGTCCGCCTGTCACGGATCAACGCCGACGCGCTGCGGGACCTCGTCACCGGCGCGCACGCCTACGTCGTATCGAAGGCCGGAAAGAAAAAGAAAACCGCCGGCCATCCACGTCGCTCCGCCGGGCGTTAACGCCCAACCTCCAACGTCCAACTCCCAAGGAGTTCTGTGGCACGGACCCTTGTCAGGTCCGCGGCGTCGCATCCCCTTGCGTTCGCTGCAGCTGCGCGTGCGCGAATCGCCGCGGCAAATTATGCAGCGTAGGCCTTAGTGTAGACCTTGTTCTCCAGAAGGTTTCGGAATGAGCTCATTAGCGCGAGTATGTTCGCGACAAGATCATCGACTTCGTCGGCTTGAATAAACTCCTGTTGGCCGTGAGCAATCGCATTGCGGCGCTTCAGAAGAATGATGTCGATGAACGTTCGGTTGTCTTTGAAGTGACTCGAGTCGATACCGCAGATGGTGCAGATGTCAATGATCGCATCAGTGCTGAGATTTGATCGAGTGTCTACCAAGTCGGGATTCAGATACGTGAATCTCTGGCCTGAACCGTCGAGGATGTCATTGACGAGCTGGCAACGTGCCTCGAGATTAACGCGACTCTGACGTAAGGCGTCGAGTCTCGCCAAAAAACTATTCACATAGATCTGGCGTTCATATTCCACGTACGGTTTCTTTCGCAACGTGAGGTATTCAAAGTAACGGTTTGCGCAGGTTCGTACGTATCCCTCCCAGTGGGCGTAGCTCATCGCAATCATCGCCCTCAGCAGGGGCAATTTTGAAGCCGCGTCAGCGCTCTTGATTGCAGCCTTCAAATCTGACAACTCCTTACGACGCCAGACGAGGTCAGCATCCAGAATGGCGGACAGGTCCTCTTCGGTGTACGGTTTGCTCATACGGCAAACCACTGAGTGCCAAACGGGATCGTCCGCTGAATTCGAATAGTTCCTCTCAGCCCTGCGGCGAAGAAGTCAGCAACGCGAGGCGATTGCCAAAAATCAGTGATGCGTTGGCGAACATACGCGACTGGGTCCGGTTTGGCTTGGATGGTCGCTATGTTCCTGCCGACTCCGACTGCGATGCCTTCGAATGCCACAAGTCCGACCCGTCCGACCGGATCCCCATCTTGTACGCGCCGTAAGGCGTTTGCACCGTAAGCTTGATTGAGCAGGCTGAACGTAGCGTTGAACGTGGCGCCGGCCTGCTGCGTTTCATTGGCCGTGGCTAGCGTGACGACGCTGTCGTTGATGAACTCTTCAACGTCGAGTCTTCCATCGTAAGGAACGTAAGTGTGTGTCAGGAATCGAGAGACGTACTCCATGTGGCGCTGCTTCTCGATTTGGTCTTCGCTCGCTGCCAACACTGTTAAGAACGACGGCGTCTCGGCAAGCCCTCTCATGAACGCGGCGTACGCTGCGTTTACCATGATGATGATGCAGTTTCGGAGCTCTTGCGCGTTTGCAGCGATGCCGCCGGCATTCAGTCTCTGAAAGAGATCGTACTTAGTGGTGTTATCGCTGGGCCGTTTCAGGATCTCGACACTCAGGCGACCTCTCTTGATTGCCAATTGCTGCTGACTGGTAAGCGGATTCTGATCATCGACGGTTACGTCAACTACCCGCTCCGATTTGATCCACACAGCCTTGTCCAAGGAGGGCAAATACTTTGTGGCAGCAAGCGCTGTCGGCGGCTTCAAGTTGCCAGTGCCGGGGTCTCTTAACTCGCCCATGAATTCCAGAAGCGTCGAAATTCTCTGCAGCCCGTCAATCAACTCCCAAGTCGAATCGTCCTTCTCGAAAACGAAGATTGAAGGAATCGGGATACCTAACAGTAGCGACTCAATCAGCTTCGACTTCTGGCCGAGTTCCCAGCGGAATAGTCGCTGAAAATCCGGATTGATTACGAATTCACCGTCTTTGTACATGTTTGTGACTTCGCCAATCGAGAGCTGATAGGCATCTGTTTTGACAAGGCGTTGAGCGTTATCGATTTCGTCCTTCAGCATCTAAGCGTCCTTCACGCATAGAGTTCAGTTGGTCCGAGTCGGTCAGGCTGCGATCTTGTTCACGCTTCCGATAGCCGTAGCGTGGCGGTATCGCTGATCGGCGTCCCGCGCGAAAGTGCTCGAATGGAGTCGGCCCGTTAGATGTCCCAAGCTTCGTGGAGCATATTGGCGATGTCGTTCATTCCGAGATCCTCGAGGGCTTCAATAAACGCCTCACGGGTTGGCCAGTTACTTCGATAGGGAGTTGCCGAGGGTCCGGTGTAGAGACCACCACCTGGTCCCGTATACAAGCCGCCGCCTGGACCGGTATACAGCCCTCCGCCTGGGCCGGTATACACCCCGCCGCCGGGACCGGTATAGAGGCCCCCGCCGGGTCCCGTGTACAGACCGCCACCTGGGCCGGTGTAGAGTCCACCATCCGGACCGGTATAGAGCCCGCCACCGGGCCCGGTGTACGCGCCACCGCCTGGTCCCGTATACATCCCGCCGCCGGGACCTGTGTAGAGTCCGCCACCAGGTCCCGTATATGAATCTCTCGGCCACATTTGCTAGCTCCCATTTAGGTGTCGAACGATCGAAAGGCGGCGGCGACTAACGATCGTCCTGACGAGGCTAAGCCTACCGAAGAATTTGTTCTTACGGTACAACTACATATTTTTTATCGAGGTACGTGAGCCAGTGTCCGATCGTCCGGGAGGCCACCAAAGTACTCATCGATTACACGATGGAACACGGACCCCTCAGGCGCCACTGCGACGAACAGCGTCGCCGACGAGTGGAGCTTCAGGTCGTCGGGCGACCCGAAGATCTCGTTGGCCGACCGGCCGTTCACCCGCAGGACAGCCTCCGCGCACTGAATCAGCCGCGGCCCGAGAACCGGATGCGCGAGATACGCGCGCGCCTCCGCGAGGCTCTTGATGGCGAAGTGTTGTGACGTCGGGCTGAATCCAAGACCCGCGAACTGCGGGAACACGAACCACATCCAGTGCGACCGCTTGCGCCCAGCCTTGATCTCGGCCAGCGCCCGGTCGTAGACGCCTTCTTGCGCATCGACGAACCGCTGGAGGTCGTGTGGGTCGTCGTCCACTGACGTGGCAGCATAGACCAGGTGTCACTGATCATCGACTTCGTGGCGCCCACACGCCTGCTGAAGGAGCAGAACCGGCCGTCGGGGCTTCCAATCATCCGAAACGGATTCCCCGGCACCTTCGTCGTCTTTCCAGGCGGGATGGAGTTCGTCGGCGTCGAAGACGGTGCGCAGGATGGCCGTCTTGTGTGGTCCGCCTGGAGCGGTTTCTGAAACGTCGTAGTGTCCGGCTTTAGCCGGACCAAGTTGATCGGCACCGCCGTGTGTGGTCCGGCTAAAGCCGGACACTACGAAGAAGTCGAAACCGCGCTAAAGGCGGACACTACGACTTATGCGACGCTGATCGCCGCTCATGTGGTCCGGCTCCCACTGCGTACAAGAAAAACTCCCAACCCCCAAGCGTGTTGGGAGTTGGGAGTTGGACGTTGGACGTTCCGTGTTACCGCGTCGCCGTCGCGTTGACCGCGCGGGTCGGCGCGCCGATCAGGCGATTGCGGTCCGCGCCCTGGCGCGGGCGGAACTTCTGCGGCCGCCCCACGTGCACGTCCGCCGTGTAGAGGCTGCCTTCGCTGTCCACGTGGAACTGGTGGACGCCCCAGAAGCCGCCGGGCATCGCGCCGTAGGTGCCCCACGCCGCCAGCAGACGGCCGTTGAGGTCGTACTTCGTGAACTTCTGCGTCTGCCCCGACGCCGACCACAGGAACTGGTCGTCGGTCATCAGCAGCGAGTAGGGGAGCGGCACGCCCTGCCAGTGGTCGAGGAACTTGCCGTTCTCGTCGAAGATCTGGATGCGGTGGTTGGCGCGGTCGCTGACATACAGCCGGCGGTTCTTGTCGGCGACGATGGCGTGCACCGTGTTCATGTAGTACGGCCGCGTCTCCTTGCCCGCCTCGCCGCGCATGCCCCAGGAGGTGACGTACTTGCCGTTGCGGTCGAACTTCACGACGCGCGTGTTGACGTAGCCGTCGCTGACGAAGAACGTCCCGTCGGGCAGGAACGCGATGTCGGTCGGCCGCGCGAAGTGCGTCTCGTCGTTGCCAGGCACCCGCGGCGTGCCGATCGTCTGCACCAGCTGCTTGCCGTCGCGCGTGAACTTGAACAGCGCATGCGCGCCGTCGTCCACGAGCCACACGTGCCGCTCGGGGTCGTACGGGCTGACGAGGATGCGGTGCGGCCGCACGAACAGCTTGTTGTGCTGCTCCCACGACTCGATGAGCCGCCCGTTGCGGTCCACCACGTTGAAGATGTGATCCCAGCGCGGGTGGCGGGCCGGGTCCTTCTGCGACAGATCGAACCCGGACGCGTTCCGCGTCGGGGTCAGATCGCCGGGGTTCTCGAGCTGCGGCAGGCAGCCGCGCGCGAAGATGTAGACGCGGTCCGGCGATTCCGCCCAGATGCCGGCGGTCGACCCGATGACGTAGCCGGGCCCGCACCAGTTCTGCGGCCAGCCGGTGACGAGCTCGTACTCGCCGGTGACGTCGCCGCCGCCCTTCTGCCGCGTCTGCGCGAAGCCGCCGACGCTGAGGAGGACCGTGATTGCCGCCGCAGCGGCGCAGAGTCTCTTCATCGCAACCTCCTAATTGGTGCCTGGTCGCCGCGCGCCCGTGTACTCGAGGACGAAGAGTCCCGCGCCGGTGCGGTCCGACGCGTACGCGAGCCCGCGATGGTCGATGTCGACATCGTTCATCTGGATGACGCTGGGCTGTCCCTTTTCGATGGGATGAGAGTGCTTCGTGGTCTTCGGCAGGTAATAGCCGACTTCGTTCAGTCGGAAGGGGTCCGTGAGATCGACGACGCGGACGCCGGCGTTGAAGTAGGCGATCCACGCGAGCTTGTCGGCGAAGCGGTTGATGCGGCCGTTGACGGTTTCCGCGTGCTGGTGCGGGCCGAAGCGCCCGCCCTTCTGGCAGAAGGTGCCGACCGGCACCTCCCACGTGGAGACCGGGAACGGCCTGGTCTCGACCGTGATGTCCATCATGTACGCCTTCGACCGTACGCCGCGGCACGGCGACATGTCCTCGGCGCCGCCGGCCTCGTCGGTGACGAAGGCGTAGGTGCGCGGCAGCGCGTCCTTCATCATGTTCGGCTGCGCCGTGTAGGTAATCGGCGAGACGGTGTGCGGCCCGCGGTGCGGCGGGTTCATGTCCACCATCCACACCATCTTCGGCTGCGCCGGATTGGAGATGTCGAACGAGGCCGTGTGCCCGGCGCCGCGGTAGCCCACGTAGACGCGCCTGTTCTCCTCGTCCACGTTCGGATGGTGCGCGTACTGGCCCTCGTAGCCGGCCTCGCCCTCCTTCTGCCCGGGGATCCACATGCGGCCGACGAACTTCGGGTTGCGCGGGTCGCGCAGGTCGAAGATCTGCGCGAGCGTGCTGCGGAAGCCGGGCTCGCCCGCGGCCGAGTAGAAGTAGCCGCTCTCCTGCGACCACCAGCCCTTGTGCGCGCGCTCGATGAACGCGCCGCCGCAGCCCTGGCCGCAGGAGTTCGGCGGCGTGCCGGTAATCTCCGCCACCAGCCTGATCTGCGACGGGTCCGTGCTGCGCGACGTGATGTCGAAGATCTGGAACTCGAGCGTCTTGCCGAATTCGGAGTTGCGAATCAGGTAGTCGCGCCCCGAGCCGTCGAACGTGTAGTCGTAGACGACCGAGACGCCGCGCGAGCTCGCGTTCTCGTCGTTGGGGATGTGCCACACGAGCCGCGGCTTCGCCGGGTCCGCGATGTCGAGGATCGACGTGCCGTTCCACTCGTCGCGCTTCGTCAGCGGGTTGAACTTCGGCTTCTCGTCCCAGAAGTTCTCGTGGTGGCCGACGTAGACCCAGCTCCCGTTGGCCTGGTCGGCCTTCACGGTGACGACGAGCGACTCGCGCCCCTGCAGATCGTGGTGGCCGACCAGACGCACGTTCTGCGCGCCCTCGGCCATCGGGTCCGCCGCCCGCCGCGCCTGCGCGTGTAGGAGCACGCCGGACGCGGCCGCCGCCAGTCCCGCTGCCACGACGAATCGATGCATGGCCGCGGATTGTATCGGATCTAGAAGCGGAAGAGCCGGTTCACCTTCACGACCAACGCCCGGGTGGTCATCTGCGGAAATCCGCTCGCGCGTGTGTCGCGCTCGTCGTTGTAGACGATGAAGAGCTCGCTGCCGGGCTGGTATTCCCAGCGAAAGCGCGCGTTGGCCGCGGTGGCGTTGTTGCCGGAGTTGAACTGGACGAGCGCGCTGACGAACATCCGTGGCGACATGGTGTAGGTCACGCGCGAGCCGGCGAGGTGCTGGGTGAAGCGTCCCTGTGTCAGGCGCACCCGGTTCACCGTGTAGGTCGGCTCGAACGAGAACTTCGGCGTCAGGTTGAGGCGGCCGCGGCTCATCGCGAGCGAGCTGCGATGACCGTTGTAGAACGTCCCGTGCTCGACGGCGACATTCGCCGTGAGCCGCCGCTGCTGGCTGGCGTTGAACGCCACGCGGAGGGTGTCCCACCAATAGCCGCCCACCGGCAGCGTCACGGTGGACGCGATGCGGAACGGACGCGGGATGAACTCGTACGCATTCGTGTAGAGGACGCTCAGGCGATCGCCGTTCTGGAGCTCGAGCGCGAACTCGCCCGCGCGATCGCGCGAGTCGAGGCGTCCGCCGCCGTCCTCGAAGTAGTCGAGCGACCCCGCGAACACGTAGCGGCGGATGGCCTGCGCCCCGCGCGGCCTCGGGCTGAAGCGGAGCGACGCCTGCGAGCGCTCGATGTCCGCGCGGCGCACGAACCCGACCTCGGGGTTGAAGTCCTCGCCGATGCGCATCCGCTCGAGCTGCACGCCGTAGCGGTCGCCGGCGTAATCGAGCTGCGCGCGGTAGCTCGTGTCGTTGCCGCGCAGGGCACGTGCCCCGAGCGAAGTCGAGGGGCTGGTGTCGGTGCGTGCCCAGTAGGTGTTGATGCCGAGGTAGTTGAAGAAGTTGAACGTGCCGTCCACGCCGTAGGCGGCGTTGCTGCCGATGCCGCGCTGCCCGACGGAACGTCCCGTGAGCAACAGGCCGACGCTGCTGCGGCGCAGGATGTCGCGCTTCAGGCGGACGACTGAGAAATTCGTTGGGCGTGCCCCGAGCGAAGTCGAGGGGTCCGTCTTGATGTCGAGCACGCCCACGCTGTACCGCCCGACGCGGCCGGTCAGGCGGCCGCCGGCCTCGATCGGCACGGGACGGCCGGCGTCGAGGCCGATGCGACGGCTGTAGAACAGTACCGGCGCGTCGCCGCCGCCGGAGGTGACGCCGCCGAAGTGGAAGAGTCCCTGGTTCTCCAGGAAGAACTCGCGCTTCTCGGGGAAGAACAGGCTGAAGCGCGTCAGGTTCACCTGCTGCTCGTCGGCCTCGACCTGCGCGAAGTCGGTGTTGTAGGTGAAGTCGGCGACGAGGTTCTGCGTGACCGCGTACTTCACGTCGAGCCCCGCGTCGCGCCCGACGTCGTTCGAGATGCGCGGCGTGGCGCTGCGGTCCGTCGTCAGCGTCGAGATGGCGTACGGCTTGATGTCCAGGTTCCTCGCCGGCGGCGGCGCCTCGATGCCGACCACCGTGCCCGCCAGCGACGCGTGCTGGGCGCTGCTCATGCCCATCCCCTGCGGGACCGGCGAGAGCACCGACAGCTCGTTGCGCCAGCGGACGGCGCGCAGGGCGTTGAGTCCCCACGTCTGCTCGCGTCCGGGCCCGTAGCGCAGCGACCGGAAGGGCAGCGCGTACTCCGCCACCCAGCCGCCCTCGAAATCCGCCACCGCAAAGTCCCAGATCGGGTTCCAGTCGCGGTTGTACTGGTCGTTGAACAGCTGGCCGTCGTTCCTGCCGCCGATCGAGTTCACGGTCAGGGAGATCCCGTTCCGCCGGTCCAGGAACGGATCCACGTACAGGTTCACCACATCGTCGGCGTTGAAGAGGACGTTCCCGTCGCGGCGCATGTCGGACGCCACGCGCCGGCCGGGCTCGCTCTCCCAGTTCCTGAAGGTCACGTAGAAGTGGTCGTCGTCAAACGCGACCCAGACCTCGGTCCGTTCGGCGGAGGGAACACCGACCTGCGGCTCCACCTGCACGAAGCCGGCGACTGGAGTGACGGCGGTGTAGAGCGGGTCATCCAGGCGACCGTCAATCCGCAGCGGCGCGGTGCGAACCGCGCGGATGGTGACGCGCCCGTCGCCGTCCCGCGTGGCGACATCCTGCCCGGCCAGGGCGGGGGAGGTGACGAACAGCGCGGCGAGAAAAAGGAAAAGGACCCGACGAGGTCTCACGCCGAGCGCATTATCTCCTGTCCCGCCCGGATTGACATGTCACCTCGATGGATCCACTTCTCCTCAGCGCCTCGGTGTTCCGTGATCAGGATTCCGCGTCGGCCTTGAGCTCCCGCATCATCCAGTCCTGCAGCGTGTCCGGCCGGTCCTCGCGCGGGCCGCCGGCCTTCCACGCATGGTGCGGATGGCCGAGGCCGGCCATCATCTGCCGCTTCGAGTTCACCGCCGCGCGGTACAGCCGCAGCGCGCCGTTGGGATCCATGATGCGATCGTCGGCGCCGTAGCCGATGATCATCGGGCACTGGATCTTCGACGCCACGGCCGCCGTCGTATAGTCCTTCAGCTTCCTCCGCGCATCGTCCTGATCGCGCGCGCCGATGATCCAGCGCACGCGCTCGCGGATGGGCGGGTAGTAGTCGAAGAGGTCGGAGCCGAGGTCGAGCGAGCCGCTGGCCATGACGACGGCCTTGATGCGCGGCTCGCCGCTGGCGGCGCGCGGCGCGCTCCAGCCGCCCATGCTGATGCCCTGCAGGGCGATGCGGTTCGGGTCCACGTCGTTGCGGCTGACCAGGTAGTCGACGAGCGCCTTGACGACGCGCTCGGTGTCGGGCGGGAGCGCGAGGTTCTGCAGGCGCATGGCGTCGCCCTGGCCGGGCACGTCCACCGCCAGGTAGCCCATGCCGCGCGCGACAAACGATCCGCCGCCGCCCATGATGGTGTTCTCGGCCATCGAGTCGGCGCCCTGGAACCCGATGACGACGGGCACGCGCGAGCCGGCGGGGCGGCCGCCCGGCTTGCGGAAGTAGCCGTTGAGCTGCTTGCCGTCCCACGCGATCTTGACGCGTTCGAACGGCGGCCGCTGCATCGTCCACGCCTTGTCGAACATCTCGCGGTACTTCCTGTAGAGGGGGAGCTGCCTGGGGTGCTCCTCCGCCGCGTAGAGCGTCGCGTTCGAGTAGAACTCCTGCGCGCGGCGGTAGTGCTCGTGCGCGGTCACCTTGAGCCCGGCGGCCGCGTACTCCTCCGCGAACTTCTCGTTGCGCTCGGCCACGCGCGTCCACTCGCTGATCCACGACTCCATGTCGTAGGGCTTCATGCGCACGGCCACCTCGAGCTCGTCGGGGTCGGCCGTGTGCAGGGAGGCGACCATCCGGATCTCGGTCTGCGCGCCGCCCGGCAGGCCCGGACCTGGCATGAGCGCGCCCTCGTCGCGCCCGCCGACCTTGCCCAGCGATTCGGCGCCGGGACCGAAGTCCTGCGCGAATGAGCGTCTGCCGAACAACGATGCGCCGGCAGCGGCGATGCCGGTGCCGAGAAGTCGTCTACGAGAAAACATGGTCAGCTCCTTTGAACTACGACGATCACGACGACGATTCTAGCCACGAAGGTCACGAAGGTCACGGCCCTCGGGTAGAACTGCTGGCGTCAGTGACGCCGCACTAGCGCGGTTTCGACTTCTTCGTAGTGTCCGGCTTTAGCCGGACACTACGACGTTTCAGAAACCGCACTAACCACTGGCATGTGCACCCGCCGCCGCCGCCAAGATTGTCAGCCACTGAGATCTCGGACTTCACCGAGGACGATGTCGAACGGCTCATCTTCGTGTCCTTCGTGGCTACGTACGTCTCCGTGATCTCAGTGGCTCACTGCTTACGAAGTCTCCCGTAGCGGCCCGAACTCCGGCGGCGGGACGCGGCGCTTCGAGGCCGCCTCGTACGCCGAGGCGACCCTCAGGATGCGGTCCTCCGCGCCCGGCTCCGCGCGGAACACGAGCGAGAAGGGCAGCCCCGGCGCCGGCAGCGTCGTCGGCGTGGTGGCGGCCTGCGCGATGTAGCGGCGCCGATCGGGGCTCAGCACGAACGAGGGATCGTACACCGTCCGCACGTAGCCGGCCGGGATCAGCACCTCGGTCTCGCCCGCGTAGGGGCCGAAGCGCAGCTCGCCGCGCGTGTCCCCCTGCGGTCCCGGCGGATTGGCGCCGCCGATCTTCCCGGGCGGGATCGACGTGTGCAGCCGGACGACGACGTCGAGCCTGTTTTCCTGGATGACCTTCATCTCGACGCGGCGGAGCAGCTCGCGGAGCTGGATGCGCTCGGCGGCGGGCGAGCGCTCGCCCACGGGCGCGCGGACGCTGTCCACCTCCTCCCAGTTCTTCCACCAGGCGCGCTGCTCGTCGCTCCAGAACTTCGAGCGCGCGTTGAGCGCCGGCCAGTCCACGAGCGTCTCGGTGAAGCCTCGCGCCTTCCAGTCGGCGGCGCGGCGCTCGAGGTACTGCGCGACGTGATAGCGGAAGAGCCGCTCGTCGGCCAGCGTCTGGATCGTGCGGATGTTGAGCGCGCGCGGCGGCGGGATGCGGCCTTGCGCCATCGCGAGCATGTAGTCCACCGGCTTCATGGTTCCGGCGCCGAAGGTGCGTCCGGGCGCGAACTCCGTCGGCACGATGGCGTCGGCGAACTCCTGGAAGATCGGACGCCCGGCGCCGTTGAGGCGGTAGAGCAGCTCGGGGAAGAAGATGGGGACGAACTCGGCGAGCGCGCGCGTGTAGCTGGTGCGCATGTTCTCGACGTCGGGGTCGTCCTGCCACAGCGGGTCAGTGGACTCCACGAGCGTGGCGCCCAGCCGGCCGCCGAGGACCTCCTTGATCTCCTTCGCGGCCGCGTCGGCGATCGGGACGTCCGCCATGACGCCGGGGAACTTCAGCATCGACTCGCGGATGACGCCGATGCGGACGCCCGTGAGCGAGCCGGGCGCGCCCGGCGACGCCGCGCTGGCCGCGAACGATTCGTCGCGCACGCTGGCGCGCGACACGGTCGTGAACGGGTCGCGCGGGTCGTAGTAGCCGTTGACCGGATCCTCGAGCGCGTCGAGCACCTTCGCGGAGTCCGTGACGCTGCGGCAGTGGATGCCGGAGCGGTCGTTGTGGATGTCGGCGCCAATCGCGCCGCCGAGGAAGGAGACCATCGCCTTGTGCGGCAGGACCAGCGCCACCGAGTTGTGGTTGGCCGGGCCGCGGCACGACATGCTCGTCTCCTCGCAGATGCTGCACATCACGAGGTTCGAGCTGACCGAGGCGCCCGACCCCGAGCTCGAGCCGAGCGAGGCGGCGCGCGTGCCGTCGTAGGCGCTGTGCGGGTTGCCGCTCCAGCTGCTGCGCTGGTAGCCCAGGTCGGAGACGAGCACCTTCTCCGGCTCGTGCCGGCCGCCGTCGGGCGGCGCGGGCACGCCGTTGTACTCGGTGTTCACCGCCTTGGCGTAGATGATGGCGCCCTTCGCCCGGAGCTGGCCCACCAGCGTGTGATCGCGGGCGGGGAAGTCGATGTCATAGCGGGTGTCGGCGGCCGCCGTCGTCCGCATGTCCATCGTGTCGAAGGGATCCTTGAACGAGAACGGGATGCAGTACATCGGCAGCTTCGCGAGGTCCGGGTTCCGGCCGAACTGCGTGTCGAGCTCCGCGGCGCGCTCGAGCGCGTCGGGCTGCCTGCGGAACTCCTCGCACACGGCGGGGGAGCCGGCCGGCAGCGCGCCCCGTGACGGGTGCCGGTCGCGGTCGCCCTTGCAGGTGACCGAGCGCTCGCCGCGCAGGTTCAGCGTGCCGAGGGCGTTGATCTGGCCGGAGTTCGGCGTGCCGACCGTCATCCCGTACTGCTGCTGCACGTCGGGGTCGGACGCGGTGGGCTCCATGCGGCCGAACTCGATCGGCGGTCCCTGGTACTGATCGAAGCTGGGCAGCAGCGTCGAGACCGCGACCGTCTCGGTGGGGAAGCGCAGCGGCGCGCCGGCGCGCACGGTGCCGCGCGGCGCGGGAATCGGCGCGCCGTCGCGCGTGACGAGCCGGTCGCTCACGCCGTTGTAGGCCCTGGCGCGATCGACGTATGCCTGCACGAGCTGACGGCAGGTGAGCTGCCCCTGCTGGATCGCGCGGTGGACGTCGGCAATGGTCGCCTCGACGATCTCGAACCGCGCCTGGGCCTGGGTCTGCTGTCTCAGCGCCGGTAGCGCCACGAACAGCGCCGCAACGAAGACGAGAAGAGTCGTACGCATTCCTAATTCCTAATTCGGAATTCCTAATTGGTTCCCGTCGGCCTCGGCCCCGTATACCGCAGGACCCAGAGGCCCTGGTTCTTGTTGGTGATGTAGACGTAGCCGCGGCGGTCCACCAGCACGTCCTCGGTCTGCTCGACGAACCTGGTCGGCACCGGCCCGTAGCGCTTCACCGGGTCCGGCGGGATGAAGTAGCCCACCTCCTTCGGCAGCCGCGCGTTGGAGATGTCGAACACGCGCAGGCCGGCGTTGAAGTAGGTGAGATACATCAGGTTCGCCTGCTTCTCGACGTCAGGGTGATGCTGATGCTGGTTGATGTTGTGCGGGCCAAAGCGCGCGCCCTTCGCGCAGAAGTCCGCGTACGTCGAGCCGGGCGGCGGCACGGGCACGGGCATGATCGAGACCAGCCGCGGCTGCTTCTCGTTGGAGATGTCCACGAGCGACGCGTGGCCGAGCCCCTCGTTGCAGTCCTCGGCAATCGCCTCCGAGTTCACCCACACGAGGTTGCGGCTCTTCATCGGCATGATCGAGTGCACGGGGATGCCGCCGTCGAACGGGCCGGTGAAGTCGAGGCTGCCGACCAGGCGCGGCCTGGTGATGTCGCTCACGTCGAGGATGTGCATCCCCGCCGAGCCGTAGTCGAGATACAGCCGGTCGCCGTCGCGCATCGGCGGCCCGTGCAGCTGGATCCCTTCCTCGGGTGTCTCGCCGGCGGCCACGTGCTGGCCCGGCGTCGCCCACCGCGAGACTTCCCTGGGGTTGGCGGGATCCGAGATGTCGACGATGACGAGGAGCTCGTCCTGGTAGCCGGGGAGCGCGGCGGCGACGTAGACGTAGCGCCCGCCCGGGTAGCCGATGCGGTGCGTGCCGCGCCCGCCGGTCTTCCACTGCCCCAGCTTGCGGGGGTTCACCGGATCCGTGATGTCCCAGATGAAGAAGCCTTCGTCGTGCGGCCTGGACGGATCGCCGCCCCAGCGGCGGCCGACCTGCTCCATGCCCGTGATCATGATGTCGTCGTGGAGATCGACCTGGATCGACCAGGTGTTCTCCGGGCCCGGCACGAACTTCAGCACGCGCACCTTCGCCGGATCCGTGACGTCGAGAATCGACCACCCGCGATGCCACAGGTGGCCCATGTACATGTACCAGCGCCCGCCGACCTCGCGGATGGCCATCTTGAACCCCGGCCGCCCGTCGGTCTCGCTGTAGCCCACGACCTGGAAGTTCGAGGCCGCGAAGCCCTGGGGAATCTGCGACTGGCTCTGGGAGACCTGGGCGGCGGCGACAACGATGGCCGCCCCGAGAAGCGCGCGACGAGTCATGCGGAACTCCAATCAACTCCCAACTCCCAAGACCCAACTCCCAAGATCTGGTCTTGGGAATTGGGAGTTGGATGTTGGGCGTTGATTCTAGAACGACAGGCGGAAGCCGAACTGCATCGTCCGGAACTGGCCCGCGGTCGGCCGCAGGTAGTTTGCGGTTTGACTCTCCTGTGTGCCGAGCGTGTAGTTGGTCCGGTTGAACAGGTTGAACACCTCGGCGATGCCGTCGAGCGACATCCCGCCCGGGAGCGGGACGCGCTGCTGGAGTCGCAGCTCGGTCCTGTTCTGCGCCGGCCCGACCAGCGCGTTGCGCGGCACGATCGTGCCGTTCGGACGCAGGCGGCCGCTGCCGCCGCCGAACTGGCGGTTGTCGCCGCCGTAGTTGGTGGCGAGGCGGTTGCCGGCGCCGAAGTAGTGGAGCCCGCTCACCTGGAAGCCGTAGCCGACCTGCCAGATGCCGTTGAAGACGAAGCGGTGGCGCTGGTCGTCCTGCGAGATGCCCCACTCGCCGCCGAGGTCGGGTGCGGTGGCGAATCCCACCGGCGCCAGCCCGCTGAAGGGGTAGGAGTCGGAGTTCCACAGCCCCGACAGGGTGTAGGTGGCCGAGGCCTGCCAGCGGTTGCTGAAGCGCTTGGTGATCTGCGTCAGCAGCGCGTGGTACTCGGTCTCGCCGGTGTGGACGCTCATCGACGTGTTGCCCCAGCGCGGGTCGACGCGGCGCGCGCGGTCGGCGGCCGGGTAGTTGGCGCCGGTCGCCGGGTTGAACGTCAGGTTGACGTTGTCGATGACGTCCTTTTCGTCGCGCCCCTGGCTGAAGACGTAGTCGGCTTCGACGGCGATGGTGCTGCCGAACTGGCGCTGCACGCCGATCGAGGTCTGCCACGTCTTCGGCACGTGGACGTAGTCGAACGGGCCGCGGAACTCCTGCAGCGCGCGCGTGAGGCACGGCGCCGCGCCGGTGAACCCGCGCGCCTGCCAGGCGGCAAACGCCGCCGCCTGCGTCGGCGAGTCGCAGAAGCGCGTCAGCGCCTGCTGGTAGGTCGGCAATCCGGCGCCGCTGGTCGGGTCGAGCGCGAAGTTGGCCCGGCCGTCGTTGGCGTACTCGACGTTCGAAATCTGCGCGTTGCCGGTGGCGAACGAGAAGTCGGCGCCGATGGCGTCGCCGTAGTACAGGCCGGAGCCGCCGCGGATGACCGTGCGCTCGTTGAGCTGGTAGGCAAAGCCGAGGCGCGGCTGCACGTTGTTCAGATCCTCGGGCATGCCGGCCTGCTGCCACGGCAGCACCTCGACGTCATTGGCGAAGCTGTGCAGCGAGACGTCCCAGCGCAGGCCCAGGTTCAGCGTCAGCGTGTCGCTGATGCGCCAGTCGTCCTGCGCCCACGCGCCGGCCTTGTAGGAGTCGAGCAGGACGTTGAAGTCGCCGATGCCGATCGTGTAGGTCCGCACGAGCGGCGAGATGGCCGCGAAGTTCCACGTGTCCGCGTTGAACGGATCGGGGAACCACGCGGCAAACTGCGCCGGGGTCGGGATCGGGCCGCCGCGCGCGTCGATCACCCCCATGCACTGGCGGCAGTTCGCCTGGATCTGGTGGCGCTTCAGGTACTCGGCGCCGGCGCGCAGGTCGTGACGGCCGCGCGCCTCGTAGGAGAACGTGAAGTCGTCGCGGAAGGTCCAGACGCTCTGGTCCTGGTGGCGCGGATGATTCGTGTTGCCGGTGACGTTGAAGCCGGTGAAGCTGATGCGGGGCGAACCGGTGTTGATCCCGTTGGGCTTCTGCCAGTGGTTCGACCACGACGTCAGGTTCGCGTTGGCGAGGTTGAAGAAGGCGTAGCCGACCTTCACCTCGTTCACCGCGCGGTTCGAGATCACCTGCGTGAGCTGGCCGAGCGCCTCGTTGTTGTGCTCCTCGGTGGTGTTGGTGGCCGCAGGGCTGTTGTTCGACACGCCGGCGCCGAAGGGGTCGAACAGGCGCCCCCAGGCCGCCTTGCCCATCAGGCGGAGGTTGTTGGAGAGCTGGTAGTCGCCGCGGATGCCGCCCATCTTCCGCGTGTTGTTGCCGTGGAGCTCCACGTTGAACACCGGGTACGGCGTGTTCCAGATGCTGCTGCGCGGCTCGCGCTCGTACTCGAAGTTGCCGAAGTAGTGGAACTTGTCGCGCACGATCGGGCCGCCCGCCGCCACGCTCAGCTGCTGGTTGTTGATCGGCACCACGCGGTGGAGCACCGGCTCCTCGGCGTTGAAGCGGCTGTTGCGGAAGTTGCCGCGGAACAGGCCGTTCAGGTTGTTGGTGCCCGACTTGGTGATGGCGTTGACCTGCACGCCGGCCGTGCGGCCCTGCGTCGCGTCGAAGCGGTTCGACAGGAACTGGAACTCGGCGATGGAATCCTGGCTGTAGCGCGCCTGGCCGCCCGTGCCGATCTCGTTGGAGACCTGCTGGCCGTCCATGTTGAGCTGGAACTCGCGCGCCTCGCCGCCGTTCCGGTCGGGAAGCGGCGTCGTGGCGTTGGTCGAGCTCGTGCGGCTGCCCGGCGCGAGCAGCGCCAGCGCCATCCAGTTGCGGCCGTTCACCGGCAGCTCCTGCACCTGCGTCGGATCGACGTTGCCGCCGAGGCTCGACGTGGTCACGTCGAGGAGCGGCGCGTCCGCCGTGACCATCACGGTCTCCTGCACCGTGGACGGCGACATCTGGAGGTTCACCGACGCCACCTGCCCGACGAGGAGCTGCACGCCGGTCCGCGCGACCGTGGTGAAGCCCGCGAGCTGCGCGGTGATCTGATACGCGCCGACGCGCACCGGAATCCGGTAGATGCCGCGTTCGTCAGTGACCGTGTCGAACCGGTTGCCGGTTGCTTCGTGGACCGCCGTGATGCTGACGCCGGGCAGCACGCCGCCCGTCGCATCTGTCACCGTGCCGGTGAGGGTGGCTTCCTGCGCGAACCCCGCCACCGGCGCCAGTGCCAGTAAAAGGCCGAAAAAAAGGGACCGCCACCTGACAGACACCATTGTCACTCCTCCGCGAGAAGGTTTCCGCGCCGCCGACAGTAGTTCGATGAGTGCCGGGCGCCGAAGAGTGACGAGGAATACAAAGAGACTTACGGGCGACGCATGCGTCGCCCCTACGATGTAATCCGAAGGAGACGCGCCAGGTTCCCGCCGAGGATTGCGGCCTTGTCCGCGTCGCTCAGCCACTTCGCATTCAGCACCAGATCCACGGTGACGGGCCAGTTGAGGGGGTTGTCCGTGCCGTAGACAACCTGGCCGACGCCCATCTCGGCCACCAGGTGGCGCAGCCCTTCGTCGGAGAACACCATCGTGTCCGCGAGGAGCTGCGTCTTCAGGTATTCGCTCGGCTTCTTCTTGTTCAGGCAGTTGGCGTTGTTCCGGACCACGCACGCCACTTCCGTGCGCTGCAGGTACGACGGCAGGTAGCCGGCCCCGTGCGCGGAGGCGACGCGCAGGTTCGGGAACTTGTCGAGCGTGCCGTCGAAAATCAGCCGCGACTGGAAGTACGTCGTCTCGAGCGGGTTGCCGATGATGTTGCCCAGGTCGCCGCGGCCGTCGAGCGCGTTGTCGCGGATGATGTTCTCCGCGCCGCCCGGGTGCATGAAGACGAGCACGCCGAGCTCGGCGGCCTTCGCCCAGAACGGGTCGAACTTCGCCAGCGACATGTCTTCGCCGTTCACGTGGCCGCCGACGGTCGTCGCCCGGAAGCCGTACTGCGCGACGGCGTCCTCGAGCTGGCGCGCGGCCAGATCGGGGAACTGCAGCGAGACCGACGCCATCGCCATGAACCGGTCCGGGAACTGCGTGACGAAGTTCGCGAGGCCCTGGTTCTGCGCGCGGACGATCCTGTCCGCCAGGTCGCGGTCCTTGACCTCCCACCACCAGAAGCCGTTGATGCTCAGCACCTGGACGTCGATGCCCTGCTTGTCGATGAGCGCGACCCGGTCCGGGCCGAGCGGCCGTCCGCCGGCCTGGCGCTCGTACGGCGTGCCCTTCACCACGGGCGCGACCTCGGCGACCGTGGCGTGCGCGTGAATGTCGATGACGCGCACGCGCTGGCCGTTGATGCTGACCTGCCTGCGCCCTTGAGCCGCCGAAGCCGCCGGCGAAGGCGCTTGCGCGCTGGTCAACACCGTCAGAAGGAGAAGTGCCGCAAGGCTGGCGATGATTTTTTTCATGATGTAATCCGCAACAGTGTCATCAGGTTGCCGCCCAGGATCTGTTCCTTGTCAGCGTTGCTCAGCGACTTCGCGTCGAGCACGTAATCCACCGGCGCCGGCCAGTTGAACGGGATGTCCGTGCCGTAGACCACCTGGCTCACGCCCATCTCGGCGACGAGGTGCCGCAGCCCGTCCTCGGTGAACACCATCGTGTCGGCGAGGATGTTCTGCCGCATGTACTCGCTCGGCTTCCGCTTGATGATGCACTTCTGCCCGGGGCGGATGCAGGCCACCTCGGTGCGTCCGAGGTACGACGGCAGGAAGCCGCCGCCGTGCGCGCCGCACACCTTCAGCGTGGGGAACCTGTCGAAGGTGCCGTCGAAGATCAGCCGCGACAGGAACACGGTGGTCTCGAGCGGGTTGCCGACGATGTTGCCGAGGCCGCCGTTGCCGGCGAGCGCGCCCTCGCGGAGGAGGTTCGCGGAGCCGTTCGGGTGCATGAACACGAGCTGGCCCATCTCGGCGGCCTTCGCCCAGAACGGGTCGAACTTCGGCAGCGACAGGCTTTCGTTGTTGACGTGGCCGCCGACGGTGACGGCGCGCGCCCCCAGCCGCGTCACCGCGTCCTGCAGCATGTCGGCGGCGAGATCGGGGAACTGCAGCGGGATCGACGCCATGCCGACGAGGCGGTCGGGGTGCTTCTTGTTCCAGGCCGCGAGCGTCTCGTTGTGGTAGTTGCAGATGGCGCGCGCCAGCCCGCGGTCCTTGACCTCCCACCACCAGAAGTCGTTCACGCTGACGGCGGCGATGTCGATCCCCTGCTTGTCGAGGATGGCGACCCGGTCGTCGAGACCGGGTCCCTTCATGCGTTCTTCGTACGGCGTCCCCTTGACGATCTCCGCCGGCAGCGGCATGTCCCAGTGGTTGTGGACGTCGATGACGCGGACGCGGCGGCCGCCGATCGTGATCTGCCGCCGCGCCTGTGCCGCCTGGCTCGCCGAAGCCGAAGGCGAAGGCGGCACTGACATGGCCGCCGCTGCGAGCGCGGCCGTCTTCAGGAAGTGCCGTCGCGTGGCCATGGGCTACGAGACCGCCGGTCCCACGCGCAGGAGCTTCTGCAGGTTGCCGCTCAGGATCTGCTCCTTCTCGGCGTCGCTCAGCCACTTCGCCTGGAGCACGAGGTCCACGGTGACCGGCCAGTTGAACGGGTTGTCCGTGCCGTAGACGACCTGGCCGACGCCCATCTCGGCGACGAGGTGCCGCAGCCCCTCATCGGAGAACACCATCGTGTCGGCGAGGATCTGCGAGCGCAGGTACTCGCGCGGCCGCTTCTTGTTCGCGCAGTTCGCGTTGTTGCGGACGTCGCAGGCGACTTCCGTGCGCATGAAGTACGACGGCAGGTAGCCGCCGCCGTGCGCGCCGCAGACCTTGAGGTTCGGATGGCGATCGAACACGCCGTCGAAGATCAGGCGCGACAGGAAATAGGTGGTCTCGAGCGGGTTGCCCATGATGTTGCCGAGCGCGCCGCGGCCGCGGAAGGCGCCGTCGCGGATGATGTTCTCCGAGCCGCCGGGGTGCATGAACACGAGCTCGTTCATGGAGGCGGCCTTCGCCCAGAACGGGTCGAACTTCGGCAGCGACGGGTCCTCGCCGTTGACGTGTCCGCCCATCGTCGTGCCGCGCATGCCGAGACGCTTGACGCCGTCCTCGAGGATCTCCGCCGCGAGATCCGGGAACTGCAGCGGCACCGAGACCATCGCGACAAAGCGCGTCGGGTACTTCTTCACCCAGCCCGCGAGCTGTTCGTTCTGCGCGACGCAGATGGCGCGCGCGAGCCCCTGGTCCTTCACCTCGTACCACCAGAAGCCGTTGATGCTGAGCGCCTGCAGATCGACGCCGTTCTTGTCCATGTCGAGGATGCGCTCGTCGAGGCCGGGCTTGGCTTCGCCCTGCTTCTCGAAGGGCGTCCCCTTGACGGCGGCCATGATCGGCACGTCGGTGTGCGCGTGCACGTCGATGACGCGGACGCGGCGCCCGCCGATCGTGACCTGGCGCCGCGCAGGCCCTTGGCCCGCCGAAGCCTGCGGCGAAGGCGGCTGTGCGTACAGGGTGTTGCCCAGGGCGAAAGAGCCGGCGGCTGCGCCAGCGACGGTGCGGATAAATTGCCTGCGATTCGGCATATCAATGCTCCGGAATTGTGAGCGAACTCTACACCCGGCCCGGGGCGGGCACAAGCGGGAGCATCTTCGGCTTTCGTGGATTAAGGCAGCATGAAGGCGTAGAATCGCAGGACCTTTCGGAGGCACATATGAAGAGACGTGTCCGCGGCGGCCTCGTGCTCGTGGCACTGGTCCTGACGCTGCCGGCGCTCGTCGTCGCGCAGAACAAGGCGAAAGCGGCCAACGTGCCGGAAATCCCGTTCGAGTCGGTGCCCAACTTCCTGACGATGCCGCCCGACGTGTATCTCGGCGAGAGCATGGGCGTCGCGCGCAATTCGAAGGGACACATCTTCGTCTACCACCGCCGCGACGACACCCGGCTGTTCGAGTTCGATCCGAACGGCAAGTTCGTCAGGGAGTGGGGCGAGGGGCTCTACGGGTTCGAGTTCGCGCACAAGGTCCGCGTGGACAAGGACGACAACGTCTGGGTGGTGGACGAGGGGACCAACATGGTCATCAAGTTCAACCCCGAAGGGCGGGTCGTCATGGTGCTCGGCCGCCGGCCGGAGGCGGTTGAAGGCGCCGTCGAGACGCCGCAGGGCGATCCGCCGCCGGCGCAGCGGTACCTCTTCGCGCGGCCGACCGACGTGGGCTGGGATCCGCAGGGCAACATCTTCGTGCCCGACGGCTACATCAACCACCGCGTCGTGAAGTACGACAAGAACGGCCGCTACATCCGCGAGGTCGGCAGCCACCTCCGCGGCAGCGAGCCGTACCAGTTCAACACGCCGCACTCGCTGGCCGTGGACGCGCAGGGCAACGTCTACGTGGCCGACCGCGGCAACCAGCGCATCCAGGTGTTCGACAACAACCTCGTGCTGCGCGCGATCTACGACAACGTCGGCAACCCGTGGGAGGTGTGCATCTCGCCGGGCCCGCATCAGTACCTGTTCTCGTCGAACTCGAACCCGGACGCGAACCCCGCGGCGTCGTGGGAGGTGACCGGCGAGATCTACAAGATGGAGCTCGACGGCCGCATCGTCGGCAAGTTCGGCAGGGCGGGCAAGGCCATCGGCCAGTTCCAGACCGTGCACGGCATCGACTGCCGCAACCCCGACGAGCTGATCGTGTCCGAGATCTCCGCGTGGCGCGTGCAGAAGATCCGCCTGCGCCAGCAGCCCACGACGACGACGTCGAGCCGCTAGGAGTCCGTCCGAGTAATCGCGGTGAAAGTCATATTCTCTCGTGCTGCGCGCTCACGCTGCCGGTCGCCGCTCCCGGCGATGGCCGCGGAGGTGTCG
>Ga0194128_10002722_pt1 | contig 28087 bp, 32 predicted proteins | sample TA2KigCa65mmetaG_FD_148650 | JGI IMG/M metagenome (GOLD analysis project Ga0194128, IMG submission 148650) | Freshwater microbial communities from Lake Tanganyika, Tanzania - TA2015037 Kigoma Deep Cast 65m | ecosystem: Environmental > Aquatic > Freshwater > Lake | place: Tanzania: Lake...
CGCCACGCTGATCGGCGTCTTCGCGCTGCTCGACGGCGGCTCCGATGGCCCCGGCCGGCGCCTCTGGTTCGGCGCCTCGATCTTCGGCGCGGCGATCGGCCCGGCGCTCGGCGGCGCCCTGACCGAGCTGTTCGACTGGCGCGCGATCTTCCTCGCCCAGGTGCCGCTGGTGCTGCCGGCGCTCGCGGTCGCCGGAGCCGCGGCGCTTCGGAGCCGGCCCGAGCCGGGAGATGCCGACGCCCCCGCCGAGGTGCCCTCCGAGCCACCGGACTCGCCGCTGCGGCTGCGCCCCACCCTGGCCCTGGCGCTGCTCTCGGCGGCGCTGACCGCGGTCATATTCCTCGTGGTCCTGCTGCTGGTGGCGGGCTGGAGCGTCGATCCGCTGGCGGCGGCGCTCGCCGTCAGCGTGCTCCCGGTCGCCGCGATCGCCGCCGCGCGCGTGCCCGGCGACACCGAGACCCGGGCGGTCGCCGGCTGCCTGCTTGTCGGCGCCGGGATCGGCTGCCTGGCGCTGCTGCCCGGCGACTCGGCCTGGTGGACGGTCGTCCCCCAGCTGCTCGCCGGCGCCGGCATGGGGCTGGCCCTGCCCGCCCTGGCCGGCGAGCTGCTGCCCGAGCGCACCCGGCGCGACGTCGCCCGGGTGCTCTCGATCAGGCACGCGGGGATCGCGGTCGCGCTCGCGGTGATCGCGCCGATCGTCGCCGGCAATCTCGGCTCGTCGATCAGGGAGGCGCAGCTGCAGGGGACCGCGGCGCTGCTCGACGCGAGCCTCGACCCCGGCGACAAGGTCGAGATCGCCCCCACCCTGTTCGCGGGCCTCAACACCGACGACCCCCGCGCCGAGTTGGACAGCGCCTTCGACCGGGTGGCGCCGGACTTCAAGGGCTCGGGTCGAGACGAGCTCGACCGTCTCGCCGCCCAGCTCGACGACGTCGTCACCGGGGCGGTGCGGGCCTCCTTCCGCTTCGCCTTCGTCGCCACGGCGGCGATGGCGCTGGCAGCGACCCTGATCCTGCTGCTGGGCCGCGCCCGCACCCCCGCCGAGCGCGAGGCCGCCGAGGCGCGGTGGCGGCCGCTGCTGGCCGCCGCGCTCGTGGCCGGCTTCACGCTGCTCGCCTATGGCGCCGCCTTCGCCGACTCCGAGCGCGAGCAGGTGGCGATCCTGGACCCCTGCAACGCCGAGCGGGAGGACCCCGGCAGCGGCGGCATCGGCGGCTTCCTCCAGGACCGCACGCTGGAGGCGCTCGACAACGCCGCCTGCGAGTTCGGCTCCAGCCGCGAGGAGCTGCTGCTGGCGCTGGTCGACGAGGATGAGCGCTCTGACTACGAGCGCACCTACGGGGTCGACCCCGGCTCCTTCGGCCAGCTGGGGCCCGCGATCCTCGGGCTGTAGCCGCGGGCGCGCGCGACTATGGTTGCTGCGCGGCCCAGTGGGGCGAAGCGAGCGAACAGGAGGTTCGAGATGCGGAAGAGAACGGCAGTAGTGACGCTTCTGGCGGGGGTCGTGTGCCTCGGGGCGGTCGCCTCGACGGCGACCGCGGGCAAGAAGAAGGGGACGAAAGTCGTGATCGACGCCGGCTCCGTCCTCAGCGGCCAGCAGAACGTCAAGGTCAAGGGTTCCCTGAACACCGCGACCGCCTGCCGTGGCGCCCGCTCGATGAGGCTGTTCGTGATCGACCAGAACGGCAACGTCGAAGCCACGATCGACTCCGGCACCAGCAGCGCCGGCGGGAACTGGACGCTGAAGGCCAAGCTCGAGAACCCGCCCACCGCCGAGCAGTTCCTGCAGGTGAAGGCGAAGAAGCTGAGCGCCGGCAAGTACGTCTGCAAGGCCGGGCTCTCGAAGGCGATCGCGATCCAGTGAGCGAGTCGCGCTGACTGGCTCGTCAGCCAGGGATTCCGGTAACAATCCCGCTTCACCCCACGCCACAAGGAGAAGACTTTGGGACTGCTTGACGGAAAGAGCGCGATCATCACCGGCTCGGCTCGCGGCATCGGCCGCGCCACCGCGGAGCTGTTCGCCGCGCAGGGAGCGAAGGTGCTGATCAACGACCTCGACGTGGACGTCGCCGAGGAGGCCTCGAACGAGATCGACGGCGAGACCGCGGTCTTCGCCGGCGACCTGACCCAGCCCGGCGCCGCCGACGACCTGGTCAAGGCCGGGCTCGACGCCTTCGGCAGCATCGACGCCGTCGTCAACAACGCCGGCTACACCTGGGACGGCGTCCTGCACAAGATGAGCGACGAGCAGTTCCAGGCGATGCTCGACATCCACACGATCGTGCCCTTCCGCGTGCTGCGCGCGATCGCCCCCGCCTGGCGCGAGGCGGCCAAGGCCGAGAAGGCCGAGGGCAAGGAGGTCTTCCGCAAGATCGTCAACGTCAGCTCGATCTCGGGCACGATGGGCAACGCCGGCCAGGTCAACTACTCCGCCGCCAAGGCCGGCATCACGGGCGTCACCAAGACGGTCGCGAAGGAGTGGGGCCAGTTCAAGATCAACTGCAACGCCGTCGCCTTCGGCTTCGTCGAGACGCGCCTGACCCAGGCCAAGGAGAAGGGCGAGTCGATGACCGCCGCCGGCGACTCCGGCGAGCAGGTCGAGCTCGGCATCCCCGAGCAGATGCGCAGCATGGCCTCGATGATGATCCCGCTCGGCCGCCCGGCCCAGCCCGAGGAGGCGGCCGGCCCGGTGCTCTTCCTCTGCTCGGAATACGCCAACTACATCCACGGCCAGGTCATCAACGTGACCGGCGGCCAGTTCACGGGGATGTACATGTAGGGACGGGGTGAGCCGGGGCCGCCGGGCTCCGCTCGACGCGTTCGTCACGCATGCCGTGACAAAGGCGACGATCCCCGCGACCGATCCGGACCCGGCCGCGATCCCGCCCGAGCCGCTCAGTCCCTCTCGCGGCGCTCCTCGGCGAGTGGCTCGCCGCCCTCGTCGGCGGCGCCGCCCGGGGGCCATTCCCCGAACCAGTTGTCGCGGGCGCCGTCGATCGTGATCACGCAGCCCGAGTAGAAGTCGCCGGCGGGCGAGGCGAGGTAGGCGATCAGCCAGGCCATCTCCTCCTCGCTGCCGAGGCGGCCGAGGGGGACGGTGCCGGCGACGTTCTCGACCACCTCCTGCGGATACTTGGTGCGCAGCGTCTCGGTGTCGAACTGGCCGACGGCGACCGCCACCGTGCGGACCCCGAAACGGGCCCACTCGACCGAGAGCGTCCGCATCATGTTCTCGACCGCGGCCCGGGCGGCGCCGGTGTGGACCATTCCCGGGAAGCCCATGTGGGGCGAGACCGTGATCGAGACGACCTTGCCCTGCTTCTGGGGGATGAAGGCCTTGGTCGCCGCCGCGTGTGTCATCTGCCAGGTGCCCTGCACGTTCAGCTCGATCACGGTGCGGAAGCCCTTCGGGCTGATCGCCTCGGCCGGGCTCAGGAACTGTCCGCCGGCGTTGTTGACGAGCAGGTCGATGCGGCCGTGGCGCTCGACCACGCCGTCCATCAGCCGCTCGACGGCCTCGTCGTCGCGGATGTCCATCGGCTCGAACTCGGCCTTGCCACCGCGCCCGCTGACCTCGGCGACCATGCCCTCGAGCGGCTCGGGCCGGCGCCCGCAGCCGACGACGGTCGCTCCCAGCGAGGCCAGCTCCAGCGCGGTCGCACGGCCGATCCCGGTGCCGGCGCCGGATACGACGCAGACCTGGCCGCGGAGGAGGTCGGGGACGAAGATGCGGGAGGGGGGCGGGCCGGCCACGCGCGCAGCATATGAGCCCGGAGCCACCCGGCAGCCTCCGCGCACCCGGGGCGCGGTCCGTGCGCGGCTCTAGGCTGCGCGCATGGGAGTTCGCGCAGAGGCGATCCCGCTCGCGGGCACGCTCGAGGGTGGCAGCGAGAGCGCCAGCCTGATCGTCGAGCCGCTCGAGGCGGGCCGGGCCCGCTTCCCCAAGCAGTTCTTCGAGTACGAGGGCGCTCGCCTGATGCGGCTGAAGGCGCTCGGGATCGGGCTCGACGACGAGGACTATCTCGACGTGCCGGTGCCCGCCTACCTGTTCCGCCATCCGACCGCCGGGACGATGCTCGTCGACACGGGCCTGCACCCGTCGGTCGCCTCCGATCCCAAGCACAACATGGGCCGCCGGGCGGCGAAGTGCTTCTCGCTGGAGGCCGGGACCGACGTCACCTCGCAGCTGCGCGAGCGCGGGCTCGGTCCCGGCGACATTGAGGTGGTCGTGCTCACCCACCTGCACCTCGATCACGCTTCGGCGATCTCCGAGTTCCCCGAGGCGACCTTCGTGGTCAGCACCCCGGAGTGGGAGGCGGCGACCTCGGCCCGGATCCCGATCATGGAGGGCTACCGGCCCTCCCACTACGACCACGCCGTCGACTTCAGGACGGTGGACTTCGGCGCCGAGAACGTCACCTCATATGGCCCTTTCGGCCGCACCGTGGACCTGTTCGGGGACGGCTCGGTCCGGCTCGCGTTCACGCCCGGGCACACCCCCGGCCACATGTCGGTGCTGCTGCGGCTGCCCCGGCGCGACTTCGTCGTGCTCGGCGACGTCGCCTACACCTGGCGCCAGTTCGAGGGCGGCCCCGAGCCCTGGCGCCCGGCCGACCGCCACAACTGGCGCCGCTCGCTGCACGAGGCCCAGGCCTATCGCGAGGCCTACCCCTACGCCCTCGTCGTCCCCGGCCACGACCCGGAGTACTGGCAGAAGCTGGACGCGCGCTACGAGCAGTGAGGAGCCGGGGGGCGGCGCGGGTCGCGGTCTCGATGAGGGCGGCGCGGGTCGCGGTCTCGATGAGGGCGGCGCGGGTCGCGGTCTCGATGAGGGCGGCGTTGGCGCTGCCATCGGTCGTCGCCTCGGACCCGGACCTGCTGCTGCGCAGCCTGGAGATCTACGAGACCGACCGCGTCTCATTCGCCGATGGGTACCTCGCTGCGCTCGCCGAGGCGACGGGCGTCGGCCGGGTGCTCAGCTTCGACCGCGGAATCGACGCGATCGCAGGCGTGGAGCGGGTCGAGCCCTAACGGCTGGCTTCGGCGGCGTCCGGCTCGGGGGAGCCGGCGGGGAGGCCCTCGCGGATGCGCTTGAGCACGCCGGCGCGGCCGTTCTCCTCGAGGTCCACGTACATGGCGCGCACGTGATCGAACACCTGGTCGGCCACCTGCTGCTGCTCCTCGCGGCTCGGGTCGTGCTTGACGGGAAAGGTGAGCGGCTCGCCGTACTGGATCGTGACCTTGGGGAAGTAGAAGCGCTTCCAGCCGCGGACGTGGGCCGAGCCGTGGATCGCGACGGGGACGACGGGAGCGCCGGACTCGAGCGCGAGCTTGCCGACGCCGCGCTTGGGCTCACCGAGGTCGCCCGAGCGGGAGCGCCCGCCCTCGGCGTACATGAGCACGATGCCGTTGCGCTCGAAGATCGTGTGCGCGGTCTTGAAGGCCTCCCCGTCGTTGTAGCCGCGGCGGACCGGGAACACACCACCGTGGTAGAGGATGAACTTGATCAGGGGGTTCGTGAAGAGCTGCGACTTCGCCATGAACTGAACCCGTCGGTGCATGTAGACCGAGGCGAAGAAGTGGTCCATCTGGCTGAAGTGGTTGGGGGTCACGATCACCGGGCCGCTCGTGGGGATGTTCTCGACGCGGATCGCGCGGGCGCGGAAGATCAGGATCGTCGGCAGCGTCAGGACGACGCGCACGACGTCGTAGATGAAGCCGATCCCCTTGCGGGCCCTGGCGTGGAACCTGTCGAAGTACTCGGCCGGGCGCGGGTCCTTGTAGACCTGCGGCTTGAGATCGCCTTCTCTCACCTTCGCCTTCGCCATTTCCCCTCCGGGCAGCGGAAAGCCGCGTTCTGCGGCGCTCGTGCTGGTTTCTACCCGTGCGTACGGTAGGGGTTACGCGCCGGTTCAGTCCCGAGGGCCTGTCCCGGCAGCCCAGCCGCGCGAGCGCCCGACGGCGTCGGCCCAGCGTGCGAGCAGGCGCTCGCGCTCGCGCTCGTCCATGCGCGGCTCGTAGCGGACGCGCTCGCGCCACATCTCCCGCACGCCCGCCAGGTCCCAGAGCCCGGTCGCGATCCCGGCCAGGTAGGCGGCGCCGAGCGCCGTCGTCTCGGCGATCTCGGGGACGATCACGGGCACCCCGAGCACGTCGGCCTGGAACTGCATCAGCCAGGCGTTGGCGACGGCGCCGCCGTCGGCCTTGAGCGAGGGCACGGCCGCACCCGCGGCCCGCTCCTGGGCGCGGACGGCGTCCACCGTCTGGTAGGCGATCGCCTCGAGCGCCGCGCGAGACAGGTGCGCCCTGCCGCTGCCGCGGGTGAGCCCGACGATCGTCCCGCGCGCGTATGGGTCCCAGTGCGGCGACCCCAGTCCGGTCAGGGCCGGCACGAAGTAGACGCCGTCGTTCGACTCGATCGAGGCCGCCAGCCGCTCGGTCTCGGCGGCGTCCTCGATGATGCCGAGGCCGTCGCGCAGCCACTGCACGGCGGCGCCGGTGACGAACACCGCCGCCTCCAGCGCGTAGGCGACCTCGGCGGCAGGCGCGCCCCCGGCCCCGGAGCCGAGTCCCCAGGCCACGGTTGTGAGCAGGCCGTCCTGCGGCGCGGGCGGCTCGGGGCCGGCGTTCAGCAGCACGAAGCTGCCGGTGCCGTAGGTGTTCTTGGCCTCGCCCGGCTCGTGGCAGGCCTGGCCGAAAAGCGCCGCCTGTTGGTCGCCCGCGATGCCCGCGACCGGGACCTCGCCGCCGAACTCGGTCGTGGTGCCGAAGACCTCGGAGGAGCTGACCGGCTGCGGCAGGGTCGCGGGGTCCACCCCGAGCAGCTCGCAGAGCTCCGGGCCCCAGCGCAGCTCGCGGATGTCGAACAGCAGCGTGCGCGATGCGTTCGAGCAGTCGGTGATGTGGCGGCCGGTTAGCTTGAAGGCGAGCCAGGAGTCGATCGTTCCGAAGACGGCGGTCCTGGCGGCGGGGACGTGCCGCAGCAGCCACTCGATCTTGGTGCCGGAGAAGTAGGGGTCGATGACGAGCCCGGTGCGCTCGCGCACGAGCGCCTCGACCCCCTCGGCCGCGCGCAGCTCATCGCAGCGTCCCGCGGTGCGCCGGTCCTGCCAGACGAGAGCGTTGTGGACCGGCTCGCCCGTCTTCGGGTCCCAGGCGACGACGGTCTCGCGCTGATTGGTGATCCCGATCCCGGCCAGGTCGCCGGCCTGGACCCCTGCGTCGGCGAGCGCGGCGAGCGCGACCTTGCGCGTCACCTCCCAGATCTCGTTCGCGTCGTGCTCGACCCAGCCCGGCTCCGGGAAATGCTGGCGGAACTCGCTGTAGCCGCGGCCCAGCTCCCGGCCATCGGCGCCGAAGACGATCGCCGTGCTGCCGGTCGTGCCCTGGTCGAGCGCGAGGATCACGGCGCGGAACCTACCGCCTCCCTTCAGCGGCGGGCGCGGACGGCCCTGCGGAAGTCCCGGAGCTGGCGGGCGCGGTGCAGGAAGCCGCCGAGGGTGCGGCCGGTGGCGCGGTGCTCGAGGGGCAGCTCGATCTCCTTGACCCGGTAGCCGGCCCGAACGGCGTCGACGGTCATCCCGACCTCCATCCCGAAGTCGGCGGCGAACGGCAGCACCTCGCGCAGGACCTCGCTGCGCATCGCGCGCTGGCCCGAGATCGGGGCCTCTGCACGAAACCCGCAGAGATCCTCGATCTTGCGGCGGGCGTATCCGAGGGCGACGCCGAAGCCGCCGCCCTCGCGACGCGCGAAGGCCGCGACGGCGAGGTCGCACTCCCCCGCCTCGACCGCCTCCACCAGCGCCGGCAGGGCTTTGGCTGATGCGCCCAGGTCCGCGTCGCAGACCAGCACGGTCGCCTCACTCTCCAGCTCCGAGAGGGCCGCTTCGGCGGCCGCGGTCATGTTGCCGCCCTTCCCGTGCGGGCGCTTGCGGCTGACGACCTGGGCGCCGTGGCGCATCGCGGCCTCGGCGGTGCCGTCCTGGGAGGCGTCGTCGGCGACCCACAGCTGGGCGCCGGGCAGGGCCCTCGCGAGCGCATCGAGGGTGTCGCCGACGCGGTCGGCCTCGTTGCGCGCGGCGGCGATAGCCACCCGCCTTGGGGGAGCTTCCGGGGACACGGGCGGATATTGTCCCCCGCCATGGCGGACATCGAAGCCCACATCACAGGAACAGTCTGGAAGATCGAGGTCGCCGTCGGCGACAGCGTCTCCGACGGCGACACGGTCGTCATCCTCGAGTCGATGAAGATGGAGATGCCCGTCGAGGCCGAGGACGACGGCACCGTCAAGGAGATTCGCTGCGAAGAGGGACAGTCCGTCTCCGAAGGCGACGTCCTCGTCGTGCTCGAGTAGCGCGATGCCCCCGGGACGCCCGGACGCGAAGGGAGGACGTGCCGGTGAGTGATCTGGCCGGAGGCAAGCTCCGGCTCGACTTCCCCGCCGACGCCGTCGCCCGGCTGACGATCTCGCGCCCCGAGGCCCGCAACGCCCTCGACCACGACGTGCTCGGAGCGATCGCCGAGACGATGCCGAAGCTGGACGACGGAATCGAGATCCGGTGCGTGGTCCTGACCGGCGAGGGCCGGGACTTCTCGGCCGGCTACGACATCGCCGGAATTCCCGACGAGTCCTTCGAGCGCAACGCCGAGGCGCTGGTCGCCCATCCCTTCACGGCCGCGCTGGACGCGGTCGCCGCCCACCCCTGGCCGGTGCTGGCCGCGATCAACGGCCACGCGCTCGGCGGCGGCCTGGAGCTGGCCCTGACCGCCGACCTGCGCCTCTGCGCGCGCGGCGCCAAGCTCGGCATGCCGCCGGCCAAGCTGGGCCTGATCTACGGGCACACGGGGCTGCGGCGCTTCATCGCCACGATCGGCGTCCCGCGCACCAAGCAGCTGTTCCTGACCGGCCGCAACCTCGGCGCCGAGCGCGCCGAGCAGATCGGGCTCGTGCACGAGGTCGTCGCTGATGAGGCGCTGGAGCCGACGGCGCTCGAGCTGGCGGCCGAGGTCGCCGCCAACGCGCCGCTTTCGATGAGAGGCAACAAACTCGCAATAGACATGCTGACGGCGAACCCCGTGCTCAGCGCCGAGCAGGAGCGCGAGCTGATCGAGCTGCGGGAGTCGTGCTTCGCCTCGGCCGACTTCCGCGAGGGAATCGCCGCCTTCGCGGAGAAGCGCAGACCCGACTGGCGCGGGGAGTAGGGTCCGCGCGTCAACGAACAAGGAGCCCTGATGGCCGACGATGACCTCCAGGTGGTTGGCTCGAACGAGGACGAACTGCGAACGCAGGCGATCCACTCGCTGAAGAAGAAGCAGAACTTCCGCACCAGCCTGATCGCCTACATCCTCGTGAACGCGATCCTGATCGGGATCTGGGCGATCTCGGACGCGGGCGACTTCTGGCCGATCTGGGTGATCGGCGCCTGGGGCCTCGCCCTCGCCTTCCAGGCCCGGGACACCTACGGCCGCCGCGACGCTGTCAGCGAGGATCAGGTGGCCGAGGAGATGCGGAAGATCCGCGGCGGCTGAGCCGCGGACCGGGCCGCGAACGGTCGGCTAACCGCTCTTCTCCGGCAGGTCGAGCGCGTGCTCGTCGGTCTCCTCGCGCAGGCCGCCGCCGCCCTTGGCGGTTGACGGCCACCAGATCTTGTCGCCGATCACCTCGACGGCGGCCGGGACCATGATCGTGCGCACGATGAAGGTGTCCATCAGGATCCCCAGCGCGACCATCAGGCCGAGGTCGAAGGTGAAGGTGACCGGCAGCGTCATCAGCACCGAGAAGGTCCCTGCGAGGATGATGCCGGCGCTGGTGATCACCGGGCCGGTCGCCGCCAGTGCCCGCAGCATTCCCTCGCGGGTGCCGTGCTGGCGCGCCTCCTCGCGCACGCGCGCCATCAGGAAGATCGTGTAGTCGATCCCGAGCGCGACCAGGAAGATGAAGGCGAAGGTCGGTATCGAGGCGTCGAAACCGGCGTCGCCGACTACGAAGCGGATGATCAGGATCGAGATCCCGAGCGTCGCCAGGAACGACAGCACCACGCTCGCGATCAACACCAGGGGCGCGACCAGCGCCCGCAGCAGGATCGCGAGGATGATCGCGATCACGAGCAGGGCCACCGGCGCGATCAGCCTCAGGTCGGACTCGGTCGCCTCGTCGTGGTCGTACTGGATCGCGGTGCCACCTCCGACCAGCACCTCGATGCCCGGCGCCACGTCGGCGACCGCGCTGCGCATCCGGGGCACGACCTCGAGCGCGGACTTGTTGTACGGATCGCCCTCGAGCACGGCGTCGATCGAGGCGGTGCCGCCGTCGTCGGAGGTCAACCCCGTCGGGACGGCGGAAGCGATCCCCTTGACTCCCTCGAGCACCGCCACCGTCGCCTCCACCTGTGCCGGAGTCACGGTCCCGTCCTCGGCGACCACCAGCGCCGTCATCGGCGCCAGCGTCCCCTTCGGGAAGGCGTCGCCGAACGCCTCGAAGCCCTCGACGCTCTCGACCGACTTCTTGAAGAAGGTCGTGGTCGAGTAGTCGACCTTGTAGGCCAGCAGGCCGAGCGCGGCGGCGGCGAAGATCGTCACGGTCGAGATCAGCGCCAGCCAGGGCCGCTGCAGGACCTTGTCGCCGAAGCGCCGCCAGACGCCCTGGCGCCGCTCGGCGGCGTGCGCCGGGTCCTAGGCGACGGCCCCGCTGCGCGGCCAGAAGCCCTTGCGGCCGAAGATCGTCAGCAGCGTCAGCCCGGCGATCATCGCCGAGGCGACTCCGATCGCCGCCACCAGGCCGAGCGAGCTGGTGTTGCCGCTGTCGGCAAGCCGCAGCACCAGCATCGCCAGCGACACGGTGAGCCCGCTCGCCAGGATCGTCGGGCCCGAACGCGCGACTGCGCGCCGCATCGCGTCGTGCTTGTCCTCGTGCAGTTGCAGCTCCTCGCGAAAGCGCGAGACGAGCAGCAGGCAGTAATCGGTGCCCACGCCGAACATGAGCACGATCAAGATGCTGGTGCTGTTCGACGAGACCGTCTCCCCGCCCTTGGCCAGGAGGTAGATGAACGCCTGGGCGACCGTGTAGGCGAAGAAGACGACGACCAGCGGTGTCAGGGCGACCAGCACGGCACGGTAGATCGCGCCGAGCAGGACCAGCACGAGCAGAACGGTCGCCAGCAGCAGCTTGGCGTCGAGCTCGCCGAAGACCTCCTCGGCGTCGGCGCTGAACCCCAGATCGCCGGTGACTAAGACCTCGAGGCCCTCGACCTAGTCCTCCTCGACCGTGTCGCGGATGAACTTGCCCCAGTCAGCGGAGCTCTCGAAGTCGGTCGGGACCGTGACGATCGTGGTCGCCAGGTCGCCATCGGCTGCGGCCAGCGTCTCGGGAGCGCCGGGCTGGAAAGACACGACCGGCGGCTCCGTCAGCGGCAACTCCTCGGCGCCGGCAGCCTCCATCGCGACCGCGTCTGCGGCGATCTTCCGCTCGTCGGCGGGGGTGAGACCGCCGTCGCGCTTGTAGACGACGATCCCGTTGGTGGTCTCGCCGGCCGCGAACTCGTCGTCGAGGATGCGGACGACCTCGGTCGACTCGGCGCTCTCGGGCAGGAAGGACTCGGTGTCGTCGACCGTCTCGTCGGCGAGCTTGCCGCCGAGCGGGGCGAGCGCGATCATGGCGACGATCCAGATCGCCAGCACCGCCCACTTGCTGCGGCGTCAGCTTACGAATGAGGCGACTGCTCCCACGGGCGCGGCAGCCTAGCGAGGGCGACGAGGGGGGCGCGTGTCGACACTCACAGAGTCGCCCGCAGCTCGAGGATGCGGTCCACCGAGCGCTCGAAGGCCTCCCGCTGGAGCTTGCCCGAGGTCAGCCCTCGCCGCAGCGCAAGGGCCGCGCGCATGCCGGCGTCGCAGTGCACGTAGAGCAGCAGGTCGCTTCCGGCCGCCGCCGCGCGGGTCGCGACCTTGGCCGGCCCGGCCCCCGCTCGGGCGCCGGGAGCCTCGAGCGAGTCGGTGATGGTGACGCCCTCGAAGCCCAACCGGCCGCGCAGCTCGCGGTTGACCACCGCCTTCGACTGCGAGGCCGGCAGTCGCCCAGTGCCCAGCGCCGGGTAGCGGGCGGAGCTGACCATCACGAGGTCGCCGTCGGCGGCGATGAAGGACTCGTACGGCTTCTCGTCCACCCTGCGCAGCGTCCCGGCGCCGAGCCGGATCGTCGCCGGCCGCAGGTCGGTGTTCTGCGAGGTCGAGCCGAGGCCGGGAAAGTGCTTTGCCGTCGCCGCCACCCCCTCGGCCTCGAGGCCCTGGGCGAAGGCGACCCCCGCCGCTGCGACCCGGCCCGGCTTCGAGCCGAAGCCGCGCAGCTGCTCGGCGATGAAGCCGCCCGGGCGGGCGACGTCCAGCACGGGCGCCAGGTCGACGTTGACGCCGACCCCCCGCAGGCTCCTCCCCGTCGCTGCGCCCTGCCGGCGCGAGTAGGCGCTGCCGCGGGCTCCCATCGCGGCCGCGCTGGACGTGGGCGGCCCGGACAGCCGCTTGACCAGCCCGCCCTCCTGGTCGACCGAGATCAGCAGCGGGTCGCGCAGGCCCGGCGGCCGATTCGTCGCCTGGATCGCGCGCGTCATCCGCCGCACCGCCCTGCGCGAGCCGATGTTGTCCTCGAACAGGATCACCCCGGCCAGCTCGCCACGGCGCAACACCCGCAGCAGCCCCGAGGGGGCTCTGCGGCCGTCGAAGCCGCAGACGACGCGCTGGCCGCTGAGCTGCTTCGGGCTGAGATCTAAAACGACCGAGGCGGAGGCCGCGGCGACCGCCGTGGCGGGGTCCTCGTCCGCCTCCCGCCAGGGACCGGCCAGCGCTGCGGCAGCCGCCAGCGTGAACAGCCCCGCGGCGATCGCGACCAGGCGTCGATTCATCTCCTGAACCCCGGCGGCATCGGGAGGTTGATAGCAGCCGGGGCGCCCTGTCCCGCCCGCCCGCGCCGTCCGGATCGGTTCCTAGGTTTGGAGCGAAACCGCTCCGAGAGAAGGTTCCAGATGCCACCGCTGATCAGCTTCGAAGAGGCGCTCGCCCTGGGCGAGCTGGAGGGACGCGACGAGATCGGCGAGCTGGTCGAGCGCGCCTGGGCCGTCCGCACCGAGCGCTTCGGCGACTCGACCGACATGTGCTCGCTCGTCAACGCCAAGTCCGGCGGCTGCGCCGAGGACTGCGGCTTCTGCGCGCAGTCGCGCTACGCCGAGGCCGACACGCCGATGCACGCGATGATGGAGCCCGATCAGATCCTCGAGCACGCCAAGGCCGCTGAGGCGGCCGGCGCCCACCGCTTCTGCATGGTCACCCAGGGACAGGGGCTCTCGAAGCGGGACTTCGCGAAGATCCTGGAGGGCGCCCGCCTGGTCAGCGAGCAGACCAACCTCAAGCGCTGCGCCTCGATCGGCCACATGTCGCCGCAGCGCGCCAAGCAGCTCAAGGACGCGGGGATCCAGCGCGTCCACCACAACGTCGAGACGGCGCGCTCCTACTACGACGAGGTCTCGACCACCGTCCGTTACGAGGGCCGCATCCGCACCATCGACGCGGTCAAGGAGGCGGGGCTGGAGAGCTGCGTCGGCGGCATCCTCAACCTCGGGGAGAGCCCGCGCCAGCGGGTCGAGATGGCGTTCGAGCTGGCCGAGATCGAGCCCGAGTCGGTTCCGGTCAACCTGCTCAACCCCCGCACCGGCACCAAGTTCGGCGAGCGCGAGCTGATGGACCCGTGGGACGTGGTCAAGTGGGTCGCGATCTTCCGCCTGATCCTGCCCGACTCGCTCTTCCGCCTCTGCGGCGGCCGGGTCGAGAACCTGGGCGAGCTGCAGCCGCTCGCGGTCAAGGCGGGCCTGAACGGGGTGATGATGGGCAACTTCCTGACGACGCTGGGCGTCGAGCCGGCCGAGGACCGGGAGATGTTCGAGGAGCTCGGCCTGAACGTCGCCCGCCAGCCCGACAACGGCGCCAACCCCAGGCCCGACAACCGCTCCGGCTGGATGGACGGCGAGACGCCGCGGGTCCCCGACACCCCGATCGACGAGCTGATCGACAGCCAGGCCGACGCCAACCTCTGGGACCCATCGACGCAGCTGCGGGTGGTGAAGAAGAAGGGCAAGGTCCCCGCCTACCCGACCAAGGAGCCCGCGGGCTGGGGAGACTGATGGACCTGGGCGCCCGCCTCGAGGAGCTGCGCGAGTCCGGGCTGCACCGTCGCCTACGCCTGGTCGAGAGCCCGCAGGGGCCCGAGGTGCAGCTCGACGGGAGGGCCGTGCTGCTGCTCTGCTCCAACGACTATCTCGGGCTCGCCGACCACTCCCACGTGCGCCGCGCCGCCGCCGACGCGGCGATGTCCTGGGGCACCGGCGCGGGCGCCTCGCGCCTGGTCTCCGGGTCGATGACGATCCACGCCGAGCTCGAGCGCGCGCTCGCCGAGTTCGAGGGAAAGCCCGCGGCGCTGCTGTTCGGCTCGGGCTACCTGGCCAACTCCGGCGTCGTCTCGGCGCTCGCGGGCCGCGGCGAGGTCGTCTTCTCCGACGAGCTCAACCACGCCAGCATCATCGACGGCTGCCGGCTCTCACGCGCCGAGACCTTCGTCTATCGCCACGCCGACACCGAGCACCTCGAGTGGGGCTTGCGCCGGGCCGGAGAGAGGGCGGCCCTGATCGTCACCGACGGGGTCTTCTCGATGGACGGCAACGTCGCCCCGCTGGCCGAGATCGCGGAGCTCTCCGGCCGCCACGGCTGCCGGCTGATGGTCGACGAGGCCCACGCCACCGGCGCCCTCGGCCCGGGTGGGCGCGGCTCGGTCGCCGAGGCGGGCTTGGAGCAGCACGTGGACGTCGTGATGGGGACGCTCGGTAAGGCGCTCGGCAGCTACGGCGCCTACGTCTGCGGCTCCGAGCGGCTGAAGGAGTACCTCGTCAACACCTGCCGCCCCCTGATCTTCTCCACGGCGCCGCCCCCGCCGGCGGTCGCCGCGGCGCGGCGCGCGCTCGAGTTCCTGGTGGCGCGGCCCAACCGGGTCGAGCGCCTGGCCGCAAACGCAGAGGCGCTGCGCGAGGCGCTGCGCGCCGAGGGGCTGCGGGTCGGCGACTCGCGCACCCAGATCGTGCCCGTGATCGTCGGCGAGGCCGCCGAGGCGACCGCGCTCTCGGAGGCGGCGCTCGAGCGCGGCGTCTTCGCCCAGGCGATCCGGCCCCCGACGGTGCCGCCCGGGACCAGCCGGCTGCGGCTGACCGCGATGGCCACCCACCGGGTCAAGGACCTGCGCCGCGCCGCGCGCGAGCTCGGGGGCGCCGCTCGGGAGCTCGGGATCGCCGGCGGGCGAGTCGAGGAGATGCAGGCCGGATCGGCGGCAACCGGCCCGCTCGAGCGCGCCGCCTGAGCGACTTGCGCGGCGTCTTCGTCACCGGCACCGGCACCGAGGTTGGGAAGACGGTCGTCGCGGCCGTGATCGCGCGCAGCGCGGCCGAGCGCGGGGAGCGCGTGGCCGTGTTCAAGCCCGCGGTCAGCGGCCTCGACGACTACCCGGCGACCGGGGCCGGGGCAGGCTGGGAGCGGGCGGGCGAGCTGCCCGACCAGGAGCTGCTGCGACTCGCCGCGGGGTCGAGCCAGTCGGACGACGAGATCGCCCCCCACCGCTACGGCCCGCCCGTCTCCCCGCACCTGGGAGCCGAGCTGGCGGGCGAGGAGATCGACCCGGAGCGCCTGCCTTTCGCCGCCCGCGAAGCGGCTGCGGGGGCCGAGCTGTTGGTCTGCGAGGGCGTCGGCGGCTTCCTCGTCCCGCTCGCCCCCGGCTACCTGGTCCGCGACCTCGCCCGCGAGCTCGCCCTGCCGGTGGTGATCGCGGCGGCGCCCGGGCTGGGCACGCTCAACCACACCCTGCTGACGCTCGAAGCCGTGCGGTCCGCCGGCCTGGAGGCCGCCGTGGTCGTGCTCACCCCCTGGCCGGCGCGGCCCGGCGCGACCGAGCTCTCGAACGCCGAGACGATCGCCGGGCTCGGCGAGGTGCGCGTCGAGAGGCTGCCGGCGCTGGAGCTGGCGCGCCCCGAGTCCTGGCCGGAGCTGAGGGTGGACTAGCCGGCTTCGGCGGCGGGCGCCGCCGCGGCTGTCGTTTCCGGCCGCTTTGCCTCTGAGCTGCGGCCGGGGCGCGTCCCGCGCAGCATCGTCACGGCGACGACGAACCCCAGCACCAGACCGCGGCTGCCAGCAGCATCGCGCTGCTGAGCGCTTCAGCGAACACGGCCTGGGCCTGCTCGGGCGCGCCGACCAGGCTTCCAGCGCGATCCCGGCGCCATCAGCACCAAGGGGACGATCAGGTCGCCGTAGGTGGTGACGTCCGTCACGGAACTTATGTTCCGCGCGGCGATGCGGACCGACGCTCAGCTCGACCACCAGCATCTCTGGCACCCGTTCACCCAGCAGCGCGACTGGCTCGGCGAGGAGCCGCTGATGATCGAGCGGGCGAAGGGCAGCGAGCTGATCGACGCCGAGGGCCGCCGCTACCTGGACGGCGTCTCCTCGCTCTGGTGCAACGTCCACGGTCACCGCCACCCGCTGATCGACCGGGCGGTCAGCGACCAGCTCGAGCGGGTCGCGCACACGACCATGCTCGGCCTCTCCCACCCCGGCGCCGCCGAGCTCGCCGCCCGCCTGGTCGAGATCACCCCCACGGGTCTGGAGCGCGTCTTCTACTCCGACTCGGGGTCGACCGCCGTCGAGGTGGCGCTGAAGATGGCCTTCCAGTACTGGCAGCAGCGCGGCGGCCAGCACGTGCGCCGTAACTCTTTCATCTGCCTCGCCGACGCATACCACGGCGACACGATCGGCTCGGTCTCGGTGGGCGGCATCGACCTCTTTCACTCGGCCTTCGGGCCGTTGCTCTTCCGCGCCCACCGAGCCCGGAGCGGCGACATCGACGACATGGCGCAACTGCTCCGAACCCACGAGGAGGAGCTGGCAGCCGTGATCGTCGAGCCGCTGGTGCAGGGCGCGGCGGGCATCGTCACCCACCCGCCGGGCTACCTGCGGGCCGTGCGGGAGCTCTGCGACCGCCACGGTGTGCTGCTGATCGCCGACGAGGTCGCGACCGGGTTCGGGCGCACCGGGACCATGTTCGCCTGCGAGCAGGAGGGCGTCGCGCCCGACCTGCTCTGCATCGCGAAGGGGCTGACCGCCGGATACATGCCGCTCGCGGCCACGCTCGCCACCGAGGCGATCTACGAGGGCTTCCTCGGCGCGCACGAGGAGTTCAAGACCTTCTTCCACGGCCACACCTACACCGGCAACCCCCTCGCCTGCGCCGCTGCGCTCGGCTGCCTCGACGTGTTCGAGGTCGAGCGCACGATGGTCCGGCTCCAGCCCAAGATCCGGCTGCTGGCCGAGATGCTTCGCGGCGTCGCCGCAATGCCCGAGGTCGCCGAGGTGCGCCAGCGCGGCTTCATGGTCGGCATCGACCTGGGCGAGCACGACCCCGCCACCCGCATGGGCCACCGGGTCGTTCGCGAGGCCCGCGAGCGCGGGGTGATCATCCGCCCGCTCGGGGACACGATCGTGCTGATGCCGCCGCTTTCCATCTCCAAGGCCGACCTGCGCCGCCTGGTCGAGGTCACAGAGCACTCGATCCGCGCCGCCCAGCCGCTGCAGCGCCTCGACACCGCCGCGGCCGGCCGCGCCCACGCGGCGCTGCTCAAGGCGGCCTGAGCGTTCTCGAGTCGTTCGTCTCAGCGCGCCATCCGTCACCGCCCGTCGGCCACGCTGCGAAAGCGGAACGTGAAGCGACGAGGCGTCGCGCCCGAGTGCCAATCGGTGTGGCCGGGCTAGCACCTGGCTGGGGTTCGAGTCCCCCGCGCTCCGCCGTCGCGCCGGCGGGAACATTGGCGAGGTGACCCGCCGGGCGCACTGAGCTCCATCCGGGTCCCGCCGGAATCGAGCCCGCTCCCGGTCCCGCCGGAATCGAGCCCGCTCCCGGTCCCGCCGGAATCGAGCCCGCTCCCGGTCCCGCCGGCGGCGACAGTGCAGTGCGAACGAGCGGAGGCCAGCTGCTCCCCGGCCAGCCCCGCATCCAGCAGCGCGACGCGCGGATGACTCTTTCGACGGAGCCGGGGACGTGGCCGGGGTCGCCGGCTAGGTGCTCGAGGTGACCAAGCGCTACGAGGGGATCGTGGCCTCCTCGAACGTCGACACCACCGCCGAGCGTGGGCGGGCGAGTCTTGATCTGCGCATCCCGACCCAGAACCTGCGGGCCGCGCTCGCGGACATCTCCGACCTCGCGAGCGTCAGGGAGCGCAGCGAGGGCAGCCTCGACATCACCGCGCCCTTCATCGGCGCCTCCGAGCGCTTCGCCGACGCCAGGGCCGAGGTGGACGCCCTGCTGGCGCAGCTCGCCGACGCGGGCTCGGCGGACGAGATCGCCCAGGTCCGCGAGCAGCTCAGGGCCGCACGGGCCGAGCTGGCCGCTGCGCGCGCCGAGCTGGCTGACCTGAAGCGCCGCGCCGACTTCTCGACCGTCTCGGTGGCCGTCGTCGGCGACGCCGACGACTGGTCGATCGGGGACGCGGCCGGCGACGCGCTCAGCGTGCTCGAGGACCTCACCGGCGCCGCCCTGATCGCCCTCGCGGTGCTACTGCCCCTGCTCCTGATCGCCCTGGCCGCCGGCTTCGGCTACCGCTTCTTCATCCGCCGGTCACGAGAGAAGGCGCTGGACGATTGAGTGGCGAGTTGTGCACGCTATGGCCCGTACAACTCGCCAGCGAAGCGTGGGGCGCTAGTCCTCGTAGGGCTCGAAGTCGGTCTTGCGGGCGCCGCAGACGGGGCAGAACCAGTCGTCGGGGATGTCCGCGAAGGAGGTGCCGGGCGGGACGCCGCCGTCGGGATCGCCCTCGGCGGGGTCGTAGATGAACCCGCAGGAGGTGCAGATCCACATCTGGGTCGCGGCGTCGGCCATGGGGGGGCGCAATGTAGCGGGCGCGAAGGGGCGGTGGCGGCTCGCTCCGCGCCCGCCACGCCGAATACGCTGCGGGGGTGAGCGAGATCCCCGAGGCCGGCGGCGCGCCGCTGAGTGACGGCTCGGAGCCGGCGATCCCCCGCCCCGCCGCGACCGTGGTCCTGCTGCGGCACGGAGGCAAGCACAGCGACCGGGGGCTCGAGGTGCTGCTAGTGCAGCGCAACTCCGAGGCTCGCTTCATGCCGAGCGTCTGGGTCTTCCCGGGCGGCGGGGTCGATGCCGAGGACGGGGCCGAGGAGGCCGCCTTCCGCGCCTGCGCCGCCCGCGAGCTCGACGAGGAGGCCTCGATCCGGATCGAGCCCGGCGACCTGGTCGCCTACTCGCGCTGGATCACCCCGCGGGTGGTCCCGATCCGCTTCGACACCCGCTTCTACCTGGCTCAGGCGCCGGCCCACTCCAAGCCCGAGCCGGACGGCAGCGAGACGGTGGACGCGGGCTGGTTCGCGCCCCAGCAGGCGCTCGACCGCCACTACGCCGACCAGGAGGAGTTCCCGCTGGTCTTCCCCACGATCCGGCACCTGGAGTCGCTGCTGCCCTACCCCGACGCCGAGCAGGCGCTCGAGGCCGCGCGCCGCCGCGAGGTGAAGCCGGTCGAGCCCGAGGTCGTCGGCGAGGGCTCCGAGCGGCGGATCATCCTCCCCGACGGGATCTAGAGTTGGGCGCATGACGAGCAGCCTGCCCGCCGAAGCCCGCGAAGCCTTCAGCCGCTTCGTCACCTGCGAGTACACGACGGTGGGGGCGCGCCAGCAGCCGATCACCTGGCCCGTGACGCCGTACTACAGCGACGGGGGCCCGACGATCGACGTCACCACGGGGCTCGGATACCCGAAGAAGGCCGACGACGCCAAGCGCCACCCGAGCGTGTCGCTGCTGTTCAGCGACCCGACCGGAAGCGGGCTGGAGCAGCCGGCGCAGGTGCTGGTCCAGGGCACCGCCGAGGTCGACGACGTCGATCTCGAGCGCAACGCCGATCGCTACTTCCGGGAGTCTGCCGAGAAGCTGCCCGCGACGAAGAAGATGCATCCGCCGAAGCCGATTCGGCGGATGTTCGGCTGGTACTACACACGGATCTACGTCTACGTTCGGCCGGAGCGGGTGCTGATCTGGCGGCACGGCGACGTCGGAGCCGAGCCCGAGGTCCACGACGCGCACATGGAGGAGGTCCGCTCGGGTCACAGCGAAGAGCCCCCCGAGGAGCACGGCGACCCGGCTCCGGGCGCCACGGCGTGGGACGAGCGCATGGACGCGCTCGGACGCGACAACGATACGGCGGCGGTGAGCTGGCTCGGCCCCGACGGCTTCCCGCTCTCGACCAGGCTGCCGATCGAGGTCGACCCGGCCACCCGCGAGATCCGGCTGACGAGAGAGCCGACGGGACTCCCGTTGACGCCGGGACGAAGCTGCCTCGCGGTTCACCGTCACGCTCCCGACTTCACCTGGCAGCGCAACTTCCAGGTTCGGGGCAACCTCGAGCGCGACGCGCGGGGCTGGAAGCTGGCCCCGCGCAAGCTCGTGGGCGGGATCGAACTGCCCGAGGGCGTCGCCGGCCGCTACAAGAGCTTCCTCTCGCGGACGATCCCCTACCGCCGGCGCGCCAAGCGGCGCCTGCGCGAACGCGCGCGCTGAGGCACGCGGCACAGCGGTGGACGGGCGGCGGCACAAGTGCCCCGACTGCGGGGCGGGCTTCGGCTCGGCGAGCACCCTCGTGGACCACTCGCTGAGCGAGCACGTTCAGGCCGAGACGCCGGCCGCCCACGTCCGCCCGCTGCGGCGACCCGCCGGGCTGCGCATCGCTACGGCGATCGCGCTGCTGTTCGGCGCGGCCTTCTGGGTGCTTGCGGCCCTGGGCTTCGCCGGGATCTTCGAGAAGCCGACCGTGGCGGAGACTCCCGGGTCGGTGGTGCACGAGATCGTGGTCGAGCTCGAGCGCGAGGGCGCGATCGACAGCTACCGCGCGGTGGAGCCCGACGCCGGCTGGGACACCGAGTACGAGGTCGGCGACGGCGACGGCTATGTGCGCGTGCGCGACGAGGGACGCCCCGGTGCGGAGCTGGAGTACTTCGCCTACCCCGGAGAGCTGGACCGGGCCCTCGAGGACGCCGCCGAGGCCCGCGGATTCCAGTTCGGGGACTGAGCGATGGCAAACGACGTCCTGATCGAGCAGAGCGGCGAGACGGCGAAGATCAGGAACCCCTGGCTCGTGCTCCTGTTCACGCTGTTCAGCTTCGGCATCTACTCGCTGTTCTGGTGGTACTTCGTGAACCGGGAACTCGCCGATCTCGGCCGCGTCCGTGGCAGCAGGGAGCTGGGCGAGAGGCCGATCTGGTCGGTGCTCGCCTTCTCGGTGGGCGGCATCATCTACATCCCGCTGATCTGAACGGTGGTGGCGACCAACCAGCGGGTCCGTCACGCCCAGAGGATCACGGTCGGGCAGACGATGAACGGGTGGCTGGCGGTGGCGCTCTGGGTGCTGACCTTCTCGCTCGGCGGCATGGTCTACATGCAGTACGAGCTGAACAAGGTCTGGCGCGCCCCGGGCATGCGGCCGCAGGACGCGAACGGCGCCCCGCCGCGGGCCGGCGATCTCGAACGGGCCGAGAAGCTCGACCAGCTGCTCGCCGCCGGCAGCCTCAGCGAGGACGAGGCCCGCGCCGAGCGCGAGCGCCTCGGGCTGCCGGCTGCCTGAGCCTCAGCCCGGGAACGGCTCCAGGCCCGCGTGCCACGGGCCCGGTGAGTAGGGAGCCAGCCCGTTCTCGGCCATCTCCAGCCGCAGGCGCTTGAACACGCCTGCGGCTCCGTCCAGCGCCGCCTCGAGCTCTTCGCCGGTGAGCGCGCGCAGGCGCCAGTGGAAGAAGAGCTGGGCGTCGGTGATGCCGAAGTCCACCTCGGCCGGGAGCCGGGTGATCCAGTCGATGAAGGCGGGGCTGAAGAGCTCGCGCAGGGCGACCGGATCGTGGTCGCTGGGCACGGTGGCGATGAAGCGCTCGTTGAAGTCGATGCTCTCGAACCGCACCCGGCGCCGCGAGGCCCGGTCCAGGGCGTCGCCGGCGGTGCGCTCGACCGACTCGACGTTGAAGATGGGGACGACCTTGGCCAGGTCGGGCATGTGGGACTTGACCAACGCCGCGCCCGGCAGCACCGCCCTGCGGCCGAAGCCGCCGGCCTCGCGCTCGTCGGCGTCGCAGCTGGATCCCCAGAAGCCCTCGGTGAGCTCGCCCGTGATGCGGTTACTGCCGCCCGGGTTCAGCGCGGGGGGCGCGTCCCGCGGGTTCAGTCCTCCCACCTCCTCGTAGGTGAGCCCGCGCTTGTTCGCGTAGGCGGTGACCGCCTCGACCCACGCGGCGGCTTCGCTGCGGGCGCTCACAGCGCGTTCTTGTACAGCGCCTCGAAGTCATCGGGCTCGAGCTCGCGGGGATTGGTGAGGCTGCAGCCGTCGCCCATCGCACCCTCGACCAGATCAGGGATCCCGGCCTCGGGCACCCCGACCTCGCTCAAGCGCTGTGGAAGCTCCATGCGCGAGGTCAGATCGGTCACCCAGGCGGCGAGCGAATCGCCGACCTCGGCATCGGAGCCGCCGGACTCCGCCCCGAGCAGGGCGGCGAGCTCGCGGTAGCGGTCGGCGACCTCGGGGCCGGCGCCGCAGTTGAAGCGGATCACGTGCGGTAGGTTGATCGCGTTGGCGACACCATGCGGGACGCCGTGCTGCGCGCCGGCGGGATGCGACATCGAGTGCACCGCCCCCATCGCGACGGTGGCGCCCGCGCCGGGGACGACCGCCTGGCTGGCGGCGACCAGCATGTGCCCCCGCGCCTCCTCGTTGGCGGGGTCCTCGACCGCGACCGCGAGGTTGTCGCGCATCAGGCGCAGCGCCTGCAGCGCGAAGGCCTCGCCGTGGGGGCTGCCCTCGTTGCTCGTGTAGCCCTCGATCGCGTGGGTCATCGCGTCCATGCCGGTCGCCGCGGCGATCAGGGGCGGCAGTGTCGCGGTCGACTCGGGATCGAGGATCGCCAGCCGCGGGAAGAGCGGGAAGTCCCCGACCAGGACCTTGATCCTCTGCTCGGGGTCGCGGATGACGGCGCCGAAGGAGACCTCCGAGCCGGTCCCGGCCGTGGTCGGGATGCATGCGAGCGGCGCCACCGGCTCGGGCGCGCCCATCCCGTCACCGCCCCGGGGCAGCGTGTAGAGGCCCTCGTAGTCGAGCAGCTCGCCGCCGTGGGTGAAGAGGATCGTGCCGGCCTTGGCGGTGTCGATCACCGAGCCGCCCCCGACCGCCAGGAAGGAGTCGGCCCCCGCCTCCTCCGCCGCGGCGGCACACTCCGTGACGGTCGCCGTCGAGGAGTCCTGCTCGACGGCGTCGAAGACCCCGGCGACCTCGAGCCCACCGCCCTCGACACCGGCCTCGACCTTCTCGACCAGGCCCGTCCCGCGCAGCCCGGCGTCGGTGACGATCAGCGGGCGCGTCGCGCCCTCCTTCATGAACTCGAAGCCGACGCCCTCGATCATCCCCCGCCCGGCGACGATGCGGGTCGGATGGGCGAACTGGTAGTAGTCGGGGAAGCCCCTGGTCAAGCTACGTCGACCAGGTCCTGGCGGCCCTGCGCCTCGAGTTGGGCCTTGTAGCGAGGGAAGATCGGCTTCGTCAGCGGCACCAGCTTGAGGATCTTGGCGACCGGGCCGCTCGCCTTGATCTGCCCGCGCGCGAGCGCCGTGGTGACGTTGACCTTGCCGAGGAAGAAGCGATGGGCCGTGTCCGCCTCCATGCTCATGGTCACCTCGGGCTCCATCCCGGTCTCGCCCAGATCGACGTCGCCGGACTCGCCCTCCCGGAGGCGCAGCGTGATCGTCGCCTCGGGATCGCGGTAGCGGTACTGGACGATCGTGTTCGCCCTGCGGAACTTGGGCGCGAGCTCATCGTCGGTGGCGAGATCCTGGAAGAGCTTGCCGATCGTCTCGTAAACCTCTTGGTCGTCCTTGAACAGAGCCAAGTGATCTCCTCCTCTCTGGTGGCGCAATCCTACGCGCCCGGGAGCTAGTGGCCGATGAAGGCCGCGGCGCGAACGTAGAGCTTGTAGAGCCTGAAGGCGCCCGAGAACTCCGGCTCGCACTGGCTCACGAGCAGGTCGTAGGCCTGGTCGTCGTCGAGAATCGCGCCGCGGGCGGCGATGTTGCCGATCGGCCCGCCCGCGAACTCACGAAGCTGCTTGACCGTGTTCAGCCGCTCCTCGACGCCCGAGCCGTTCCAGTCGTCGCAATCGGCCAGGCGCAGCGCCGTGCCGCCCCCCACCCCCTGCTGGGCGGGCGTGCCACCGCCGCCGCAGGCGCCGAGGAGCAGCGCGCCCAGCACCAGGGCCGGCGCGATCAGCGCTCGGCCGGCCCTGCTGGTTCGCGCTGCGCTCAGCCGCTCGGCCTGGGCGGCGTCATGAACCACGGACAGGACGGGTCCCCCTGCGGCACGCTCACGCAGCCGATCAGCTCTGCCGTCTGGCCGTCGGTCCCGCCCGTTCCGAGGCTGGTCGCGCAGTCGGAGGGCAGCGCGGCCGGCAGGCTGGTGATGCCGCTCTGCTTGCCGTTGGCGCCGGTGTTCTTGAACCAGCAGTTGTTGGCGTTCCCCACCCAGGGATCCCACCAGAAGTCCAGCCCGTTGGGCCGCTTCTTCCCCTTCGGCGTCACGCCCATCTTGTTCCCGTAGAACTGGTTCCGGTGCGATGTCGAGACCTTCGCTGGATCGCACCCGGGGATGTCGGGCGGATCCGGAACCGTGCAGATGAACGAGTCCGGCACCGCGAACAGCATCGTGCCGCGGCGCCAGTTGTCGAAGAACCAGTTGTTGCGGACGACGTTGTTGTTGCCGCCCGCGATCCACATTCCGGTTCCCACCGGCATCGGCACGGTCGGGTCAACGTCCGTGCCGGGCTGGTAGGGGTTGAAGTTGTTCGAGTAGATCTTGTTCTTCTCGAGCAGGTCGGAATCCTCCGGGAAGCCGGGGTGCCCCGACGCGGTGAAGACGTCGGTGGTGAACCCGTTGGCGTTGTCGTAGATGTTGTTGTGGTGCAGCCAGACGGCGTTCGCGTCGGTGCCCGAGTAACCGGCGGTGTTGTGCCGCAGGTCGCAGTAGCGGATCTCGGTGTTGTATCGGCGCTTCGCCTCGATCGTCTGCTCTCCGGTCTCCGGGGCCGCACCGGGATACAGGCCCGAGTCGCCGCTACCGACGGCCTCGCACTTCTGCATCAGGCCGTGGTCGGAGACGAAGGTGAGCACGGCGTAGTCGGCGTTGAAGAACCCCTTGAAGCGCTCGAGGCGGTAGCCGTCGGTCTCGAGCACGTAGATCCCGTGCTCGTCCGCGTGGCGGGTGGTCAGGTTGCGGATCACGATCCCGTCCGCTCGGTCGGCGCGGATGGCGACGTCCTTGACGGCGCCGACGGGGCCCGCGTTTCCGGACTCGACGCGGCCGGCGTCGATGACGACGTCGTTCGGGCTCGGGCCGGAGCCCTCGAGCTGCAGGTTGCACTTCACGCACGCACCCGCATCGGGTATGCCGTGGCGGTCCTGCAGCGGCGGCTGCTTAACGGGGCCGCCCAGCGCGCGCCCGCTGATGTTGACCAGGCTCTGGTCGTTGGGGCACTTGAGGTGGTACCTGTAGGACAGCGCCGAGCTGGAGCCCTCGTCGTTGTCCTCGAGCAGGTCGACGCAGGCCGGGTCATTGGTCGGCGCCGCGCGCGACTCCGGCTCGGTGTAGATGCCGGGCATGATCACGACGCGATCGTTGTTGCCCGAGACGTCCACCGCGTCCTGGATCGAGTCGAACTTGCACTTCTTCGCCAACTTCTTGTTGAAAGCGATCAAGTCCTGGGCCTTCTCAGGGCCGATGAACTTGCGACTCGAGGCCGGGCGCAGCTTGTAGCCCTCGTCCTCGGCGACCTTGACGGCCTTGCGAAGGCGCTTCATCGAGTCGCCCTGGCAAACGACGCTGGTCTTTCCGACCGGCTTCGTCTCGAGCGCGCTGAACAGGGAACGCGTCTTGGGCACCTTGCCGCCGGCGCCGCCCTTGACCGAGGTGTCAACCTCAGGGCCGGGTCAGTAGGAGGCGCGCTCGATGTGCGCGAGCGCCGCGCTGGAACCGACCAGCATCCCGACGCCGACCGCGATTGCGACGAATCCGTTCCTCTTTCTCACCGAAGCTCCATCTCTCCCTGGGTTGCGACAACCCGCGAGCACGCGGACGCGCCTTGCGATCCCTTGCTGTCCGCCATTCCAACACACCCTCGCGCCTAGCGGAGCGCCGCGGCGCGAAATACCCGCTACTCGGCGCTCGCTCCCGCGTCCGCCGCCTCGCCGACGGTCCCCGGGCGCAGCTCTTCGGCGGGGATCACCCCCGGGTACAGCGCCGCCGTCCAGACGGGGGCCATGGCCTCCACCAGCTCGGCCGGGGTACGCTCGTCGCGGCCGAGATAGACGTAGGAGCAGCGCTCGCTCATCCAGACGAGCGACTCGGCGGTCCCCCGCGGGTCGAGGGCCCGGTTGACCAGCCCCTTGTCCTGCTCACTGCGAATGTGCTCGGCCGTCGCCTCGATGAAGCGCTCGAGGATCCCCATCCAGAGCTGGCGCACCTCGTCGTCGTAGGTCGAGACCTCGACCGCGACCCGCAGCAGCGAGGCGTGCTCGGCGTAGACGGCGACGACGCCCTCGAGCGCGGTGCGCACGCGCTCGGCGGGCGGGCCCTCGCCGCGCCACCAGCGGTCGGCCATGCGGTAGAGCTCGCCGGCGACGTCCTGAACGGCGACGGCGAGCAGGTCGTGCTTGTCGCGGAAATGGGTGTAGAAGGCGCTGCGCGAGAGGCCCGCCCGGCGCGCGATCTCCTCGACGGTGACCTCACGGAAGGGAGCGTCCCCGGCCAGCTCGAGCGCGACCCGCAGCACCTCGGCCCGGGCCTGCTCGCGCCGCAGCCTGCGCCCGCGGCGCCCGGCGGCGGCACGCGTCGCGCCCGCCTCGCCGCCCCTGCCCGAATCGCTGCCGGCGACTGACATGCGCCTATCGTAACGCAGCGTCAGACAGATTGTCTGACATATCGTCAGAACTGCTAGCCTTGCCTGCGTGGGCGCGAGCGACCAGAGCCGAAACGCGAGCGTCGGGGAGCGCCGACACGACCACGACTGGATCGTGGTCGGGTCGGGCTTCGGCGGCTCCGTCTCCGCCCTGCGCCTGGCCGAGAAGGGCTATCGCGTCGCCGTGCTCGAGTGCGGGCGACGCTTCGAGGACGAGGACTTCGCCGAGACGACCTGGCAGCTCGGCCGCTACTACTGGATGCCGAAGCTGGGCCTGCGCGGGATCCTGCGGCTGACCGTGTTCAAGGACGTCTTCATCGCCTCCGGCTGCGGCGTCGGGGGCGGCAGCCTCGGCTACGCCAACACCCTCTACCGCGCCCGCCCCGCCTTCTTCGCCGACCGCCAGTGGGGCGAGCTCGGTAACTGGGAGGACGGGATGAGGGCTCACTACGACACGGCCGAGCGCATGCTCGGCGTCGCCGACTACCCCCTCGAGGGGCCGGCCGACGAGTTGCTGAAGCAATACGGCGAGGAGATCGGCGTAGCCGACACCTACAAGCAGACGCGCGTCGGCGCCTACTTCGGCCAGCCGGGCAAGACGGTGCCGGATCCCTACTTCGGGGGCGAAGGGCCCGACCGCGCCGGCTGCATCGAGTGCGGAAGCTGCATGGTCGGCTGCCGCCACAACGCCAAGAACACGCTGCGCAAGAACTACCTCTGGTTCGCCGAGAAGCTCGGCGTCGAGGTGTTCGCGGACCGCCAGGTGACCGACGTTCGCCCCGTTGCGGGCGGCGCCGAGGACGGCTCCGATGGCTACGAGGTGACCAGCGAGCGCTCGGGCGCCTGGCTGCGGAAGCGCCCGGGCACGCTTCGAGCGGGCGGGGTCGTGATCGCGGCGGGCGCGCTCGGCACCAACGCCCTGCTCGCCAACTGCCGCCACCGCGGCTCGCTGCCGCGGATCTCGGAGCGCCTGGGCCAGCTGGTGCGGACCAACAGCGAGTCGGTCAACGCCGTCACCGCCCCCTCCGACGATCGC
>Ga0194128_10002725_pt1 | contig 28061 bp, 38 predicted proteins | sample TA2KigCa65mmetaG_FD_148650 | JGI IMG/M metagenome (GOLD analysis project Ga0194128, IMG submission 148650) | Freshwater microbial communities from Lake Tanganyika, Tanzania - TA2015037 Kigoma Deep Cast 65m | ecosystem: Environmental > Aquatic > Freshwater > Lake | place: Tanzania: Lake...
TTCAGGGAATCACCAGCGACGTGATCACCTGGGGCGACGTCACCACGCTGGGACGCGGCGGCTCGGACACCACCGCGGTCGCGCTGGCCGTGGCCCTCGAGCAGAAAGAGTGCGAGATCTACACCGACGTGGACGGCATTTTCACCTCGGATCCGCGGATCGTGTCGGCGGCCAGCATCCTGCGGCACATGACCTACGAGGAAGCGCTCGAGCTGGCCACCCACGGCGGAAAGGTGGTCCACGCCCGGGCCATCGAGCTGGCCTACACCTACGGCGTTCGAGTGCTCGTGGCCAACAGCCAGAACCGCAATCCCGGCACCTGGATCGGAGGAGAAATGGAAATTTCCAACCGCGTCACCAACGTGTCGCTGGAAAAGGGCCTCACGCTCATCACGTTAGACAACGTCCCCAACGTGGCCGGCGTCGCCGAGCGCTGCGCAAAGCCACTCGTGGAGCACCGCATCCCGTTCAAGATGCTGCAGAGCGGCAGCGTTTTCGAAACCGCGCTGATGTCGTTCCAGGTGGCACCGGAGGACGCGAAGGAGGCGGAGCGCATCCTCCACGAGGTGGTCGAGCGGGAACTGTCTGGCGCGCGCATCAGCATGCGCGGCGGGATCGCCCGCATTTCGGTGATCGGCACCGGCATCGGACACCCCGAATATCTCCTGCGGGTGCTGCACACGCTGCGCGAGGCGGGTGCCAACAACTACCAGATCGAGGCGTTCGAGTCGCGCATCTCGTCATACATTGACGAAGCCGATCTGGCCAGGGCCGGCGAGATGCTGCACGCCCAGTTCAATCCGTGAGCCGTGGACCAGCGTGCTGATAAGAGAAACGCCGGAAGGCCACGAACGGACTCCCAAATAGGCTGAATGGGTTCTCGAAATGGCTTGAATGCGCCAGGGGCAAGCAAGCCTGTCTGGGATATGCTCTAGGCGATGCACTCCAAGGAGTCCTTGCCGCAAGCCCGCACCACGGCTTTGTTCACGACACAAGCGGGCGACGATCTGGTGGTCTACGACGAGCGGACGTTCCGCATCCACTGCCTGAACTTTCCGGCCGCCTTTATCTGGCGTCGCTGCGACGGCAAGGCCGGGCCGCACGAGGTGGCCAAGGCGCTGGCCGCGGCAAGCGGCCTTCCCCCGGAGCCCGATCTGGTGCGCATGACCGTGCAGCGCCTCGCCGAGGCCGGACTGCTCGAGCGCGAGCGGCGTTCGGAGACGCGGATCTCCCGCCGGCAACTGCTCCGCGCGCTCGGGATCTTGTCGGCGGCGGCCCCCCTGGTCACCAGCCTGACTGCGCCGGCTGCCGCGCAGGCCGCATCCTGCATTCCCAAGGGCGCGTCCTGTGATACCAATCCCAACGGCTGCTGCCCCGGGTGCCACTGCATCAACGGGAATCCCAGCAAATGCGCCGGGCAATGCTAACCTGGGAGAGCGGCCAAAAAGGCCGATCTCCAATCAAAAGTACGTTGTAAGCGCGGCTTTACAGGTTGAGCGGCGAAGTCTCCCCGACGCACCACTGACTTTACGGCCGCGCTTCTAGGACTTCCCGCGCGGCTCGCAGAATTGGGGCGGGTTCAATTCTGCGGAGCGTGGCATGGTATTCTTCAAAAAGAAGCCGGAGCCCGAGGGCAAATCGGCCGACTCGCGCGAGGCCGAGGCGCTCAAGTTCCTGCTGATCCGCAAGGATCAGGACCTCAGGGAGCTGGGCGAGATCTACTACACGTCGGGCATCAAAGGGCGGCTCGACACGCGCGGTCTGGCCCGCAAGGTCAAGGAGCTGCAGCGTCTCGACCAGCGCATTGAGGCCCTGCAAGCCTCGGGAAAGGTTCCGGCCGCGGCGGCCGCGGCGCCGCGGGGAGCGCTGCGTCCCAAGCCGTGCGTCCATTGCGGGGCTCCGCTCACCTTAAACGATCGTTTTTGCGCGCAATGCGGGCGGCAGACGGCCATCCAGGCGGCCCCGGCCAAGCAGTGCCCGGCCTGCAATCGCAACGTGGACGCCGCCGCGCGCTTCTGCAACTACTGCGGAGCGGATACCCTGCAGCCGGGCCGCCTGAAGGTGCGCCACCCGTTTACCGGTCAGGAAGTGAGCTTCGACTTCCAGCCCGGCGCGCCCCAGATGCCGGGCGGTGGTGGGCTGGCGAGCCCGTCCACCTCGCAGGACGGCGAGCCCAGCCTGGAAGAGGCGCTGGCCGCCGCGGATTTCGCGGAGCCGGCCCCGCCGGACGATCGCGCGCAGTGGGTGCGCGACCTCGAGCGTTTCGCCCGGCCTTCGCAGGTGGACGTGAGCTCGTTCCTCTCCCGCGGGCGGGAATTCTTGCAGGTGGGGCGCTACCGCGAAGCCGCCGCGGAGTTCGAGGCGGTCATCCTGGCCAACCCGCGCGACGGGCGCGCGCTTTATCACCTGGGCGTGGCGCGCTACAAGAACGGGGAATTGGAGGCCGCGCTGGACGCCTTCGAGCGCTCGGCGCGCCTGGATCGCACCAACCCGGACGCCCACAATGACCTCGGCCTCTGCTACATCAAGAAAGGAAAGTGGCGCGAGGCCGTGGAGCACTACCAGGAAGCGCTCCACATCGCGCCCTCGCACAGCGACGCCCATTACAACCTCGCCCAGCTGCACATCCAGCAGGTCAACTACAGCGAGGCCATCAAGCACCTGCAGCTCTACTTGCAGTATTCGCCGCGGGCCCGGGACTTCAAGCGGGTCACCGAAATGATCGAGCGCCTGCACGCCGCCTCAATGAGCGGCGTGCCCATGGCTCCCGACGCGCTCCTGCCGCAACGCTGACGGACTTTTCCCGCGCCTGCGACCATTGCCTTACCCATGAGAGTGTCATGACGACGCGCGCGTGCTTGTTGCAGCGGTAGACTACCGCTCGCCCGGCAGGCGGATTGCCGCGTCCACGTCGATGGTGAATTTGACACCGCCGACCGGCGGCGCGGGAAGGGCGCCCTGGCCAAAGTTGGCGATAGTGGGCGTTCCGAACAGGGCGCTGACCAGGTAGGTCACCATCTGCGTTTGCGCGGCCACCGTCGGTCCCGCCGTGGGATCGATCAGGAAGCCGTGCGAGCCGTTCTGGTACTGGAAGAGTCCCGAGCCGAAGTGGGGCGTGCCCAATTGGGTCAGGCCGCTGATGCTCATCAGCGTGTCGAGGTTGGGGAAATTCCCGGTGTTGTTGTTGATGGCCCGCGCCAGGTCAGTCGTCGCCGAATTGGGCACCACCTGGTCGCCAACCATCTCCTGCATGAGGACGCTCGCCGGACGGTTTCCAGCGAGGCTGCCCGGCAAAATGTGCGGGCCATAGTTGAACGGGTCGCCGTCGTCAACGAAGGTCTGGGCGATGAAGAAGAACTGGGTGTAGGCCGGCGAGCCCGGCACGATGCCCAGGGCGGCAAGGCCTGCGTTGATCTCCGGGGCGAAGGACGGAGAGTTCACCAGCAAGTCCGTGATGCGTCCGCCCGGCACGTTCAGCATGGCGGTGGGCACGTTGTTCTCAGTGGCCATGAAGAGATCCCCGACAATGGATCCCAGCGACTGGCCGCTGAACTCGATAGACGTGGTGCTGAACTCAGGCGTTGCCACACCGCTAAAATCCGTGTTCCCGGACGAGACCATGCGCGTCAGGGCGGAGAGGTTGGCGGAGGACTGCAGCAAGTTCGCCAGGGACATGCGCAGGTTTTCCAGGTTGATGAAGTCCGTGCCGCTGGGTTGGCCGGGCAGCGAGTTGTCTCCGTGCAGCACCAGGTCGATGGCGATGGTGCCCATGCCAACGCCCGCATTTGAATTGGCCACGGCGAGACTGTCGAACTTGGTACGGGTGATCCCGTGCTGATAGATGACGCACGGCGCGCTCGCATCGATGGCCGGCAGGCAGGCGATGAACGTGAGGTTGGCGGTGCTCTGCTGCACGACCTGTCCGCTAGAATTGACCTGGAACGGCCCGTTCACCGGGTTAGAGATGTAGTTCGGCGCCGGCAGGGTGCCCAGGAAGACCGCGCCGATGGAACCGTGCGGCGCCGCGTTAAGCGGCGGGGGAAGCGAGGCGAAGAATGCGTCCACCAGCGCGGTCCCGACAATCGCCTCGGTGATCGTCGGCGTGATGGTCAGCGCCTGGGCGCGCGTGCGGAGCTGCGGGAGAATGACGAACTCTTTCTGGGTGGTGAACACGAAAGCCATGGACATCTGGCCACGGCTGAATCCGGTGCTTGCTTCCGCGAGCGCCCAGGTGGGCTGCCATGCCTGGCGGATGGGCTCCAACCGACTCGCCTCAATGCTGCTCAGGCCGGGAAAGTCGCTTTCTCCCTCGTCGTTGAGCAGAGACGTTGTGCTCTGGAGGGCGAGCGTGGTCGTGCCGGGCATGACCGGTCCACGGTTCGTGCCGAGAAGCGAGGGGGTCAAAACCACCAGGTAGCTCCTCTGTGATTGGAGCGGGAGCACCGGCAAGAGGTCAAGCAGGCTGTTGTTGCCGATGCTCGTGAGGGACGCCGTGTAGGGGACAGCCGCCCCGGCGTGGCGTCGATCAGGCGCACGCTGCTGCTGCTGACGCTGGACGCCTCGACCAGCCCCACAAAGGGGACGTAGATGTGTCCGGAAGTGGAAAATCCGGCGATGCTGTTGAACGAGTCGTACGGCTCGCCCACCCCGGGCAGGTTGTTGAAGCCGGTGGTCGCGCTCCGCAAGAGCACGTCGCTGGGAATGGGGATGGTGGAGAGACTGCGGGCGAACGGATCGAATTGCGCCTGGGTGGGGGCGTCGACGCCCCCAGAACTGCTGGCGGCGGGAGTGCCGGTGGTGAGGTTGTTGGTGCCGCCGCCTGTTCCACAGCCGGCCAGACAAGCAGAAAACAAGATCAAGGTCAGTACACGCATTAAGATAGTGCGCATGAGCAGTCTCCCCTGGTAGAGTCAGTCTCCCCTGGTAGAGTCGGCCCACAATTCAAGCGAGCCACCACGGCTCCTTCTCCTCCACGCAGCCGGGCGTATCAAAATCCGCCGCGCAAACGTGCATGAACCGGTCGTTTCATGGGTCCGCATCGAGTGGAATCTTCGCCCCAAAAGGGGTTGACACGCATTCGCGGCCGATGATAGTATATGGGGGCGCATTTGGGACCCTACCTGTTCGCAGCCTCGTCGAACGTGATAACGACGCCGTTCGTCAGCAGAATCAGGGTTTCGAAACAGCTCCCCGGCGGATGCCCTGGAGCCGCGCAGGACAGTGCCCGGCCCGAAACGGGGCTGAGCAACATTCCCGGGACCGCGTGGCCGAGCGCAAAAACGGCTGCGGACCAGATCCCGCGAAAGGGGGGAGCCCTCTCGCGCCGTCATGGGCGCGGGCAAGGATCCCAAAACGAGGAAGCCAGAAGACTTCCGGAAGTGGAAACCCGTCCTGCTTTGCGCGTGGCCGCCTGGTGAAGAGGCGGCGCCCCCCTCGCTCTAAGTGTTCCAGAGCGAGGGACGGTAGGAAAGGGGATTTATTTTTTTATGCCGACAATCAACCAGCTGGTGCGTCGTGGTCGCAAGAAGATCACCACCAAGAGCAAGGCCCCGGCCATGCGGGTGTCCTACAACTCCAAGCGTCTGAAGCAGTTCCCCATTGAGGGAGCGCCCCAGAAGCGCGGCGTCTGCACCCAGGTGCGCACCATCACCCCCAAGAAGCCGAACTCGGCGCTCCGCAAGGTGGCCCGCGTCCGTCTTACCAACGGCATCGAAGTGACCGCGTACATCCCCGGCGTCGGCCACAACCTTCAGGAGCACTCAGTGGTGCTGATCCGCGGCGGTCGCGTGAAAGACCTGCCCGGCATCCGCTACCACATCATCCGCGGCACGCAGGACACCCAGGGCGTGGTGAATCGCAAGCAGAGCCGCTCCAAGTACGGCACCAAGCGGCCGAAGGCAGCCTCCAAGTAGGCTTTCTTCCCCGAGCCGGTGACCGTGCAGCGCGGGCCGCAAGGCGCGCGCATTCCCGATCCTTGCGGGTCCATCATGACGTGGCCTCGTCTTCGATCGAAAAGAATTTTGAGATTTTGGCGCGTCCTATTGGGCGCAAGAGCCTGGCACAAAAATTCTGGCCTGCGGGCCAATGGAGGCGAACCGATGCCCAGAAAGGGACCTGTTCCGAAGCGCGACATCCTGCCAGATCCGGTGTACCACGACGTCACCGTCAACCGGTTCATCAACAAGATCATGCTCAAGGGCAAGAAGAGCACCGCGGAGCGGATTTTCTACGGCGCCCTGGACGTGATCGCCGAGCGTACCGGCAAGGATCCCGTGCGCGTGTTCAACCAGGCCCTGGAGAACGCGATGCCCCTGGTCGAGGTGCGCCCCCGCCGCGTCGGCGGCTCCACCTACCAGGTTCCCATGGAAGTGCGCGCCGACCGCCGCATGAGCCTGGGAATGCGCTGGCTGATCGGGTTCGCCCGCAAGCGCCCCGGCAAGAGCATGACCGAGAAACTCGCCAACGAGCTGATCGACGCCTCTCAGGGGGCCGGCGCCTCGGTGAAGAAGCGCGAAGACACGCACAAGATGGCCGAGGCCAACAAGGCCTTCGCCCACTATCGCTGGTAAGGTTCGGTGGCTACCGAGGTCACCACGGAAAACTCCGCCGCGTCGGCGCTCCCCTCGTTTGAGGAGATCGCCGACGCGAACGCCGGGCTCTTTTCGGGGAGCCCGGCCAGGTTGATGCAGCAAGTGGCTGCGGCTCCGAAGGGAGGCGCGTCGGCTGCAGACCGGCCCTGCGCCGGAAATTCGGAGCCAATCTCTGGATTGGCATCCAAAAGAGACAGGGTGAACACAATTTCTACGGTTGCCACGGCAACGGCCACGCTGGCCGACACGAGAAATATCGGGATCGCGGCTCACATCGACGCGGGCAAGACCACGACGACGGAGCGCATCTTGTTCTACACGGGTCGGCTGCACCGCATGGGTGAGGTGCACGAGGGCGCCGCGACCATGGATTTCATGATCCAGGAAAAGGAGCGCGGCATTACCATTACCTCGGCGGCCACCACGGCGCAGTGGCGTAATTGCAAGATCAACATCATTGATACGCCCGGCCACGTGGACTTTACCGTCGAGGTGGAGCGCTCGCTGCGCGTGCTGGACGGCGTGGTCGCCGTGTTCTGCGCGGTAGCCGGCGTGCAGCCACAGTCCGAGACGGTCTGGCGGCAGGCGAACAAGTACCGCGTTCCGGCCATCGCGTACGTGAACAAGATGGACCGCACCGGCGCGGATTTCTTCAACGTGGTCGAGAAAATGCGGGAAATCCTGGGGGCCAACGCGGTGCCCATCCAGATTCCCATCGGCGCCGAGTCCGAGTTCGCCGGCATGATCGATCTCATCAAGATGGAAGCCCACTTCTTCCTCGACGACGAGGGCAAGCAACTGAGCATCCAGGCCGTGCCCGACGCCATGCTGCTGCAGGCGGAATCCTTCCGCAAGATCATGCTGGAAGCCGCCGCCGAGTTTGACGACGACCTCATGAACAAGTACCTCGAGGAAGAGGAAATCACCGAGTCCGAGATCCGCGAGGCGCTCCGCAAGGGCACCGTGCTTGGCAAGATCGTGCCGGTGGTGTGCGGGTCGTCCTTCAAGAACAAGGGCGTGCAGCCGCTGCTCGACTCCATCGTGGATTTCTTGCCCTCGCCCCTGGACGTTCCTCCGGTGACCGGCATCAATCCGGACAACGACCAGGAAGTCGAGCGCAAGGCGTCGTTCGACGAGCCGTTTTCCGCCCTTGCCTTCAAGATCACGTCCGATCCGTACGTCGGGAAATTGACCTATTTCCGCGTGTATTCCGGCACCCTCAAGGCCGGCACGGCGGTCTACAACTCGGCCAAGGACAAGCGCGAGCGCATCGGCCGCATCCTGCGGATGCACGCCGACCATCGCGAGGACATCACCGAGATCGGCGCGGGCGACCTGGCCGCCGCCGTGGGACTCAAGCTCACCGCCACCGGTGACACCCTGTGCGATGAGAAGAATCCCGTGATGCTCGAGTCCATCGTGTTCCCCGAGCCGGTCATCTCGGTCGCCATCGAGCCCAAGACCAAGGGCGACCAGGACAAGCTGGGCATCGCGCTGGGCAAGCTGCTCGACGAGGACCCGACGTTCCGCATGCGGACCGACACGGACACCGGCCAGACCATCATTTCCGGAATGGGCGAGCTCCATCTGGAAATCATCGTCGACCGCCTGCTGCGCGAGTTCAACGTCGCGGCCAACGTCGGCAAGCCGCAGGTGGCTTACAAAGAGGCGATCCGCCGCACCAGCAAGGGCGAGGGACGCTTCGTGCGCCAGAGCGGCGGCCGCGGCCAGTACGGCCACGCGGTCATCGAGATCGAGCCGCTGCCCCTGGGCGGCGGGTTTGAGTTCGTCAGCAAGATCGTGGGCGGCGTTATTCCCAAGGAATACATCAACCCGATCAAGCAGGGCATCGAAGACGCGCTGGAAACCGGCAAGCTGGCCGCCTTCCCGGTGGTCGACATCCGCGCCACGCTGCTGGACGGCTCCTACCACGAGGTGGACTCCAACGAGATGGCGTTCAAGATCGCCGGCAGCATGGCGTTGAAAGACGCGCTGCAGCGCAACGAGTGCTACTTGAAGGAGCCTATCATGCGGGTCGAGGTCGTCGTGCCCGAGCAGAACATGGGCGACGTCATCGGCGACCTCAATGGCCGCCGTGCCAAGATCGAAGGCATGGAGATGCAGGGCACCAGCCAGCTCATCAAGGCGTACGTGCCGCTCTCCAGCATGTTCGGCTACGCCACGGATCTGCGCTCAGTAACGCAGGGCCGCGGCACCTACTCGATGGAGTTCGCGCGGTACGAGGAAGTGCCCAAGAACCTCGCCGAGGAGATTATCGCAAAGCTCTACGGCAGATAACCCCGTGGGGGACCTCCCCCAGCTGCAACCTTAAAACCTTATGACGTCTCAAGACAACACCTGAGGAGGTAGAACAGCAAAATGGCAAAGCAGAAGTTCGAGAGAACGAAGCCGCACGTCAATATCGGGACCATCGGACACGTCGATCACGGCAAGACCACCTTGACCGCCGCGATCACCAACGTCCTCGCGCAGCGCCAGGGCAAGAAGGGTCTGAACGTCGACGAGATCGACAACGCTCCCGAAGAGAAAGAGCGCGGCATCACGATTGCCATCTACCACGCCGAGTACGAGACGGACAAGCGCCACTACGCGCACGTCGACTGCCCGGGCCACGCGGATTACATCAAGAACATGATCACCGGCGCCGCCCAGATGGACGGAGCGATCCTGGTGGTTGCCGCCACCGACGGCCCGATGCCGCAGACCCGCGAACACATCCTCCTGGCCCGCCAGGTGAACGTGCCGTATATCGTCGTGTTCCTCAACAAGGTCGACCAGGTGGAAGACCCCGAGCTGATCGAGCTGGTCGAGCTCGAGCTGCGCGACCTGCTCAGCTCGTATGAGTTCCCCGGCGACGACATCCCCATCGTCAAGGGCTCCGGCCTGAAGGGCCTCGAGGACTCGCTGGCCGGCAAGCTGGACAGCCCCTGGGTGGCCAAGATCGTCGAGCTCATGGACGCCGTGGACAGCTACATCCCGACGCCGGAGCGCCCGGTTGACAAGCCGTTCCTGATGCCGGTGGAAGACGTCTTCACCATCACCGGCCGCGGCACCGTGGCCACCGGTCGCGTCGAGCGCGGTATCGTGAAGGTCGGCGAGGAAATCGAGATCGTGGGCATCCACGAGAAGACCCGCAAGACCGTGGTGACGGGCGTTGAAATGTTCCGCAAGATCCTCGACGAGGGCCGCGCGGGCGACAACGTCGGCGTGCTGCTGCGCGGCGTGGAGCGCAAGGACATCGAGCGCGGCCAGGTTCTCGCCAAGCCCGGCTCGATCAAGCCGCACACCAAGTTCAAGGCTGAGGTGTACGTGCTGAGCAAAGAGGAAGGCGGCCGCCACACGCCGTTCTTCAATAACTACCGTCCCCAGTTCTACTTCCGCACCACCGACGTGACCGGCGCGATCACGATGCCGGAAGGCGTCGAGATGGTCATGCCTGGTGACAACATCAACCTCGACGTCGAGCTCATCCAGCCCATCGCCATGGAGCAGGGCCTCCGCTTCGCCATCCGCGAAGGCGGCCGCACCGTGGGCGCGGGCGTGGTGACCGAGGTCAAGAACTAGTTTTGCGACAGGGCCACGGGGGCTTCGGCCACCGTGGCCCTGGTTCGTTATCGACAGCGACCGCTCCGAGCGGCTCTCGGAAACCGACCTTTGACAGATGAATCGATGAGGCGACTCGCGCTAAAGCGAGCACATTTTTTAGGAGAAATTCCCATGGCCAAGCAGAGAATGAGAATCCGCTTGAAGGCGTATGACCACCGCATCCTGGACGAATCCGCGGAGAAGATCTCCGACATCGCGCGCAAGACCGGCGCGAACATTTCCGGACCGGTGCCGCTGCCCACCGAGAAGAACGTCTGGTGCGTGCTCCGCTCCCCGCACGTGGACAAGAAGTCCCGCGAGCACTTCGAGATCCGCACGCACAAGCGCCTCATCGACATCTATTTCGATCCGACGCAGAAGACCATCGAGTCGTTGATGAACATGAGTCTTCCGGCCGGCGTCGACATCGAGATCAAAGGCTAGCGGGCCCCGCACCGCAGCGTGGGGATCGAACGAAAGTTTAACATTCTGGCAACGGACGCTGGATAAAATTTTGGATTAAAATCGTCTGTCGATTGCGGTTGACGCGATCGGCTGCGAGGAGGTCAAACATGAGTGCCCAAAAAGGCATCCTGGGCAAGAAGCTGGGGATGACCCAGATTATCGGTCAGGACGGGAGCGCCATCCCGGTGACGGTGATCGAGGCCGGTCCCTGCGTGGTCGCTGGCAAGCGGACGCAGGAGAAGGACGGCTATACCTCGCTGCAGCTCGGGCTGGGCGCCGTCAAGGAGCGCCGCGTCACCAAGCCGGTGGCCGGCTGGTTTAAGAAGCAGGGCGTCGCCCCCGCGCGCTACGTCCGCGAAGTCAAGTTTTCGGACACCGACGCCTACCAGGTAGGCCAGGAGATCAAGGCGGACATCTTCGCCGAGGGCGACCTGGTCGACGTGGTGGGGACCTCCAAGGGCAAGGGCTTCCAGGGCACCATGAAGCGCCACAATTTCGGCGGCGGCCCGCGGAGCCACGGCTCGATGACGCACCGCCAACCGGCTTCGTCGGGCTCCACCGACGCGGCGCGCACCATCAAAGGCACCCGCAAACCGGGTCACATGGGCGCCGTGCGCGTCACCGCGCAGGGCCTCAAGGTGGTCAAGGTGGACCTGCCGCGCAACCTCATCCTGGTGCGCGGCTCGGTGCCCGGGGCCATAAACTCGCTCGTAGTTCTCAAGAACTCCGTGAAGGCTTAGGAGAATCAGAGATGCCTACTCTCGATTTATTTGACATCAAAGGCGCCACGGTCGGAAAGGTCGAGTTGAGCGACGACGTGTTCGGCGCGGAGCTTCGCCCTGATCTCATGCACCAGGCCGTGATTCGCCACCTGGCCAACCGGCGGGCCGGCAGCGCGGACACCAAGGACCGCGGCGAAGTCCGCGGGGGCGGACGCAAGCCCTGGCGCCAGAAGGGCACCGGGCGCGCCCGCCACGGCTCAACCCGCTCCCCAATCTGGCGCAAAGGCGGCGTGGCCCACGGCCCGCACCCGCGCTCGTACGTCCAGGCGATGCCCCGCAAGATGCGCCGCCTGGCGCTCAAGTCGGCGCTCTCGTCGAAGCTGGCCAGCAACGGTATCGTGGCCCTGGACGCCCTGGCCCTGACCGAGTACCGTACCCGCGCGTTCGCGCAGGTGCTGGAAGCGCTCAAGGTCACCGACCGGGCGCTGCTCGCCGAGAAGTGGGACCAGCAGCTCCAGAGCACCCGCCGGGCGACCCGCGTGGCTACCCACAAGGCGCTGGTGGTGGTGAACGAGCGCAACGACTTCGTCGAGCGCTCGGCGCGCAACCTGCCCAACGTGAAGGTCGTCACGACCAACCAGATCAACGTTTATGACGTCCTGAAGTATCGCCGCGTGGTGCTTACCAAAGACGCCATCCAGAGCATCGAGGAGGCTTTGTCGTGAGCCAGACCCAACTGCTTCCCAACCGCACCGCGCGGGATATCATCCTGCGCCCCATCATCAGTGAGAAGAGCATCAACCTCTCCACTGAGAACAAGTACACCTTCGCGGTGGATCCCAGGGCGAACAAGTGCGAGATTCGCAGCGCCGTCGAGGAGATCTTCAAGGTCAAGGTGCTCAAGATCAACACCCTCAACGTGAAGGGCAAGCCGCGCCGCTGGAGCCGCCGTTATCACGGCCACAAGAGCGACTGGAAAAAGGCCGTCGTCACGCTCAAAGAGGGCCAGAAGATCGAGATCGCCGGCGTCAACTACTTCGAGCAATAGTTGTCGGCCAGGGAAAATTCGGAGGATAGCAATGCCTACCAAGAAATTCAACGCAACGTCGCCGGGCCGCCGGTTCATGAGCGTCTCCGACTTCAAGGGCCTCACCAAGAAGGCCCCTGAGGAGAAGCTGCTGGTGCCGCTCAAGTCGAGCGGCGGGCGCAACGCCCAGGGTCGCGTCACCGCGCGCCATCGGGGCGGCGGCGTCAAGCGCATGTACCGCATCATCGACTGGAAGCGGCGCAAGGACAACGTCGTGGCCAAGGTGGCGGCGATCGAGTACGATCCCAACCGCTCGGCGCGCATCGCCCTGCTGCACTACTCGGACGGCGAGAAGCGCTACATCCTGGCGCCCCTGGGCCTGACCCCGGGCGCCAAGGTGATCAGCGGCGACGAGGGCGTGGACATCAAGGTGGGCAACGCGATGCCCCTGATCGCCATCCCGGTCGGCACGACGATTCACAACGTGGAGCTGCAGCCCAACCGCGGCGCGCAACTGGCCCGCTCGGCCGGAACCTCCGCGCAGTTGATGGCGAAGGAAAGCCACATGGCGCACATCCGGCTCCCGTCGGGCGAGGTGCGCCTGGTGAGCATCCACTGCCGGGCCACTATCGGCCAGGTCGGCAACGTGGAGCACGAGAACGTGTCCATCGGCAAAGCCGGCCGCAGCCGCTGGCTGGGCAAGCGCCCGCACATCCGCGGCGTGGCCACCAACCCCTGCGACCACCCGCACGGTGGTGGCGAGGCGCGCTCGACGCCGGGCCGTCCCTCCACGACTCCGTGGGGCAAGCCGACGTACGGCCTGAAGACGCGCAAGAGCAAGAATCCGACGTCGCGCTTTATCGTGCGCCGCCGCAAGAAATAGTTGATTCGGGGTCTGATCCAGGGGGAGTCACCTTCGGCGCCCCCTGGACCCCCAGGTAATTTCTCTATAAGGGAGTACGGCAAATGTCACGTTCGGTCAAAAAAGGACCCTACATCGACCAGAGCCTGATCAAGAAAATCGATTCGATGAACTCGCGCAACGAGAAGAAGGTCGTCAAGACCTGGGCTCGCGCGTCGACCATCGTGCCGCAGATGATCGGTCACACGGTCGCGATTCACGACGGCAAGCGCCACGTGCCCATCTACATCACCGACCAGATGGTCGGGCACAAGCTGGGCGAGTTCGCCGTCACCCGCCACTTCCGCGGGCACGGCGGCAAAGAGAAGGGGTCCTCGGCCCGGTAATTCGGGTTCGGACGCAGAAGGGAATCAATCATGGCGAAGGCTGACGAAAACAACAACCAGGCCGAAGAGGCAGAGGCTCCCGCGACGCCGGAGGGCGCGGCGGCGGCGCGCAAGAAGGCGAAGAGCGGGAAACCGAAGGCGACCGAAGAGGCTGCCGCGGAGCCGGCCAAAGCCGTCAAGGCGTCCAAGGCTGCAAAGGCCGAGAAGGCTCCGGCCGCGCCGGCGAAGGCCCCCAAAAAGGCCGCGAAAAAAGCCGCCGACGCCGAGGAATCGGCCGGTCGCGAAGCGCGCGCCCACGCGAAGTACGTCCGCATGGCGCCCCGCAAGCTGCGCCTGGTGATGGACGCGATTCGCGGCAAGGCCGTGGGCGACGCCCGCAGCATTCTCCAGTTTTGCGGAAAGCGCGCCGCCGGGCCCCTCACCAAGGTGCTCAACTCGGCGGTCGCCAACGCGGAGAACAACCATCAGATGGACGCGGGCAACCTCGTCATCGCCCGCGCGTGGGTCGATCAAGGGCCGTCGATCAAGTCGTTCATCCCGCGGGCTCGTGGCCGCGCCAGCGCGGTGCACAAGTTCATGAGCCACATCACCATCGTGGTCAAGGAAAGGGAGGAAGTCTAACGTGGGCCAGAAGATTCACCCGATCGGGCTTCGCCTGGGAATCATCCGCAACTGGGACTCGCGCTGGTACCAGGACAAGCACTACGCTGACTGGCTGCACGAGGACATCCAGCTCCGCGACTATCTGCGCAAGCGGCTCAAGCACGCGGGCCTGTCGCGCATCGAAATCGAGCGCGCCGACAAGATCAACATCATCCTCAACACCTCGAAGCCGGGCATCGTCATCGGCTCCAAGGGCCGCGGCATCGAGGAGCTCCGCAAGGAGTTGGCGCGCCGCACCAAGCGCGAGGTGAAGATCACCGTCCAGGAGATCAAGCGCCCCGAGCTGGAGGCGAAGCTGGTGGGCGAGAGCATCGTCGAGCAGCTCGAGCGCCGGGTGGCCTTCCGCCGGGCGATGAAGCAGGCCGCGCGCCGCTCCATGGACCGCGGCGCGCAGGGCGTCCGCATTCAGTGCAGCGGCCGCCTGGCCGGCGCTGAAATTGCCCGCTCCGAGAAGACCCGCGACGGCTCGGTGCCGCTGCACACGCTGCGCGCGGACATCGACTACGCCATCGTGGAGGCGCTCACCACTTACGGCCGCATCGGCGTGAAGGTGTGGATCTACCGCGGCGACGTGCTCCCCAGGGGCGCGCAGCAAGAAGAGACGGCGGAAGCCGCTCGGTAAATTTGGTTCGGCAAGACCCAGGTCAATTTTCAATCTTTCAAAGGAGGTGGGAATCCGATGCTGATGCCCAAACGGGTCAAGTATCGCAAGATGCACCGCGGTCGCATGACTGGAAAAGCGGCGCGTGGCAATTCCCTTCACTACGGAGAGTATGGTCTGCAGTCGCTGGAGCCCCACTGGGTGACCGACCGCCAGATCGAGGCCGCACGAATTGCGATGACGCGTCACATCAAGCGCGGCGGCAAAGTGTGGATCCGTATCTTCCCGGACCGCTCGGTGACCAAGAAGCCGGCCGAGACCCGCATGGGCTCCGGCAAGGGTTCTCCCGAGTACTGGGTGGCCGTGGTGCGTCCCGGGCGCATCATGTTCGAGATCGCCGGCGTGCCCGAGGACGTGGCGCGTGAAGCGCTGCGGCTGGCGTCGTATAAGCTGCCGATGAAGACCAAGGTCCTCATTCGCGAGCATGTGGGTGGTGAAACCGATGAAAACTAAGCAGAACCTCGAAAAGATCCGCGAGCTCAACGGCAACGAGCTGGCCGACCGCCTCAAGGACCGCAAGGAAGAGCTTTTCAACCTGCGCTTCCAGCTGGCCACCGGTCACCTCGAGAACCACGCGCAGATCCGCGAGATCCGCAAGGAGATCGCGCGCATCCACACGGTGCAGCGCGAGCGGGAATTGAAACTCCGGTAATTCGTTGGAGGAAAGAAAATGAGCACCGAGCGTGGCGCGCGCAAGACCCGTCTGGGCCTGGTGGTTTCGGACAAGATGAACAAGACCGTTGTCGTCAAGGTCGAGCGCCAGTTTCAGCACCCCATCTACAAGAAGATCATCAAGCGCACGGCGCGCTTCAAGGCGCACGATGAGAAAAATGACGCGCACGTTGGCGACACCGTGCGCATCATGGAGACCCGCCCGCTTAGCAAGGACAAGTGCTGGCGAGTGGTCGAGGTCGTCGAGCGCACGAAGTAGTTTGCCGCGTGACCCGCACGCGGTGAGCGCGTGCGGACAGCCGGGTCAATAAGCTCCCGGCGAGTCGAGGGAAAGGGAACAGTCAGATGATTCAGCAGCAAAGTCGTTTGAAAGTGGCGGACAACTCCGGCGCCCGCGAGATCATGTGCATCCGCGTGTCCAAGGGCTTCCATCACAAGTACGCCCACATCGGAGACGTCATCGTCGCGTCGGTCAAGGCCGCCCAGCCGGGCGCCGCCATCAAGAAGGGCGATGTGGTAAAGGCCGTGGTGGTCCGCACCCGGAACAAAGTGCGCCGTCCCGACGGCTCCTACATCCGCTTCGACGAGAACGCGGCGGTCATCATCAAGGACGACCTGTCCCCCCGCGGCACCCGCATTTTCGGTCCAGTGGCCCGCGAGCTGCGCGACCGCGAGTTCACCAAAATCGTGTCCCTGGCACCCGAAGTGCTGTAATTGGAGAGTATGACAATGGCCACGAAATCGCACGTGAGAAAAGATGACACCGTCGTTGTGCTGGCCGGCAAAGACCGCGGCAAGAAGGGCAAGGTCCTCGAGGTCCTTCCCGAAAAGTCGCGCGTGCTGGTCGAAGGCATCAACGTGGTGAAGCGCCACACGAAGCCGCGTCCCCCGCGTTTCCCGCAGGGCGGCATCGTGGAAAAGCCCATGCCGCTTGCGGCCAGCAACGTGATGCTGGTCTGCCCGCGGTGCAGCAAGCCCACCCGTCAGGCGCACAAGCCTGTCGATCAGGACGGCGACACCAGGAACGTCCGCGTCTGTAAAAAGTGCGGTGAGGAGATCTAAGCCATGGCGAAGCCACAGGATAAAAAGGGACAACAGAAGGGCAAGCCGGCTCCGCAGCAGGCGAAGGGCGGCAAGGGCAAACACGACAAGGGCCGCGAGGAAGAGTTCGAAACCGGCGGGCCCAGCGGCCCCATGGAGCCGAACCGTCTGCGCGTGCGCTACAAGCAGGAGATCGTTGGCCGGCTCAAGGAGCGCTTCAACTATCCGAACGTCATGATGGTTCCGCGCCTGGAGAAGGTCGTGGTCAACATGGGCGTCAGCGGCGCGGTCGCCAACCCCAAGGAATTGGACGCCGCGGTTGCCGACCTGCGCCAGATCACCGGCCAGAAGCCCCTGGTGACCAAGGCCCGCAAGTCCATCGCGGCCTTCAAGCTGCGGGCCGGGGTCAGCATCGGCGCCAAGGTCACCCTGCGCGGCGACCGCATGTACGTGTTCCTGGACAAACTGTTCAACGTCGTGCTCCCTCGGATTCGGGACTTCCGCGGCATCAACCCGCGATCGTTTGACGGGCGCGGCAACTACGCTTTCGGTCTCAAGGAGCAGATCATCTTCCCCGAGATCGACTACGACAAGGTTGACAAGGCGCGTGGCATGGATATCATCATCGTCACCACCGCGAAGACCGACGAGGAAGCGCGCGAGTTCTTGAAGATGATGGGCGCGCCCATCAAGGATGAACAAGCGAAATCCTGATTCTTGGGGGCTCTCTCCCGGGATCCCCCAGTATCCCCCGGGACCACCAGTATCCCCCGGGACCACCAGTATCCCCCGGGACCACCCAATAGTTTGTGCTCAAGGTAATTAGGAGGACTCCATGGCAACCACGGCAATGATCGCGAAGACCCGCAAGAAGCCGAAGTACGCGGTGCGCGTGCGCAACCGGTGCCGCGTGTGCGGACGGCCTCGCGCGTACCTCCGCAAGTTCAGCATGTGCCGCATCTGCCTGCGTCAGCTGGCGCACCGTGGCGAAGTGCCGGGCGTCGTCAAGTCGAGCTGGTAGTCTCTCGCACAGCAGATTTTAGTTAAACCCAGAAAGGGGCCGCAAATTCGTGACGGATCCGATTGCAGACATGCTCACCAGAATTCGCAATGCCAACACCGCTTTTCATGAGCAGGTGGACGTTCCGGCTTCCAAGATCAAGGAGCAGATCGCCCGCGTGCTCAAGCGTGAAGGCTTTGTGAAGGACTTCCAGGTCATCAACACCGGGGTACAGGGCATTATCCGCCTGTTCCTCAAGTACGGGCCGAACCGCGAGCGCGTGATTTCCGGCATCCGCCGCATCAGCACGCCGGGCCTGCGCGTGTACGTTCCCAAGAACGACATCCCCCGCATTTTCGGCGGGCTGGGCGTGGTTATTCTGTCCACCCCGCGGGGCGTCGTGACCGGCAAGCAGGCCAAAAAGATGGAAGTCGGCGGCGAAGTGCTCGCCTATGTTTGGTAACCGCGCGCGGAGCAAGCGCGGAACAGTTACGATGAAGCATAACGACATCAGGGAGTAACGACAATGTCGAGAATTGGAAAACAACCCATCCCGGTCCCGAGTGGCGTGACCGTGACGATTGACGGCTCGCACGTCAAGGTCAAGGGCCCGAAAGGCGAGCTTGCCCGCACGCTCAACTCGCTCATCTCGGTCCGCCAGGCCGGCAGTGAAATCCTCGTCGAGCGCCCCAACGACGAGCGCCAGGCGCGCTCGCTGCACGGCCTCACCCGCACGCTGGTGTCCAACATGGTGGAAGGCGTCACCAAAGGGTTCGAGCGCGAGCTGCAGATGATCGGCGTGGGCTACAAGGCCCAGTTGCAGGGCAACGACCTGCTGATCAACATCGGATATTCGCATCCGGTGCTGCGCACGCCGCCCGCTGGCATCAGTTTCCGGGTGGAGCCCGGCAAGGGCGTCACCAAGCTGTTCGTCCAGGGAATTGATCGCCAGGTCGTCGGCCAGACCGCCGCCGAGTTGCGCGCCATTCGTCCTCCCGAGCCGTACAAGGGCAAGGGCATCCGCTACGCTGACGAGACCATTATCAAGAAGATGGGCAAGGCCGGCAAGACCGGTAAGTAGGAGAACGAGATGATCACCAAGGATTCCAAAAACGCCCTGCGTCAGAAGCGGCACGTGCGGGTTCGCAAGAAAGTGCACGGCACCGCCGAGCGTCCCCGTCTGTCGGTGCGCCGCAGCCTGAAGCACATGTACGCGCAGCTCATCGACGACGAGCAGGGGACCACCCTGGCGGCCGCCAGCTCGACCGAGAAGGACGTGCGCGCCGAAGTCGCCGAGCTGCCCATGGTGGAGCTGGCCCGCAAGGTCGGCACGCTGCTCGGCCAGCGCGCGAAGGAGAAGGGCATCGAGATGGCCGTCTTCGATCGCGGCGGCTACAAGTACCACGGCAAGGTCGCGGCGCTGGCGGACGGCGTCCGCTCGGCCGGCCTGATCATGTAATTGAGAGGATCGATTTGAAATGGCCAGAGTAAACGCAACGGTGCTGGAAGGCCTTCAGCAGGAAACCGTGGTCAAGGTGAACCGCGTGTCCAAGGTCGTGAAGGGCGGCAAGCGCTTCTCGTTCTCCGCGCTGGTGGTGGTCGGCAACGGCCAGGGCGTGGTGGGCGCGGGCCTGGGCAAGGCCGGCGAGGTTCCTGAAGCCATCCGCAAGGGCGTGGAAGAGGCCAAGAAGGCGCTCATCGAAGTGCCCCTCAACGGGACCACCATCCACCACGAGATTAACGTTCGCCTGGGCGCCGCCCGGGTGCTGCTCAAGCCCGCCGCGGTTGGCACCGGCGTCATCGCCGGCGGCGCCGTCCGGGCCGTCGTGGAAGCGGCCGGAATCAAGGACATCCTCACCAAGAGCCTCGGCTCCGACAACTCGATCAACATCGTGTACGCCACCATTGAAGCCCTGCGCAGCCTCAAGAAGCCGGAGACGGTCGCGGCGCTGCGCGGCAAGACGATCGAAGATATTTTGCAGTAAGGCCTTCGAAAGGAATCAAAGATCATGAACCTCAGCGATCTGAAAGCAGCGCCTGGTTCCCGGCATCGCAAGAAGCGCGTCGGACGCGGCCACGGCTGTCACGTGAAGACCGCCTGCCGCGGCAGCAACGGCCAGAACGCCCGCTCCGGCGGCGGTAAGGGCCCCGGCTTCGAAGGCGGCCAGACTCCCTGGTATCGCCGCTTGCCGAAGTACCGCGGATTCAACAATCCGAACAAGGTCTATTTCCAGCTCGTCTCTCTCGACGATCTGGAGCGCTTTGAGAACGGCGAGACGGTGACGCCCGAGGCGCTTATCGAGCGTGGCGTCTCCAGCCGCTCCAACCGTCCCTTCAAGGTGGTGGCCAACGGTCGCCTTACCAAGAAGCTGAGCGTCAAGCTGCACGGCTTCACCCAGGCGGCGCGCGCCGCCATCGAGCAGGCCGGCGGCGACGTCGAGGACCTGATGCACCCGGCCGACACCGCGGCCGCCGAGTAAGTTTCAGGGATTGGTCCAGGGGGAGTCGCCTTCGGCGCCCCCCCGACCCCCGGAGCGCCGCTGTCACGGCGCCGATCTTCGTAAAAGTCGAGGCTGTCCCGAATGGGCTTGAATGCGTTTGCGAGCGCCGCCCGCCTCCGAGACATCCGCAACAGGCTGTTGTGGGTGTTCGGTCTTTTTGCGGTATTTGTCCTGATGGTGCACATTCCGGTGCCCGGGATCGATCTCAACACCTGGAACCAGCTACTGGCCAAGGGTGGCGACCTGATCAACTTCCTGGGCATGTTCACCGGCGGCGCGCTGAACAAATTCTCCATCGGCGCCATGGGAATCACGCCCTACATCAACGCCTCGATTATCATGCAGCTCCTCACCCACGTCATTCCCAAGCTGCACGATTTGCAGAAGGAAGGCGGCGAGTTGGGGCGGCGCCAGATCGCGCAGTACGTGCGCTACGGCACCATGGGCCTGGCCATCATGCAGGCCACCATCATGAGCCTCAACTTGAGCCGTTTCGGGGTTTTCTACAACAACAACTGGCAGCAGATCGTCCTCACGGTCCTGGCCCTCACCGCCGGCACCGCGTTCCTGATGTGGCTTGGCGAGCAACTGACCGATAAGGGCATCGGCAACGGCGTGTCCTTGATTATCTTTGCGGGCATCGTCCTGGCCTATCCGAGCTACGTCTCGAACGTGCTGGCGACCGCCAACGTGGCCGGCCCGGCCTACTGGTTCTCCATCGGCATCTTCATGGTGCTGTTCGTGCTCCTGGTGGCGGGCATCGTGGCGCTCACCCAGGGGCAGCGCAAGATTCCCGTGCAGTACGCCAAGCGGCAGGTCGGCCGCCGCGTGTACGGCGGGCAGAACACCTACATTCCCATCCGCGTGAACAACGCCGGCGTCATCTCGATCATCTTCGCGATCTCGATCATGTACCTGCCGGGGACGTTCATTCGTGCGTTCAACCCGAATCCGCTGCCCGGGACCTGGACGTTCTCGGTGCTGCAGTTCTTTTCGGCTGACAGCGTGTTCTTCAACCTCACCTACGCCTTGTTGGTGATCTTCTTCACCTACTTCTACGCGGGCATTCAGTTCAATCCGATTGACGTCGCCGACAACATGAAGAAATACGGCGGCTTTATCCCGGGGATTCGCCCCGGTCGTCCGACCGGCGAATACCTCGAGAAGATCCTCAACCGGGTGACCTTTGTGGCCGCAATTGCGCTGGCGTTGATCGCAGTGGTCCCAACCTACATCATCATGCTTACCGGCGTGCAGTTCTACCTGGGCAGCACGAGCCTTCTGATCATCGTCGGCGTCGCCCTTGACACCATGCAGCAAATTGAAGCGCGTCTCGTGATGCGCAATTACCAGGGGTTCATGAAATGATGATGACGATTGAGCCCGGTGCGTCCGTCCGAAGGGGAGGTTCGGCTGTGTTGGAGGCTTCAGAGAAGACTTTTACCGATATGATCCTGCTCGGGCCGCCCGGCGCAGGCAAGGGCACCCAGGCGCTGCGACTTGTCGAGCGCTTTGGCATTCCGCAGATTTCCACCGGCAACATCCTCCGCGAAGCCGCGGCCCAGGGCACGCCCCTGGGACTCAAGGCGGACGGCTATATGAAGCGTGGCGAGCTGGTTCCCGACGACCTCATCATCGGGCTGATTGACCGCCGCCTGCGCGAGGACGACTGCGAACGCGGCTTTCTCCTCGATGGTTTTCCCCGCACGATGCCACAGGCCCAGGCGCTGGACGGCATTCTGGAGATGATGGAGCGCCCTCTCAACCTGGTGGTCGCCCTCGAGGTGTCCGCCGACACCGTCGTGGAGCGCAACAGCCTGCGCCGCTGCTGCCTGAACTGCGGGGCGACCTACCATCTGAAGAACCATCCGCCCAGGCGTGCGGGAATCTGCGACCAGTGTGGACGCGAGCTGATCCACCGCGAGGACGACCGCGAGGAAGTCATCCGGCGGCGGCTGCAGGTCTACGACAGCCAGACCCAGCCCCTCATCCATTATTATCGCGCCAACGGGCTGGTTCGCTCGATCAACGGCGAGCTGCCGGTCGACGAAGTGACCGCCATCCTGGCGCGCATGGTCGAGGAGGGCACGCGCGAGTAAGCGCACGGTGAGATGATCGAGTACAAGTCCGACAACGAGGTTCAGCTGATGCGCGAATCTGGCCGTATTACGGGTCAGACGCTGGATCTTCTTGCCCGGACCGTGCAGCCCGGAATGACGACCGGCGAATTGGACCGCCTCGCCGAGGACTTCATCCGCAAGCAGGGCGCGGTGCCCGCCTTCAAGGGATATCGGGGATTTCCCAAGACGGTGTGTATTTCGGTCAACGACGAGGTGGTGCATGGAATTCCGGGCAACCGGAAGCTCAAGGACGGCGATATCGTCGGCTTCGACATGGGCGTCATCTGGAAGGGCTGGTATTCCGACTCGGCGCGCACCGTCGCGGTTGGCAGGATCGAGGATAAGGCCCAGCGCCTGCTCGAGGTCACCCGCGAGTCGCTCTTCAAGGGAATTGAAAAGTGCCTGGCCGGGGGCCACCTGTACGACATCTCCAATGCCGTGCAGAACCACGTGGAGGGGCACGGCTACTCGGTCGTGCGCGACCTGGTCGGGCACGGCATCGGACGCAATCTGCACGAGGAGCCGCAGGTGCCCAATTACGGCCCGGCGGGCCACGGACCCAAATTGCGAACGGGACTTGTGCTTGCCATAGAGCCTATGGTAAACTACGGGACGCACAAAGTCCTGATGAAACGGGACAACTGGACGATCGTGACGGAAGACGGCAGCCTGTCTGCTCATTTCGAGCACACCGTCGCCATCACCAAGAACGGGCCGATCATCCTGACGCTGCCCGACGACTAGCATTCTGAGAACAGAGCTGAGGTGAATTCAGGTCTTGGCTAAGGGTGAAGCCATAGAGGTCGAAGGAACTGTTACGGAGGCTCTCCCCAACGCAATGTTCCGCGTGGAGTTGCCGAACGGCCACAAGGTCCTGGCGCACGTCTCAGGCAAGATACGGATGAACTTCATCCGCATTCTCCCTGGGGACCGCGTCACCGTCGAACTCTCGCCCTACGATCTGAGCCGAGGCCGGATCACATACAGGTATAAATGACCCCAATTGGGGGGTCGCAAGGGGGCCGCGCCCCCCTCTTTGAAAAGTTATGACGTCTCAGGACTATGGAGGAGCGGCATGAAAGTCAAGCCTTCGGTGAAACCCCGATGCGAAAAGTGCAAGATCATCCTGCGCAAAGGCAAGGTGCGGGTGATCTGCGACAATCCCAATCACAAGCAGATTCAAGGCTAGAGGAGGAGGTGTAAAGTGGCACGCATTGCTGGTGTAGACCTGCCCCGTGAGAAGCGAATCGAGATTTCGCTCACTTACATTTTCGGTGTCGGACGCACGACCGCGAAGCAAATCCTGGGAGCAACCGGCGTTAATCCGGGGACCAAGGTGCGCGAGCTGACGGAAGACGAAGTCATTCGTCTGCGCGACGAGATCGAGAAGAACCACAAGGTCGAAGGCGACCTGCGCCGCGAGATCGCTGGAAATATCAAGCGCCTCGTCGAGATCAACTGCTACCGTGGCATCCGCCACCGTCGCGGCCTCCCCTGCAGAGGCCAGCGCACCCGCACCAACGCGCGCACCCGCAAGGGTCCGAAGCGTACCGTCGGCGCGAAGCGCAAGAAATAGGAGCAATTTATAAATGGCACGCAAAGTAGGAGCCCGCAAAAAGAAGGACATCCGCAATGTCCCGCGCGGCGTGGCGCACATCCAGTCCACGTTCAACAACACGCTGATCACCATCAGCGACCCGCACGGCAACACGCTCGCCTGGGGCAGCTCCGGCGCCATGGGCTTCAAGGGCTCGCGCAAGAGCACGCCCTTCGCCGCGCAGATCGCCGCCGAGGCCGTGGCCCGCAAGGCCATGGAGCAGGGGATGCGATCGGTCGAGGTTTACGTGAAGGGTCCGGGCGCCGGACGCGAGGCGGCCATCCGCTCGCTGCAGGCCGCCGGTCTGGAGATCAACCTGATCAAGGACTGCACGCCCATCCCGCACAACGGCTGCCGCCCGCCGAAGCGCCGCCGCGTTTAGTGGGAGAGATACCGGCTCCGTCATTCACCGCCAAGACGCCAAGACGCCAAGAGCGCCAAGAACGGTTTTGATGGGTCGTTACTCTCCGAGGTTTTGACTTTTCAGCGGAGCCGTCTCCAGCGGTTCTCGCTATTGACACGTGTGCTAAAATGTCTTGGTAGTTCGTGGCGGATAACCTCAAGAAGGTTAAGGATTGTGTGCCGCGAACCACCAGGCCCCATCTGTTGATCGTGTCGCGCGACACCTGGTGGGTGAGCGTTTACTTTGAGGGCAAGCGACGGGTGTCGCGCGCCACTTGGTCCCAGCAATGGCTGCTGGGGGATCAGAATTGGAGGATCCAGGACTTTGGCCAGATATAACGGGCCTGTCTGCCGCCTCTGCCGTCGGGAAGGCGAGAAGCTTTTCCTCAAAGGCGAGCGCTGCTTCACCCCTAAGTGCGCGGTGGAGCGTCGCGCCTATCCGCCGGGACAGCACGGCCAGGGCCGCAAGAAAGTTTCGCAGTTCGGAATTCAGCTCCGTCAGAAGCAGAAGCTGCGCCGCATTTACGGCATCAACGAGCGCCAGTTCCGCAATTATTTCGAGAAGGCCGAGAAGCAGAAGGGCGTCGTTGGCGAGAACTTTCTGCGCATCCTCGAGCGCCGTCTCGACAACATCGTGTACCGCATGGGCTTCGCCGGCTCGCGCGCGGCGGCGCGTCAGATCGTCGCGCACGGGCACGTGCGGGTAAACGGCCGCAAGGTCGACATCGCCTCGTTCCTGGTGCGCCCTGGTGATGAGGTCGCGCTCAAGCAGAAGTCCAAGGAAGACAAGAACGCTGAGAAGTACAAGGCCTTCCTGGCCAACGTGCAGAGCGGGCTTGAGAACAAGCGCTCGCGCAGCCTGCCTTCGTGGCTGGAAATCGACGCCGAAAACTACCGCGGCAAGGTGCTCGCCCTGCCGGCCCGCGAGGAGATCGAAGGCGCCAGCGTCAACGAGCAGCTGGTCGTCGAGTTCTACTCTCGCTAGTTTCTTCCCCCGAGCGGCAGCCTTTCACAAAGGCTGCCGTTTCTGGCATGTATTAAGGAGTTCAAGAAATGACCGAAATCGTCGAGCCGAGAATCGACTACCTTGGAGAGAACACGTTCGTGATCGAGCCGCTGGAGCGTGGCTTCGGCACGACCCTGGGCAACTCGCTGCGCCGCGTGCTGCTCTCGTCGCTGCCCGGCGCGGCGGTGACGCACGTCAAGATTGACGGCGTGCTGCACGAGTTCTCCACCCTCCCGGGCGTGGCGGAAGACACCACCGAGATCATTCTCAACATCAAGAAGCTTAACCTCAAGCTGCACGCGGACCGCCGCAAGGTGCTCCGACTCGAGGCGCAGGGCGAGGGGCCGGTGACCGCCGCCGACATCCTCCCGGACCCCGAGGTCGAGATCCTCAATCCCGACCTCGTCCTCGCGGAATTGACCGACCGCAGCGCGAAGCTGATCATGGACATCTACATCGAGCGCGGCATCGGCTACGTCCCCGCCGAGAAGCAGATGAGCCAGGAGCAGGTTATCGGCCTGATCCCGGTGGACAGCCTGTTTTCCCCCATCCGCCAGGTGCACTACGTGGTGGAAGACACCCGCGTGCGCCAGAAGACCGACTACGATCGCCTGATTCTCGAGGTGACCACCGACGGCTCCATCCTGCCTTACGAGGCGGTCAGCACGGCGGCCCGCGTTCTCCAGAACCGTCTGGACCTGTTCTCCAACCTGCAGCGGCCCGAAGTGGTCGAGCCGGTCTTCGAAGAGAAGAAGGAAGCGTCGATCCTGGACATGCCGGTCGAAAACCTCGGCCTGTCGGTGCGCTCGCTCAACTGCCTGAAGCGGGCCGGCGTCCGCACGGTGGGCGACCTCCAGCAGTACACCGAAGAAGACGTCATGAAGCTGAAGAACTTTGGCCAGAAGTCGCTAGACGAGATCAAGGACAAGCTGGTGGAGTTCGGACTCGGCCTGCGGACGTCGCTTCCCACCGAATAGCAGCGCCACAACATTAGGGAGTTACGACAATGAGACATGCAGTACGCTCGCGCCGCCTGGGCCGCCTGACCGGACACCGCATCGCGATGCTCCGCAACCTGGCCACGTCGCTGCTCGAGCACAAGCGCATCGAGACCACGGCGATTCGTGCCAAGGAAGTCACGAAGTACGTGGAAAGCATCATTGAGGAAGCCAAGAAGGCGGCCAAGAAAAAGGACGACCCGAACAAGGGCTACGTCGTGCACAAGCGCCGCGTCCTGGCCAAGGTGTACAGCCGCCGCGATCCCGATGATCCGAAGAGTGCCGCCCGCGACCGCACCGTCGCGCGCCAGCTCTTCGACCACATCGCCACGCGCTACATCGAGGAGCCCGGCCAGGAAGAGCGCCGCGGCGGCTACACCCGCATCACCCGGCTGGGCACCCGCAAGGGTGACGGCGCCCCGATGGTGCTGCTGGAGCTGGTATAACCGACGGCGCGCCGTCCAAAGGGATTCGTGGGCAGTCGCGCCCGCGAGTCCCTTTTTTCACGTGATGAGTATCGTACTGCGAGACGTGTGCCACGTCATCGGGGACGGCCCCAGGGTGCTGGACGGCGTGAGCCTGCGCATCGACGACGGGGAGTTCGTTGCCGTGATGGGCGCCAACGGTAGCGGCAAGAGCACCCTGGCCAAGCATCTGAACGCGCTCCTCACCCCCACGTCGGGCGAGGTGCTGATCGCCGGCATGGACACCCGCGTCGCGGACAACGTCTTTCCCATCCGCGAGCGGGTGGGCATGGTCTTCCAGAACCCGGACCATCAGATCGTGGCCACCGTGGTCGATGAAGAGGTCGCCTTCGGCCCCGAGAACCTGTGCCTGCCGCCCGGGGAGATCCGCCGGCGGGTGGACGAGGCGCTGGCCACCGTCAACATGACCGCCCACCGCGGGCACAGCCCCGCGCACCTGTCCGGCGGCCAGAAGCAGCGCGTCGCCATCGCCTCCATCCTGGCGATGGCGCCGCGGGTGATGGTGCTCGACGAGCCTACCGCGATGCTTGACGCCAGTGGCCGCGCGGAAGTGATGGGCACGCTGCGGGCGCTCCATCGAGAGCGCGGCATGACCGTCGTGCTGGTGACCCATTCCGTGGAGGAGGCCTTGGAGGCGAGCCGGGTCATCGTGCTCGACAAAGGCCGCGTGGCGCGCGACGCTGCCCCGGGGATCGCGCTTGCCGATGCGGTGGCCCGCGGCGAGCGATTTCTCGCCGTCCCTCCCCTGGTCTGCTGCCTCATGCGGCTGCAGAGCGCCGGAATCGCGGTTCCCACACCGTTCGTGCGCACGCCGCAGGAGGCCGCCACCATGCTGTCCGCGATTGCGGCGCCGGCTGCGGAGGTGGCGCGCGCGGAGGCGTCGGCCGTGGCGTTGGCGACCGGGGCCGACGTGCTGCGCCTGGAGGACGTTTCCTTCACCTACATGGAAGGCACGCCGCTGCGTCAGCCGGTGCTGCACGGGATTTCCCTGCGCGTCGCTCGCGGCGAGCGGGTGGCGCTTCTCGGCCGCACCGGCTCAGGCAAGACGACGCTGCTGCAGCACTTCAACGGCCTTCTCCAGCCCACCGCCGGGCGGGTCTTCGTGGAGGGACGCATCGGCATGCTGTTCCAGATGGCCGAGCAGCAACTTTTCGAGGAGACGGTGCGGCGCGACGTGGCGTTTGGGCCGCGCGCCCTGGGCTGGCCGAGCGATGAGGTCGAGCGGGTCACCACGGACGCCCTTGCGCGCGTATCGCT
>Ga0194128_10002727_pt1 | contig 28046 bp, 23 predicted proteins | sample TA2KigCa65mmetaG_FD_148650 | JGI IMG/M metagenome (GOLD analysis project Ga0194128, IMG submission 148650) | Freshwater microbial communities from Lake Tanganyika, Tanzania - TA2015037 Kigoma Deep Cast 65m | ecosystem: Environmental > Aquatic > Freshwater > Lake | place: Tanzania: Lake...
GGGTTAAGATCCGTTTGGGAAATGGTCATGAGATGGGCTCCCTGCGAAGTGAATTTTTGAATTCGATGGTTTCCTGTGTCTGCCACGTATAAATTTCCCGAGCTATCAAAAGATAATCCTCTAGGAAACTGAAATTTGCCTATATCTGTTCCCTGCGTTCCAAAACTCGATTTATACTGAAGACTGGAATCAAAAACCGAAATTCGATGATTAAACTGGTCCGAGACATAGATAAAGCCCGAAGAACTAATAGCGATTCCCCAAGGGGAATTCAATTGGCCAAGAGATGAACCGAACGAGCCAAAAGCTCCCAAATAATCACCCGACGGTGAGTACTTCACAACGCGGTGGTTGCCCGAATCCACAACGAAAATGTTTTTAGAACCATCCAGTGCAATGGCCGTAGGATTTTTAAGATCCACTGAAGTCGGCGCAGGCAAAATGGGAGGTAGTACATCAAAGATCAGGTTTTGAACCTGATTAAGTTTATCTTTAGCCTCGATGACAACCCTTCCTTTTCGTCCAGCGGTGCTTTCAAAAATGTAATAATAGGACTCCGGTGTTATTCCGAGCTCGTTCAGAAGCTGATCATAGGAAATTTCATAGGTTCCCTGGCCATTTTTCTCGTCATCACCCAGCTGTTCTGCATTCAAATTGGTGGTGTAGATCCATCCTCTGATAGGAACGCCCGGTCTCGCACCTAAATTGACATGCCAAATGGGGGACGTGGTCCGAGTGAAAGTTATCGAGCCTAAGTTAACCTCGCCCTGAGGGCAGCTATCGGGCTTGGGAAAAATAGGAGCATACAACGTGCCCAAAGGAGCTGGTGAACATCTCAGAACTACGATGGAATCTTTGGTAGACTTCACAGCAACGGTTCTCGCATTACCGGACTTAACTAAAAATTTTAACGGATGCTGTGCCGCTTGGTTTAATTTTTTTTCTAATAATGGACTCTTTTCCCCTGATAACAGTTGGTATTGATTCGAGTTAAAATTAATAGGCGCCGCCACTACCACCACTTGTTGGGCCGTTTGTCCCACCTGGTCAGTAACCCTTAGAGTAACCGGATAATTGGATTCTCGACCGGCGGGTAACAAAGGGGTAAATGTTTGTTGATCCGGGCGACTATTTACCCCACTTAACGTTCCCCCATCACTCTCAACTAGAGAAAAAGTATAGGGTCCCTGACCGAGAGATGCTGTAAAGGTTTGAGCTGGATCTCCGGGTTTCATCCAAGCCTTGCTTGGGGGGGAAAGCCTAACTGGGGGAACCACAACAACCGAGCGAGAAGCGGTTTGCCCGAGACCATCTTGCACTTGAATATTCACTGTCACATTCGCATTGAGATTTGTGGGTGAATTAAAAACTTTGGTCGATACACTAGCGGGAGAGGCCTCGTTAAGGTTTCCTAACCCACTCTGAATTTTAAACAAATAATTTCCATCACCACCGGAAGCCGTCAGCGTTTGAGAATTTCCTCCTTTAACTGGAGAAGTGACAGCTGCAAGTTGCACTGGAGTTTTTAAATTAATATTAGCGTCAACTGTTTGTCCTAAACTATCAGTCACGGTAACTCGAACAGTTGAGGCACTAAGTATATTTGAGGGAGCTGTATAAACTCCGGCGGTCGTGATCTGCCCCGAGCCGCCATTGAGTGAATAGGCGTAAGGCGATTTACCGCCTGCTGGAACAAGAGTGACGGTATTAAGCTTTGCTGTTCCCGCTAAATCTTTTGTCGCAGGAGAGACACTCAGAGAGGGGTAAGTCGAAACAGTCAATTGAACTTTCTGATCCAGATTGTTAGAGACGGCAATCACTGTGTCGGTTTTTGCAGTGACATTCGGCGCCGTAAAAGAGCCAGCAGGAGTGATGGTGCCAGGACCCGAGACGATAGAAAAGCTATTGCTCGAATTACCACCGCTTGAAGTAAGGACAATCACTTCACCTTGACGCAAATGGAGCTTGGGAGCTCCGATTGCTAGAGGATTTGCCACCGAAAGCTTTGTGCTGACAGATTGGCCCAACGAATCGGTGACAGTAATAGAAGTTTGATCACCCGCAGTCGCTACTCGGTTTGCTTTAAAGGTTCCATTCTTTGTATCGGCAAAAAAACCGACCGGATTTGTGCTATTGTTGGGGCTTGCCGAAAAAGTAAAAGGAGCTCTTCCTCCCTTAATATCAAACACTTTGGTTTTTCCAGCAGCCACCTTATCATTCTCGGGACTGATGACCAAACCAACATTAACTAGGGCAGTTGCGATCTCACCAGACGAATCAGTGATAGTCACAGTTTCCGTTCCTGACCAATCGCTAGGAGCTTGATAGAGCCCTAGAGAAGTGATCGTTCCCTTATTTGGGGACAATGCGAAAACATACGGAATCAATCCACCGCTGTAATCGAATGGCATCCTGTCTCTTCGTTGCAAATTGACCGAATTCGGCGAGAGTGTCAGAGGTATACTAACAATCAACCTAGCCTCTGCTGTTTGCCCAAGGTTGTCGGTCACTCTAAAATTTACGATACCACTTTCATTGGTGCTCGTAAATAATCCTTCCTGGGTTACGTTTGCAGCACTTCCTTGAGTGATGCTGAATGTGGGGGGGGCTTCTCCTCCGAAGACCGTGAAGGGGCTAGCCGTCTGATTAAAGTTCATACTAAATTTATCGGGTAAAATCACAAGGGGGGTTTTAACGTAGAAGGTTGTGCTGCCCGTTTGGTTGATCGCATCGGTAGCGCTCACCGTCACCGAGAACTGATTATCCACCGAAGGAGGTGCAGTAAAGACTCCAGTCGTGGAATTAATAGAACAACCATTAGCATTACCCACGATTTGATAGCTATAACTTGTGCTGCCACCGGTGGCTGAAAACGTGTGAATCGCACCTTGAAACAGATTCCTAGGAGGGGGAGCTAAGCTCACAGGAGTTACAAGATTAATGGTGGCTGTGGCCGTACGCTGGAGCCCATCAGTCACAGTCAAAACGACGCTTGAATTTTGAGAGATGACTGAAGGAGCAGTGAAAATCTTCTGGGTAGTGGAATCACCAGACAAACTTCCAACACTACTGGGAGTCAAAGAAAAAGTGTAAGAGCCATTTCCTCCAGAAGCACTAAAAGATTGGTTTTGCAGTTGCCCTAAATTAACTGAAGCAGGCAACAACTTCAAAACCGGGTCGACCGTGACGGCACTATCGAAAGTTTGCCCCAATCTATCGGTCACTCGAACTGTAAAATTAAGACTAGCTGAAATGGGTGTAGTACTTGAAAGAACCCCAGTGGTCGAATCCAAAGTTACTGAGTCAAAGGTACCTAATAAACTATAAGTATAGGGCCCTTCTCCTCCCGATGCCATAAAAGTGTGGGCATTCCCTTGCACAATAGAAACAGTAGGCGGGTTAATAACTACGGGCGGTTTCACATTTAGGATTGCAGTCTTAGTACGATTGGCAGCATCCTGCACGGTCAAAGTCGCACTAGCAGGTTGGAGCGTAGGATTAGTTGCGGTGAATGTTACACTCTCACCAATCTTGTTAATGGGATTTGAAGAAAGTGTCCCAATTCGATCTAGGCCAGAAAGAGAATAAGGTGGGAATCCACCGTTCACTGTAATGGTTTGAGTGCCACCTCCCCTTAAGGTCACCGTGCTAAAATTTAATGTAATAGGGGATGCAATGTTCACTTCAGCAATATCCGTTCGATTCAGACTGTCGGTTACTTTCACTTGAACTACAACAGGAGGGGTCAGGGCAGGAGGCGCCGTAAATAATCCTGTGTTGGGGACGATAGTGGCGTTGTTTGAATTTCCAATAATAGAATAGCTTAGGGGCCCCGTCAGTCCGGGGGTCGTTGCAGTGAAGGTAAAGTTACCGCCAGGACTGAGGTTAACGTTTTTCGGAGAGATCTGAAGAGGCTCAAGGACCGTGATTTTAGTCCTGACCACTTGACCTCGGCTATCCTCGAATCGAAGCCAGACTAAACCTGGGATTCTTGAGTCTGCAACAAACCTAAGGCCATTTTGCAACGGCTGCAACGAGCCACGGCCTGAATCTAGCGCTGATGTGTAAGGTTGCACTCCCCCGGTAACGGTAAAGATTTGTTGCTGTCCGAGAGAAAGAGTGACTTGGGGCGGAGTCACAGTTAAAAGACTGTTAGTGATTCTATCTGTAACACTTCTGCGGTCTCCACCCATACACCCAACAACACTAAATAAGGCCGATATCGCCAGAGTACAGATAACTAATCTAGATGCTTCCCAAGGCAGAGTGCAGCGTAATGACATAAATCCCCTTCCAACGTTCTATTTTTGTATTTTAAAGAATTAAATGAATAGTTTCAGTGAAAGAATTATGGAGATTTCTTCACAATTGATTTAAAGGAAACCTTTTGAGAGGTTGTACAGCTTGTTGACTAAACAATGGACAATCCTAAAGCTTTCTCCCTACCCTAAGACGGATAAAACCGAATCGAGTTTAACCCCTCGAGAGCCTTTAAGGAAAACGATGTCTTGTGGTTTAAGCCACTTTGGCAAATCTTTCATTAGGGCTTTAACGTCATCTACATGATGAGTTTCGATGTGAGGAAAGCTCCTAATGACTCTATCTGAAATTCTTCTTGCATCTCCTTGAACCGTAACCAATTTTAAAAGAGGTTTCTCCTGTGTTATCCAAGAAACTAAAAACTCTCCTATTTCATCATGTAACGCAGAAGAAAAGGCCCCTAACTCTCTCATTTCTCCTAGAACCAGCACTTTTCTCCGTCGATGATTCATCTTGGTCAGCGACTTTAATGAAGATAATAAGGCTTTGGGATTTGAGTTGTACGTTTCATCGATCAAAATCTTACGGTCCGAAAGAGTCACGATTTCTCCTCGATGGGGAGCAGGCTTGATCTCAGCCATTCTCTTTTTTATGTCTACAAGGGGAACATCGACTAAGCGAACCATAGCAATCGCCGCAATAATATTCTGAGCTTGATGTTCACCAAAGATCGGCAAAGAAAAAGAGACCTCTTCTGCTCCGATAGAAATTCTTAAATTTAAAAAACCAGTCTCAGGATCCATTTCCTGGCTTTGCAAAAAAACATCGGCAGTTTTTTCTTGTTGGGAGTAGCTCAAAACCTTCAAGCTTGACTCTTGAAAATGAGGGAAAGACTGTTTAAACGCCTCCATTACCCAGGGATCATCAGCATTGAGAGCAATACCTCGGGTTTGTGAGGACTGAGATAAAAAATCGAACATCTCTTTTTTCGCGCGAAAAATCCCCTCTTGTCCTCCTAATTTTCCGATGTGGGCATCTCCAATATTGGTGATCAATCCATAGTGGGGTTTGAATCTCTGACAAAGTTCAAGAATTTCTCCAAAATTATTCATTCCCATTTCAAGTACGAGATTTTTTGTTGTATCTTTAAGTAAGCATAATGTCCGCGACACACCCATCAGATTATTGAAGCTAGCCGGTGAACTAACCGTATTATCACTGAGAAGAACAGCTACCATATCTTTCGTCGAAGACTTTCCGGCACTTCCAGTTATCGCAAAAACCGGTCCCTGAAAAAGATCCCGCATTTTCTGACCGATAGCGATCAACCCTCCAAGTCCGTTTTTTACTTTAATTTTGGGAATGGACACTTCTTCGGGACTTTCGCAAATAACTCCAAGAGCTCCGAGTTTGGCAGCCTCTTGAATAAAAAGATTCCCATCAAATGAATCCCCTCTCAATGCCAAAAAGACATCTCCGGGCTTCAAGGTTCTAGAGTCTGTTGAGATCTGCCCAACACTAAAATCACTCCGATCGGGTGCGGAAAGCTCTCCCTCTGTCCATTCTGCAAGATCTTTGAAGGTCGTACGATCGAACATGAAATTCTCCGAAGATAGTGGTTTAAAAAAGCTAAAGCTCGATTTAAGAATTATAATAATCTTTAACTACGCATTTATCATCGAAATCCTGCTTTTGATTTCCTATGACTTGATAGGTCTCATGACCTTTTCCGGCAATCAAAATCAGGTCTTCGGGCTGAGCCATCTTTAGTGCCAAGTAAATAGCCAGACGGCGATCGACTTCGCGATAGTATTGAGTCGTTTGACGATTGATACCGGTTTCAATTTCATCGATAATCGTTTGAGGATCTTCCGTCCTCGGATTATCCGAAGTGACAATCGTGACGTTACTATACTTGGAAGCTACCCTTGCCATCTTTGGCCTTTTGCCTCGGTCTCTGTCCCCCCCACAACCAAATACCGTAATTATCTTACACTTCGAATCACCCCGAAGTTGTTGCAGGCTTCTTAGAACATTTTCAAGCGCATCATGGGAATGGGCGTAATCGACAAAAACATTGGGGTAATACTCACCGGTCATAGCTCTTTCCAGTCTGCCGGGAGCTCCAGTCGCATCGACCAAAGCGGAGATGGCACTCGATAACTCTAACCCTAGCCCTTCAACTATCGCCAAAACGCTTAGACTATTTTGAAGGTTGTGAAGCCCTATTAGAGGAGATTGAAGTTCAAAAATACCGTGAGGTGTCACTATTTTGGCTCGCGTCCCACGTTTTCCAAATGAACTCTCGGTCGCACAAAAGGAGGCTTGTGGATCTTTCAACGAAAAGGTGAGCTGTCGAGATTGCTTTGTTAGAGCTAATATCTGCTGAGCCTTTGGATCATCCAGATTAATCACCACACAGGGAAGGCTATAATCTATAAACAACTTCATCTTCGCCTCAAAATACTGCTCCATCGTCTTATGGTAATCGAGATGGTCTTGAGTAAAGTTGGTAAAGACACCTATTTGAAACTGAGATCCTAAAGGTCTTGATTGATCTAAAGCTATAGAAGAGACCTCCATCGAACAAACATCTACTTTGTTCTGACCCATTTTGTGAAAAAGTTGCTGAAGCTCTAAAGCTCCCGGAGTCGTTAAATTAGATTCGAGAATTTGCGTTCCGATTTTATTGTGGACAGTTCCTAGGAGACCCGTCTTTAGTCCCATCCGAGTTAAAACTTGATCAAGTAAAAAAGTGGTTGTGGTTTTCCCATTTGTACCCGTGATACCTACGAGTTTTAATTGTTGAGTGGGATGGCCCCAAAATCTGGAGGCAATTTTCCCTAACATTTCTCTTGTTGATGAAACCTTGATCAACCCGTTGCCGCTCATTGCACAGCTGCTTTCGACAACAGCTAAGGATCCCTTGGATAAAACATCGGCCACAAACTGATGGCCATCCAATTGACTTCCTCGAATAGCAACAAATAAGCTTCCTGGTTTAGCCAGCCTTGAGTCCTGAATGACTTGGGAGACTGAGTCATCCCAGTTGACGTTGGATTCGGTCGTTTCTGTCGACTTTATGAGTTCTTTTAAAGTTTTCACGACATCCTAAAAACTACAAGCCTATTTCACTCATGTCATCAAAGATTTGACCAAAGAGTGGTATTTAACTGTTGGGTGAGAAGTGGAGACTGACATCGGTCTTGGGAGAAATAATCGCACCTGATTCCGGAGATTGGCGATCCACAAATCCCTCTCCCGCCATTTTTACTGAGCTCACATGTTCTCCAAGAATTCTTAAAGCCTCTCTCATGCTCAGACCTTTTAAGTTTGGCATATACCAAATACCGTCTGAAGCCACTCGGATTTCGGGCATTGGAATTAAAGGAGGTAACTCTTTAGACTTGGGTGCTTCGACGAAATTCTTAACAACTGCTGTTTTAGGGACTCGATCCAATATTTGTAAGGATCTTTCCGCTATTCGCTTAAAAACCGGTGCTGCATTTAACCCCCCATAATAGGGAGCTCTTGGCTCATCGATCATAACACCAATTAATAACTCCGGTCTCTCCGCAGGTAAAAACCCGATAAAAGAAGAGAGATACTTTTTACTATCATACCCTTTTCCCATCTCATATTTTTGGGCCGTTCCCGTTTTGCCAGCTACGTGGATTCCCTCGATTCGAGCTTTAATGCCCGTCGCCTTTTGCGCTTCGGTCACGGAAACCAATATTTTTCTCATGGCTTTTACGGTGCTTAAGTTAAGTACTCTGTTCTTATTGGAGTCATTCCCTGCGGAAATTTCAATTTCATTAAGTAAAATCTTTGGCCTAATCCAATACCCGTCATTAGCAAACGGAAGATAAGACATGACCATCTGGAGAGGCGTTACTGAAATTCCCTGACCAAACCCCACAGTCGCCTGATAAAAACTTTTCCAAACTTCATCACCTTTAAGAGAAGAATAAGCTTCACCAGGTAGAGAAATTTCGGTTTTTTTAGCTAGATTAAATTTTTGGATTGCACTTTTCATCCTTTTTGGTCCAAGCATCAGTGCAATTTTAGCTGCACCCGAATTACTTGAATGTTGAATGATCTCGGAGACCGAGATGTGACCAAAGCGGTGATTATCCTCAGCTTCATGAATCGTCATATTCCCGATCCTCAACTGACCCATTTCGCAGTCGATTTTTGTTTCGGGGTTTAAGAGCCCTAGTTCTATAGCCTCAGCTACAAAGATGGGTTTAAGAGTGGAACCCGGTTCATAAAGGTGAGACGTCCACAAATTGGTAGAATGGGAAATAGGAAATTGATTGGGCTGGTTGGGATCAATCAAAGGGCGTTGCCCTATAGCAATAATCTCTGCTGTTCTTGGATCGATAACAACAGCCATAATATTTTTTCCACCGTACTGTTGTTCTGCTTGCTCAAGTTCTTCATCGACAACATGCTGCACTCTGCGATCAATTGTTACTCTAACTCCGTCCTTAGTATCGAAGCTTTCTCCATATTTTTTTTCTAAATAACTGAGATTACCTTTGCCATCTCTCAGAATAGCCATCCGGTTTCGAGCATCGATCAGTTGCTTATCCAAAGAAAACTCTAAACCCGCAATTCCATTTCCATCGATATCTGTGAATCCAATTGTTTGAGCTGCTAGAGTTGAGTTGGGGTAAAAGCGATGATTTTCGGGCTCGACAAAAATACCCTCTAACTTTAGGGCAGTAAGTTTACTTGCCAATTCTTCTGTCAACTGCCTATGTATCCAAACAAAGTTTTTCGTCTTATCTAGTCTTTGTAGCCATTTTTTAGGACTACCTCCTAAAACTTTTGCCAGAGAAATGGCCGTTTTTCTTCTGGCACGAATCATTTTAGGGTGCGCAAAAACAGAAACTGACGGCATACTCACCGCTAATTCCTCTCCATTTCTATCAAGGATAGGCTGACGATATTGAATTTTTTTATTCACTTTTAGGTATTGTCTTTGAGCTAATTTTTCAAGTCCGGAATCCTTCCAAAGCTGTAACTGAAACAACCTAAGTCCAATTAAAATAAAAAAACCTACAAAACAGATGTAAACAAAACCCAATCGAATTTTGATCCACTGGTTCATCTAGAAGTTCTCTCGTTTCGCTTCAGTCGATTGAAGTTTTAAATTTTGACTCATTTTAGGCGGCTCAAGTCCCAATTCTTCCGCCAATACTTCTAATTTTTTCGGGCTGGTCATTTTTAACCATTTGACTCTCAAGCGCTGTGTTTCCTGTTCCATCTGACGGTAGTGCCGCTCTTTTTCAACAAACTGATAAGTGGCTTTGACAGTTAAAGCTCGAACCCACACAAGCGCAGCAGCCAAAACGAAGACTGACCCCGAAAGCAAAATGAGCTCCCTTAAGGGAGAAGTGTCTTTTTTCATGAAATGATTTTTTTGGAGATTTACTTAAATGATATCTTTATTTTACGTCTATATTTAGATTTTTTCAACGCACCGAAGTTTAGCACTCCGCGCTCTAGGATTTTCCTCAAGCTCTTTTACTGACGGTTCAACCGGTTTCTTCGTGATAAGCTTCACCCAATTCTTTTTGGGGCACCGACAGATTGGCTCATCACAGACGCACCTTCCCGAAGCCTTCTGAAATATCTTTTTTACAATTCGGTCTTCCGTCGAATGAAAAGTAATGACCACAAGCCTCCCACCAGGCTTCAAGAATTGAATCAACTGAGGAATAGTTGTTTCCATCTCTTCCCGCTCTTGATTCACCATCATTCGTAACGCGGTAAACAATGCCGTTGCGGGGTGCGATTTTCCAGGTATTTTGGGACCGGCCAATTTAGCTAGTTCAACGGTGTTCGAGAGCTTACCCTGATGAAAAGCCTCTTTAATTTTCCTGGCTAATCTTCTTGAGTCTCTAATCTCAGCATTAAGATAAATTTGATCGGCCAATTCGTCGGCCGTCAGATGCGTAAGCCACACCGACAGAGGTTCGCCCACCCCAGGATTCATTCGCATATCCAAAGGCCCAGGCTTCATAAGAGAAAATCCTCTCTCAGCCTCCAAAAGCTGCCGAGTGCTTACCCCCAAATCAACTAAGATCCCATCAAACTCAAGTCCTTCAGTCTGGCTCAAAAAGCGCGAAAAAGGCCCCTCCACCAACTTCAATCGGGGATCTAGACGATTTTTTCCCTCATTTCTATACCGTTCTAAGGTGCTACGGTCCCTATCGTTGCCGACCAATAATTTAATGCTTCGCTCCAAAAGCACATCAGAATGGCCCCCTTCTCCGAAGGTCAAATCAGCGTAAACCCCACCCTCTTTTAGACTAATATTTTCAATAACTTCACTAATAAGAACCGGTCGATGAAGCCTTTCCATACACCCTCTTTTATGCGTCGCGTATTTTTTTCCTAAAGCTTTATAACGCAGTGCCGATAAAAACACTGTGCGGCGTAACGCGCTGCACGACACAACCCATTTACTAGGTTCTAACCCAAAGGGGAAGAACTAAAGGAGCTTACCATGGCACTTACTATATTGAATAATTTAGCTTCACTCAACACGAAGCGTCACCTGGAAGAGTCTTCCGATAAATTTGCACAGGCTGCTGAACGACTCTCCACCGGTCGAAGAATCAACAAATCTGGAGATGATGCCGCCGGTCTATCTATTTCAACAACTATTGAAGGGCAGGTGCGCAGTATTCAACAGGCCAAAAGAAATGCTCAAGACGCATTGTCTCTCATGCAAGTTGCTGAAGGGGGGATGAACGATATTAACAACTTAGTTATTAGGCTCCGCGAATTAGCCATCCAAGCCGCCAGTGACAATATTGGAGATGCTGAACGAAACATGGTTCAGTTTGAAGTGGATCAGTTAAAACAAGAAATTGATCGACTCTCGGAATCAACCAGGTTTTTTGATACCTCGCTACTAAACGGTCAAGGACGAGACTTTGTCTTTCAAATAGGCCCTGACAACGACGAAAACAACAGACTTGAATACGACGCTTCAAAACTTGATTTGAGCCTCTCGGCTCTAGGGCTATCCGGCGTTGATGTGAGTAGCGTCAGCTCTGCAAGAAGCTCTCTAGAATCGATCGACGAATCGATGACAGCAATTGCAGAGCCCAGAGCTCAATTAGGAGCCTTACAAACTCGACTCAACTCTATTTCGACTAGTTTATCCGTCTATGAGGAGAATATGACGGCTGCTAAATCTCGAATTGTCGACGCCGACATCGCCAAGGAATCGGCGGAACTAGTCAAAGCTCAAGTGCTTCAAAAAGCCGGAGTGGCCGTTTTAGCCCAGGCTAATATGGCACCGGCGTTAGCACTGAAATTATTAGGAGATTAGTCTTCTGTTCCAGGTAAGCAACTCATGGGGAAAAATCGGCTTACTCTTTCATCGGAGTAAGCCGATAACGCCTATAGGAGTCCTTTCATGGCAGTCAACCCTCTACAATCCACTGTCCCTTATTCTATTTCAGCTTCCAATGAAACTGCCGACCACTCCAGGCAAAGAGAAGAAAAGCCCTCGAATAAAAACACACCAGCTAAAACAAACAAACCCATTACAAACTCCCCCATGTCAGCTCAAGAGACTAGTAATGCTAAATCTAGCGATAGAGAAGCCATTGAACTCACCAGTCAAATCATTGACAGCCAGAAGGTCATTGAACTTCTCTCGCATCGCCCCAAGTATAAGAAATCGCCGAAAAACTCATTTAAACTTCAAAAATCAGAGAACCAAAACAGCCAACTTTCTGACGTAAAAACACTAAATAAATCTTATTAATCCCTGCCGCTTTCACCATTCTTGATTGCTTAAACTTTTTGTTACTTTTATACTGAAGGAGTAGTTCTTAATCGATTTATTCCCCTATTTATTCCCTTAAATAATTAAGACCCTCTTAACTAAAGGAGTTTGGTGTGCCCGGAATCTCCATGGATTCAGTCTCAAATTTGAGCCCAGAATTCCAAAAAGCTTTTTCCGCGGCAGTTCAAGCCGAACGGCGCCCTATCCAACAACTAGAGAACCGAAAAACAACGATAGAATCTAAAACAAATTTATTAAACGACTTAAACACTAAAGTAGAGAGCTTAAAGGAGACCTTACCTACGGTGGGAACTCCTTTCGCAATCCGAGAGCTCTCTTTCACAAGTGACGATGACAAAGTTATTACAGGAAGCGCTGATAAAAGTGCGGCTGACAAAGGCAAACACAATCTCGAAGTACTTCAATTAGCAGGTTCTGCTTCAGCTCTTTACAACCCCATTTCGGATAAAAACGAAACGAGTATGGGTACCGGATACATCACATTCTCGAAAACCAATGGGGAAACTGAAGAAATATTTATCGATCAAGAAAATTCTAACTTAGAAGGAATAGCCAGAGTAATCAACTCTGCCGGCTTGGGTGTTAAAGCAACAGTAGTTAATGACAACTCAGAGGATGAACTCGCCTACCGCTTGCTTATTCGAGCTGAAGGCGTAGGCACTCAAAATAACATTGGCTTCCCGGAGCTTTATCTCGCCGGAGGCGAAGAAGAATTATACGTTGAGTCCCAGCAAGGGGCGAGTAATGCCGTCATAAAATATCAAGGCTTTGAAATTCAAAGCCCCACAAATGAACTAAAAGATATTATCCCCGGAGCTACTCTTAATTTGAAAGGCACAACAGATCCCGGCAAACCCATTACGGTAACCATCGAACAGGACATTCCGAAAACAACCACAAAAATGAAGGATGTCGTTGATAAAGTGAATCAAATTCTTTCGTTTGTTCAGAGCCAAAACAAAATGGATGCTAACACCGACACTTCAAAAACCTTAGGTGGAGATTATGGAATTCGCCTAGTTGAGGACCGACTCAGATCAGCCTTACAACAAAACTTTATCGGCGACCCAACGAGAAAATTCCGGTCTCTTGGAGATGTGGGAATCCAATTTAACAAACAGGGAACTTTAACCTTCGATGAAAAGAAATTTCAATCCGCTCTCGAATCGAATTTCGAAGATGTCGTAGCTTTAATGGCTGGAAACGGAGAGTCGAGTGGCATTATTCCGACAGTAATAAATGCGGTTAACTCCATATCCAATGCTGGAAGTGGTGTTATCACAAACCAACTACAAAACTACAACAATCAATTGCGAACTATAGACCGAAACATTGAAACAAAAGAGAAACAGATCGAAAGAAAAGCAGAAGCTTTAAAAAACCAATTAGCATCAGCCCAATCAGCCCTTAACTCAATGCAAGGACAATCGAATTACTTTCAGAGCACACTTAACTCAGTCAAGCCTCCTAACGGCTAATTTAAGGAAACTTAGCTTATGAACTCATCGAACAAAAAAAACGCATTTCAAAAGACACTACAGAGTTACCGCTCCACCGAAATACTTACGGCTAGCAAGGAGTCTGTACTCATTCTTCTATACGAAGGGGGAATTCGATTCTTAAAACAGGCCATCGAAGCCGTCGAAAGAAAAGACACTACGGAAAAAGCAAGGCTCATCGGTCGAGTTCAAGACATAGTTAATGAGCTACAAGCCACGCTTAACCATAAAGAGGGAGGAGATCTCGCTGCATCGCTCAATGCCTTGTATCTCTTCATCTCCGACCGATTAATCGCCGGCAATCAGGATAATGATGCAGAAAAACTCCAAGAAGCCTTAGCAATTTTTACAACTTTACTAGAGGCATGGCGTCAAGCACTGGCTTCTCTCAAAACTCAAACCAAAATCGAACAAACTCGTTAATTTAGGAGGCACTATGGAAGAGGTCATTCACTATTTAGAAATGAAAAATAAATATTACGAAAAATTTTTCAATATCAGCACCAAATTCCTTTCCGAAACAAATAATGATCAGTGGTCAAACCTTCAGTTCTTTGTGGAAAACAGAGAGAGATTACTCAACATTATTCGCTCTCTAGACCAAAAAATCGCGAGAGCTTTTAAAGAATCAAATGCTAGTGAGGATGAAATGAATAGCTACCGTGAATCCTTAAAGAAACTTTTCGATCGAAAAAATTATCTGGGTGAAAAAATTATTAGTATCGACCTTCAATTAATTTCAAAAATTGATACCATGAAAAATCAGACCATTAAAAATCTGAAATCCACGTTAAAAACCCACCAACAAATCGACACCTTTGAACGTTCTTCAATTGCGAAACGAATACGAACTAAAGACGCATAGTTTCAAACACCTTCCGTAGTCAAAACTTTGTCGCCTTGTTTGCGATTTGACGAAACAACTAGTGCGCCCCTCCCTTAAGTACTCCTGCCAATTGACTTCTTGGACTTAAAGGCCTGGCACAGCCTTTGCTTTTAAAGTTAACTTGCCATGGCTGAAACAATTCAAGAAAAATTAAGCTCTCCGTTCTTTAATGTACTTTCAGAGGCTGAAAGCATTCAAGTAAGAGAACTCGTCCCCTCGACCCAAACCAGTATTCTAGCTTCGGTTGACGAAGCAATTAAAAATTTTGACCAAGAGGAACTTAACTCTGGTACCCGAAGCTTTCTAGTAACTATTAAGAAACCCGAACCAAAGCAAGAGTCCCTTCCCCCATCAACACCAGAGAAAAATGAAAGTATCCAACAAGTCATAGAAAAGGCCGAAATCCTCATTAAAAATGAGGACTATTTGCTAGCCAGAAATCTCTACTCGTTTGTTTTGCGACAAGACATTAAAAATCAATTTGGTTTAAAAGGCCTGGGGATATGTCTATTTAATCTAGGAGATATCAATGCCGCAAAGAAGTGTTTTAAAGCGCTAGTCGAAATACACCAAAATCTCGAAGGTTATGCTCTTTTGGGAATAAGCTTCCTCAAAGAAAACAATGATTCTGCTGCACAAGAAAATTTCTCCAAAGTTAAAGACACTTCAAAACTTGCTGCTGACTTGAGGTTTAACTTTTTCAAAGAATATGGAAACTCTCTAACTCGAAGCGAAAGGCTTAACGAGGCTTCAGACCACTACCTGCAGGCACTTTCACTAAATCCAAGATCACATACCATTTTAATCAATCTGGGAACTCTCGAAATCCAGAGAAAACGATACGAAAAAGCGACAAAATATTTTCAAAAAGCCTTAGACTTTTGTACTACAGCAGCTAAAGCCTTTTGCGGAATCGGAATCGTAGCTCAAATGACCCAAGAAAATGAAATTGCGAGACTATACTTTGAAAAAGCTTTGGAAGTAGATTGTCAGAACTCCGTCGCTCTACATCAACTTCACAGCCTGGCAGAGAACAAGACTGATTGGCAAAAACTAAAGATTCGGCTGGTTCAAGCTCTCATTAAAGAACCTTCAAATTTGGATTTGAGATTTTTATTAGCAACCACTTTGCTTAAACAAAATGATTGGGCGGGCTGTGAAAGTGAACTCAACTTAATTTTGAACAAAAGTTCCAGCCATGAAAGGGCTCGGGCTTTAAGAGAAGAGCTTAGTTTACACAAACATCCGCAGGGGGTGACGTAATGATAAAACTTAAAATCGACGATACCATTTGCGATATTTTGGAAAACTCCCAAGAGGTCATAACTAACGCCATTAACCAAGCGGTGAGTTCCTTACCACCCAATCGAATTGTGACCCGGTTGAACATTAATGGAAATCGCTATCTAGGCACTTGCGAGCCACTGGCACTCAATCAAAGCGTGCAATCTGCTCACGAGATTGAGATTAAAACCGCAGACACCGTCATCTGGGCAGCAACAGGCTATGATATTGCTCTATCCAGTATTGAAAGAGTACAAAAGAGTATCATAAAATCTGCCGAGCTCTTTAGAGAGTCAGATAAACTCAATGGCAATCGCCTCTTCATTCAATGTATCGAAGGTCTTGAGAGATTCATCGAAGCTATCACGATTACAAAAGCCGCACTTAAATTAGATTTTAGTAAAATTGAGCATGGGGGGATCTCTCTGGCTCAGGTAGAATCAAATCTTAACTTAATTTTAAAATCGGTTTACTCTTTCCAAGAACGCGAAGATTATCAAGGACTGGCAGACAAAATCGAGTATGAATTACTAACCAATCTTGCCAGTTGGGGAGAGATTTTAAAAGTTCTCAGAAACAATCAGAACTCTAATACTTAGCTTAAAACCACATACCTACTCGAACCAGCCTCTTAAAAAGCCCATTTAAAGGCAGCAGTTATTAAAACCACTATCTGGCTAAATAAGTCACATCAATTCGGCTACCTTCGGGCGGAGCCTCTGAAAAAACTATCTCATTGGTCGTTGTATCATAGGTCCAATTGATACCACTGATTTCAGAACCATTTAGGGTGACAACGACTCTAAGAGAACTTTCCTGAACCTCGACATCCAGCTTAAAACGACTCGGAAGTTGTCGTAGTTTTAGCCCATTAAGGCTTATTTTTTGAGAAAAACTCCCACAAATTCCACCGGTATCACCACCCAGATTCAACGCTAACTGAAAGAATCTATCCTGAAAACCACTTTGATCAATATCGGCATTGTAAAGCGTGACGCAACGATTACTTGTGTTGATAGTTTGTCCTGACGCCAATCCCTCGTAGTTGATCGAATAAACTTTTAGAAGATCTCGGTTATTATTTTTAAATGCAAGCAATGTTCTTGAGTAATAAGAAACCGCTGTTTCTTGATTGGGAACTGTAGAATGATCATCCGAATCCGAGATAAACACGATCACCAAGGGAACATTAGCCCTGGTTTGGAAGCTTTGGCTTAAAGCCAAAGTCGTCGCCTGGAAAGCCTTGTTTACGCCTCCGGTTCTTCCATTGAAAGCGACCTGGGTCAAAAGCGATGAAAACAACGCGACTCTCTGATCTAAGGTCCCCATATTTTTCTTTAAAATCACAGGGCTTGAAACAGGTTGAAGCCTTCCCTGAGCACTCAACATATCAGCTGTGATAAACCCCATTTGATAACTAGTCGTTGAGCCATCGAGTCTTTTAAAGAAGCTTTCCGCTTCTCTTATAATATTGGCTCTACCTGGGGCGTTGTAGAATTGAGAACGGTCATCTAAAACCCAAAGAATATCTAGAAGAGGGGGATTGTAGTCCTGTGTAAAACTAATAGAAGAGTTCTGTTGAAAAATTTGAGCCTTATCTGCACACGCAGACAATCCCAAGAGAACAAGACCAAGCAGAGTAAGGAAAGCAGAAAAAGTTGTAGTTTTGAAAATTCTTTGCATATTTATTTTCGAAGGTCCATAGGGAATCGACCCGGAACCCCTTTCTCCGATGGGGTTGACTGCAAGCTCAAAGCCAGCCGCACAAGTTGTCATAATTAGCTGAAACCAAATGAATACTCTCAATTCAGAGCATCTGTCCAAATTGTTAAAGGGCGTTCAAGATACACACAGGGTGACAATTATGGGCTTTTTTTGCCCTTCTCCGTTATAACGTGTCGAAAAGGTGATTTCAAATCACTGCCACTTGAGTACTTCCGCCCGTTTCTCTGATAGGCGATAAGGATCCCAAATGTTTTCTTGTGGAGTCTCTAAGGACTTTGTTGCATTTAGAAATTTAGAAGAATAAGTCGCATAGACTTTGGAGAACATCGGATTTTCTTTGTAGGCTTTGGCTAAACCATACCACACTACAAAGTTCTTTCCTTTATCCTGAAAACTGTCCAAAATTTTCTGAAACAAAAGAACGGCTTTCCTAGACTCACCATTCTCTAATAAGGCCAATCCAACAATAAGTTTTTGTCGGTTTGTCAGAGTGGACTTCATATTTTTTTCGTTCCATTTAAAAATATCAGAATACTCTTTAAAGTGATAATGAGCCTCCAAAAGCTCTTCGCTCCATTGGACGCTAAGGGCATTAAATTCAGATCCGTCTTTTAAAGTGTCATAATATTTTCTGAACAGGCCTAGTTGCTTTTCTGCTTGGGCTTTAGCTTGGAGTATTAGCAAATGACCTCTTTCAATGCTCTGCGCTTGATTTATTAGACTTAATCCTTGAGTCAGGTCTTTAAGTTTTATTTTAGCCATTCCCCGAAAATAAAAGCTTTGCGCTTCCTCTTTGATAAAACGGGTTTGCGTCTCATAGTAAAGGCTACGAAGTCGCTTTAAATCAGAGTCAGACCAATAGTTTTGATAACGCTGAATAAAATTAAGGACCGTTTTTTCTGCAGGCTCATGCCCTTCCAGCATTAACTCCAGATGAGCTACTTTCGACATCGCCTTCTCAGAAGCCGGCTGTAGACGATAGACCTGTTTCCAAAGATTGAGAGATTCGGCGTAATCATGCTTAGAAAAATAATATTCGGCCGCTTGCGCTAAAGGAGGCAACTGAGCTACAGAGTTAAAAGATAATCCTAAGAAACAAATTCCATAAGTAATTAACTGAAAAACTCTCACCCCTTCATACACCTCAAACCGTTAGAACCTTAAACTTGCTGTGGTTCTAAATCCAAAAATGGACCGCTGCTCTAGATTCATCCGGGCTGTAATCCCTTTGCCAGGAAAGAGAACTCCAACGTTTACACCCAAATCAAAGTTTTTATAAGCGCTATAATCGGTGCCTAAATCGATTTCCGTTCCCAAGTGTTTTTCCTCACCATTTTGGGAGGCAGCCTTAATAGCGTAGATAACTTCAAGTCCCGTCGCTAACGAAGAGGACCAATCAAAGCGAATTCCGGGGCGAGCAAAAATAACACCGGAAAAGGAATCTTGGTTTCCATAAACCACCATACTGCCGTTTCCAACTTGGCCAGGATTCGTTCCATTACTTGATAGCGTTCCTAATAATTCCCGACCTAAAATAAATCCCGCTCTACGGTTGGGGTGAAGAAGCACAAACCCTGTCAATTGGTCGTCATTCAAATTAGAATCTCCGCCAGCGTAAAGAAATTCGGTAAATGCCTTTAGCCTGTGAAATTCATAAGTCACATTCACAGTCGTTGCCAGAGCATTCAGAGTCGCATTTTTTTTACCACTAACTTTCTTGTAATTATTAGCTTCTCCGGTCATCCAATTGGCTTCGCCACCTAAAGTAAAATATCCCACCGTCTTTCTTAAGTAAAAATCGACCACATTCGCATTCAACGGGTACGGAGTATTATCCTCTAAAAAACTATCGTCAGGATAATTGTTCGGATTATCATCATTGAGTTCATCCCCTTGCGCATTCGACCGAGTCTGCTTCTCGTAAATAAGACCCCCCTCGACATCCGCTTCGGGATTGTCGTATTGGAGATAAAAAGTGAAAAAGTCGGCATCGTTTTTATGGCCCCAAACCGATTTTTTACGCGGTTTTGAATAGGCCAGAGCACCGACGATGTGGCCTAAATGAAGCCGGTACTCAAGGCGATCAAGAGTCGTTCCATAATCATCCCACAACCCGCCTGCATCCCATAAAAGACCATATCCCCACGAGAAGGGCATTCTCCCCAATCTCACAACACCAAAATCTGAACTCCACTCAAGCCAAGCTCGGTTGAGAAATAAAGCATTCGTCTCAGTGTCGCCGTAAACAAAACCGCCCATTCCGGTTCCTAACGCCGTCATCGAGGGCGTAATGTTAGGAGACTCCAGCAACGACCACTGAGAGCGAATACTAAAATGGTCATCCACTAAAATATTGGGATCGACTAAAAACCTTCCTCGAATGAATTGCTTCTTTGAATCTCCGTTAAACCCTTGCGATAAGTTGGTGTAGTAATTGCCTTCCGTTCTAAAATTGCCGCCAAAATTAATCGCCACAGGAAAGGCCTGTGACCCAACCCATAATCCTAAGCTAAGTAGTTTCAGCCCCAAATTGATCTTCTTGTTTTTCATCATCACGTTTACTCTGCTCTCGTTGCTAAAAGTTTAAGGTTTAATAGAGGTTAAGATACCGTTATCCCCCTCGTTTTTGCAATTCTTCTTCTAAATATTTCTGATAGAGAGTGTCCCATTGAGGACTCTTCTCTACAGGTGCGTTTTTCTGAGAAAGAATTCTTTGTCTAGCCGCGTCAGCAGCCCCTTTTAGATTTCCTAAATAGAGATTAGAAATTTTATGAGCTTCGCGAATCGCTGCTTCTTTGTTCGTAAAGCTAACCCATCCCTCTTTTTCAAGTCCGTTCATCATCAGATGAACGATGTGGCTCATTTTTTCGTCGGATATCATCTTAAAACCTCACTCTAAATGATGACGTTTTTCTCTTTGATGATCTGTTTTTTGATCATTTCAAACATTTTTTCTCGATCAATCTGATCCCCTTTGACCCCTAACTTCCTTAAGTTTTCATTTAAAATTCTCTCGGCCTGCAAATTGATCTCATCTTCAACTCTAAGCTCCTTCACAAAGATCTCCTGCATTCTATTGAGCACGTCAGGATCGCTCTTTTTCAATTGGACCAATTGCTTGGATCGCAAACCGCCCAAAAGTTTTTGGCACAATAACTTTACTTGAGATTCTTTAAGTCGCATCGTCGCTAGACTAACCAACGGGTACCCTACATGGCAACGATCAATTGGTAAAATGCCCATCAAATCACGCCGCGTTAAAGATTTGTGGTTTTATTCCCTCAACGGGTTTACACTGAAGGCTACGCCAAAAACACCGATGAGGCTCAGTTAGGTTAGATCCAAACTATGAAACTAAAATATCTCAGTCTGATTAAAAAAATCTCGCCCAAATTTGTGGCACTTTGGATTGGGATAGCTAGTACGGGCATTTTTTTAATTCTAGCTCTAAGTTACAGTCTCATTAAACAATCAATCGATGAAAAATTTGAACAGCTCTTCTCAAAAAAATCCTCCCAATTTGTAGCCCTATTACCTGCGTTTCACCCCCAGCAGAGAATCACTAAAGAGCAATTAGAGACTCTTCTAGATTACTCAGGCTACCAATCCAAAAAAGACCCCGATGAACTTCTGACAAACGAATATGCTTGGCTGGAAATCCCCGGGAGTACCCAACTGATTTTGATTCGCGGGGAAAGCCTCTACCCGGGGAAACCCTTAGCCCAAACCAAAGCTATTTTATCTTTCGAGAACGAAGGTCAAACCCTGATTTTGAAAGAAATTTGGGATGAAATCGTTCAAAACAATGTCGAAACTTTTGAATTAGCCCCAAAAAGAATCAGCTCGTATTTTGCTGGAAGACTTCGCACCCAAATTCCCATCACGCTTTCCGACATCCCGGTCAACATGAGACATGCCGTGATGGCTATCGAAGATGTCAATTTTTTAGAACATGGCGGAGTCAGTTTGAGAAGCACCCTAAGAGCTCTTTATAAAGATCTTAGAGCGCGGAGATTTGTCGAAGGTGGGAGCACTATCACCCAACAACTCATGAAGAACCTTTTCTTTTCAAGAGAAAAAGCTATTTCGAGAAAGGTTAAAGAGGCTTTTTATGCTTTCATCACAGAATCCACTCATTCGAAAGAATCTATTTTAGAGGCCTACTTGAATGAAGTTTATTTGGGTCAATGGAGCACCTACGAAATTCATGGAGTCTCTGAGGCGGCTAGATTTTACTTTAACCGTTCCGTGTTTGATCTAACTCTTTCCCAGAGTGCCACTCTGGCAGCTATCATTCAGGCCCCCAATAGCCTTGATCCTCACCGACATCCCGAAAGTTCTATTAAGCGAAGAAATCTCGTTCTTAAAAAAATGCTGGAAGCTAACTTCATCGTTCCTGAGGAGTATGAACTTGCCATCAACGAGCCTCAAAGCGTGATCCCCGGCGAAAAAAATCTTCAAGACACCGGCTACTTCATGGATCTTATCTTTTCAGAATTACCTGAAACCCTTAAGAGTAGACTCGACTCTGAAGCTTTGACTATTTACACTTCTCTTAATCCTTATCTTCAACTCCAGGCCTCCAATACGTTAAGAGAACATCTAACCCGAATGCAAAAAGACTATGCGACCCTTGTAAAAAAAGCCAAACAGGGTTTTTCACTTCAGAGCGCTTTTATTTCTATCGATGTCTCCTCGGGACAAGTTCTAGCGCTGCAGGGAGGCAGTAGTTATCAAAAGACTCAATTCAATCGCATCCTTCAAGGCAAACGACAACCCGGTTCCCTCTTTAAACCTTTTGTTTTTCTAGCCGCTTTTGACAAGAGCGATTTCTCTCCTCCCTTTACTGCTTTAACTGAACTTGATGGAAGCCCATTTGAGTGGAGCTACGAGGGCGAACAAACTTGGAGTCCCAAAAACTATGATAAAGATTCACCACAAAAATTAACAGCTCGAGAAACTTTAGAAAACAGCGTTAATATTCCCACCGCTCGACTAGCTCAATTGGTAGGTTTGGATCCAATTATTGATTTACTTCGACGATCGGGAATTAAATCGGCTTTACCGAAGATTCCCTCCATCTCTTTAGGAAGCGTCGAAATTACGCCTTACGAATTAGCGGAAAGTTACGCGACCCTAGCCAATTTAGGTCAAGGGCACAGACTTCATGGACTTTTAAAAGTTGTCACTAGTACCGGAGAAACTCTCTTCGAACCTAATTACCCTGCTGAAGAAAGACTTCCCGAAGCTTCTTGCTACTTAACACTGCAAATTTTAAAAGGGGTTCTCACTCAAGGGACTGGTAAATTAGCGATGCTCAGCGGTTTACCTATAGCAAACATGGCCGGAAAAACAGGAACGACAAATGATTACAAGGATGCTTGGTTTGTAGGATTCACCCCCAAAATTCTGACCCTAGTGTGGGTCGGTTATGACGAAGAACAGAATGTGGGACTTACCGGAAGTGCCGCGGCCCTTCCCATATGGATTGATTATATGAAGAAAGCTTCACCTTTTTACGATGATAAAGACTTTAGAATTCCGGACGGTATTTTAGAGTTTCGAGTCAATCCTAAATAAAAAAGGTGCCAGCTCTTTAAGCCGACACCTTTTCTAATCAAATTTAAAATTACAGTGCTTTGAACGGATAAGAAATACCGAAGATAATTTCGCTATTACTGTTCATGACGGCTAGTCCAAGCTCGGTGAAAAGTCTCAAGCCCTGCATCGCTTTAAGTTCAAATAGAGTTCCAATGTTGGTTCTAATTGAAAAGCTGTTATCAGGATCTCCCAATTGAAACGCTGGAGTCATTTGTGCACTCGCATAAGGAGTCACTTTACCCCAATCTTGAGGAATCATCTTACTAATCGTAGGAACGATTCTTAAAGCTAAGTAATTAGATTCAACAACTCGATTCAAATAAACCCCACCCAAAACTGAAAACGCGGGTTGTGAATCGATATCTGGCGCGATATACCAAGTTCCATTCGCACCAAAATTAAACCCGACTTCCCCAGCACCAAAACCGAAACCAGCACCAAAATCTTCATTCGCTTGATATCGCAATTCGGATGTTAAGTAAGCACCGCCTGGATTTAAAGTGTAGGCAGGGCTTAAAGCCACTTCATAAGTATTGTTAGGTAACCCTTCCGAAATTCGAGCCAACCCCCCTGGAATATCGGCAGAAAAAGCTGCAAAACTCAAAGCTAAACTAACGAACCCAAGTAAATGACGCATATCTAATCTCCTATTGAAAATAAATTCCCTTGGAATGAGACACTACTAGCGTCTGGCTTATTCCGCAACCCGTGTGATTTTCGCACCAAGTCGACGAAGTTTCTCATCGAGCCTTTGATAACCCCGATCCAAATGATAAAGACGGCTCACTCGAGTGCTTCCCTTAGAAGTTAGGCCGGCGAGAACCAAACAGGCACTTGCCCTAAGATCGGTTGCCATGATCGGAGCCCCTTGAAATTCAACGGGTCCTTCTACCGTCGCAACATTTCCATTCACTTCAATTTGAGCTCCCAAACGTCTTAACTCCGCCACATGCATGAATCGATTTTCAAAAATACTCTCCACAACTGTAGATCGCCCTTGCGCCAAACAGAGAAGAGTCAAAATCTGTGCCTGCATGTCGGTCGGAAAACCAGGATAAGGAGCGGTTTCAATGTGCAAAGGGTGATAGATCTCGGCTGGCGTGACTTTTAAAGTAGTTCCTTGATTACGCTCTTCAATTTTTGCCCCCATTTGCCTGAAAGCGGCAAGAACACTTGTCATTTTTGAAGCATCACAATGATTAATTTCTAAAGGACTTCTTGTAGCCAAAGAGATTGAAACCCAAGTTCCAGCTTCAATCCGATCAGGTGGGATCTGAACCGGCTGAGAAGGAAGCTTCAAACCGCCTCCCTCGATTGTAATAGTCGGAGTGCCTAGTCCGGAAATATTAGCTCCGCAACTTTTTAAAAATTCTCCCAAAGCAACGACTTCGGGCTCACAGGCGGAATTTTGCAGAACAGTTGTTCCCTCAGCCATGACTCCTACATAAAGCAAATTCTCAGTTCCGGTGACGGTCACCTCCGGAAACAAAATCTCAGTGCCTACTAACTTATCTTTGACGCTCGCGTGAATGTATCCCTCTTCGACTTCAACTCGGACTCCCAGTTTTCTCAAAGCTTCAATGTGGTAATTAACCGGCCGAGCCCCTATCGCACATCCGCCTGGCAAACTCACTTTCGCCTCGCCATATTTGGCCACCAAGGGACCCAATGCCAAAATACCGGCCCTCATTTTTTTAACTTGATCATAGGGGGCGACTTTTGTTTTGACTTCAGGAAAAACAGAAACTCTTCCAACCTCTTTTTCCCACTCGGTTCGACAACCCATCAATTCTAATAATTTAAGCGTAGTTTCAATGTCCCATAGCCTTGGAATGTTCTCAAAGGTTACTTTTCCATCGAACAAAATCGATGCAAACAAAAGAGGAAGAGCCGAATTTTTTGAACCACTAACTTCCACTTTCCCAGAAAGCTTACTAGGTCCTTCTATAAGTAGTGCATCCATTATTTCACCCCTTTTCCAATTCTAGGAAGCCCAGCGTAGTCTCTCAGAACTTCAGCAGACTGAAAACCCGATTGACTCAAAATAGAAAGAATTTTTTCTTCTTGATCGCTTCCGATTTCGGTTAAAAACTCCCCCCCCGGCTTTAGAACTTCAAAACTTTTAACAGCAAGGTGTTTCAGCACTTCCGTACCCTCTTCACCGCCAATAAGAGCGATTTTGGGTTCGTGCTGAACTTCCCGACTCAATTGAGAAAATGAAGAAACTGAAATATAGGGGGGATTAGAAACCACAATATCAAAGGGGGCCAAATCTCCCACCTTCTGAAAAAAGTTTCCCTCATGAATAAAATATTTTGCCTCTAGGGGCAAAAGCCTTCCAACATTTTTTCCAAGAAAAGTAATGGATTGAGGGTTAATCTCAAATCCGTGCCACTCCCATTGCGGACGCTCCAAAAGCACCGAAACGCCAATGTTTCCCGAACCGGCCCCCAACTCAGCTACTCGTTTTTTATCTCTGCATTTCGATTTAAGAAGCTCTTCGACCAAATGCTCAGTCTCTTTTCTTGGAATCAAAACCCCCGGTCCCACATCAAATTGTGAATGCCAAAACCACTCGTAGCCGACAATATACTGAAAGGGCTCGCCATTAAGTCTTCTTTCTAAAAAAGCATTCGCCAATTGAATTTCTTTATCGGTTAAAGGCTCGCTCCAACGTGAATAAAAGTCTAAAGAGCTTAACCCTATAGCAGCTCCTAAAATCTGTTTCATGTGCAATATCGGATCGGCACACTCAATCCTAGACTCTTCAATTCTCGTTTTTCCGAAAGTAACAAATGATTCTAATGTCATGAAGAAGTTTGTTTTTTCAAAGCTTCAGCTTCGTAATAAGCCACAAGTTGAGAAATCATCGGATCGATATCTCCAGCCGTGAAAGAATCGATTTGATGTAGAGTCACACCAATACGATGATCGGTCACTCGCCCTTGTGGATAGTTGTAAGTTCTGATTTTTTCACTACGGTCTCCACTGCCAACTTGAGACAACCGATCCGCCGCAATTTTTGCATTTTGTTCACCCTGTTTTAAGTCAAGCAAACGAGTTTTTAAAACCTTAAGAGCTTTCGCTTTATTTTTATGCTGAGACTTTTCATCCCGACAAACGACCACTATCCCGGTTGGGATGTGGGTTACTCTGACGGCAGAGTCGGTTGTATTCACGCTCTGCCCCCCGGGCCCAGAGCTTCTAAAAACATCGATTCTTAATTCATTGGGGTCGATGTTAACTTCAACGTCTTCAGCTTCCGGCATAATTGCCACTGTCACAGTACTTGTATGAATGCGCCCCTGGGTTTCGGTTTTGGGAACGCGCTGAACCCGATGAACTCCACTCTCATATTTAAGAACGCTGTAAACTTTATCCCCTCGAATCATGAGAATAATTTCTTTGTAGCCACCGACATCGTTGGGAGTGATCTCCATCACTTCAACATTCCAACCTTTGCGCTCGGCATATTTGGTGTACATTTTAAAAAGATCCCCCGCAAAAATTCCGGCCTCATCGCCGCCGGCTGCAGGACGGATTTCAAGCATGATATTTTTTTCATCGTTAGGATCTTTAGGTAAAAGCAGAATTTTTAATCTTCTTTCAAGCTGAGCCAACTCTCCTTCAAGATTGCGATTCTCCTCAAGAGCCATGTCTTTAAGTTCGCCCGAGTCTTCTCTGATGAGAGCTTCATTGGCCACAAAATCAGAACGAAGCTTTCGATACTCGCGATAAGTTTGGACTAGCGGTTGAAGACTGCTATGTTCTTTGCTGAGTTTCTGGAAAAGATTTTGATTGGAAACAACGTCTGGCGAAGTTAAACGCACTTCAATATCCTGAAAGTGCGCTTCAACTTCATCTAACTTATGAAACATTTAGTTTGCTTCAAGCGTATTAGTAAGAGCGCTTGTTACCATATTTTTTCATGAAGCGCTCAACACGACCTTCTGTGTCGATAAGCTTTTGCTTACCCGTAAAGAGCGGATGACAACTTGAACAGATCTCAACTCGGATATCTTTTTTGGTCGAACGGGTCAAAATTTCAGCACCGCAAACACATCGGATTGTGGTTTGAACGTACTCTGGATGAATTTCAGATTTCATGGACTTAATTACTCCTATAACACTTCACTAAAATCGAAAACCCGCAATTTGGCATAAGTCTCAAGAAGTTGCAAGAGTTAAAGGCTTGAGTTTATATCTTGGGGTTACCCGATAAACCTCCCCCTCAAGGCCACTTACACCTATAAATTCAATAACTTGCCTTAGTCCGCCGGCCTTTTCCATATAAACAACCCCCTGGATGGCAGAGCCTATCCATTCCCTCAACGTCCGGATAGGAACATGAAATCCAGCCAACATAGCAAGACCTTCCAGTCTCTTTAAGGCATCTAAAGCACTGTTGGCGTGAATGGTGCCCAAAGCACCCCGATGGCCGGTATTCATCGCATGAATCATGTCAAAAGCCTCTGCTCCCCGACACTCTCCCAAAATCAGCCGATCGGGACGCATTCGCAGAGCATTTTTTACCAAAACCTGAAGCGTAACTTCCCCTTTCCCTTCAGGACTCGGAGGACGCGCTTCGAGGTGAATCAAATGAGGATGCTGCACCTGAATTTCCATTGTCTCTTCAAGAACAGCAATACGATGGTCATGGGGAACAAATCCCAATAAACAGGAAAGCAATGACGTTTTTCCCGCCCCAGTGCCTCCGGCAATAAGCAGATTACTTCCCTTGGCCATTTCAGCTTTCAAAATATCTATCACTCTTTCCGATCCAAACTCGGTAAGTTCAAAAGGCTTTTCACTTCTGCGTTTACGAATACTGATGAAAGGCCCTTCTACAGCGATAGGAGGTAAAATGACGTGAAAGCGACTGCCATCCGATAAACGCCCATCGAGATAGGGTTGAGCGGCATCAATTCGTTTGCCTAAGGGAATCACCATTCGTTCA
>Ga0194128_10002730_pt1 | contig 28039 bp, 18 predicted proteins | sample TA2KigCa65mmetaG_FD_148650 | JGI IMG/M metagenome (GOLD analysis project Ga0194128, IMG submission 148650) | Freshwater microbial communities from Lake Tanganyika, Tanzania - TA2015037 Kigoma Deep Cast 65m | ecosystem: Environmental > Aquatic > Freshwater > Lake | place: Tanzania: Lake...
GCGCGCTCGCCGCCCGCGGGGTGGCGACCATCGCGCTCACCCCCGGCGCATCCGCGCCGCCGCTCGCCGAGGTGGCCGCACAGGCGGCGTCCCGCGCCCGGCCGGTCGCCCTCGTCCTCGGCCATGAAGGCGACGGACTCGCCGCGGAGACGGTCGGCCTCTGCACGCATCGCGCGCGGATCCCCATCGCGCCCGGCGTCGACTCGCTCAACGTCGCCACCGCCGCCGCCGTGGCGCTGTACGAGCTCGGCCGCCAGGGCGTATAATTGGCGCTCCATCAGCGAAACCTGCAGCTTTTATCCCGAGGAGGATCGATGGCCAGGAGATTGTCGTTCGGGGTGGTCGTGGCGCTCCTTGCGCTTGGGATCTCAACCCCCGCCCAGCAGTGGCCCGCCGGCTTCGTGGATCCCGCACCCATCCTGGCGGCCGCGTCGAAGGAGATCGGCGAAGCCAACCTGCGGTGCGTGACGTTCTCCGGCGTCGGCTACAGCGGCCCGGTCGGACAGACGTTCGAGAACGCGCCGAACATCGATTGGCAGCGCAGCGAGATGGCCAACTACACGCGGACCATCAACTGGGAGACCGGGACGAGCAAGGAGACGTTCGACCGGAAGCCCGGCAACAATCCCGCCGCGTGGAAGTACGGCCTCGGGTACGTCGGGGGCACGCCGACCCAGCGTGAAGTGCGGCAGACCCACATCGTCAACGGCCAGTACGCGTGGCACATGGACGGCAGCGGCCCGCCGGTGCGCGTGACGCCCGAACTGGCCGAGCTCTACCAGCTCGACATCTGGCTGACGCCGCACGGCTTTCTCAAGGCGGCCCGGAAGCCGGGCGCCAACCCGCGCGCGCTCTGGCGCTGGGAGCAGCTCGAGAAGGGGCGCGACGGCAACGTCGTCTCGCCCGAACAGGTGCACGTCGTCGCGATCACCGTGCTCGGCAAGTACCGCGTGGACGCCACGATCAACAGCAAGAACATCATCACGCGCATCAAGACGACGGTGGACGACCCGACGCTCGGCGACTTCAACATCGAGCACGAGTCGACCAACTTCGTCCAGGCCGGCACCTCGATGTGGCCGGTGGCGTGGCACTCGCACCACGGCTGGGACGACAACTGGCAGTTCTACCAGGAGAGCACGGGCCACAACGGCTACGGCGGCAAATTCCCCACCGTGCAGGCCAACGTCTGCGACGACCCGGTGCCGGTGCCCGAGGCCGTCAAGCAGGCGGCGGCGCCGAACTACGGGCGCGTCGAGGTCGAGAAGCTGGCCAACGGCGTGTACCTCCTCGGCGGCGGGCCGGCCAACAGCTACATGGTCGAATTCCGCGACTTCGTGGCCGTGTTCGAGGCGCCGCTCAACGAGGAGCGCAGCCTGGGCGTGATCGAGACGATCGCGAAGCTGGCCCCGAACAAGCCGATCCGCTGGGTCATCAGCTCGCATCCGCACTTCGATCACATCGGCGGCCTCCGGACCTACAACCACATCGGCGCGACGGTCGTCACCCACTTCATCAACCTGAAGTTCCTGAACCGCGACGTGCTCACCTACAAGGCGCGGACCGTCAAGCCCGACATCCTGGCGCTCTGGCCGCCGACGGAAGTGGCCGAGGGGTACAACTACGAGGCGATCCAGGAGAACTTCGTCATCACCGACAACAGCCGCATCCTCCGCGTGTACTACGTGCAGCCGCTGCGGCACGTCGCGGGCATGCTGATGGCCTACCTGCCCGCCGAGCGGATCGCGTTCGAGGCGGACCTGTACGACACGCACGAGCCGCCCCGGCCCGCGATGCTGCCGGCGATGCAGAGCTTCCTCAACCAGGTGCAGCGGATGAAGCTCGACGTCGCGACCGTCGCGCCCGTGCACGGGAAGCCGGTGCCGTGGAGCACGTTCATGGAGGCCATGAAGGCGGTGCCGAAGACGGACTGAACCCAGACCGTGACCTCCTGTTCGCGCTTCGCGGTTCTCGTTTCTCGGTTCGTGTTCACGTTCGGTTCGGGGTTCGCGGTGCAGGTTCCGCCGAACCTCGAACGCGAACGCAGAACAGCGACCCGAACCTGAACGCGAACCGAGAAGCGAGAAGTCAGCAGCGTGAACACGGGTTCTTCGTTCGCGTTCGACGTCGTCGGCGTCGGCGCAAACTCGGTCGACTACGTCTATCGCCTCCCGCGGTTTCCGCAGCCCGACGGTCCCGCCTCGAAGCTGCGGATCCGCGAGCATCTCGTCACCTGCGGCGGCCAGACGGCCACCGCCCTCTGCACGTGCGCCGCGATGGGGCTGCGCACGGCGTACGTCGGGGCGATCGGCGCCGATCCGAACGGCGAGCGGATCCGGGCCGAGCTCGCCCGCCGCGGCGTCGACCTCGCGCACCTCCGCGTGCGCGACGCCGCCAGCCCCTACGCGGTCATCCTGCTCGACGAGCAGCGCGGCGAACGCGTAGTCCTCTGGGAGCGCGGCGAGGATCTGGCGCTCCGGCCCGACGAGATCGACGCACCGCTCATCGGCGGCGCGCGCCTGCTGCACGTCGACGACGTCGACGAGGAGGCGGCGATACGGGCGGCCGGGATCGCGCGGGACGCCGGCATCCCCGTCACGAGCGACATCGAGCGCGTGACGCCGCGCACCGAGGCGCTCGTCGCGGCCGTGGACGTGCCGATCTTCGCCGAGCACGTCCCCGAGGCGCTCACCGGCGAGCGCGACGTCGAACGCGCGCTGCGGGCGCTCCAGGTCCGGCTACAGCCGGACGCCATGGATGTCGGGCGTCTGATCGCGGTCACGCTGGGCGCGCGGGGGGCGATGCTCCTCGCGGGCGACCGCCTGTACCACGAGCCGGGACATCAGGTCACGGTGGTCGACACGACCGGCGCGGGCGACGTCTTCCGGGGCGCGTTCATCGTGGCGCTGCTCGGCGGCGCGGGTCCGGCCGAGACCCTGCGCTTTGCCAACGCCGCCGCGGCCCTGAGCTGCACGCGCCTGGGCGCCATCGCCAGCGTGCCGTCGGAGGAGGAGGGCTCTGGTCTCTAGTCTCTCGTCTCTGGTCTCTCGTCTCTCGTCTCTGGACCAGAGACCCCAGAGACTATCTCTTGAGCATCAAGAACCCCAGCGGCGGGACGACGAGCGACAGCGAGTGCGGGAAGCCGTGGGCGGCCACCGGCTCGGCCATGACGCCGCCGCCGTTGCCGAGATTGCTCCCGCCGTACTGCTCGGCGTCGCTGTTCAGCAGCTCCCGGTACCAGCCGTCTTCGGGCACGCCGATGCGATAGGCGTGCCGCGGCACCGGCGTGAAGTTGGCGACCATCACGGCGCAGTCGCGCGGGTCGCGCGCGCGCCGGACGAGCGAGATCACGCTGTTCTCGTTGTCGTTGCAGTCAATCCAGCTGAAGCCCGAGCCGTCGAAATCGACCTCGTGGAGCGCGCGCTCGCGCTGGTACGTGTGATTGAGGTCCCGCACCCACTGGCGCAGCCCCGCGTGCATCGGATCCTCCGTCAGGTGCCAGTCGAGGCTCCCGTCGTAGTTCCACTCGCGCCACTGCCCGAACTCGCTCCCCATGAACATCAGCTTCTTGCCCGGGTGCCCGAACATGTAGCCGTAGAGCGTCCGGAGCGTCGCGTGCTTCTGCCACGGGTCGCCCGGCATCTTGTCGAGCATGGCCCGCTTGCCGTGCACGACTTCGTCGTGCGAGAACGGCAGGACGAAATTCTCGGTGAAGGCGTAGAGCATCGAGAACGTGATGCTGTTGTGATGCCACCGCCGGTGAATGGGCTCCTCCTGCACGTACTTGAGCATGTCGTGCATCCAGCCCATGTTCCACTTGTAGCTGAACCCCAGGCCGCCGAGGTACACGGGACGACTCACCGCCGGCCACGACGTGGATTCTTCCGCGATCGTCACCGTCCCAGGCACGCCGCCGTGCGTCACCGCGTTGAGCTGCTGCAGGAACGAGACCGCCTCGAGGTTCTCGCGGCCGCCGAACTGGTTCGGGATCCACTCGCCTTCGCGGCGCGAGTAATCGAGGTACAGCATCGAGGCCACCGCGTCCACGCGCAGGCCGTCGAGGTGGAACTCCTCGAGCCAGAACCTCGCGCTGCTCAGGAGGAAGCTCCGCACCTCGTTGCGGCCGAAGTTGAAGATCAGCGTGCCCCAGTCGCGGTGCTCGCCCTGGCGCGGATCGGCATGCTCGTAGAGCGCGGTGCCGTCGAACTCCGCCAGGCCGTGGCGGTCCTTCGGGAAATGCCCGGGCACCCAGTCGAGGATGACGCCAATCCCCTGGCGATGGCAGGCATCCACGAAGGAGCGGAAGTCGTCCGGGGTGCCGAAGCGGCTCGTCGGCGCGAAGAACCCGATCACCTGGTACCCCCAGGAGCCGGAAAAGGGGTGCTCGAGAATCGGCATCAGCTCGACGTGCGTGTACCCCATCTCGCGGAGGTATGGGACGAGCCTGTCGGCCAGCTCGCGGTAGGTCAGGAAGCGGTTGCCCTCCTCCGGGACGCGCTGCCACGACCCGAGGTGCACCTCGTAGATCGACATCGGGCGCTCGCGCCAGCCGCCGAACGACTCGCGGGCGCGCATCCAGTCGCCGTCGCGCCACCGATACGCGCCGCCGGTCCAGATCACCGAGGCCGAGTTCGGCGGCACTTCGAAGGAGCGGGCGAAGGGGTCGGCCTTCTGCAGCACGTGGCCGGCCGGCGTGCGCACCTCGTACTTGTAGCAGGCGCCGTCGGGCAGATCGGGAACGAAGATCTCCCACACCCCCGAGGGAATCAGGCGGCGCATGACATGGGTGCGGCCGTCCCAGCGATTGAAGTCGCCGATCACGCTGACGCGCTGGGCGCTGGGCGCCCACACGGCGAAGTGGACGCCCGACACCCCCTCGAGCGTCATCCGGTGCGAGCCGAGCCGCTGCCAGGCGCGATAGTGCGTTCCCTCGGCAAAGAGGTGCAGATCGTAGTCGCCGAGCACCGCCCCGAACCGGTACGGATCGCCGACGTCGCGGGTGACGCTCCCCTCGCGGACGCGGAACCAGTAGACGAAGGCGTCGGGCGCCACGCCGTCGAGCGGCACGCGCGCCTCGAAGAGCCCCTCGGCGCGCCGCCGCTGCATGCCGACGACGCGATCCGGCGTGACCAGCTGCACATCGGCTGCCGCGGGCTGCAGCGTGCGGATCACGAGCGCTGGCCTGCCGTCGATGGTGGTAGGATGACGCCCCAGCACCGCGAACGGATCGTCGTGATGGCCGCCCGCGATCGCGTCGAGCGCGTGGTCGTCAGCCGATCGCACGGAAACGCTCATTCCCGCATGATATCCTGCTACGCTCGACGGTCCCATCCCCGCATCCAAGGAGCCCACGTTGCCCGGACTGTACGCGCAGTTCGTCACCAGTGAGGGAAGCTTTGTCGTCCGCCTCTTCGACCAGGACGCACCGAAAACCGTCGAAAACTTCGTCGGCCTCGCCGAGGGGACCAAGCAGTGGCACGACCCGCGGACCAATCAGCCCGTCAATCGGCCGTACTACGACGGCCTCATTTTTCACCGCGTCATCGACGGCTTCATGATTCAGAGCGGCGATCCGCTCGGCCAGGGGATCGGCGGACCCGGCTATACGTTCGTGGATGAGTTCCACCCCAAGCTCCGCCACGACAAGCCGGGTATCCTCTCGATGGCCAACCGCGGGCCCAACACCAACGGCGGCCAGTTCTTCATTACGCTCGCGCCGACGCCGCATCTCGACGACCGGCACTCCGTGTTCGGCGAGGTTGTCTCGGGCCTGGACGTCGTGCGGAAGATCGGGGGCACCCCCACCAACGAGCGCGACCGCCCGCTGACCGACGTCGTCATCCGCCAGGTCACGATCGAACGCCGATAGCTACCTCGACGGCAGACCGGCAGGGGGGCGTGACGCCGCGGTCCCGCTGCGCCGTGACCGCCAGCGGCCTCGACGCCTCGACCGCCTCGACGTCCCGGGGGCGGCACCGTTCTTGTAACGAATCGGGCGCCACGACCGGAGTCCAGGATGCCGATGGTGAGCGCCTTCCGTCGGATGGTCATTGCGGTGCTGGCCGCCGGCGGCGTCGTGACGGCCAGCGCCGTCGCCTCGCCGCTGGAGGACGCGCAGCGGCTGTTCTACAGCGGTGATTACGACCGTGCGGCCTCGCTCGCGCTCGCCGAACGCCTCGCCGGCGGCGACACGCTGGCGGCGTCCGAGGTGAGGACGTCGGCGCTCCATTTCGCCCTCCGGCGCGCGCTCGGCCGCCCCGGCGGCGTCCGGGATCGGTCCGCCGGCCACCGCGAGCGCGCCTGGAGCGCGTGCGCCCGCTGCGAGGAACTCCTCTCGGAATTCCTGCAGGAGCTGGCGCTCGGCCGCGCGGCCGCGCGCGCCAGGCTGGCGCAGACGCCCGGGGATCCCGAAGCGCTCTTCTACCTCGGCAAGCTCAACCTGAACTACGTCTGGCTGCAGGCCGGCACGCTCGGCCGCCGGGCCGGCTGGAGCGAATACTGGGAGGCGCGGCGCTCGCTCGACGCGGCGCTCGCGATCGACCCCGGCTACGTGCGTGCGCGCGTAGCGCGCGCCCTCATCGACTACGTCGTGGACACGCGCGTGCCGCGCGGCTTCCGCTGGCTGCTCGGCGGCGGCGACCGCCGGCGCGGCCTGCAGACGGTGCAGGACGCCGCGCTCGCCGAGGCGCCCCCGCTGGTGCAGGCCGAGGCGCTGTTCGCGCTCTGGGATCTGCAGGTGCGCGAACGCCACGTGGAAGACGCCGTTGCGACCGCCCGGACGCTGGCGCGCGCGTTTCCCGCCAACCGCGAGCTGGCGCAGTTCCTCGCTCGGCACGACCGCCAGACCGATACGGTCAGCTCAAAGTAGAACGTTTGCACTTAGAGAGTGCTGGGATTAGACTCCCCTCGTCCATTTTGCGGTCGCACCGGACCGCGCGAGAGGAATGTCTATGTCGAAACGATTCTGGTCCGTGAGCTTGATAGGAGTCGCCGCGCTCGTCGCCGCGGCCTCGGTGGTTGAGATCAACGCGCGGCAGCAGAATGGCGCGCCCGCCATCGACAACGACGACCTGGGCGGCGTGGTCACGAGCGCCAAGGGTCCGGAGGCCGGCGTCTGGGTGATCGCCGAGACCACGGACCTGCCGACGCGCTTCATCCGCAGCGTGGTCACCGACGACCGCGGCCGGTACGTCGTCCCGGACCTGCCGAAAGCGAACTACGACGTCTGGGTCCGCGGCTACGGCCTGGTCGATTCGCCCAAGGTGCGGTCCGCGCCCGGGCGGACTCTCAACCTGACCGCCGTCGTCGCGCCGAACCCGCGCGCCGCGGCCGAGGTGTACCCGGCCAACTACTGGTATTCGCTCCTCCAGGTGCCGCCGAAGAGCGAGTTCCCGGGCACCGGTCCGAAGGGCAACGGCTTCGCCGAGGGGATGACGAGCCAGGCGGCCTTCATCAGCCGCCTGAAGGCGGCCGGCTGCGAGGTCTGCCACCAGATGGGCAACAAGGCGACGCGGGAGATCCCGAAGGCCCTGGGTGTCTTCGACTCCTCGATGGCCGCGTGGGACCGCCGCGTGCAGGTCGGGCAGGCCGGCGCCGGCATGAGCAACGGCTTCAACCTCATCGGCCGGCAGCGCGCGCTGGCGATCTACGCCGACTGGTCGGACCGGATCGCGGCGGGCGAGCTGCCGCCGGTGCCGCCGCGGCCCCAGGGCATGGAGCGCAACGTCGTCGTGACGCAGTGGGACTACGGCGACCCGATGAAGTACACCCACGACGGCATCTCGACCGACAAGCGCAAGCCGACCGTCAACGCCAACGGCCCGATCTACATCGCGCCGGAGGAAAGCTCCGACGACCTGTACGTCGTCGACCCCGTGCGCCACACCGCGACGGCGCTGCCCGTGCCCGTGCGCGATCCGAATACGCCGGTCAGGGCGCCGGCGAAGTTCCCGGCGTCGCCGTTCTGGGGCGAAGAAGTGCTCTGGACCAGCCGGACGAGCCCGCACAGCTCGATGATCGACGGTGAGGGCCGCGTCTGGACCGCGTCGGCGATCCGCCCGCCGGAGAACCCGGCGTGGTGCCGCGACGGGAGCCATCCCTCGTCGAAGCACTTCCCGCTGAAGTCCACGAGCCGGCACCTGACCGTGTACGACCCGAGGACCAAGGAATGGTCGCTCATCGACACGTGCTTCGGCACGCATCACCTGCTGTTCGGCGAGGACGCCAACGATACGCTGTACTTCACGAACGCCGGCACGGGCGCCGGGAACGTCCTGGGCTGGGTCAACACGAAGATGTACCTCCAGACCAAGGACGAGCAGAAGTCCCAGGGCTGGACGCCGTTCGTCCTCGACACCAACGGCAACGGCCGGCAGGATGCCTGGGTGGAGCCCGGCCAGCCGGCCGACCCGGCCAAGGACACGCGGATCGAGTTCGGCCCCTACAGCGTGATTCACAATCCGGTCGACAATGCGATCTGGGCATCGACAGCGGCCTATCCGGGCGCGATCGTCCGTGTGACGCTGGGCTCGAATCCGACGACGACCGCCGTGACGGAGCTCTTCGAGCTCCCGCTCGATGCCAACAAGGTCCCCGTGCGCGGCTTCACGGCGCGCGGACTCGACGTCGATCGCAACGGCGTCGTCTGGACGAACCTGGCCGGCAGCAGCCATCTGGCCAGCTTCGATCGCCGCAAGTGCAAGGGTCCGCTCAACGGGCCGAAGGCAACGGGCCAGCACTGCCCCGAGGGATGGGCGTTCTACCCGCTGCCCGGGCCGAAGTTCAAGGGCGTGACCGATGAAGGCGGCGTCGCCGACGCGACCTATCTGATGTGGGTGGACCAGTTCAACACCTCGGGCCTCGGCAGCAACACGCCGTTCGCCATCGGCAACGGGTCCGACTCGGTGCACGGCCTGGTCAACGGCAAGTACGTCACGCTGCGCGTGCCCTATCCGCTCGGGTTCTATGCGAAGGGCATGGACGGCCGCATCGACGATCCGAAGGCCGGCTGGAAGGGACGCGGACTCTACGCCTCGTCCGGCACGAGGACGCCGTTCCACATGGAAGGCGGCCGGGGCACGAAGCCGAAGCTGGTGAAGTTCCAGGTCAGGCCCGACCCGTTGGCGAAGTAGAACCATGGTCCGTCTGAAGCCGGACGCGACGTACGGGTACGGGTACGTGGCGTCCGGCGTCAGCCGGACTTCGTCCGCGCGGCCTCTTCTCCTGCAATCCGTCCAAACACCGTCCCGATCGTCATCCCGATCCCCGCGATGTAGCCGCGCCGCAGGATGTTGCCGGCCATGATCTCCCCCGCCGCATAGACGTTCCGCGCCGGCGCGCCGTCGGCCATCACGACGCGCGCGCGGTCGTCGACCTTGACGCCGAGGTACGTGAACGTGATGCCGGGGCGCAGGGGATATCCCCAGAACGGCGGCGTGTCGAGCCGCTGCGCCCAGTGCGACTTGGGCGGCGCGAGTCCCTCGGTGCGGCAGTCGTCCAAAGCGGTGTGGTCGAACGTCCCCGGCCGAACCGCCCCGTTGAAGGCCTCGACCGTCGCCTCCAGCCGGTCGGGCGGCAGTCCGAGCGTCGCCGCCAGCTCACGGATGCTCGAGGCGGCGATCGGCGGAAAGACCGACGGCATGAACGTGCCGCGCGCCTTGGCGTCGACGATCGAGTACGCGATCTGATCCGGCTGCCGCGCGATCAGGCGGCCCCAGATGGCGTACCGCTTCGGCCACGCGTCCTCGCCTTCGTCGTAGAACCGCTCCGCGTGTCGGTTCACGACGATCCCGAACGGGAGCGAGTCAAGGCGCGTGACGATGCCCCCGTCGAACTGTGGGGCGCGGGCGTCGACGGCAATGGCGTGGCACTCGGAGGGGTCGCCGATCGGCTGCGCCCCCGCGTCGAGCAGCAGCCGCAGCACCGTGCCGCGGTTGTACGGCGTGCCGCGCACGACGAAGTTCGCGGCTGCGTCGCCCCAGACCTCCTTCAGCCAGTCGAGGTTCGCCTCGAAGCCGCCGGCCGCCGCCACGACCGCGCCCGCGCCGAGCTCCTCGGTCCGATCGCCGGCGCGGACGCGCACCGCCCGGCACTCGCCGCCATGAACGTCGAGCGCCACGACCTCGGCGTCATAGCGCACGTCGATCCCCATCCGCTCGGCGGCGGCATAGTAGCTGTTCATCAGCGCCTTCCCGCCGCCGAGAAAGAAGGCGTTGGTCCGCGACAGGTGCAGCGTACCGCTCAGCGACGGCTGGAAGCGGACGCCGAACTGCCCCATCCACGCCGGACAGCCGGCGGATTGCTCGACGAGCAGACGCGCCAGCCGCCCGTCGGTGTCGTTGCGCGTGACGCGCAGCAGGTCCGCGAGAAACTCGTCTTCCGGATACGCCTCGGTCAGGACGGCCGTGGGCGCCTGGTGGGCGCAGCGCAGATTGCGCGTGTGGCGGCTGTTGCCGCCCCGCACGTCGCGCGGCGCGCTCTCGAGCACGACCACGCGCGCCCCGGCCTGCCGGGCGGTCAGCGCCGCCGAGAGCCCGGCGTTGCCGCCGCCGACGACGGCGACGTCGTAGGAACCGCTCGAGTCGTTCACGCTTCTCGCTTCCCGGTGCTCGGTTCGTGTTCAGGTTCGGTTCGAGGTTCGAGGTTCGAGGTGCGGGGTTCGGGGTTCCAGGTTCTGAGCAGCCGCGGCCCGAACAGGACGGCCACGGCGGCGACGAGCAGCACCGCCGAGAGCGGCCGCGTCACGAAGACCGACAGGTCGCCCTCGCTGATGGCCATCGCGCGCCGGAAGTGCTGTTCGGTGAGCGGCCCGAGCACGAGCCCGAGCACCGCCGGCACGAGCGGGAAGTCGTAGACCCGCATCGCGCAGCCGACGGCGCCGACGACGTACAGGAGCGCGAGGTCGAGCATCGACCGATTCAGCGTGTACGCGCCGAGCGAGGCGAGCACGAGGATGCCCCCGAAGAGCAGCGGGCGCGGCACGAGCATCACCCGCGCCCAGACGCCGGCGAGCGGCACGTTGAGCACGAGCAGCATCAGGTTGCCGATGTACAGGCTGGCGATCAGCGTCCAGACCAGATCGGGGCGCGCCGAGAACAGCAGCGGCCCCGGCTGCAGGCCGTACTGCTGGAACGCCGCCAGCATGATGGCCGCCGTCGCGTTCGAGGGCAGCCCGAGCGTCAGGAGCGGGACGAGGACCCCGGCGGCCGCGGCGTTGTTGGCCGCCTCGGGCCCGGCGACCCCTTCGATCGCGCCATGTCCGAAGCGCTCGGGCGCGTCGCTCAGCCGCTTCTCCGTCATGTAGGAGACGAAGGTCGGGATGACCGTGCCGCCGAGCGGCAGCACGCCCAGCGGGAAGCCGATCGCCGTGCCCCGCAGCCACGGCTTCCACGATCGCCTCCATTCCTCGCGGTTCATGCCGGTGAAATCGTGCAGGCGCACCCCCTCGATCGACTCGCGGCCGTACCGCCACGCCTGATAGATCGTCTCCCCGACGGCGAAGAGGCCAATCACGAGAATGATGACGTCGATCCCGTCGAGGAGCTGCGGGATGCCGAAGGACAACCGCGCCGCCCCCGTGAGGGGATCGATCCCGACGAGCCCCAGCGCCAGGCCGAGGAAGAGGCTGAGCAGGCCGCGGACGAGCGACCGGCCGAGGAGGACCGAGACGGCGGTGAACGCCAGGATGGTCAGCGCGAAGTACTCGGCCGGACCGAAGCGGAGCGCCACCGACGCCAGCAGCGGCGCGAAGAAGGTCAGCGCCACGGTGGCCAGCGTCCCCGCCACGAACGATCCGATCGCGGCCGTCATCAGCGCCGCGGCGCCGCGTCCCTGGCGCGCCATCATGTGGCCGTCGATCGCCGTGGCGATCGACCCGGTCTCCCCCGGCGTGTTGAGCAGGATGCTCGTCGTCGAGCCGCCGTACATCGCGCCGTAGAAGATGCCGCCGAACATGATGAACGCGCTGATGGGATCGAGCGTGAAGGTGACCGGCAGCAGCACGGCGACGGTGAGCGCGGGGCCGATGCCGGGCAGCACGCCGACGGCGGTGCCGAGCGTCACGCCGACGAAGGCCCACCCGAGGTTCGCGAACGAGAGCGCGCCGGCAAACCCGCCGGCGAGGGCGCTCAGGATGTCACTCATCGTTCACGCTTCTCACTTCTCGCTTCTCGGTTCACGTTCAGGTTCGGTCCGAAGTTCGAACCTGAAGACGAACCGAGCATTGAGCACAGAGAAGGGCGAACGACGGTCTCACAGCCATCCCGCCAGCACGCCCGCCGGCAGCGGCAGGTCGAGCACGCGCCCGAAGAGGAGGTACGCGCCGGTCGACACCGCCACCCCGAAGGCGGCGTCGCGCAGCGGATGGCGCGGGTCGAAGGCGCGCGCCACGAACCAGAACAGCACCGCCGACGCGACCACGAACCCGGCCGTCTCGGCGAGGAGGAGATCGAGCACGAGGCCGGCGGCGACGAACGCGATGGGGCGAACGCCGGGATGGGGAAGCGACGCGCCCGGGACCGCGTCCCGTCTGCCGCGCGCCGCGCGCCGCGCTCTCGACCGCAGGCCGCCGGCCGCCACGGCAAGCCCGGTGAGCGCGAGGCCTCCGAGCACGATGATCGGGTAGGGCCCGGCCGCGGTCACGGGCGGCGCATCGCTCCCGCCGGTGCCGAGCCGCGTGAGGATGTCGCGCACGCGCGCCTCCTCGGCGTCGACGAAGCGGACGAACGCCTCGCCGGGGAGGTAGCGATCGATCCACCGGAAGCGTTCGAGCGTCTCGCGCCAGGCGTCCGAGCGCACCATCGTATCGACCGCCGCCTCCAGGCGCCGCCGATCGCCCGGCGCCAGTCCCGGCGGGGCGACCACGGCGCGCCAGTTCTCGAACTCGATGTCGATGCCCTGCTCGCGCAGCGTCGGCACGTCGAGGCCCTGGAGCCGCTCGGCGCTCGAGATGCCGAGCACGCGCACCGAGCCGGCCTCGATCTGCGCGGCGAACTCGGCGAGCCCGTTGATGCCGACCGACACCTGGCCGCCGAGGATCGCCGACAGCGCCTCCCCGCCCCCCGAGAACGCGATGTAGTTGACGCGCCGCGGATCGACGCCGACCTCGTCGGCGATGAGACCCGCCAGGATCTGATCGCTCCCCCCCGCCGAGCCGCCCCCCCACGAAATCGACTCGGGCCGCTCCTTGAACGCGCGGATGAAGTCGTCCAGGGTCTGGAAGGGCGAGGCGATCGGCACGGCGAGAATCTCGTACTCGCCGGTCAGGCGCGCGATGGGCGTGACGTCGTCGAGCGTCACCGCGGAGCGCTGCGTGACGATGGCGCCGAGCATGATGAGGCCCGACGCCATCAGCGTGTCGCCGCTGCCCTGCTCGGCGCCGATGAAGCGCGCCAGCCCGATGAGGCCGGCCGCGCCCGGGATGTTCTCGACCGACACCGTGCGCGCGACGCCGGCGCGCTGGAGTGCCTGCTGCATGGCGCGCGCCGTCTGGTCCCAGCCGCCCCCGGGGGCCGCGGGCGCGACCAGCCGCAGGTGCGCGAAGGCGGGCTGCGCGGCCGCGGGCGCGGCGGCGAGGACGAGCGAGGCGAGGCACGCGAGGGTGATTCTGGACGGCACTGGCGCGATTATACTGGCCCGACTTCGCAGTCATTCCCCGGCGAGGCTCCGCCAAGGAGGCTGTATGAAACTGGGAGCGCTCTCATCTCGACTCGTTCTCGCCGCGATCCTCGCGCTGCCCGCCGCCGCGCGGGCGCAGGAAGCCGCCATTCTCGGCGCCGTCACCGACAGCACCGGCGGCGTGCTGCCCGGCGTCACGGTGACGGCCACGCACACGGCCACCGGCAACACGTTCTTTTCGGTCACCGACGAGCGCGGCGTCTACCGCATCCCCGCCCGCATCGGCACGTATCAGGTCGTCGCCGAGCTGCCGGGATTCACCACGGTGACGCGGTCGGGGATCACGCTGCTGGTGGGCCAGGAAGCCGCCATCAATCTGCAGATGGCGCCGTCGGGCGTGCAGGAAACGGTGACCGTCACGGGCGAGGCGCCGCTCATCAGCACCACGCAGTCGCAGATCGGCAGCAACATCGATCCGCGCCAGGTCGAGGAGCTCCCGGTGCAGGGCCGCCAGTGGACGGCGCTCGCGCTGCTCGCCCCCGGCAACCGGACGACCGCCATCGGCGAGAACCCGGCGCAGGACCGCAGCGACGTCCGTGAGTTCCAGCTCAACATGGACGGGCAGCAGGTGACGCACAACACGGGCACGGGCGGCCAGGTCCGCTATAGCCGCGATGCGATTGCCGAGTTCCAGTTCATCTCGAACCGCTTCGACGCCACGCAGGGGCGGTCCAGCGGGGTCCAGGTGAACGCCATCAGCAAGTCGGGCACGAACCAGTTCGCCGGCACGTTCTCGGGCGCGTTTCGCAACGACGCGTGGAACGCCAACAGCTTCATCACGGGCGACCCCATTCCGTTCAGGAACCAGCAGCTCAGCGGCACGTTCGGCGGTCCGATCCGCGCCGACCGGATGCATTTCTTCGGCAACTACGAGCTGGATCGCACGCCGAAGTCGCTCCTCTGGCGCACCGGCTACGCCACCTTCGATGCCGCCTCGCGCGACTACACCGACACGATCAACATGGGGGGGCTCAGGCTCGACTATCAGGTCTCGCCGCAGATGCGCCTGTTCGGCCGGGGATCGGTGTCGAAGGACGACACGCTGACGGCGAACCAGACGCAGCACCCGGCGGCCGCGCAGCAGAACTTCCGCACGACGAACGACGTCATTCTCGCGGCGACTCACGTCCTCGGCAACACCACGCTGAACGAGGTGCGGCTCGGCTACGCCGCGTTCCACTACGGCGACTGGAACCTCGGCTTCATGCCGAACTTCGAGTGCTTCTTCGATGCGGCCCGGACGATCCCCTGCGCCGTGCCGAACGGCCGGGTTCCGTTCCCCCGCATCACGTTCCAGGGGTTCTCCACCGGCGGCAACACGAACGGGCCGCGCAAGACGAGCCAGAACCAGTACACGGTGCGCAACGACTTCACCACGTCGTACGACCTGGGCGGCCGTCACACGCTCAAGGCGGGCGGCGAGTATCTCTACATGATCCAGGGGTCCGGCAACTGCCGCCGGTGCTCGACGGTCGTCACGGCGAACCTGCGGCCGCTGTCGACGCTCCCGAAGCCGATCGACCAGTACCTGGGCGGCGGACCGGGGCAGGACCTCTATGACTCGTCGACGTGGGACCTCAACGCGCTCTCGTCGCTCGTCCGCCGGACGCAGGTCGGCATCGGCCCCTTCCTGCTCAGCTTCAACCGCCACGTCTATGCCGGCTGGGCGCAGGACGACTGGCAGTTGAGCGACCGGCTGACGCTGAACCTCGGCGTCCGCTACGACCTCATTGCCAACGCGTTCGCCAACGAGGTCGAGATGCGGCCGTTCCTCGAGGGGGGCCGCCCGAACGACAACGACAACGTGCAGCCGCGCGCCGGCTTCGCCTACAAGGTGGACGACCGGACGGTGCTCCGCGGCGGCGTCGGCAAGTACTACGGCGACACGCAGAGCAACATGCTGTCGTTCACCTACTCGTTCTCGAGCATCGCGCTCGTCGAGTACGCCAACGACGGCCGCGCCGACTTCTTCCGGAGCCCGTGGGTCGGGCGCAAGCCGTCCCGGGACGAAGCGCTGCAGCGCTTCTGCTCGGAGAACGGCAGCCAGCCCGGGTGTCTCCTGCGCGCCGCGTCGGAGCTGGCGCCCTACCCGGGCTACGGCATGGACCGCATCCCGAACAGCTGGCAGAGCTCCATCGGGGTGCAGCGCCAGATCGGCAGCGACATGGCGCTCGAAGTCGATTACGTGAGAACGAACAGCCGCAACGAGAAGACGATCACGGGCAATATCAACCTCGCGTTCGACCCGGTCACGGGCGAGAACCTGCCGTACAGCAGCCGCGCCACGCGTCCCTTTCCGGATTGGGGCATCGTCGGCATGACGCCGCACGCGGGCTGGTCGAACTATCACGGACTGCAGACCGCCTTCACGAAGCGGTTCAGCGGCCGGTGGCAGGCGTCGGCGAACTACCTGCTTTCGCAGATCAGGGACTCGCTGCCGAACCCCGTCAGCGGACTCTCGGGGCTGGTGCCGTTTCCCGTGGCGCCCGACCTCGGCGAGGATTACGGACCCGCCGAGACGGACCAGCGGCATCGCTTCACCGTAAACGGCATCTGGGAGGTCTACCGCGGATTTCAGGTCAGCGGCCTCTACTTCTACGGCTCCGGCATGCGGCTGCAGCTCAACACCGGCAACGCGGACACGCGCGATCTGGGCGACGCGGGCGACTACGAGAACCGGCGACGCGCCAACGGCGACGTCGTCGCGCGCAACGGGCTCGAGGGGCCGAACCACCACCGGGTCGACCTCCGCCTGCAGCAGCGCATTCCGATCGGTCCGCGGATGCGGCTCGACGGCCAGCTCGAGATGTTCAACCTGTTCAACCGGTTCAACTACGAGCAGTACACTACCGACGAGCTGAGCATCCGGTTCGGGCAGGCGCTCGAGAGCAACAACATCGCGTTCCGGCCGCGCATGCTGCAGCTCGGGTTCCGGCTGGCCTTCTAGCGAAGAACAGTCACAAGTCACAATGTTGCGGCACAATGTTCTGACTTCTGACTTGTGACTTCTGACTTGTGACTTGTGACTTGTGACTTGTGACTGCTGAGGATTGACTCATGGGCCGACGGAGACGTTCTCGATCGGGGCTCGAGCGCCGGCGCTTCCTGCAGCAGGGCGCGCTGGCGGGCGCCGCGCTCGTCGCGGCGCCGCGCGTCGCCGACGCACAGGCGGCCGCGCCGCCCGCGCAGGCGCCGCCGCCGGTGATGACCCACGCGGCCGAAGGCGCCGCGCCCGCCGACGTGCTCGTGCTCCGCGACGAGGAGCGCGCCGGGTCGGACTTCATGGTCGACGTCTTCAAGTCGCTCGGCTTCGAGTACTTCTTCGCCAATCCCGGATCGAGCTTCCGCGGCCTGCACGAATCGGTGATCAACTACGGCGGCAACCGCAGCCCCGAGCTCATCACGTGCTGCCACGAGGAGTCGTCGGTCGCGATGGCCCACGCCTACTTCAAGGCCGAGGGCAAGCCGGCCGCGATCATGGCGCACGGCACCGTCGGCCTGCAGCACGCGTCGATGGCGATCTACAACGCCTGGTGCGACCGCGTGCCCGTGTACGTGATTCTCGGCAATCACGCCGACGCCGCCCTCCGGCGCGGCCCGGAGTGGTACCACGGGGTGCAGGACGCCGCGGCGATGGTGCGCGACTACACCAAGTGGGACGACTTCCCGTGGTCGCTCACCCACTTTGCCGAATCCGCCGTGCGGGCCTATCAGGTGGCGATGACACCCCCGATGGCGCCGGTGGTGATGGTGCTCGACGGCGGGCTGCAGGAGCACCCCGTGCCGCGGAGCGAGCGTTTCGGGATCCCGCGGCCCAGCCTGCCGGTGCCGCCGCAGGGCGAGCGCGGCGCCGTCGAGGAGGCCGCGAAGCTGCTCGTGGCCGCCGAGTACCCCGTGCTCGTCGCCGACCGGATGGCGCGGACGCCGAACGGCATGACACGGCTCGTCGAGCTCGCCGAGACGCTCCAAGCGGCGGTCATCGACCAGGGCAGCCGCATGAACTTTCCGTCGCGGCATCCGCTCAACCAGACGCTCCGCGCGCGCGCCGCGGTCGCCGAGGCCGACGTCGTCCTCGGCCTCGAGCTCGTCGACTACTGGGGCACGGTCAACGCCCTGCGCGACCAGCTGCACCGCTCGACCCGGCGGGTGGCGAAGCCGACGGCGAAACTGATCTCCATCACGACCGGCGACCTTTATATCCGCGCCAACTACCAGGACTTTCGGCGCCTGCAGGAGATCGACCTCGCGATCGGCGCCGACGCCGAGGCCACGCTGCCGGCGCTCGTCGACGCCGTGAAGCGGCTCGTGACCGCCGATCGGCGGCGCGTGTACGAGGAGCGGGGCGCCAAGCTGACCCAGGCGAGCCGGGCGGCCGCCGAGGCGGCGCGCGTGGCGGCGACCTACGCGTGGGAGGCGAGCCCGGTGAGCGTGGCGCGCCTCTGCGCGGAGGTGTGGGCGCAGATCCGGAACGAAGACTGGTCGCTCGTCTCCAGCTACTACAGCAACGACCAGACGAACTGGCCGCGGCGGCTCTGGAACTTCGACCGGTCCTATCAGTGGCTCGGCCACGCGGGCGGCGGCGGGATCGGCTACGGCGCGCCGGCCGCGGTGGGCGGCGCGCTCGCCAACCGCCGCCACGGGCGCCTGTCGGTGGCGATCCAGACCGACGGCGACATGATGTACGCGCCGGGGGTGATCTGGACCGCGGCGCACCATCGGATTCCGCTGCTGACCGTGATGAACAACAACCGCGCCTACCACCAGGAGATCATGCACGTCCAGAAGATGTGCAACGCGCGGAACCGCGGCGTCGACCGCGGCGAGATCGGCAGCCAGCTGCTCGATCCGAACATCGACTACGCAAAGCTCGCGCAGTCGATGGGCGTGTATGCCGAGGGGCCGATCGAGAACCCGAACGACCTCGGTCCGGCCATCCGCCGCGCGCTGGCGGTGGTCAAGAAGGGCGACCCGGCGCTCGTCGACGTCGTGACGCAGGCCAGGTAGACCAGGTAGAGAGGCGTGCACAGATGATGAGCTGGGTATCCGCGGTGGCGGCGTTCGTGCTCGTCGCGCACGTCGCGGCGGTTGCGCAGACGGCACCGGCCGCCAAGCCGGCCCAGTCGGCGGCGCCGCCCGGACGGGTCGACGCCGGCGGCGCGCTGTACAAGAAGGTGGGCTGCTACCAGTGCCATGCCAACGAGGCGCAGGGAGGGCTCTCGGGGCCGCGCATCGGACCCAACCTGTTTCCGTTTGCGCGCTTCTCCGAGTACATCCGCAAGCCGACCGGCGAGATGCCGCCCTATACGCCGAAGGTGCTGTCGGATCAGGACGTCGCGGACATCTACGCATGGGTGCAGGCGCGGCCGCGCCCGCCCGCCGTCAACACGCTGCCCCAGCTCGCGCCGTGAACCAGCCGGTAGGTGGTAGATGGTAGGCATGTCATTCCTGCTCGCATCGACACTGTCGCTCGTCCTCGCCGCGCAGTCAGCCGCGCCGGCGCTCCTCCAGCGCACGTTCACGGGACCCGACGGAAGCCGGATTCTCTACGGGCTGTCGCTGCCGCCGGGCTACACGGCCGGCCAGCCGCGGCCGCTCGTCGTCGCGCTGCACCCCGGCGGTCCGCGAACGCCGTACTACGGGTATTCGTTCCTCCGCGGCGTCGTGGCACCGGCCCTGCGCGACTTGGGCGCCATCATGGTGGCGCCCGACTGCCCGTCGCCCGGCTCGTGGAGCGACCCCTCCGGCGAACGCGCCGTGCTCGCGCTCGTCGAGCACATCCGGAAGGAGTACGCCGTCGACGCACGCCGGATCCTGGTGACCGGCTTCAGCATGGGCGGCCGCGGCACGTGGTTCATGGCCGGGCGCCACGCGGACCTGTTCACGGCGGCCATTCCGATCGCCGGCGCTCCCGGCGGCGAGCCGCTCGACCGGCTGGGCCGGATCCCGACTTACATCATTCACAGCCGGGCCGACCAGGTCGTGCCGTTCGAGGGCGACGAGCAGGCGGCGCGCGAGCTCGAGACGCTCGGCCGCCCCGTCCGCCTCGAGGCGCTCGACGGGATCGGACACTACGACATGGGCGGCTACGTCGACGCGCTCGCCCGCGGCGGCCGCTGGGTGATGGAGCGGTGGAAGTAGCCGCGCCCTGAAACGAACCGACAACTCCAAGGAGGGAACTCGTGCGAGTAACGCTTGTGCTCCTGGCTGCCGCGATGGCCGCGGCGGCGTCGCCCGCCTCGGCCCAGCTCCTGTCCGAACGGAACATCTCGCTGCAGGCGGCGCGCGCGCTGGCCGATGCCTCGATCGCCTGCGCCCGCAAGGACGGCTACGACGTCAGCGTCGTCGTCGTGGATCGCTCAGGCGACACGAAGGTGCTGATGAAGGGCGACCTGGCGAACCCGCACAACCCGGAGCTGGCCTACAAGAAGGCCTACACGGCGCGGACCTACGGCGTCACGACGATGGAGTTCCGGAACCGGACGCGGGGGACGGAGCTCGAGGGTCAGCGGGATCTGACCGACATCATCCCGCTCGGCGGCGGCGTGCCGATCATCATCAACAACGAGCGCGTGGGCGGGCTGGGCCTGAGCGGCGCGCCGACGCAGGAAGCCGACGACACGTGCGCCCACGAGGCGCTCAAGGCGGCCGCGGGGCAACTCAAGTAAGTCACAAGTCACAAGTCACAAGTCACAAGTCACAAGTCAGAAGTCACAACTTGATTGTGACTTGTGACTTGTGACTTCCTACTGCTGACACCGATCCGTCCCGAGCCCGCCGCCCTCGGCGGTGCCGACGTCGCGGTACACCTTGTGGCAGTTGGCGCAGGCGTCGTTGAGCCTCTCCGACGCGGCCGCCAGCGCCTCGGCGTTCCGCGCCTGTGAGATCCGATACAGGTCCTTCGAGAGCGCGATCAGATCCTGCGTGGTCTGCTGGTAGTCGGCCTTGTTGATCGGCACGGGCCGGCCGTTCTCGCAGCGGCGTCCCGGCAGCAGGAAGAGAGGGGTCGACTCGATCAGCGCGAGGGCCGCCTGATCGACGGCCTGCCACCCGGCGTACTGCGTCATGCCCCACAGGACGTAGTCGAACGGCACCGGCGTCGCCGGCTTCTGGCCGCCCGGATCCTTCACCTGCACATTGAAGATGATGTTGGCGTTGGGGAACGTGATCGCGCGCATCAGTTGCGCGAGGTTGGCGGCCGCCGCGAGCGACACGCCGCCGGCCGCGGCGGCCGCGGCCGGCTTGGCCGCCGGGAACGACACCTGCTTGAGCGCCGCGTCGTCGAGCGCCGTCTGGCCGGCGCGGAGGCTGCCGGTCTGGAGCATGTAGGCCGTGATGTCGATCGACTGCTGGCGCGTCAGGCTGTTCGGCGCCTGCAGCGGCATCGTGAACTGAATCTTGTCGGCGAGCTCGGCGAGCGATCGCCCGCCCCAGGCGGTCAGAAACCCTTCGCCGGCGAGCATCGGCCCGACGGCCCCTTCGAGCTTCTCGCCGTGGCAGGTCACGCACTGCGCCTTGTAGAGCGCCTGCCCGCGCTGCGCCTGCTCGGCGGTGAACACGCCGTCCGACACCGACCGCGTCTGCCGCGCCTCCGCGGTCAGCGAGTAGGCGCCGGCCACGAGCAGGGCGCTCGCCGCGACCGTGAATCCCGCGCGTATGGCGGCGGGGCTCCATGAATTACGCATCATCAGTCCTCCAAGCTCCCCAGTCAGCTGTTGCTCCGGAATACGCGGGCGGGGATGCGAGCAGGCGGCGATTATAGCAGGCCGCGGGGCGTCTGCCGCCGTCCGACACTGCGCGAAAAATTCCGCCAGCCGCCTTGTTGCCGGCGGTCCATCGTGGCAGGATGCTCCCTGCATTCGGTCATACCTCAGGAGGTCTCGCATGACAGCGGACTCGTTCCGACGGATCCCCCTGCTGCTCGTCATCCTCGTCATCGCCGCGCTGGTCCCGGCGCCCGCCCGGGCGCAGGAGGCCACGCTGACCGGCACGATCACGGACACGACCGGGGGCGTGCTCCCGGGCGTCACGGTCACGGCGGTGCACGAGGCATCCGGCAACACGTTCGAGACGGTCACCGACGAGCGCGGCGTCTATCGCATGCCGGCGCGCATCGGCGTCTACCGCATCTCGGTCGCGCTGGCGGGCTTCGCGACGGTGACCCGCACCGGCATCCAGGCGGCCGTCGGCCAGACGGTCACGCTGAACCTCCAGATGGCGCCGTCGACGCTCCAGGAAACGGTCACCGTGACGGGCGAGGCGCCGCTGCTCGACGTGACCAACTCGAGCCTCGGGACCAACATCACGCCGGAGCAGATGCAGGAGCTGCCGATCAACGGCCGCAACTGGCAGGACCTCGGCATGCTGGCGCTCGGCAGCCGCGTGAACCAGGTCGGGACCAACGAGATCGCCGCGGAAGGGAGCGGGACGTATCAGGTCAACGTGGACGGGCAGCAGGTGACCTATTACGGCGGCGGGCTCGGCAACGTGCAGCCGCGCTTCAGCCGCGACGCCATCGCGGAGTTCGAGTACATCGCGAACCGCTTCGACGCGACCCAGGGCCGCTCGCAGGGGATCCAGATCAATGCCGTCACCAAGAGCGGCACCAACACGTACCAGGGCACCCTCGGCGGTTACTTCCGCGACGACAACCTCAACGCCGCCGACCACATCGTCAACCGCGTGCTGCCCTACTCGAATCAGCAGATCAGCGCCACGCACGGCGGCCCGATCCTCCGCGACCGGTTCCACTACTTCGGCAACTACGAGTTCGAGCGCGAACCGTGGACCACCGAGTTCACGACGCCCTTCGCGGCGTTCAACCTGGCGTTCACCGAGCCGCGCAAGGAGCACAAGTCCGGGCTGCGCCTCGACTATCAGTTCACGCCGAACATCCGCGCCACCGTCCGCGGCGCGATGTGGCAAAACGATCAGAAGCTCGATCAGGGATTCGCGGCAACCGCCACGAACCACCCGTCCTTCCTGGTCCAGACCTACCGCAACAGCGACCAGGTCCTGCTCTCGCTGACGCAGGTGCTGGGCAACCGCGCCGTGAACGACCTCAAGGCCGGCTACGTCGGCATCCGCAACCGCGAGACCTCTCGGGTCGACTGGCCCACCCACCCGGCCGCGCTGACAGACGGGATCGTGAACGGATCGCCGATCGTGACGCTGAACGGCTTCCGCTTCGGGCCTCCGGGCAGCGTGCCGCAGGAGATCCAGGAAGGGAAGCTGTCGGTGCGCAACGACTTCACGCTGTCGGTCAACCGGGCCGGCCGCCACGACATCAAGATGGGCGGCGAGTACATCAAGAACTCGTGGTGGCTGATGATCTGCCGCGACTGCACGGGCCTCTACGACGCGCAGGGCGGGCCGGCGCCGGCGAACCTGCCGCAGCTCTTCCCCGTCTGGAACGACCCGACGACGTGGAATCTGAACGCGCTCAATCCGATCATCCGGCGCTACACGCTCGGCATCGGCGACTTCACCTTCTCCGTCGACCGGCACGTCTGGGCCGGCTGGATCCAGGACGACTGGCAGGTCTCGTCGAACCTCACGCTCAACCTCGGGCTGCGCTACGACCTGGCGCTCAACGGCTTCGGCGAGGACTATGACTTCCAGCCCTGGGTGACCGGCGGGCGCCCGAACGACGCCGACAACATCCAGCCGCGGTTCGGCTTCGCCTACCGGATGGGCGATCGCACGGTGCTGCGGGGCGGCGTCGGCAAGTACTACGCCGAGGTGACCGACCAGTCGGCCCACGGCACCGTGTCGTGGCGCAACATCGTCGGGGTCGAGCTGATCAACGACGGCCGGCCCGACTTCGCGAGCAACCCGTTCAACGGGCCGCAGCCAACCTACGAGGCGCTCGTGCCGCGGACGTGCTGGGACCAGCGGGCGAACCAGGGCGGCGCGCGACTCGGTTGCATCCGCCGCGCGATCGGGAACAACCTGGCGAGCCCCGACTCGCAGTATCCGTACTCCTGGCAGAGCTCGGTCGGCGTGCAGCGCCAGGTCGGGGAGTCGATGGCGGTCGAGGCCGACTACGTGCACGCCGTCAGCGCGTACAACATCCTCGGCAACACCAACATCAACCTCGCGTACAACCCGGCGACCGGTCTCCCGTTCCCGTCGACCAACGTGGCCCGGCTGCCGTTCCCCGAGTGGGGGAACGTCGCCATGCGGCTCAACACGCGCGGCTACGACTCCCAGAGCCACTCGATACAGCTGGGATTCACCAAGCGGATGAGCAACAACTGGATGGCGTCGGCCACCTACCTCGCCGTCCTCGACTACCAGAAGGACTACCCGCCGGTGCTGCCGAATCTGCCGGGCATTCCGCAGGCGCAGAACTGCACGCATCCGGTGACCTGGTCGGCCGACTTCTCGCGGTGGGCGTGCGACGTCCCCGTCAACTTCAGCGCGTTCGGCGTGCCGATCTTCAACGAGAACTGGTACCGCACCGGCCACCAGGTGCATCGGGCGGTGTTCAACGGCATCTACCAGCTGCCCTACAGCTTCCTGGTGAGCGGCCTCTACTTCTACGGCGACAACGGCTGGGACACGACGACGTCGGGCGTCGACGTGTTCGGCGTCGGCGGCACGGTCGCCAACCGCACGCGCGCCGACCTGTCGATCATTCCGCGCTTCAACTTCGATCGGAAGGATCTGCACCGCGTGGATCTGCGGGTCTCGCGGCGGTTCACGTTCGGCGATCGGTTCTCGTTCGAGCCGATGGGAGAGGTGTTCAACCTGTTCAACCGGGCGAACTTCAACTCGTGGACGCTCAACGAGAGCAATCGGAACTTCGGGCGGCCGCAGGCCGGCGCGGGCGGGAACAGCGGCGCCGGCGGCACCGCCTATCAGCCGCGCGTCGTCCAGATCGGGTTCCGCGCGACGTTCTGAACGAGCTGGGAGCCGGTAGGTGGCAGCCGGGAGCAAGAACCTCGAACCAGCTACCTGCTACCGGCTACCTGGCTACCGGCTACTGGCTACTGGCTACCGGCTACTGGCTACCGGCTACCGGCTACCGGCTACTGACTAGAGGTAATATCTCCCCGAGGCCTGCATCCATGACAAAGCGTGCGTATGCCGTGACCGTCGCGGCCGTCTTCATCACCGCGTCATTCGTGCTGGCCCAGGGCGGCGGACCGGCGGCCAACGAGACGCTCAGCCAGAGCTACCGCGGCAGCAAGGCGCGCGACTGGGAGTTCCAGAAGACCGCGCCGATCAAGGTGTTCGACAACCTGTATTACGTCGGGCCGGGCAATGTGTCGGTCTGGCTGATTCCGACCACCGACGGCCTGATGCTGTTCGACACGACGCAGGAGCCGCTCGTCGACCACGTGCTCGACAGCATCCGCAAGGTCGGCTTCGACCCGAAGAACATCCGCTACATCTTCCTCTCGCACGGGCACCTCGATCACTTCGGCGGCACCGGCAAGATCAAGCAGGCGGCGCCGGGCGCGCGCATCGCGACGCTCGAGGAGGACTGGCAGCTCATCGACACGTTCTACAAGAACGTGGCCTCGGGCCAGTACGCGAAGAACCCCAACGCCCGCGACCCGGGGATCCCGTTCGCGCGCGACCTGGTCATCAAGGAAGGCGACGTCGTCACGCTCGGCAAGACGCAGGTCCGGATCTACAAGCTGCCGGGCCACACGGCGGGCTCACCCTCGTTCAAGTTCACGGTCTACGACAACGGACGCGCCCACACCGCGCTCCTCTTCGGCGGCCCCGGGCAGCGCAACGGCGTCGAGGGGGGCACGCAGTTCCTCGAGAGCATCCGCCGGCTCAAGAGCAAGGAGTTCGCGGACGTGGACGTCCCCGTGCACGTGCACAGCTGGCTGACGACCTATCCCGATCCGCGCGGCGGAACGGTCTTCGAGCCGGCGATGCAGCTGGCCAAGCGGCAGCCGGGCCAGGCGCATCCGTTCGTGATTCCCGAGATGTGGAAGCAGTGGCTCGACCGGGCCGAGGCGGGCACGATCAAGTACGTCGACGACGCCAAGGCCGGCAAGGCGGGACCGGTCAGCAACTAGTCGCTGGTCTCTCGTCTCTGGTCTCTGGTCTCTGGTCTCTGGTCTCTCGTCTCTCGTCTCTCGTCTCTGGTCTCTCGTCTCTGGTCTCTCGTCCAGCGACGCCCCGACGACGGCCACGAAGGTCGCGACCTCCAGCGGGTCGCGATCCTCAGTGGCCGCCTCCGGTCCCGATAGCCCCGAATCTCCCGTCCCCACCGGATTGACCCGATCCGACGCCAAGAGTCCCATCTAAGAGACGGCTCCGGCGTCTGTTCCTTCCTTGGGGGCATCCATGTCGACACACACCGTCTGGGGAAGGGGTTTTCACATTCGAGCCGCGGCGGGGCTCCTGCTCGTCCTCCTGGGCGCGCACGCGCCGGCGGCGGCGCAGGCGACCGGCGAAGCTGAACCACCGCGCCGGCCCGCCGGGAACGACGCTGTGGGACCGCAAGGGCGAGTGGCCGGCCGAGCGGTTCGAGGGCTACACGCCCGTGTACGAGCTCCCGAGCCTGACGTGGGGGGCGAATGCGTGGTCGGTGAACTGGACGGACCGGCTCGAGCTCCGCGACGACTTCTCGTACACGGCGGGGAGCCACACGTGGAAGATCGGCGGGGCGTACGTGCGGCTCACCTCTCCCGAGGAGCAGGCGGCCAACCTGTTCGGCACGTGGACCTTCGATGCCGGCCAGCCCTTCGACGGCAGCGCGGCGGCCATCGCCCGGCTGCGGAACCCGATCCAGTTCCAGGCGTCGTTCCCGCCGTTGCTGCGGGAGCTGCACAACAACTGGATCCAGTGGTACGTGCAGGACCAGTGGCGGGCCCGCGACGGCCTGACGCTCGAGTTCGGGCTGCGGTACGACAACCAGGACGAGTCGTTCAACACGCACCTCGATCTCACGCTGGTGCCGCGCCTCGGCGAGCTGATCGATCCCGCCTCGCGCGGCGACCACAACAACTTCGGCCCGCGGCCGCTGCCGACGTGGGGCGTCATCCAGGAGCGGCAGCCGGCGGGCGAGCACGAGTACCGCGCGCTCTTCCTGCGGCTCGACCGGCGCTTCGCCGACCGGCATCAGTACCTGATCTCGTACACGCTGTCGAAGCAGGACAACAACGATCCGACCGGAACGCTCATCGACCTCTACGACCCGGATCTGAACTGGGGCCCCGGCAACGCGGACCGGCGCCACAGCTTCGTGGCGAGCGGGTCGTTCCTGCTGCCCGCCGACGTGACGTTCGGCGCGGTCTGGACGCTGCGGTCGGCGATGCCGTTCAGCGCGCTCGCGGGACAGGACCTCAACCGGGACGGCACGTCGGGCACGGACCTCGTGCCGGGCACGTCGCGCAACATGGGCAATCGCGACAACGGCCGCATGCTCGAGCTCGTCAACGCCTGGCGCGTTCAGAACCGGCGCCAGCCGATCTCCGAGGACCAGATCGACGCCAACGAGTACAACCGCGTCGACGTCCGCGTGAGCAAGGCGTTCGCGCTGGTCGTGGCGTCCGTACGTGGTGTCCGGCTTCAGCCGGACCTCGCTGGAGGATGGCAACAACCGGCGCAGAACCGCCTGTCCTCCGCGACACCGGCTTGGTTGCGGCATCCTCAGCCTCCGCCGCCGCGACGTCCGAGCTACGCCAGCTCGCCGCCTGACACCGCGCTCGCGATGACTACGGTTTCGCTCCGGACACGCGGTCCTACGCCGGTGAGATCGTCGCGTCCGGTACGTGGTGTCCGGCTTCGCGCCGTCGCCTTCGGCTCTGGCGCGTCCGTCCGAAGCGCGAAGCGCGAAAGCGGATAGCCGGACCGCGACGCGCCGCGATCGGGGCGGCCGGCTTTAGCCGTTCTGCACTCGATCGTGGCGGCCGGCTTCAGCCGGCCCAGGGTGAACGGTCGTGGTGTCAGGCTTCAGCCGGACCTGGGCGCACGATCGGCACCGACCGGCGCAGGACCGCCTGTCCTCCGCGAAACCGTAGGCATCGCGAGCGCGGCGTCAGGCAGGCGAGCTGGAATAGTGCGAACGTCGCGGCGGCGAAGGCTGAGGATGCCGCCATCGAGCCGGTTTCGCGGAGGACAGGCGGTCCCGCGCCGATTGGTGCGAGGTCCGGCTAAAGCCGGACACGACGATCGCTAGGGCTGGAGCGACGCGAGGTAGCCGGTGATCGCGATCAGGTCGTCCTCGGTGAGCTTCTCCACTGACGCCCGCATCAGCGCCGCGCCGTCGCCGTTGCGCGCGCCCTGCTGCATGTCGTACATCTGCCGCGCCATGTAGCCGGGGTGCCGGCCGGCCAGCGGCGGCGCGACCGGCGTGCCGCGCAGGTCGGGCCCGTGGCACGCGCCGCACGCCTGCGTG
>Ga0194128_10002731_pt1 | contig 28029 bp, 29 predicted proteins | sample TA2KigCa65mmetaG_FD_148650 | JGI IMG/M metagenome (GOLD analysis project Ga0194128, IMG submission 148650) | Freshwater microbial communities from Lake Tanganyika, Tanzania - TA2015037 Kigoma Deep Cast 65m | ecosystem: Environmental > Aquatic > Freshwater > Lake | place: Tanzania: Lake...
ACGAGCCAATCGCTCCGGTCCCCCTCCCGACGCCCGCTTCTGCCACCGCACCGCTAGCCTTTCCCCCGCCGGTCCAGAGTTAAACCGCCGTGGATACGCGTTCGACATGCTTACGCGTGCATTTGGGTTACAGAATCCAGCTTGCTCAAGTTTCCTATTTCAAGTTAGCCTTTCTGCGCGATGGCGAAAATCTTGCTCGTTGATGACGAAGTGACCATGGTGCAAATGGTGACCGAACTTTTTCGGTCCGAGGGCCATGAGGTATTTCCGTTTACCAATTGCAATGCCGCCACTGAAGCGCTCGAAACCATTTCTCCCGAATTGGTTATCACGGATCTTTACCTGGACAAGACCCGCGCCCACGGGTTGGAAATTCTGCACAAGGCTCGTTCGTTAAATCCGCCGCCCCGTGGTCATTGTCATGACGGGCTTCGGATCAATCGAGACAGCGGTCGAGGCGATGAAGGAAGGGGCTTACGATTACCTGGAGAAACCATTCAAGCTTGATGAACTGAAACTGGGCGTCAATCGAGCTCTCTCCTACAACTTCGCGATCTCGGAGAACGTTTATCTTAAGAAGCAGCTTCGAAAAAAGCACCAATTCAGCCAGATCATCGGCACATCCCCCAAGATGCAGGAAGTCTTCAAGATGATCGAACGCGTGGCGGATTGCGATAGCGCAATTCTTATCCTTGGCGAAAGCGGCACAGGCAAAGAACTCGTGGCCAGGGCGCTTCATTTCAACAGTCGCCGCCAGTTTGCACCCTTCGTCCCAATCAACTGCAGCGCATTGCCTGAGAACCTCCTCGAATCGGAACTTTTCGGTCATCGCAAAGGCGCTTTTACCGGAGCATTGAACGACAAGAAAGGCCTCTTCCAATAAGCTGAAGGCGGGACGATCTTCCTCGACGAAATCGGGTCGATGTCTCCAATGCTGCAAAGCCGGTTGTTGCGCGTTTTGGAAGAACGCGAAGTGCGGCGCGGCGGCGATAACGTGCCGATTTATGTCAACGTGCGTGTTCTCGCCGCGACCAATGAACCGCTGGAAGAAAGGATCAAGGAAGGCACCTTTCGCGAAGACTTATACTACCGGCTTAATGTCATTCCGATCACGTTGCCGTCCCTCCGCGAGCGCGGCGAAGACACCCCTTTGCTGGTTGCGCATTTTCTCAAGGACAAAACTCATCCACGCACCGGGCAGCATTATCAAATGGCGCGCGAAGCGATGGAAGTGCTGCTCTTTCACGATTGGCCCGGGAATGTGCGGGAACTCGAAAATGCCATCGAACGAGCCTGCACGCTCTGCGAAACCAACGTTATTCAAGTGCAGGACCTGCCGCCGACGCTTCACGGATACGCCAGCAAGAGCAGCAGTGACACTGTCATTGAAACGCGTCCTGGAGCGCCCCCACAATCGTTCATGGTTCTTTCCGAGTCCCTCTATCCTTTGGGTTTCAGCGAAGCTCAACATGATTTCAAGAGTGCAGCCACACCCGCAGCTCCGGAGCCAATTGGTTCCTTAAAGACGTTCTTGAGGGATCAGGAAGTGTCTTACTTGAACCGCGCTCTCGAACAGGCGGGCGGCGACAAAGAAAAAGCGGCCCAAATGTTAGGCATCAGTTTGGCCACTCTTTATCGAAAGCTCTCCGAAGGAGAAGAGGTTTAACCAACGCGTCACTGGTGGTGACGCCTCCGTGAGCGTTACGACCAAAAGCGCGTTCGGATGAATGGACCGCCGAAATGCGCTCGCAAACTCGATGGACCCGGGTGGACCCGTCGCACTGCTTTTATTTTGTTTCTTTTTCTCCGCAGGTTTCTACGATGTTTTCCCATTCGCTCATAAGAACTGAACTCATTTGAATTAGAATTATGCCACTGACACACACCAAAGACCTCTTTGCCAAAGCGTTGAAAGGCAAGTACGCGTTGGGCGCATTCAATGTCAATAACATGGAACTGCTCCAGGCCATCGTCGAGGCTTGCGAAGAAGAGAAAGCGCCGGTCATGCTTCAAATCTCGAAGGGCGCTCGGCAATATGCCAACCCGGTCTATCTGAAGAAACTAATTGAAGCCGCGGTGAGCCTTTCGAACATACCGATTGCGGTGCATTTGGACCACGGCGATTCTTTCGAACTGTGCAAGGAATGCATCGATGAAGGCTTTACGAGCGTCATGATTGACGGCAGCCATTTGCCTTACGACAAGAACGTCGAGATCTGCAAAAAGGTCGTGGACTACGCTCACAAACACAATTGTGTCGTCGAAGGTGAATTGGGCATGTTGGTCGGGGCGCAGCATGACGAAGGGGAAGAAGGCGGCGGTTACTCCAAAGGTGGCGTTTATACTCATCCCGATGAAGCTGTCCAATTTGTCAAGGCGACCGGTGTTGATTCCCTCGCCGTGGCCATCGGGAATTCTCATGGCGCTTACAAATTCAAGGGCCAGCAACACTTGGACCTGGACCGGCTGAAAACCATCAAGAAAGCGTTGCTCGACGCAGGCATGGGCGATTATCCGCTCGTGCTGCACGGCGCGTCCAGCGTCCCGAAAGAAATAGCGCAAGAAATCAATCGGTACGGCGGCAAGCTCGGCGAAGATACGGCCGGTGTGCCTGAAGCGGACATCGAAGTGGCCCGGCGTGTGGGATGCACCAAAGTGAACATTGATACCGATCTTCGGATGGCCTTCACAGCAGCTCTGCGCAAATTCTTCATGGAATCGCCGAAGGAGTACGATCCGCGCAAGTACCTCACGCCCGCGCGAAATAAGGTCAAAGAGTTGGTCCGACACAAGGTCAAGAATGTGCTTTGCTGCGCCGGACACGCGTTCGATTAGGTTGGCAGGACAGGCGTCCCGCCTATCCTGGACGGGTGTGTTCCGCAACGGGACGCCCGTCCTTCCTACGATTGATCGGCCGCTTCTTCCGGCTTCCGATGCTGCACCAGAAGCGGAATATTCGTTTCCTGCCGGCCATTGATGGCAATATCGATCGAGTATTGGCCCGGCTTGTCGAACTTCAATTGCTGAATATTGATAACGAAATTGCGGACTAGAAAATTGGCGTCCGACGGAATCCGGACATCGACCGGCATATCAATACTCGGCATGACAAATTTGCCATCCTCGTCGACGAAATTCATTTTCACCTTATGAGACCCTTCCTCGATTCGAGTGAAGACGATGCGCAACGCGATGGAACATTGCGGATGGTAGGCAGGCAAATGATTGGTCACGATTGTGTCAAACGTACCGAGAATATTCAGCTTTCCGGCGTAATCTGTCGCGGCATCGCAAAGGGCGGCAATTTGAATGTTCATCTCGCCTCATAATGAAGCCCGCTCATTTTTCCGCAACGATTGTTTGTGAACGTGCGGGGAAGCACCCAGAACTTGATTACTTTGGTCCCAACCGTTAAGCAATTGCCCGGAGCGATCACAGCATGGCAGCCAGGGTGCGATTAAAACCATCGGTCAGAGGACTGCGGCGTTTACGCTGCAGAAACGTGAAATTGCCGGACGCTCGAGACTTTTCGGTGCGTTTCGACTTTGCGAAAAACTTTGCGAACGTTTCCGCAGCGCAAACGCTGCGCTCCTTAATTGCGCCTGCCTGCGTTCGCGCTCTTGAAGGAAAACAAGGTCTTTGGGGTTTCAAGTCCCAACGCGCTCTGCTCCGGCCCTTCGCAAATCAGCATCACGCTAATGGCCAAGCACGGTATGGACCGTACGCCCGCTTTCCGTTCTAGCGTTGCCAAAGCCTTCAGGCCGCGCTTAGGATGGCGCAACTGGTGCCTGCGCGAGCCAGAACGAATGATGGCCGACAATAAAGTCCAACTGAAAATCTTTGAAGGGCCGCTCGATCTCCTTCTCTACCTCGTGAAAAAGGAGGAGGTCGATATTTACGAAGTCAATCTCACCAGAATCGCCACGCAATTCATCGAATACGTCGAATTGATGCGCGAACTCGACCTCGAAATCGCCGGCGAGTTTCTCGTCATGACTGCGACGCTCATGCATATTAAGAGCCGCGAATTGCTTCCGGTCGATCAGCAAACGCCCACCGAAGATGACGAGGAGCAACAAGACCCGCGCTGGGAGTTGATTCGGCAATTGGTTGAATACAAGAAATTCAAGGACGCCGCCGCACAGTTGCAGGTCCGGGAAGCGCTCCAGGAGGGCATCTTTCCGCGTTTGCCAGGCAAGCCCGAATTTGTGGAGGAGCAACCCGTCCGGAAATCGGAAGTTTCGCTGTTCGATTTGATCAATGCAGTTAGCTCCATCCTCAAGCGCTTCGCCCAGCGCGACGAAGCCCGCGATTTATTTGAGGACAAATGGACCGTTAGCGAAAAGATCGAACATCTCATGCGCGTGCTTCGACAGCGGACGAAGCTTCACTTTTTCGAACTGTTCGCCGAGACGACAAGCCGGTCCGAGGTCGTGGTCACATTTCTGGCGCTGCTCGAATTGATTCGGTTGAAGCAGCTTGTCGTTTTTCAACAGCGGCCTTTCAGTGAAATTGAAATTGCGGCGGCGCCGCCTCCGCAGGTTTCGGCGCCCTCAAACGATTCCGCCCCGGGCGCCACACCGGAACCGGCCGAGACCTCAATCGCCTGATTCATGGAACTGAAGTTCATTCTTGAAGCCATTCTGTTCGCCACGCAAAAGGCGTTGAACCCGCGCGAAATTCGCGACCTATTGACTGCCACGGCGGAAACCTCGGACGATTCCTCGGCCAAGTCTTTCAAGAAGACGAAAGAAGCCGACGTGGCGGCGGCTTTGGAACAATTGGAAAAAGATCATGCGACGGCGAATCGGAGTTACCGGCTGGTCTGTGTCGCCGGCGCCTGGCAGTTCGTGAGCCAGCCCGAATATGCGCCTTGGCTGAAGACCCTGGTCGGACACAAAAATCGCCCACCGCGCCTTTCGCAGCCCGCCCTGGAGACGCTGGCCATCGTCGCTTATCGCCAGCCCTTGACGCGGGCCGAAATCGAACAGATTCGCGGTGTGTCCATCGATGGCGTGATGCAGACACTTTTGGAGCGAGGTTTGATCGAACAAGCGGGCCGCGCGGAGGTGGTGGGCCGGCCGATGACCTATGCCACCACGCCGTTATTCTTGGAATACTTCGGTTTGCGCAGTTTGGAAGAGTTGCCGGCGGCGGATGAACTACGCAGAATTGTCGTGCGAAAGCCTGAAGCGCTGCTCACCGTTGAACCAGGCTTGGCCACAGCGCCTCCAGAACAACTCGCCGAACAGTCAAGCGAAGGCGCCGCCACGGAAACATCACTAACTCCATCTGCAGCGGTGCCGGTCGAGATGAATGGTTCGGAGACACAATCCGACAATCCACGATCCAATTGAAATCTCTTCCTCCCATCTCAGAGCGCTCGATTCAGCAAGAACACTGTGCAAGTCAGTTTCACAGGACAGCGCGTCCCGCCTGTCCTGCTCTTGCTCTACGCGCATGCTGGACAAGCGAGACGCCTGCCCTACTGCCGGGTCATGAAGAGCCCTTTCCGAAACAGACTTCCACGCATTGCGCCCCTCAACCGGCGGTGGAGCGCGGACATTCCTGTCCGCAGCAGCTCTCGAACTTTCGCGCCGCCGCAGACTCGCCCAGGGCATTCCGTCGAACGGACATTGCTGCGGACAGGAATGTCCGCGCTCCGTCGCCGGTTGAAGGGAAGGAGAACTGCGCTTCGAGCTCATGAGCCTTCAAGAGCATCGCAAAGCGATTGATGAACTGGACGAGCAGATCGTGCGGCTTCTCAACGAACGCACGAAACACGTGCTCGAAATCGGCGCGATCAAACTTAAAGCAGGCGAGGAAATTTACGCGCCTCATCGCGAACTGGCCGTGCTCGACCGCGTTTGCAAGTTGAATTCAGGCCCCATCACCAATGAGTCGCTGCGCGCTGTTTACCGCGAAATCATGTCCAGCGCGTTGTCTTTGGAAAAGACGATGACCATCGCTTACTTTGGCCCGGAAGCGACGTTCACCCATCAGGCAGCCATCCGCCGGTTCGGCTCGAGTTTGCATTATGCCGCCCAGAAAACTATCGCCGATGTCTTCAATGAAGTGAGTCGCAATCGGGCCGACTACGGGGTCGTGCCGGTCGAGAATTCAACGGAAGGTGTTGTGACGCACACGCTGGACATGTTCGTCGATAGCGATTTGAAAATTGTCGCTCAGATCGTGCTGCCCATTCAGCATTGTCTGCTTGGAAAGTCCAAGCTCGATGATGTTAAGAAGCTCTATTCCCATCCGCAGGCATTAGGTCAATGCCGCGAGTGGGTCCGGAATCATTTGCCGCACGTCGAGATCATTGAGAGCTCTTCGACGACCCGCGCCGCGGAACTCGCTGCTCAAGAAAAGAATGCCGCAGCCATCGCCAGTTCGCTCGCCGCTGAACGCTATCGTCTGCAAATCTTGGAGCGGAATATTCAAGACAACTCGATCAACGCGACCCGCTTTCTGGTCCTCGGCCGCCAGTGCAGCCCGCCCACGGGACGGGACCGAACGAGTCTCATGCTGAGCATCGCGCATAAAGTAGGTGCGTTGCATCGCGCGCTGACGCCGATGCGCCGATACAAACTCAACATGACGCGGATTGAATCGCGGCCGAGCAAACGGCGGGCTTGGGAGTACTTCTTCTTCGTCGATTGCGATGGACACCTTCAGGACGAGAAAGTCGCGAAAGCCATCGAGCAGCTCGAAAAACAATGCAGCTTCCTCAAAGTGCTCGGATCGTATCCCAATGCGGAATGAACCTAGCCGGCGAAGCCCAGCCAAATGCACACAAAGATCGCGAAGGCCGCAAAGAGATTCTAAGAATTCTGTGGTCTTCGCGTCCTTGGCGATCTTCTGTTTGAACGACATGTCTTTTGTGGTGCAGCCGGGATTACCACAATGAATCATTCCGCGCGTGCCCGCCAAGTTTTCGACGTTGAGATTGCCGCTCTCAAAGCCGTTCGCGCGCAACTCGATAACGGCTTCGACGCCGCCGTTGATCTAATCGTCGAAGTCCTCCGCCATCGCGGCAAGATCGTCGTCGTGGGGATTGGCAAATCGGGAAACATCGGCCAAAAAATCGCCGCGACGCTCACGAGCACTGGCTCGACCAGCGTCGTCTTGAATAGCGTCGATGCGCTGCACGGAGACCTTGGCATCCTCAATGACGGCGATGTGATCTTGACCTTGAGTTACTCCGGCGAAACCGACGAGTTGCTGACCTTGCTGCCGGCGCTCAAACGATTTTCGGTGAAGATTATCGCCGTCACCGGAAGCTCGAAATCAACCCTCGCTCGCGCCAGTGACATTGTTATCCACGCGCGCGTTCCGAAAGAAGCGTGCCCCTTCAATTTGGCCCCGACGTCGAGCACCACGGCCATGCTGGTAATGGGTGATGCCTTGGCGATGGCGGTACTCGAGGCGCGCGGCTTTCGCAAACAAGACTTCGCCAAGCACCATCCTTCGGGCGCCATCGGACGCGCTTTGTTGCTCCGCGTAAGCGACATCATGCGCACCGGCCTTCGCAGCGCCGTCGTCTCGCAAACGCTAACAGTCAAGCAAGCCCTCCTCGTGATGACCCGCGCGAAGTCCGGCAGCGTCAGCGTCGTCAACGCCCGCGGCAAACTCGTTGGCGTGTTTACCGATGGCGACCTGCGCCGCCATATGGCCGACGGCGATCACGTCCTGGACCAACCACTGGCCAAAGTGATGACGCGCCACCCCATCACGATTCGCGAAGACGCCCTCGCCGCCGAAGCCCTGCACATTTTCAACGAACGCAATATCGACGACCTCATCGTAGTCAATTCAAAGAACGAACCGGTCGGCCTCGTCGATTTGCAGGATTTGCCCAAGCTAAAGCTGATGTGACAAAGCCAACCGACCCCACATTGGACGTTACGTCCACTCGGGCGGAAAATGACGCTGCGCTGAGTGCACCGGGACTGCTAGTATTCTTAAAGATCGTCAGCTGCTGGCTATTAAAGTTTCCGATCACAATGTCTGGCTTACCGTCCCCATCCAAGTCGCCCAAAGCACCAGCCCTAGCGTAATGAAGCGCTGGCAATTCAAAGCGGCTTTCAAATTGGATGGCCCCTGCACTGGAGACATTTCGGAACAGAGATATCGTTGTTCCCGTAGTCGGGACGACCAAATCCGGACGCCCATCCCCATCGAGATCACCAGCCAACAAGTCGAAAACAACGGCCCCAAAACCGATGTCCATTCTAGGCCCAAAACTTAGACTCCCGACACTACTGGTATTGCGCAGCACGGCCACGCTGGCGCCGTTCGATTGGCCCGTGATTAGGTCGGGCTTGCCGTCGCCATCCAGATCACTGATGGCCAAACCTTCATTTCCCCCTGCTGTGGCGAAATCGACTTTGGCGGCAAAGCTGATTGCTCCGACCGAACTCGTGTTTCGAAAAACCGAAACGGCGGCCGCATAAATATTTCCCACCACCAACTCGGGCCTCCCATCCCCGTCCAAATCGCCCACCGCCACCTCGCTCGGATTAGTAGTTGAAAAAGTCGTGCTCGCCGGAAAACTAGCGCTGCTGATGACCCGATCACTCGGGAAAGTCTGAACGAACTGAGCGTTGGAATAAGCTGTCCGCCCGCTTACTGTGACCGAAACTGGCGCGTACGTCGCAGCCATCGGGACTGTCACGCTCAATGACGATGTTGTGGCAGAGGTGACCGCCGCCCGCCCGCCTCCAAAGTAAACGATGTTATTCCCTGCTGTCGCGCTGAAGCCCGAACCTGTAATTATGACCGTGGAGCCAACATCCCCAGATAACGGCGCTATCGAAGTAATGACCGGTGGGCCGTCATCATCCACAATCGTTCCGACGCCTTGGCTGTCTGCAATGCTGGCCTCAACCGGAGCGGTGATAATCAAAAGGAAAGTCTCATTGGGTTCTTCCGATTGATCGCTGTTTACAGTAATGATGACATTCTTACTCAATTCGCCAGGCGCAAACGTCAGTGTCCCCGAACTGCTGATGTAGTCAATTGGGGCAGTTGCCGTCCCGTCGGTGGTCGAGTAGCTCGCTGTTACGACTTGAGAGCTGACTGATGAAAGCGTCACGGCGAACGTTGCATTCGCGGTTCCCGAATTGCCTTCGGCGAGCGCCACGTCGTTGACCGATAGGGAAGGTTGCGAATCGTCGTCCCTTATTGTCACCGTTCCTTCGCCATCGCCAATCTTCGCATTGAACGGGTTGCTGAGGATAACTGAAAAGGTTTCGTCCGCTTCGAAGGTGGTATCGCCATAGACTTGCATGGTGACATTCTTGATCGTCTCCAATGGAAGGAAAGTTAATGTAGTGGAGGTGGCTGTGTAATCACTTGGAGCCACTGCCGTCCCATCAGTTGTCGCGAGACTCACCGTCACCATTTGGCTGCTCGCGGTGGACAACGTTACAACCAAATCCGCATTCACAGTCCCCGAGTTGCCTTCGGTTACTACAGCATTGCCAATGGAGACCGCGGGCAACGGATTAACCGTCAACACAAACCTGTCGCTGGCATTGGCTCCATCGCTGTCGCTCACCGTCACCGTGATCACCCCGCTGCCAAACTGATTGGCCGCCGGACTGACCGTGACCGTTCGGTTGGCTCCGCTGCCACCCAAGACAATGCTCCCCGGAAGCACCAACACTCCATCCGAACTGGTGGCCGTCACGGTCAATGAACCTGGCGCCGTTTCCACATCGCCTACGGTAAAGGCAATGGCTGCAGTTGAACTATCCTCGCTGATCGTTTGATCGGAAATGTCGCTGATAGTTGGCGGGCTGATAACGAGAATTGCATCAATGCTGGTCGAGGTGCCATTAGCATTCGCCACGGTCACCGAATAGGTCCCTGCGTCAGTTGTCCGAACATTATTTAGAGTTAGGCTTGATCGTGTCGCTCCAGCGAGAGGAAGCTGATCCTTATACCACTGATACTGTAACGGATCACATCCTCCGGCCGAGATTGTGAAGATCACACGGGCACCAACTGCAGCCGTTTGGCTCTGAGGCTGAACCATGATCAAAGGTGGAGCGGTATCTATTTGCAACAAGGCGGGCGCGCTTTGGGCCGCGGTGAAACGATCCTGAACCGTTGCTTCATAAGTTCCCGCATCTGACGCCTGCACGTTAGCGAGGATAAGCTGCGCAGATCGGGCACCGACGATTGCCACGCCGTCCTTCGTCCACGAGTAGCGCAATGGAGGAATCCCCGTGGCTTCAACGGAGAAGGTAACTCTTGAACCAGGGCATGCAGTCTGATCCTGCGGATTGGTTACAATAATGACGCCCTGGGCAAGCACATCCGAACAAAGCATCAAGGGTACAAGAAGCCACATTCCAAGCTTAGCGGCGAATGATATAGTCATAAGGTGAAGGTTTTGATCGGCAATGCCGCCCACCTCTCCATCAAAGGTGACAACGCGAAACCGAGAGGGCCTGGTGTAGCGACGCTCAACAAAGTTACGTCATCGCCGCCGGAATGAGTATCCCTCAAAGGAGGGGTGCTTAGGTTAGCGCAGCTACCGCATAACCCACTTCGCCGGAGCTTCAGCGCGGTTGGTTACATGAAGTCTGGCGTAGATACTTTTGAGATGGTCCTTCACCGTGTAATGGCTGATGCTGAGGAGGTCTGAAATCTTCTTCGTGCGAAAACCTTTCGAGATCAGATCGATTACTTCACATTCTCGGAGCGTTATTCTCTCTGCTTCTGGCAAATGCGAACGCTCTTGCCGGAAGAACTGACCAATCCGGCGAGCAAGTTCCGAAGAGAAGGGCAAGACGTCGTTCAGCACGGCCGTCACAGCTTGAACAACTGCGTACTCCGAGGATCTCTTCAACAGATAGCCGTCAGCGCCCGCCTTCAACGCAAAGAAAAGGTGCTCGTCCGTGTCGAACATTGTCAGCATGACTATTCTTAGGTTTGGAAGCCGTTGCTTCAACTGCTGCACGCACGTGACGCCAGATAGCTTAGGAAGCCCGATATCCATCAAGACGACCTGCGGAGGACGCAATGGAATTTGCTCGAGGGCAAGTTCCCCGTTTGCGTAGGCGCCGAGGCAACAGAATTCCCGCTCGCTATCGATCAATTGGGCGAGCTTTTCGCGCTGGACGCGATCATCCTCGACGATGGACACTGTGACGGGCATGCACGTCCTTCTTTCAGGCTTTCAAGTTGAGTTCGAGGCAAATCTCGGTTCCATGTCCGGGGAAGCTGCATAAATCAAGGCGTCCGCCAATGCTAGTCATTCGCTCGCGCATGTTTGCCAAGCCATTTCCGTGGCCACTTCTCAGGGCGAGTGACAGATCGGAACCTTGACCATTATCTGCAATGATCAAGAGGAATCGTGACTTCTCATAAACGGCGCGGCAGGAAATCTCGGTGGCGCGCGAGTGTTCGACAGCATTGGCCAACGTCTGTTTGACTAAGAGCCAGATGTTGTGCCTGGCTTCGCCGGAAACGGAGCGTTCTGGGATTTGCGCTGGCCAATCTATCAGCAACCGAATGCGCGTCGGCTCCAGGTAGTCAGCAATAAAAACGCGAACATAACTCGAGAGGCACAACAGCGTGTCGTGCCTTGGATTCATTGCCCAGATTATCTCGGCCATCGAACCGAGTGCTTCCTGAGAGGCCGCTATAACCCTCGGCGCTGAGTCGGACAGCCGCGCCGGAGAGCGCGGCACAAACATTTCCAAAGTAGCTGTGCATGGCCCGCCGAAGGTCGTCAAAGATAAGGCGGATTTTCCGTTCATCGTGGTTTCGCCGCAATGTCCAGCAGGTCAAACCTGGTCGAATGATGTTCTCATGGCTCTCTTGGATCAGGTCACGAAAAAACTGGCCGTCGATCGGCAACGGATTTATTTGATTGGGCTCAGCATGGGTGGCTATGGCACGTGGAGCCTCGGACTCACTCATCCGGACAAGTTCGCGGCCATCGCGCCCATCTGCGGCGGGGGTGATATTTTGCCGATTCTTTTGCCTGATCCTAAAAAGCGAGCAGCTCTGAAAGCATTGCCGGTTTGGGTGTTTCACGGCGCCAAGGACGAACTAGTAACGCTGTCCGAGTCCGAACGGATGGTTAATGCGCTCAGAAAAATCGGGAATAACGCGGAGTTAACGGTCTATCCCGAAGCTGGTCACGATTCTTGGACCGAGACATACAACAATCAGAAGCTTTACGATTGGTTTCTCCAGCACAAGCGAAAGTAGAGTTGCGGTTCGTCATTTGAAAAGTCACCCATCTCCCGCGCAACAACTCTTCAGGACGGAGGTATTCCGTAGGACAGGCGTCTCGCCTGTCCTAGCTAACTCGGTGCACAATTACTGTTGAGTGCCTCTGCTCGATACGAGTTGAGACAGGCGAGACGCCTGTCCTACTGCGACCATTCTACTGAGCGACCTTCTGGCTTGAATCCAAATATGCGCTGCGCATTTTCGCCAAGAACCTTGGCTTGATCGTCGGAGGAAAGGTGGCCGATGAATGAGCGCGTTCGTTTCACCGTCGCTTGGTAACTTGGGCCTGTTGTCTCCGCGCCGAACCCGCCGCCGTAAATCATTCGCTCAGGGCCATAAGCATCTGCCAATCGCTTGATCACGGGAGTAATGTCGCGGTGCGGATACGCCGTGGCCGGCGGAATAGCTGAGAGTTTCATCACAGTGTTCTTAAACTTGGACCATCGAATCACCAACTCGTGTTCGTCAGGCGTTCCTTGGAAAGGACGGCCAAGGTGATCGATGATCACGGTCGTGTATGGAAAGTCTTTGATCAACGGTTCGAATCCAGGGGCGCACCTCGGTTCGAAATGCAATTGCACGGCAATCCTATGTTCCGTTGCCATTTGCCAAAGTTTCCGCAGTTCCGGTTTGCCAAATGGTGGCAGACGATCGGGCGCGTAGGCATGGATACGCGCGGCCACAATGGGCAACCGCTTCACTAGATCAGGCAGTTTCTCCATCGAGCCTGGGCGGTCGGCGAAAACGAGACAGGTTCCTTTTAAACGGTCTTTGCCGACTCCGAGACAATACTCCAAATAACGATGATCATCCTGATACGGTTCCGGATGGACGACGATGGCGTGGTGAATGCCGGCTTCGTCCATGCATTTGAGCAAGTGTTGCGGCGTGGCCGGCGCTTCCGGTTGATAAGGAGCACTTGCGTGATAAGGGAAACGCGGATCATTCTTCCCGGCAAAACAATGGAGGTGCGTGTCGACAATCACTGGTCGAGTCGGTGGATTGGCGGCGCCGAGGGTAGCTCGAATAACAGCCGGCGCTGTCACGAGACCTGCTGCGGCACCTAAGAGGAAGTGACGGCGATCCAGAGAGTCGGTTGAGCTATTCGTCATAACGTTCGTGATGGTTAATCGGCTTCGCGCATACAGTCACACCGATTTTTCGAGACATGCAAGCGCGCTTTCTTAAGTTGCGGAAATGCGTTAGAACAATGACAGAAGATCGCGAGGACGCGGCGACGGGGTTTAAGCTTGGCTGGGACCATCGACATGCGTCTCGCCACGCCTCGGTCGGCAGATCGGGTTGCGCTCGCTCACGTTCACTGCTTGGCGATCTTCGCGTTCTTCGTGTTTAGTCGTGAATTCGCCCACTATCATTGAAACCGAGCGGTTGGTCATTCGCCCAATGTGTATGGCGGATTTACCGCTGGTTTACGCCCGTGCCAGCGACCCGGAGGTCGTGCGGTTCACGGGCGAGATTTTGAGCTGCGAACAAACTCGCGAGTTGCTTCAACGACGAGTGCGCGAGCAGGCCAGCAAAGCTCCCTTCGGGGGCCGCGCGATTGTCCTTAAGTCTCACCAACTCAATATTGGTTACTGCGGTCTGGACTTTCTGGCGCACTCCGTCGAACGGCGGATCGAACTGTTCTACGGACTCACACGCCAGTTTTGGGGACATGGCTTTGCCACGGAAGCTGCGGCTGCGATGCTAAAGCACGGCTTCCGCGATCTCGAACTCAATGAAATCGTTGCGCCAATTCATCCCGACAATATTCGGTCGGTCCGCGTGGCAGAGCGAATTGGGCTCCGTTATCGAACGAAAATGGATTGGCCCAAGCAAGGGCAGGTAAATCTCTATGGCCTTTCCAAAGCCGAGTATGACCAAAGCGATCACCCCACTCGGAACGAAATCCGCGCAATAAACTCACGTCCGAAGCTGTGCTGAAGACGGTCGAGAATCTCCTTGCGCCGGTACCGGACAATTTCGTGGAGCCAAACGCTGCTATCGACGGTGACGAAAAGCGTTCCTTTGTGCAGCCCCGCCGGCTGCGCATGCGCGGCAATGTTTGGATCGAGGAGGTGATTCCAAACTTTCAGAATTTCAAGTTCGACGCGGCGCCGGTCCAATCCTAATTCTTTGAGGACTCCCGGCATTAAACTGGCCATGGCCTTGGCGGCAGGAGCTTTGTCTTTTTCCAGTCTGGCTAAATCAACTCCACGCCATTGCGCCAGAATGGCGTTGCGCGCGCTCTGGCGGCAAGCGTCGCGTTTAGACCTCGGCTTCTGTTTTCTCGGAACGTTCATCCAGCACTAACACACTGTGCGGCGGAACATCGTAATTGCCCGTGAGCGTGGTGCCAGTCAAAAAGTCGTGCATCGGTTTGTAGAACTGGATGCGAACGGGCGAATGCTGATGATTCAGGAGAAAATAGATTTTCGTGTCGTCCTTCTGCCGCATGCTGACTTCAACCGTGTCCGGCACTTTCAGCAGCGAGAACAAATTGCACATTTGGCGAAGCCAAACCACCAAATCGTAATAAAAGAATTGGTGGCTCATCGTGCCGACGTAAACGGCTGTTCCCAAGCCAAACGTGTTCATGGTCATCGCCGGACGCCCGGCATAAAAGTCCTTCGCATAGGTCGCGAGGATTTGGCATTCCTTCGGTTCGATCAAATCGCACCAAAGCTTGGCCGGGTGAAGATGACTGGTCGGAAACGCGCCTTTGAAGGTCAAATGATTTTCTTCACCGGGCGGCAAAGGATCGAATTCCATGACTTCCATGCCGAACACATCGGTTAAGTTATGCGGGTAACCGCTGTCGGGAGCGATGCCGTGCTCATCTACTAAGCCGGTATTGAAAGTTCCAACCAGCGTGCCTCCATTCTGAACGTAGAGCTTTAACAGATCCGCTTCACCGCCGGCCAAAAGATGCAGTGATGGCGCAATCACGAGTTTGTATTTGGACAAGTCCTCGGTCGGGCGCGCGAAATCAACGGGAATATTCCGATCGTGCAGCGCGTTGTAAAAGAGATGAATATGCTCGCGTTGGTTGAAATAGTTGTTCGGCTGCATCGGTTGCTGCAGCGTCCATTCATTGTCGTGGCTGTAGAGAATGCAGGTTTCGGCGACCACGCGGGTGTCTTTGATCACCGGCGCGAGCAGTTTCATCTCCTCGCCAATCTGGCTGATTTCTTTGTACACGCGGCTATTCCCGCGGCCGTCATGGCTCAAGACACCACCGTAGAACTTTTCCGAACCCATTCGCGGTTGTCGCCAGAAAAAGTAAAGAATCCCGGTCGCGCCGCGCGAAACCATTTGATAGCTGAACAGCCGGACAACTCCGGGCCGGATCAACGAATTGACATCCTGCCAATTGACTTGAGCCGCCTTTTGTTCAATCGCCCAAAAACCGCAATTGCCGTCGGGCGTCCTGATATCGCTCTTCTTCAGAGAACGCATGATATCAATCTCGCAAGCGTTTTCGGCAGACTTGGATTTAATCGTGGCATTGCTGTCGATGGAGACAAAATCGAGGATGCCGGCCATGTCGAAGTGATCGAATTTTCGGGCCGGCGCGCGCAGATTGGTAGTGACCGGAATGTTGGGCGTGATCTCATGCAGCAAATCGGCCTGCATTCGAATGAAAGCGACGCAGGTGTCGCTCGAGAAGCGCCGCCAATCGGTCAGCAAGGCGGGATTATGAATGGTCGGCGCGTACATCGGCATGGGCACATCGCTCCAATCACTGACAGTCTGGCTCCAGAATCGCAGGCCCAACAAATCGTTCAGTTTTTCGATTGTCTCGTATTTTGCTTTGAGCCAGGCGATCCAGTCGCGCCGCGATTCTTCGTTGAACGAGCTCTCCGTGTCATGACCACCGATGCCATTATCAATTTGCCAGGCGATCAATTGCGGATGATTGCCGAGAGCTGTTGCCATCGCGCGGACAATACGTTTGCTGAAGTCCCAGTAAACATCGCTATTGAGGCAATAAGCGCGGCGCGTCCCTTCGTGCTTGGCGAGGCCGCGTTCGTCCAAGGGCAGAATTTCCGGATGCCGCTTGGCCAGCCAAACGGGGGGCGCGGCCGTCGGCGTGCCCAGGACAACTTTGATGCCCGCCTTGCCCATGACGTCCATCGCGCGTTTGAGCCAGTCGAAGTTGTACTCGCATTCTTGCGGTTCGCACAGGCCCCAGGAGAATTCCCCCATGCGAACGACGTTGATTCCGGCTGCGAACATCAACTGGGCATCGCGGTCCCATCGAGATTCAGGTTCGTCGGCAGTGCCGGCGTAAGGATAGACCCAATGTTCGGGATAATAATCAGCTCCGAAGTACATAGGCTTTTATAGGATGGGCGTTGCAGGCAATCTAAATGCTCGCACGGAATTCGCAATTCCAAACTCAGTGACATGACAGGGACATTCGAAATTTGAAATTTGATCAGCTGCATCCATGCGGCCCAGGAAAAATTCGAGCTCCGGGAGATTTCTCCGAAACGGCGTTTCGCGCATTGCGGCCACGAACGATTTTGCATGCTTGGTTGTTTGTATTCTTTGTGGCGGTCAATTTCCAGAATCCGCGCTGGTTTTCTCCGCGGAGAGCGCCAATCCTGCCGCCAGCGCCAGGATGATGCCGCATCCCTCACGCAGTCCGACTTTCTCGCCCAGAATCGGCACAGCGAGCAAGACCGTAAGCATCGGATAGAGCGCAATGAGTGGCGTAACGACCGCCGCCTTCCCGCCCTGACGAAACGCCATAAAGCCAGCCAAAGTGCCCAAGCTATTGAGCGCGCCTCCCGTCATGGCGAGCACGTATTGTCGCAAGGGAAAATTCCAACTCAACTTCTGCGTTGCCACAAGAGCCAGCGCAATGGCGAGAAAAGCGCTCGTGAAACCAAGCACTGACACTTCCGCCGAAACGTGCCTCGACGAAAGCTTTTGCGTCACTCCCGTGAACGCCCAGAACAAGAGCGCAATTAGCGAAAAGCCGAGCCATGGCGCGACCTGAATCCCGCGCAACAACGACCATGAAGAGCCACTCTCCATGCTGAAAACAACGACGCACGCGACGGCCAATGCAATGCCAATCATCTGGAGGCCATGTAACCGCTCTCGGAGCGCCGACCAGGCAATGATAACTGTGATGAGCGGATAAATGGCCGTCAGGGGAAAAACAATCGCAGCTTTTCCTCCGCCACTGAGAGCGGCGAAGAGAGCCAGATTGCCGAGACCTCCAACGATACCCGTCAAAAACCCATAGCCGATTCCTTTCCTCAGCGCTGGCTCCGAACGCCATTGGATTAAAGGCAAAAGCAAGAGGGCTGGCGGTATGAGACCGATGGCAGACAAAATCAGATTCTGCATCGGCGGAATGCCGTCGGCGGCCATTTTTGATGCGAGTCCCCAAAGGCCAAAACAGAACGCTGAGAGAAGGGTGTAAAGAAGCCACTTAGGCATTGGTGCAACCGAGGGTGCTCGCTTTCCTGAGCAAGAGCAAGAATTGGGTTCGCGGCTTGGCAGGTCTCAGGTTTTGAATCACGCACACACATGAAAATGTGTGACGAGAGCGTGGCTGCCAGCCCCGAAGAGCTAACTACCGCGCTCTCGTTCAGCCCCTTTTTGAGTTCGTGATCTCAAGGTCCACCCCGACAAGGTTTCAGCATTAGGTTTGTGGCCGAGCTCCCTTAGCGTCTTCGAAGAGCCCGCGCCACAATCGGGGCATTGGAAACAGAAGCACAGAACGAATAATGAGGTTCCGAACTTCCTGCCTGGTAATCTTCACAGGTTTGTCTGATTGAAACAAATTAGCCGATCGCAGTCGTGTGATAGTCTTCACTCCGATCAAGAGAGGCCAAGCACAAGCGAGTCTTACTCTCGCACAGCGAAAAGGAAGGCTGTTCGTGTAGGTCCATCCCGCCGCCAAATAGGCCTCAGCTCGATCCAAGTAACCGTCATAAACTGGCCGGAGACGACTCTCGCACTTCGGGGTTAGCAGATCAGAAGGCGTTAATCCGATCTCCGCGAGTTTCTCGGACGGAATGTAACAGCGGCCGAGTTTCAAATCGGCCGGGAGGTCGCGAAAGATATTGACCAACTGCAGCCCTTTGCCAAAAGCAATGCCATTTTGCAGCAGGGTCTTTTCGTCGAGCGGCGCAGTCGGAAACAAATGTGCGCGGCACATCTTGGACCAGAATTCTCCGACGCAGCCAGCGACGCGGTAGGTGTAATCTTCAAGCTCAGCGTCAGTTTCCAGCGCCACGATTTTACAGCGCTCGCCAGCGGATTCGGCATGAGGGCTCCCACCGAAACGTCGCAAGTCGAGTTCTTGACCGCTTGTGATAGTCGAAAGAACATCCCGAATGCGTGCGCGATCGTCGTTGCTGAAGGTCAGCAAAATCGTCAACGCATCCTCGACGCGCGCCAGCAACAGCCGTTCGGCATCACCCCGCGAAGATCTCCGTCTGAACTCACTTCCCAGCGCCGAAAGCGCCTCGCTCCGCGCGTTGCCTGAAACCGCTGCGAATCGGCTGAAATCCAGTCTCCCGTGGGAAGAACCGAGAATTCTGGCCTGCAACTGCGCTAGCGCTTCCAACCGTTCGTCAACAGGCACAATCTCTGTGTCAGCGATCGTATCGGTCGCTCGGGCCAGCAGATAAGCCAAGCCAATCTGGGGGCGAACTGATTTCGGCAGTGCGCGCAGCGTCAGATAAAACGAGCGCGAGACATCTCGCAGCAGCGATCTGAGCAGGTCTGACTCAGTTTCAGCCATCGCTCCTCTCCATGAACTTTCTGGTCAACGGCGGCTGGCGAATGCACAAAGCAGCCCCTCCCCATGAACCTGAAGGTAGGGCTGCGGTGCTCCGCAGCCTGCGAACAGCAATCGCGGCGGCGCGGCAACGCCGCCCTACCAAGTTCAGGTTCATGGATGCCATGTGCGAAAACGATGTTTCGGGGAAGTCTCTCCCTAACCCTCTCCCCATCCGATGGGGAGAGGGTTAGGGAGAGGGGCCTTACGCAGGTTCATACTCCCAAGACAGAATAGACAGGCGGGACGCGCTGTCCTGCCACGTTCACATTTCACCGGTTAACCTTTCCGGCGATGGCGTCCCTGTTTGTGGGAGGCGATGATTTCGGCCAGACAACGAGCGACCGCTGGAAGCTTCGTCGGATTCAGCCAGCCGCGGTTAACCCAAAAGCCAGGAATGCTGGCTGAGTTAATTCGCGCGCCCTCTTGGGCAAACTCAGTGAGCATATCACCGGTGCGGCGGTAAAAGTGATGGTCAAGTTTCTCCGGGTCCAGAATCCAATACTCCTGCACACCATGCAACTCGCAGGCGGCAAACTTGCGTCCGGTATCGTTGTAAGCAGTACCTGGCGATAGCGCTTCCAGAACAAACGCAGGCGCAAAAGGCGCGTGCGTTGCCATTAGCCGCGCGGCCTGGTTTTTCGTGAAGTAAGCAAGGTCAGGCAAGAATGTCTCCCGCACGCTCAACCGGACCGCCACCGATTCGCGGTGCAACTCACCCAAATCTTCATGTTCGATGTAAGCACTGAGCAAGCGATCGATGAAGTTGATCAAACGCGCGTGACGCAAGTTAACTGGCGAGTGCATAACAATTTCGCCATCGATCAGATCCGCAAAAGTGCCCGGCTGCAACCAATCGAGGAACTCCTCGGAGGTCATAAGCTGGCGAGATTCTGCCACAGTCATAGGATACCTTTAATCTATCGGCCGGGCAGGAGGCAATTTCGGATTCACCTCAATCGCTTCAACCATCGCGCTAATTGCTTCTTGACCTCGCGCTGGCCAGGCGAACCGATGATCGTGCGAGAAGACATCGCTCGCCTCAGATTGAAGACATTAATCGCATCTGAACCGAAACGTTTGTCAATGCTTTGGAGTTCTTCAACCGAAAGACGATTGATTGGCTGGCCGGCTTTCTCCGCGAGTGCCACGACTGCTCCGACGGCGTGATGGGCTTGGCGAAACAGTGCGCCCTTCCGGACCAGATAGTCGGCGAGGTCAGTCGCCAACAGCGCAGGATCACTCGCGGCTGCAGCGCATCGGTCCGCGTTGACGGTGGTGTTATTCAACATCGCCGCCATCAGCCGCACGGTCGCTCGAACGGTATCGACCGTGTCGAACAGACGTTCTTTATCCTCCTGCAAGTCGCGGTTGTAAGTCATCGGCAGCCCCTTGAGAAGCGTCAGCAAGGCCACCAAGTTTCCAAAGACTCGACCGGCTTTGCCGCGGGTCAATTCCGCGACGTCGGGATTCTTTTTCTGCGGCATGAGCGACGAGCCGGTGGTGTAAGCATCAGCAATGCGGATGAAGTTAAATTCGCTCGTTACCCAGAGAATGAGGTCTTCCGCCAGTCGTGATAAATGCGCGGCCAGCAAGGCGGCGGCCGCGCAGAATTCCACGGCGAAATCTCGGTCGCTGACGCCGTCCATTGAATTCTGGGTGAGCTGCGGTTTGCCCTTGGCGTCGACAAAGCCAAGCAATCGAGCCACCAATTCCCGGTCTAAGGGAAGCGTCGAACCGGCGAGCGCTGCATTCCCCAAGGGGCAGACATTGACCCTGCGAAAACATTCCGCGAACCGCTGGCAATCGCGCTCGAGCATCTCCACGTAGGCGAGCAAATGATGCGCCACCGAGACCGGTTGCGCGCGCTGCAAATGAGTGTAGCCCGGAATGGCCACCTCGGCGTTGCGTGCGCCGAGATCGACCAAAGCTTTCTGCAACGTCCGGATTTCGTCGGCCAGTTCCACGATCTCATCCCGCAGCCAGAGCCGCAAATCGAGCGCCACTTGGTCGTTCCGCGAGCGGCCTGTGTGAAGTTTCGCTCCAGCCGGAACGCGCCGGGTCAGCTCGGCTTCGATGTTCATGTGGACGTCTTCCAGTTCGGGCTTCCAGCGAAACTCCCCGCGAATAATTTCCTGACCGATGCGTTCCAATCCCTTGATAATCGCTATTTGTTCGGATTTGGTCAGAATTCCAATTCGTTGCAGCATCGTTGCATGAGCCATCGAACCGAGCAGATCGTGACGCCAAAGGCGCCAATCGAACGAAATCGATTCTGTAAACTTGGCAACGTCCGCGCTTGGACCGCCGGCGAATCGCCCGCTGCGCGAGACTGGAGAACGTTTGCTCATTGGTCTTTATTCAGCATAGCGCAGCGTGGAAAACTTTGCGCTATGTGGCCGCAGTTTAACGCCAGTTCGCCGGGTTGAATTGGCGCAATCAAATAACAGTCCCGTGCGGTATGACGCCATTTTTCGGAACGATGACGATGCCATGGCGAATATAACAAAGCGGATGGTCCATGTTCTCCGGTTTGCCGGCAGGTGTTATCACGCAATTGTTTCCGATGCGGGCATTCTTATCCACTATCGCATTTTCGATATGCGTATTTACACCGATGCCAATGCGCGGCCGGCCGGCTTTTTCATTCGCGATAATCGATTCGGACGACTCGAAGTAATCGCATCCTAAAAGAATTGCGCGATGCAATCGGGAATCCCGGTCTACGAGACAGCGCACTCCCACGATGCATTGGCTGATTCTCGCGTGGTTGAGAATGCACCCGTCCGAAATGATCGCATGATCGATCTGAGCGCCGTTGATTTTGGAAGCGGGCAGGAACCTGGGCCGTGTGAAGATCGGAGCGCTCATGTCGAAAAAATTGAATCGGGGCAATTCAGACGCCAGATTCAAGTTCACTTCAAAGAAGGAGCGAATCGTCCCAATGTCTTCCCAGTAACCTTGAAAGACGTATGAGAACACGCGATGCGTTCCGATCGCGGTTGGAATGATGTGCTTGCCGAAGTCATCGAACTTGTTGTCCAACAATTTCAGCAGCACCTCGCGGTTGAAAACGTATATCCCCATCGACGCCAAAAAGAATTCCTCCTCCCCCTCAATTTCCAGCGTGGGGTACCAATCCTTCGGCAACCTCAGCGAATCGAGAATGGCCGGATCCTTCGGTTTCTCGACGAAGCGCGTGATGCGGCGTTCGGAATCGATTTGCATGATGCCGAGCGATTGCGCGTCGGGACGGCCGACGGGAATAGTGGCGATGGTCAAATCCGCGGCGCTCTCGATGTGTTGCGAGAGGATGCGCCGAAAATCCATTCGGTACAGTTGGTCCCCGCTCAGAATCAGAGCGTAGTCAAAGTCGTGGTTGAGGAAATGGATGAGGTTTTTTCGCACGGCATCGGCCGTTCCCTGATACCAGGAGGTATTGCTGAAGGTTTGTTCGGCGGCGAGGATTTCGACAAAACCTCCGGAAAAATGATCGAATTTGTATGACTGCGAAATATGTCGATGCAATGAAGCCGAATTAAATTGGGTGAGCAGATAAACGCGTTTCAGCTCCGAATTAATGCAGTTTGAGATGGGTATATCGACCAAGCGGTACTTTCCAGCCAACGGCACGGCTGGTTTGGAACGCTCCCGAGTCAGCGGGAACAGCCGAGTCCCTTGGCCCCCGCCCATGACAATCGACAACACGCTGGCTGGGTTGGCCGGCGGGCGTTTCGAAGATGGCATAGTCAAAATCCTTTCTTGCGAGTTGTTTACCTTGTTATAACTTTCCCGGTAGCAATGGCAAGTGACATCCTCCCTTATTAAGATAGAAAGGGAGTCTTCATCTGCCGCATTGTCGGATACATTGGAAAGAAACAAGCGGCGCCTTGAATATCGAGGTTGCGACAGCGCGGGAATTGCTGTCCTGCGGGATCAGCAATTAGTCTTGCGCAAGAAAAAGGGAAAATCGACGAGGGATTGGCCAAGTTCCTTCAGTCAGAACCCGTCGATGGCCAAATCGGTCTCGGACATACCCGTTGGGCTACGCATGGTCCTCCTTCGGATGAGAATTCGCATCCGCATCTCGAGTCTGTCTATCAAATCGATTGCTCTGAAGTATGCGCAAGCGCAGAACTTTTTCTTTCTCGGCCGCCAGTACAATTTCCCGGTGGCTCTCGAAGGCGCTTTGAAATTGAAAGAGATTTCTTATATTCACGCCGAAGGTTATCACGCGGCCGAGATGAAGCATGGCCCAATCGCGCTTATTGACGAGCACACCCCTAGCGTCGTGATTGCGCCGCTCGATTCGATGTACGAGAAGACGATGAGCAATCTCCAGGAGGTCCGGGCTCGACGCGGACCCATTATCGCCCGTGCTTTCGAGAGCGACACGCGGATCGCCAAAGTCGCTGATGAAGTGATTCGCTTGCCCGAAACTATCGAGCCGATTTTCCCGTTGCTTGCAGTCATCCCGCTCCAATTGCTCGCGTATCACATCGCTGTTGCGCGCGGCTGCGACGTGGATAAGCCCCGCAACCTCGCGAAGAGCGTCACGGTCGAGTAACAGCCAGCGTCAGCAGGACAGCGCGTCCCGCCTGTTCCGGTGTAGCTATAACTATACGTTTTGGACAGGCGGACGCCCTGCCCTGCCAGGCGCTCGGACGTAACGTAGACTTTCAGTCTGCCATATCGCGCCATATCGCAGAATTCCATTCTGCAAGAGCGTTCAGATTATCCAAGACTGCCCGATCTTTCGCAACGCGATGCCGCCTGGAAGTCGACCATACGGCAGACTGAAAGTCTGCCCTACAACGAAGGCATCGCGAACAAACACGACGAAAGAACTGCTGAAAATAAAGATTGCGGAGGGCATGCGCTCTGTTATGTTGCGTCCCCTTTTTCCTGGGCTCACGAACGGGTTCGGGGATGAAAGGAAAGAACGGCCATGAATTAACCTTCGTTCGAGTGAATGGAGGCGGCCACAACAACATCAAATGGAATCCCGTGTTCCGCGGGATGGTTCGCGCAGCGAGGCGGACTCAAAACAAAGGAAAACTGTGTTAAGTATTGGCGTAAAAGAGTTATTAGAGGCAGGAGTCCATTTCGGACATCAAACCAAACGTTGGAATCCCAAGATGAAGAAATTCATCTTCGATGCCCGCAATGGCATTTACATTATCGACCTCAGCAAGACGCTCGCCCAATTGGAGGCCGCGTGCGACTTTTTGGCTAAAACAGTCGGCAAGGGCGGCCGTGTTCTTTTCGTTGGCACCAAAAAGCAGGCGCAGGAAGCGATCAAAGAATCTGCCAAATCCTGCGCCCAACTCTATGTCACGGAACGATGGCTCGGCGGAACCCTGACAAATTTGAAAACCATCAAACGATCTTTGGGCCGCCTCAAGCAAATCGAGAAGATGGATGCCGACGGGTCGATCAACAATTACGTCAAGCAAGAGCAATCGGCCTTGCGCCGTGAAGCCGCCCGCCTGTTCAAGAATTTGGATGGCATTCGGACGATGGACAGCCTGCCAGACGCCATGTTCGTTGTGGACATCAAACGCGAACATAACGCGGTGGCCGAAGCGCGCCGCTTGAAGATTCCGATTGTCGCGATTGTCGATACCAATTGCGATCCTGATCTGGTGGATTTCCCAGTCGCTGGAAACGATGACGCAATCCGTTCCGTTCGCCTGATCTTAAGCGTGATCATGCAAACCATCACGCAGGCCCGCGCCGAATACGATGCCAAATATGCTCGCAGGAAGGAGCAAGCGGCCACGGAACCCAGCGCGAAGGAGTCTGCGGAAACAGCACAGGCTCCCGCTCCGGCGCCTGCGGCAGAAACTGCGGTGTCTGTCTATATGCCAGAAATTACAGCCGCGCTTGTCGGCAAATTGCGCGAAATCACGAATGCCGGTCTGATGGATTGCAAAAAGGCTCTGACGGAATCCCAGGGCGATCTCGATTCCGCGGTGGACATCCTGCGCAAGCGCGGGGTTGCGACCGCAGCGAAAAGAGCCGGTCGCGAAGCCAAGGAAGGTGTCATCGCCCAACACATTCAACCCGGCGCGCGAGTTGGCGTGCTCGCAGAAATTAATTGCGAGACAGACTTTGTCGCCAAGAACGAAACTTTTCGCGCTTTTTGTGATGAGGTCGCGAAAACGCTTGCGGCCAATCCCAGCGCAGATTTAGAAGCCGCACGGACTGCGCAAATTGCCAAGATTGGTGAGAACATTAAGATTTCGCGGCACCAACGATTGGAAGTTCAGGGCAACGGCCTCATCGCCGCTTACATTCATACGGGCGCGAAAGTCGGCGTGCTTGTCGAAGTCGGCGCGGGCCAGGAATCGACCGTCGCAAACGACACCTTCAAACAACTTGTGCGCGATATCACCCTGCAAATTGCCGCCGCCAACCCAATTGCTGTTTCGCGCGATCAAGTTGATCCCGCCATTATTGCCAAGGAAAAGGAAATTGCGGAGGAGCAAGTGAAGGGGAAGCCTCCGCAAGCGATCGCCAAGATTGTCGAGGGCAAATTGGAGAAGTACTTCCAAAGCTTTTGCTTGCTGGACCAAGGTTTCGTGAAGCAAAACGCGGAGATCACCGTCAAGGAACACGTCGCTGGGATCGCCAAGCAGCTGGCCGATGAGATTGTCATTCGCCGCTTCATTCGTTTTCAGGTCGGCGAAAGCTTCGCGGCGTAGCTTCACTCTGCTCGTTTTTATAGCCGCGCGTGGTGACCGAAGATTCAGCCGCAGCGGCTTCGGCATTGCGGTGTGTCAGGACTTGACCCATCCACGCCTGCGCCACCGACAAAAGAGGCGCACGTTTTCCGAACGTTTGAAACCGTTTGAATTGAATGTTCATGAAGTTAGAAGTTGACATGGCGGGGGGGGGGGAGATTTAACTTCTTAGTCGCAACGCGAGCGTAAACGACGGTTAGCATAGTGGGTCTGTGGCAGAAGGAGACAGCGATGAACGGTGGGGAGTCAAGGGAAGGACGGCCAATCAGAGTTTGTTTGGTCGAAGACGATCCTTTGTTCCGGGGCAAGATGGAGGTGGTCCTGCGCAACGTGAGCGGTTTCCAATGTGTCGGCTCTTTTGCGGATGACGAGTCGGCACTGCGCGCGGTGTTGGTAAGATCGCCTGACATCGTCGTCCTGGATTTCGGCTTGCCGCGGATGAAAGGCGATGAATTCCTGCGCAGGCTCAAAGAAGTGGCTCCGGATATCCGTGTCGTGGTCTTCACCGGAATTCCAGATGACAGCGTGCTATTCGATTCACTGGCGGCGGGCGCGGACGGCTTCTTTTACAAAGACGAGGTCGCACCCGCCAAGTTCCTGTCGGAGCTTGCCGCGGTCCAGCAGGGATACTGCCCATTGGCCCATCGAGCCCGAAAAGTGCTCCTGGAACAATTCCGCCAGACGCGCGCAAATTCAGTTGCTTGGGATTCATTGACCGATCGGGAACGGGAGGTCGCCAAGCTGCTCATCGATGGACTTCTCAATAAGGAAATCGCGGGCAAACTCAGCATCGGCGAAGGAACAGTGCATTCCCATGTCCAGCACATTTACGAAAAACTTCACGTGCACACGCGAACAGAAGCCGCGATGAAGTTATGGGGTATTCGATAGCCCTATCGCAAATCCTCTCGGGCTTACTTCAATCGAAGTCGGTAAAACCTTTGCACTGCGGTTGTCGGCACTGTAACTCTGAAGTTGTCCGCTCCGATTTGCGGCGTTTCCGGTGTGGAAGTCCAATTCGCGTTCGCGAGGCTGTCACTGTATTCGACAACCGCGTTAGCGAAAGCCTTCGACCAGGAAAGAGTCACCGACTGGGCAAAAACGGCAATCGTCAATTGAGGATTGACAGCCTGAACGTTCCAGGTCGTCAGCCCAACCAAGTTGGGCGGAGGCATCTTCCCGCCGCCCAAAGTGACCGTGACCGGATTCGAAAATGCTTCCTTGCTTCCAGTGGTGTCAAAAACGCGTACGCGGAACGTTGCACGGGCGTCGATGTCGACGTCAGGCACTGCCACGGACCCGCCGAAGAAATATCCGGCCAACGCGTCAGACTGAAGCGCGACCGATTCGCCAATCCGTTTCGAACTGCCATCCGAGCTAACCAATAACAGCTCGGCCTCCCATGCCGAAACTTCGGCGCGATCGCTGATTTGAGGAAGTTTAAACGGCGCATCAACGCCCGCGACGCCATTGGCGAAGTTAACGGTCCCTTGAGCTGCCGCTTGCCTGCCGCCCAATACGAGCAGTCCTATAAATACCCAGGTTTTCATTGTGTATTGATACTAAAAACACACACCCAGTTAACCTCGCGGCCCGTCCGCACAAAACAGCACTCGCCTCCTTGAACGGTCGGTTCGAAAGGATGCCACTCTTTGTTCGGCAAGAACGTGTAAACTTCAAAACGATTGGTCTTCCAGAGATAGATGTTATCGAATGGAGCGACGTACAACCCAAGCGCACTCGTGATCCCGCCGGCTTGAGGCAACCTACTGGCTTTGAGCGACAGCCCTACCGGGGTATGACGCGGCTTTTCTCCGCAATAGCGGATTGCCGATACGAAGGTTAGCATTTTGTTTGGAACATTCCGTTTTCAGTTCTTTACGCTTGCGGCATCAGTAAACACAAATGCCGCGACATTTCTGCTGAAGCACAACACGTTTTAGACCATGGCCATAACGGATCTGGCCGCGCATGCCGAAACTCTCAGCCCGGCTCAACTGCGCGCCTTGAAGTTCGGCGCCGATCCTCAGACCCGAGAGATTGGATATCCGAAAAAGACGGTGTTTAGAACGGGGTTGCACCAGATTGACGACGAACTGTTGGAACAAGTGCTCTTGGGCTGGCAGAGCCAAGTGCTGGGACCGTGGCAGGATCAGATCGTCATCGTCGACGGCAAGAAAGTGCGTCATGCCGGAGTAGAGATCGTCAATGCGGCCGATTCCC
>Ga0194128_10002732_pt1 | contig 28029 bp, 25 predicted proteins | sample TA2KigCa65mmetaG_FD_148650 | JGI IMG/M metagenome (GOLD analysis project Ga0194128, IMG submission 148650) | Freshwater microbial communities from Lake Tanganyika, Tanzania - TA2015037 Kigoma Deep Cast 65m | ecosystem: Environmental > Aquatic > Freshwater > Lake | place: Tanzania: Lake...
CTGGTGGTAATTGCCATTATCGGCATTCTGGTGGCACTATTGCTGCCTGCAGTTCAGGCTGCCCGCGAAGCAGCCCGTCGTGCTCAGTGTGTTAATAATCTCAAGCAGATTACGCTTGCGATGCACACGTACGCGGATTCGAACAAGGAAACGTTCCCGACATCGATGGGGTGGAACTTATCGACTGGAACATGGCTCTGGAATTACTCGGACAAGGTCGGCTTGATGCCGTACATCGAACGAGTTCCTGAGTACAACAATATTGTCCCGATGGGCCAGTGGCACCTGGACCCCAATAACTCGAACACCCCGTGGGGTGGCCTGTACGATCCGTGGTGGACAGGTAATGCGCAATCGTTCAGCGGTCGTATTCCTACATTCAATTGTCCTTCACAGCCAAACGAACTCAACCAGCGTCGCGGTAACTTTACGTATGCGATCAGCCACGGAACCACGCACTCGCCTCCGCACCGCGGGACATCAAATGCGATATTTAATAATGATACTTATGCGAACGGAGTTGCGTCATACAGGTTCTCTTTTTGGGGTGGGGACGATTGGGGCGTATCAGCGAAGGCCCGTCGTATTGCGACGATTACGGACGGCACCAGTAACACCGTCGCCTACTCGGAGTTTGTATTGCAGAACCCGGTCCTGAACCAAGGTGGGCAGGAAGTTGGTTTTGATCCGATCACGTTCAAGGCTAACGATCCGAAGAAGATTCGTCAGCAGGTTTATTCCTGGTCGGCTCTCGGCAACAACACGGCCAACTCCCGGATTGAGTGCTTGAAGCTGACGTCATTGTCTGGCCGAAGTGACATGCGTGGTCGCTCATTCTCTTGGTCGTTTCTCGGTAATGGAGCCATTTATACCGGCACAATGCTGCCGAACGAACGCAGCTGCCAGTCGACATCCTACGGTTGGGGTGACTGGTTGGGTGGTAACATGATGTCCGCCAGCAGCGAACATCCTAACGGAGTGAACGTGGGCTTGGCCGACGGTTCCGTCCGGTTCGTTGCCGAAACAGTCAACGCGGACGTCTGGTGGGGAATCCACAGCATCGACGGTGGCGAAAATGTCGCAGTACCGTAAGTTGATGTCTTAAGAAGTTTTGGTAAGGTTGAAAAGAAAAAGAGCGGCCGCAGCCTTCAGTATTCTGAAGGCTGCGGTTTTTTGTTGACTCGCGTTGCGGCGCGCGTTCGGGAAAAGCCATCAGGCATTCCGCGAGCCGAGTGGAATAACGGCTGGTGGATCGGTATCATTATTGGGTAGATTGGCCGGTCGAGTGCCAAGATTGACCGGCAAGTTGGCCACTTTGTGAGTTGCCTGCATGAAATGGAACCTGTTTCGCGCGACGCTGGTTGCCGCCGCAGCCATCATGGCATTTGTCGGCGGAGTCTATGCCGTCTACTTTTCTGGTTCCGCGCTCCAACGGGCGCAACGGCTCGGCGACTTTGAGATCTGGAACAAATGCCGAGCGGAACTAAGCCGCTACCTTGTCTTTCACCCGGGCGACTCCCAGGCGCATTTGCTCTTTGCTGAATCGGCGATCAAAGATTTGATGCTGGATCGAGACCAGGCATTGAAATTGGCGCTCGAGCATCTGGCGTACATTCCCGATGTCTCGTCCCAAGGCGCGGCGGCAAGAACCAAGGAGGCGCAGATTCTGTTTGTTCAGTTTCGCAGTCCAACGCTTGCGGAATCCAAGTTTCGGCGCGCTTTGCAACTTGATTCGGACCATTTTGAAGCTTGGTTTGGCCTTTGGAAGCTTTTGACGCAAACCGAGCGATGGCACTTGGCCGAGGATGCAGTATGGAATTGCTACCGGCTCTCCCGTCCAGACAGCCGACTATTCGTGTTGCGAGAATGGTACATGACGCAGTTCTTTCCCACAACCGCGAACTTTTCGCTCGATCAAGCGATGGGAATCGTCGGCGATCAGGATCCAAACGCCGATATTTCCGACGGCCTTCGCTATCACGCATTCGTTCGCTCCGAGCCGCAATCGGCACTGGGTAAGGTCTGCTACGCCCGCTGGTTGTATCGCAACCGGCAGATTGACGAAGCGATCGACTCACTGAATACTAACGCCAAGGAAGTGAATTTTCCCAGCAATGACCCATTTTACCTTTGGACTTTGATCGAACTGTTGTCGCTGCGCGGCGAGTTGGATGAAGCCAAAGTGGCATTCGAGAAATGGCCGAACGATTATCGACAGAGTTTTGAGTACTGGTCGTCGTACGCCACGATCCTGGATGATGTCGAACAAAACTACGAGGACGCGATCCCGGCTTATTATCAGGCGTTGTCGTACTGGCCAGGACCAATTGATTGGTCGCTGCGCAGCAAACTGGCGGCATGCCTTGCCCGCGCAGGGCAAACTGAAAAGGCGGAGCAGGAGCGCGTGCGCGTCAACGAACTGGAAATGCTGTTGACGGACGATAACTTTCGCCGACAACGTGAAATCCTCGCCAGAATGGATGACTCACTATTCGGAATGGAGGAAATTGTGGAGTTCTACAAGTCGATCGAGCGGCCCAAGGAGGCCGCAAGCTGGGAAGAAGCGTTACAGTTCGCCAAAGAGGCGAGTAAAGACCCAAAGCGTAGTTCGCCCGATTCGAATCGTGGGTCGGCGAAGTCTTGAAGATGGACCGTCGGGCAAATTCATCAAGGGCAACGTGCTCTTATTGGACAGTCAGTTTTTTTGTTTTATTCACGGGAAAGGAAGTTTGTATGGCTTGGTTGAAATCGCTTGCGTTGTTGGCTCTTCTAGGACTGGCCGTCGGTTGCTCTGGCTCGGCAGAGGTCAAGCCGGCCAACAAAGACTCCAAGCAACAAGACATTGGGGCGACGAACAAGGCAATGGAAGAATCAATGGGGAAGATGAACATCCCTACCGACATGATGGATCGCATGAAGACGAGTGGGTTTGGCGGCGTAGATGGCTTGAAGATGAAGGAAGGTCAGCAAGGCCCTCCAAGCGGCGGGGCACCTGGCGGCGCGGCACCTGGTGGGGCGGCTCCTGGTGGTGCTCCAAAGCAGTAAATGGGGAGTGGGTCGAGGTACTCCGCGGCCCACTCGCAGCCATTGTCCGTCCAAAAAACCTCGGCTGCCAGTTATCGCCGCTCGCGATAACTGGCAGCCAGTTTTTTCGCGCGTCTTGGATCGAAGATCGGTTCGCGTTGAGCCCCTTCGGGCCTTCGGGGCAGGAAGAACTCCGCAAAATGGCGCGGTCCAATTAGTGTTCGTGGGGCGCGAAATTCCCCGCATATTCCTTGCCTTTAATGCGAACGAGCAATTGGGCCTCCGTGCCATCTTTCCCGGCCGCCTCCAGGATCGCCAGCAACGTCTTGTCTTCCGTTTCAAATCGTGCGGACGGTTTGTCGGCTTCGCCCGCCGACGGCAGCTTGAAACTCTTTTCCTCGCCGGCGACTTTGGTCCTGATCTCGATTTCCGCGTCGTCGATCGCCACTTCCTTTTCGACCTTGTCATCCAGCAAAATCACCGTAATTCTTCCGCTTGCGTCGTCTTCCATCCATTCGGCGTGATAGTCTTCGTGGCCAAGTTCCAGCACATGTCCACCGTGCGGGCCGTGCATGTGGGCATGATCGTGGTGTTCGTGATCGTCTATCTTCTTGTCCGCACTCCCCGTGCTTCCGCTGGTCCCCGATGTCTTTTTCACCGGGGGCCCTTCGCAGGAGCAACCGGAAATCGAAAGTGCCAGGCAGAAACTGGCAACGACGAATTCGCGACCCAATCTACGACTCATGACAATTCTCCTCTTGGCGGTTGGATGTTAGCCCGGTTCTAAAAAGTATGGGTTAGCCCGGGATCGGCTTCTGGGTAAACAGCCTATTGCAACAGGTCTCACCGGTTAATTCAATCGACCGATGCAACGAAAGGTGAGATTCGTTGGAGGGCTATTCGCGCGCGGAGCGTGCCGCAAGGGGCCGCTCGGCAACCGCCGTGGCGGCGGAATTGCGCTGCAACAGGACCACTTGGTCCTTCTTGAGAAAATGCGGAATGGTGACCACCGGTTGAAAGTCTCTGCCCAGATGCAACTCTAATTCGAGCAGCTTTTCGTTCGTGGTAATCACAAAAACCGGCGACGACGATTGCCTCAGATCGTCCAGCGAATTCGCCCCTCGCCGTCCGTAACGCGGGAAGTCGCTCGTTGGCGCGGCGGTCGCCGTTTCCAGGGCCAACTCGTGAATCGGCCGACCGAGGTAGTAAACCCAGCTCGGTTCCAGGCAGCCATAGGAATAGACCTCCGCGGGTTGCCCGACAGCTCGAATCGGTTCCAAGAGCCGCTGACTCGACTGATGCCGGTCGGCCGCGACTGGCCCCAATCCGAACATGCAGCCGCAAAAAGTTGTCGCGCCCAGGAAATGGCATACGACGGCGGCGCCACGCTGTTTTCGAACCGCTGCGCCGAAGGCAACGCCCCCGGAAATGACCAGGATAAGTCCCAACCAGCCCAGCCAGCCTTCGCCCGGGAATTGCGGAGCAATGAAACGGGGCAGGAGCAAGGTGAACAGGATGCCAACAACGGCGGAGCTGCCGAAAGCAGCGTAGAGCCAACGATCGCTCAGGGCAGTGCGCCGTTGTCGCCACCGATCAAGCATCCAGCCGGTAACGATCGCCAGCGCCGGGTAGCAAGGAGTGACATAACTCGGCAACTTGGTGCGTGCCAGGGAAAATGCGCCGACCCAGATGACGACCCACCCCAAGACCAGATAGAGTCCGTGGACGGTGCGACGATTCTCGGACCGGCGTATTGCGAAGCAAAACTCCAGCAAGGCGGGCGCGGCGAATACGGAACTGGGAAAAAAGCCGGCGAGCATGGCGACCGGGTAATACCAGACGGATCCGCCGTGGCCTTCCCGCGACTGCATGGCTCGTTCCAGGTTGTGGTCCAGGAAGAACCCGCGAGTGAATTCGCCGTCGCTGCGGGCATCAACCGCGAGGTACCAAGGCGCCGCAATCGCGACGATGACAAGCAGCCCCATCCCCGGCCGAATCATCCGGATGCTTCGAATCATGTTGTCGACGCGGATTTGGTTTCGAACACGCGAAAGGAACGGCATCGCCAATGCGTCTTTCCCAGCGACGTGAGCATTCGCCATTCCAGCCGTAAACAGGATAATTGCCGCGGGAAGTATCAGTCCGACGGGCCCCTTTGCGAGAACCGCCAACGCCATTCCCCCATAGGTGGACAACATCGGCAGTAACGGTAATCGCGCGGTCGAAGGCTCCCAGCCGGGCCCGCTTGGGTCGTGCCCGGTGAACGCCCCCAGAACGAAACATCCCAGGGAAGTGGTCACGAAAAAGATCAGGCAGGAGTCGGGAGTCGCCGCGCGACCCGCGACGTCAAACATCAAACTCACGCTTAGTGCCAGTCCCGCCAGGAAACCTGCCGCGGCGCCAAAGAGTCGCCGGCCGATCACATAGGTCCAGAGGACCGTCCCCAGCCCCAGAACCGCGGAAGGCAGCCGGGCCGCAAATTCGCCATCGCCGAATAGTCCGTAAGCGGACATGATGAACCAATACAATAACACCGGCTTGTGGGTACGAATTTCATCGTTAAACCAGGGCGTGACCCAGTCCCCACGCGCCAACATTTCGCGCGCGCATCCCGCGTTCCTCGGTTCGTCGCGGTCCCAGAGGCGCGCGGCACCAAGATTGGTCGCTAACACCGCACTCGCGACGAGCGTCAGTATCGCCAGATGTATGACCGTCCGTGCCATCATGAGTCCAATTCCTGCCGGGAAGCGTTCCTGCAAGGAACCTGCAGGTCGAGAGTCTAGGACACGGACCCACTTGGCTCAACATCGATTCCCGTCCCAAGGGTCATGCCGGTAATGCAACTATCGAATGCTAGCTTCGGAGAACCGCGTCGTTGTCGACTCGACTATTCATACCGTAGGCGAGTCGGTACGCTGCATCCATTGCCAGGTGGCTTCCAAGCGGGCGGGCGGCCTCCTCGCATGCAGGCTCCGCCGGGAGATCACGGCCGGCCACTCCACAGTGCCGCCGCACATTCATCGGACAAAACGGAATTCACGATGACGGAACGCAGCGAGCCGAACGGCCGTCCCCAGAGGTTGGCGGGGCCGGTCGGTCGTCGGATCATCTGGATCGGACTGGGGTTGATCTCGATAATGCCCATCGCATTGGCGGTTGATCTCCCCGTTCATGATTGGGTGGCGGGCACGAACCTTCCCCGGGACCTTCGCAAACTGGTTGCGCTCAGCGAAGTTGCGGCCCATGCGGTCGGAGCGGGACTCCTGCTGGTGGCGATCGCCGTGCTCGATCGCCAGGGGCGCCGTTACCTCCCCCGTATCGCCGCATGCACCTACGGCGCGGCGTTGGTCGCTGACGTGTCGAAACTCGCTCTGATTCGCGTTCGACCTCATAGCCTTATGGGGGAAGCGTCGGTCTGGGAAACGTTTCTTGGCCGGTTCCCCCTTCAATTCACGGACGGATTCGCGGGCCGTGACTACGGCAGCACGCTGCAGTCGTTCCCGTCGGGGCACTCGGCAACCGCCGTGGGACTGGCGGCCGCTTTATCGGTGCGATACCCGCACGGACGGTATTTTTTCGCGGTCGTGGCGATTCTGGCGGTAATACAGCGGATTGACGCGAACGCGCACTTTGTCAGTGATTGTGTCGCCGGTGCCGCCATTGGCTGCCTGGTGGCGGGGTTCCTGCACGGCACGAACCGATTGGCGAGCCAGTTCACGCGGCTGGAACGGGGAAGTTGCTGATCGTCGCGGCAGTCGTTAGGATGGCAGGGAACTGCCTTCCTTAATCGAGTATTCCAACGACTCGCTGAAGCGATCATCTCTCAAGTGAAACTTCGATGACGTCATGCCTGAAGACGCGTCTGGGACTGCTGGCGATACTGTTCCCGCTTCTTGCGGCGGGCACGATGCCCGCTGGTGAACAGCAGTCGCCCCCCGGGAAGCCCGCGGAAGTCGAAGCGAATCAGCGGTTCTTTGAATCGAATATCCGCCCCCTGTTGGCGGCGAATTGCGTCAAGTGCCATGGTGCGAAGAAGCAGCGAGGCGGGCTGCGGCTCGATTCGCGTGACGGTCTGCTTCGAGGCGGCGAATCGGGCCCCGCGATTCACCCCGGGGACGACGAGAACAGCCTGATACTCCAGGCGGTTCGACATCAGGCGTTCCAGATGCCGCCTGATGGAAAACTCTCGGATCAGGAGATCGCCCAACTCGCGGCGTGGGTCCGACAAGGCGCGATCTGGCCCGAGGCGACGCCGCGGATCACGGGAATCGTCGATCGGCGGGAACGCGAATTCACGCAGGAAGACCGGCAATACTGGGCTTTCCGCGCGACGAACACACCTCCCGTTCCGCTGCCCGTGGCCCAGGATTGGGTGCAAGGGCCGATCGACGCCTTCGTCGCGCGTAACTTGCATGCGCAGCAACTTGGCCCGGCAATCAGCGCGGCATCGGCGGTCCTGTTGCGACGTGTCTATTTTGACCTGATCGGTTTACCACCAACGGCGGCCGAGGTCGCGGAATTCGTCGCCGACCCCGCAGGCGACGCGCTCGATCGCACGGTCGACCGATTGCTGGCGTCGCCACGGTATGGAGAAAAAGCTGCCCGACACTGGCTCGACCTTGTACGCTACGCTGATTCAGACGGATTCAAGCAGGACGATTATCGCCCGCACGCCTGGCGGTATCGTGATTATGTTGTCGACGCATTCAACGTTGACAAAACGTATCGGAGCTTCGTGCAGGAGCAGATTGCCGGAGACGAGCTGGCTACCCACGACCCGGCAGCACTCATCGCTACCGGCTACCTGCGCCACTGGATTTATGAATACAACCAGCGCGACGTGCGCAGCCAATGGGCCCACATTCTCAACGACATCACGGATGTTACCGCCGACGTATTCCTCGGGTTGGGCATGAGTTGCGCCCGGTGCCACGACCACAAGTACGACCCGATTCTTCAACGCGACTATTTCCGTTTACAGGCATTCTTCGCGGCGTTTCAGCCGCGCGATCAGCTCCTGCTGTCGGATCCGGCGGAACGAGCGGACTACCAGCAACGGCTGGCGGAATGGGAAGCGAAGACCCACGAAGTCCGGGAGCGGATGGCGGCGATCGAACGCCCGCATCGTGGCAAGGTTACCGCGCAGGCCATCGAGAAGTTTCCCAAAGACATCCGCCCAATGCTGTTCAAGATGGAGTCGGAGCGGACACCGTTCGAGCGACAGATCGCCGACCTGGCGGGTCGCCAGATCACCATGGAACAAGTCAACCTCAAGATGGAATCGAAGCTGACGGACGACGAGAAGCAGGAATGGTTGACGCTGTCGAAACGGCTTGCCGAATATGCGCAGGACCGGCCCGCGGCGCCCCCCACCGCGTTCGCCGCCGCCGACGTCGGAACATCCGCTCCCGAAATTGCGATTCCGGGCAGGCCCGAGTTGCCGATCGCCCCGGGATTTCCAAGTTTGCTCGACCCGTCCGATGCCGTCATCGAACCGCTGCCCGAACTGCCGTCGACAGGACGGCGGCTGGCGCTGGCGCGGTGGATCACGTCCGACGACAATCCACTTGCCTCCCGCGTCGCGGTCAATCGCCTCTGGCAGGTCCTGTTCGGACGGGGAATCGTGGCAACCCCCAGTGATTTCGGGCGACTCGGAACGCCTCCGACCGATCCCGAGTTACTGGATTGGCTGGCCCGCCGTTTTCAAGGCGCGGAATGGCGATTCAAACCTCTCTATCGGATGTTACTCGCATCCGCAACTTATCGACAGAGTTCACAGTCGCACGCGACCGAACAGGGTTTGCGGGTCGATCCGGAAAACCGTTGGCTCTGGCGGATGCCGGTACGCCGTCTGCAGGCCGAACAACTGCGAGACAGCCTGTTGCAGATCAGCGGCGAACTCGACCTGTCGGCCTCCGGTCCCGGTGTCGATGCCGAACGTCCGAGGCGCTCGATCTACGTCAAAATCCTGCGAAATCGACGCGACCCGTTGATCGACCTGTTCGATGGCGTGGACAACTTTACCAGTACATCGCAGCGCAATGTCACCACGACTCCGATGCAGGCCTTGTTGCTGATGAACGGCCCGTTCGTTCTCGCACGTGCCGGAGAGCTGGCTCGACAATTAAGCGCGGACCCCGACAACGACCAGGTGATTCAACAGTTGTTCGAGCGGATCCTTTCCCGCCCGCCGCTCGACAGCGAACGAACCGAATTCGCCCGAATACTGGCGACAAGCCCAGGTCGAGGCGAAGCGATCGAGGACTTCTGCCATGTGTTGATGAATTCCAGTGAGTTTATCTACGTGGAGTAATCTGCGATGAACGACGATCGACGCTGGCCGGCCCCTGCTCCTTACTCCACGCGGCGAGAGATGTTGCTGCGGGCGGGAGCCGGATTTGGCGCGTTGGCGTTGGCCGAGCTTTTCTCGACCCGATCGACATCGACCGCATTCGAAGTCCAACGCTCGGGCACGCCAGCGGGACAGCGTCCCGGTCCGCCCCAGCGCGCCAAGAGCGTCATATTCATTTTTTTAGAGGGGGGTCCGAGTCATATCGATCTACTCGATCCGAAACCGACACTGAAACAGCTGGCTGGATCCCCGCTGCCGGCAAGCTTCGGGCCGGTCATTACGCCCATGGGTGAATACGACGCGCCGTTATTGCCGTCGCAACGCACTTTTCAACAGCATGGCGCTTGTGGTGCGTGGGTCAGTGACTGGCTTCCCGAAATTGCCCAATGTGTGGATGACCTCTGCATCATTCGGTCATGTTGGGGAGACGGCTTGAATCACTCCAACGGCGTTTGCCAGATGAATACGGGATCCATTCTGGCGGGCCGCCCTTCGCTCGGCAGCTGGGTCCACTATGGCCTGGGAACGGAAAACAGCAACCTTCCGGCATTTATCGTGCTCGAGGACAATCCGGGCAAAGTCATCAATGGGCCTCGGAACTGGAGTGCCGGTTTCATGCCGGCCGCATACCAAGGAGTGGCGGTGCGCGGGGGCGCGGAGCCGATCCAGTTCCTGCGCACCCCGGAAAGCATCGGCAATGCGCGGCAGGAGCGAAGGCTGGATCTCCTGGAACGCTTGAATCGGCAGCACATGCGGAGCCATCCCGAGCAGTCCGAGCTGGAAGCGCGTATTCGCGCCTACGAACTGGCTTTCCGCATGCAGGCATCGGCTCCCGAGGCGGTCGACCTTTCCAACGAAACGGCTCAAACTCTGGACCTGTATGGCATCTCGGAAGAGCCCACGGCGGAGTTCGGCCGACAATGCCTGCTCGCCCGGCGGCTTGCCGAGCGCGGCGTGCGATTTATTCAGCTCTATCATGGCGCCGGCAGCCGCTGGGATGCTCACTCCAACATCGAAAAGAACCACTCGGAACTCTGTCGAGCGTCGGACAAACCGGTCGCGGGGCTGCTCAAGGATCTGAAGCGGCGTGGTTTGCTCGATCAGACACTGGTGATCTGGGGTGGCGAGTTCGGTCGAACGCCGATGAGTGAGAAGGGGGACGGGCGCGATCACAATCCGTACGGTTTTACGATCTGGATGGCGGGTGGCGGCGTTCGCCCCGGAGTCACGATCGGTGCCACCGATGAAATCGGGTTACACGCCGTCGAAGATCGATTGCATGTCCACGACCTGCACGCCACGATCCTGCACGTGCTAGGAATCGACGCAAGCCAGCTCACCTATCTGCACAAAGGCCGCCCCGAACGCCCAACGATCAACGAAGGCGAAGTCTGTCAGAAGATCCTCGCGTAGCTCCTAACTTGTTCGTAACTCGAAACTTGTTTCGAGAGCGTCGCTCGAAACGTAACTCAACAACTTGTTTCGAGTACGAACAATTAACCGCGAAGGACCGCGTCGCGCGGAGTTCTCGAAACAAGTTTCGAGCTACGTACGGCGCATTCCCGCCAGAAGCAGGGCCAGAACTCCGCCGGTAATCGCGACATCCGCAACATTGAAAATGCCGGTACGAACCGGGCCGATGCCCACATTGAGGAAATCGCGGACGAAACCGTATAAGCTGCGATCGATCAGGTTGCCAACGGCGCCTCCCACCAGCAGCGCGAGGATGGTGGTCGAGAACCAACTCTGGTTGGTGGAACGGTAGAGATAGGCGATCATACCTGCGACCAGCAGCACCCCCATGCCGATGAACGTCCAGGCAGGCAGTGTCTCTCCCAGGCTCAGAAACGCACCCGTATTTCTGGCGAAATGCAGGCGTATCGTATCGTACAGGTACGATTCGGGTCCGGTTCGCTCGAATCGCTGCTCGAAGTAGACCTTGGTTGCCTGATCGCAGCCCACACAGGTTCCCGCCACGAAGACCAGTGCTAGGGTTTGTTGCCATCGGCTCATGTCCGAATGATTGCAGAGTCAGGGCGGCTTGGCGAGCCCAATTCATGCCGGTTTTCGGGTTCCGGGCACTTTACCCGATCGGTCGCGGCCGGCTCGGGAGATCTGCAACGAAAGAAGCGGCCTGACCGCGGCGGATTCGGCGGGCGGGTCCGAATTCACCGTCCGCCCGTCGATGCGATTTAACAACATGATGATCTGACCTAGATTTCAGATAGGCTGGAGGCAGGCGCATGTTGGAACATCGCTTACGAGGCATGAACACCCGAGAACAGTCACCGAACTGGGACGCAATCTCCACGAGAAGCGGAGATCACAGCGGGTCGGCGTCCGTTCGCTGATTCGCATCGCGGAATGGGATGGTGCCAACTTCCCGGCGCCGGGGGAATTCAGGCAAGTCGAGACGCGCGATCTGGCCACAACCGGAATTTCCTATTTTGACTCGGTGATTCCTAGTACCAAGAACATCCTGATCATGTTGGGGGATGTGACCGCCCCGATCTATGTCGCGGGTCGAATCGTACCTTCGCACGAATGCAAATGGAGCCGCGGCGCGCAATGGTTTATCGGCTGCGAGTTTGTCAGCCGGGTGAACTCTTCGAACCCGGATTGAATCGGCGTTTCGGCGATCGTTATTGACCGCTGACAGGCATGCGGTTCCTGCCGGTCCGACCGGCAAATGTTGCGGGAGTCGCCGATCTTTGAAGGGGGGACGCTGGCACGCGCAAACCGGCGAGGCGGCAGTGGCATCGGCCCCGCTCGGCGGAAACCGTCGCCGTTTTGGGCCGTTTTTCACCGCTTTTGGCGGCTCGTCGCCATTCTTGGCCGGCAAACGTAAGCGTGAACTGTCGACGATTCCGCGGCGAGATGCGTCTTTGGCACATCGCTTGCTTTCTGGAACGGCCACGCGCATTCGATCCGCTCGGAGGCCACACAAGATGCCCTATGGAATGTACCTTTCCGCCGCCGGCGCCGATGTTCAGAGCCGGCGTATGGAGTTGATATCCAACAACCTGGCGAACGTCGACACGGTCGGCTTCAAACAGCAGCTTGCCATCGCGCAGGCGCGACACAGCGAAGCGATCCTGCGCGGAGAATCGAGCCCGGGCGGAGGTTCGATCGATGACGTGGGAGGAGGTGTCTTCCTTGCCGAATCGTTGATCGACTTTGGCCCCGGGGCCGTCAAGCATACCGGCGTTGACACCGATTTCGCGATTGAGGGAGACGGCTTTTTCATGGTGGAAAAGGATGGACAGCAGTTTCTGACGCGCGCCGGCAACTTCACGATGCGAGCCGATGGAAAACTCCCGACGCAGCAAGGGCATTCGGTGCTGGACATCGGCGGCAATCCGATCGGAATCGGTTCGCGCGTTTCCAGCGTGCAGACCGATTTTGGCCAGGGCGCGTTCCGGCAGACAAATAACCCGTTGAACATCGTGATCGAAGGGCGGGGATTCCTGCAGGTCCAGGACGCCTCCACCAACACCACGGTTTATACGCGGGCGGGCAACCTGTCGATCAACGCCCAGGGGCAGCTGGTGATCGGATCCGCCGCCACCGGCCGAATTCTGCAGCCGCCGATTCAGATCGATACCAGTACGATGACCAATATCAGCATCAACGACTCCGGTCAGGTGCTTGTGCAGCAGGCGGGACAGGCGCAACCGACCAATGCCGGCACCCTGCAACTGGCAACCTTCGTCAATCCGGAGGGCCTTTTGAAAATGGGAGAGAACCTCTATTCGGAGACGACCGCATCCGGCATAGCGACGTTGAATAATCTGGGAACAAACGGGACCGGCTCGATCCGTTCGGGGATGCTGGAAGCTTCGAATGTGGAACCGGTCCAGGAATTGATCGACCTGATTACGACACAACGATCGTTTGAACTGAATTCCCAGGCGATCAAGGCTGGCGACGAGGTTCTGCAGCTGATCTCCAACTTGCGTCGCGGATAGGAACAGCTGTCCTTCGAATGATGAGCGGAGTATTCGATGCCGAACATCCAGCGGTTGAGGATCGAGGTGGCATTTTGTTGCATTGTGGCGTCACAGCTCGCGGGGAACGCGGCCGAGTTTCAGCTCAAATCCGAGTATATCTGCCAACGCGCCGTCGTGCGGGTCGGTGACATTGTTGACATGAGCAATGTACAGCCGAAGGAAGCCCGCGAGATCGCGGCGATCGAGTTATTCGCGGCTCCGGTGGACCGCCAGACGCGCGCGCTGCGGGCATCGGAGCTGCGCGAACTGCTTACGTTGCACGGCGTGGATCTGACGGCAGTACAGATGCGCGGCGCCGACGAAGTGCGTATCCGCCGCGGGCAGGATCCGAGGGAACGGGCGCAATCGGGACGCGGGTCCGAAACGCGGACCGCAGCCGCGCTGCACGCCCGCCGACTGATCGCACGAGGTGAAGTGATCCGGAACGACGCGATTGAATTCAGGCCCCTATCAGCGCAGGCGACGCGTCGGGACTACGCGGCCACCATCGATGCGGTGGTCGGCTTTGAGGCGATCCATGCCATCGAGGCCGGCCAGCCGATTCCGGAAACCGGATTGCGAAAGCCACTCATCGTTTCCCGCAATGAAACGGTCTCGTTGATCGCCCGTTCGGCCGGCGTTCACGTGCGGACAGCGGCGCGGGCGCTGGAGTTGGGAACGCTCGATGATTTGATCGCGATTGAGACCTTGGACAATCCGAAACATAAACGGGCGGCCCGAGTTGTGGCGCCGAAGACGGTCGAGATCTTTGCGGGAGTTCCGGTAGTTCCCGCGACGCCTACAAGCGCGGCTGGTTCGTCAAATGGCTGAATCAATTCAATCCATTTTAAGAAGTGCCATCATGTTGCGTTTTCTGATTGCGGGGCTGATCCTGGGCGTGACAGTGCTGGGCGGCGGACCGCTCCGCGCCGAACTGCGGATCAAACATATCTGCCGGCTCAAGGGCCAAGAGGAAAACACACTGCAAGGGATCGGCATCGTCGTCGGATTGAAAGGTACGGGGGATTCCGAAGCCGCGCCGTCCGCCGCCTCCTGGGTTCCGTTGGACGCCACGAACACCACTTTGGCCACCACCAAGCTGAAGAACCTGGTCGATGCCCTGAACGCACTCAAAGCGCCCAGCGAAGATGTCATCGAAATCATCAAGAGCCATGAAGCCAGCGGGCACCTCTACGGCCAGGTCGTAATTGAGTAATTCCAGAGGAGAAATAGCAGCATGATCCCACAACTCCCGCTGCCGGCGATGCCGGTAGCTCCACCATCCGCGGCGCCCACGAATGACGAACCGCAGACCCGCGCGACCTTCGTCGAATTCGCCGGGAACACCTTTTTCGGCCAACTGATGAGTGCCATGCGAAAGACCGTCGAGAAACCCGCCTACTTCCATGGCGGTCACGCAGAATCGGTATTCCAGTCGCAACTCGATCAGAAACTGGTCGAATCGATCAGCGAAAAGACCGCCGATAGTATCGCCGGTCCCATGTACGAACTGTTCATGTTAAAACGCGATTAGTGCCTGTCCCAAATTAAAACTGTAGGACGGACATCTTGTCCGTCTGACGTTCTCGGACGGACAAGATGTCCGTCCTACAAATCAATACGCAATTTTCGATGGAGTCCGGCATGCCACTCGCCAATCCCGTGTCGCTGGAGCGTGAACTGGTCGACTTTCTCGGCGACCTGTCGGCGCTGCAGGACGACTTACTCGCCGTGCTGAACGACAAGCGCAAGGCTCTGTCGCGCGGCGATCTCACCGGGATCAGCGAACTGCAAGGGCGCGAGGAAAGCCTGCTCGGCCGCTTGAACGAAATGCAGTCGCGCCGCGACTCCCTGCTGGCCCGCGCCGGCAATGAAGGACGCCCGCGGCAGAACCTGGAACGGTTGGCCCATTCGATCGATCACACCACCGGAACGGCCCTGACGCCGCGGATCTCCGCGATGAACGCCCGCACCCGCATCCTCCGTGGCGGCGCGTTCACCAACTGGCTGCTAGCACATCGCACGTTGCTTCATCTGTCGCAACTCGTCGAGATTATTGCCACCGGCGGTCGGATGAAGCGGACATATACTGAAGGCGAATCGGTCCACGCACGGGGCGCATTGTTGGACCGGGAAGCCTAGGAGTCTGGGCGAACAGTGCTCGAAGCGATCGCCCGCGCAGCCGCTAGTCTCGTCTCCGGGCAATCGACCGATGTCACTTGTTCAGCACCCTGCAAATCGCGAACAACGCGCTCAACGCGCAACAGCTCGGCCTGCAGGTCAGCAGCAACAACATCGCCAATGCCAATATGCCCGGCTATGTGCGCGAACAGGTGCAATCCTCCCCCGCACCGACTTCTCGCCATGGAAACCTCCTCGTGGGGTTGGGTGTCGAAGTCAACGCCATCATCCAGAAAACGGACCGTTTTCTCGAGGAACGTCTGAGGGTAGCCGACGCCGACGTTGCCTACAGTGAGTCGCAGGAGACGATCTACAGCGAGATCGAGACGCTGATTGGCGAACTGGAAAACACCGATATCAGTTCGTCGATGACTCGCTTTTTCAACTTGATCCACGACGTGCTGAACCAGCCCGAAAGTCTTTCGACACGCAATGTGGCCATTCAGCAGGGCATCGCGCTGACCAACGACATCCGGCGACTCGATCAGCGGACGCGGGAAGTGCGCCGTGACGTCAATCAGCGGGTCGTGCAGTCGGTGACTACAGTTAACGAACTGACGAGGCAAATCGCTGGCCGATGCTCTAACGTCGATCGATGGCCTGGACGCGACGATTACTTCCGATCGAAGGCTGCAATTGAACAGCGAGGGGGTGAATCTCGACGAGGAAGCGGTGCGTGTGATTACCTACCAGATCGACTTCGCCGCCGCCGAAACGGTCGAAGACCTCTTGAATCTTCTGAATCGCTCACCCGCCAGCGGCGTGACCGCGGAGATCAATGCCGCGGCGAACGGTATTGATCTCCGCTCGCGACTGAGCGGTTATGATTTTTCGATCGGCGAAAACGGGGGTACCTCCGCGACCCAACTCGGCCTGCGGAGTTTCTCGACCTCGACGCGACTCGATGAACTGAATGATGAGCGGGGCGTCGCCACCCTGAATGGCGTAGATTTTCGCATCCAGCGATCCGACGGTGTAACGCTCGACATCGATCTCTCCACCGCAACCACCATCCAGGACGTTCTGGATCTGCTGAACGCCGCCGGGGGTCTCAGCGCGCGTTTGGTGCCCACCGGCAATGGGATTTTGATCGAAGATCAGGCCGGAGGACCCGGCTCCCTGGTCATTACCAAGGAAACAACCCGTTCGTCCGCCTGGGACCTGGGGCTGATTCCGGTCAATCAAGGATCAATCTCCGGAAACGGAGTGCCTCCCGCGATTACCGGATCGGACGTGAATCCCCAGGAGGTGCGCGGGATTTTCAACACGCTGATTCGATTGCACGCGGCGCTGACCTCGGGCAATACCTCCGAACTGGAGCGACTCGTCAACCTGCTCGATGAAGATCACTCCCGCCTGATCTTCGCGCGCAGCGGCATCGGCGCCGAACAACAGAACCTTGATTCGATCGGGCAGCGGTTGGTTGACGAGGATGTGCAGCTGAAGCAGGCACTTTCCCAGGAAATCGACGCCGACCTTGCGGAGTCGATTTCGGAACTGGCGGCGCGGCAAGCCGCCTTGCAGGCCTCGCTGCAACTGACCGCGAAGGTATTCCAATTGACCCTGCTCGATTTCCTGTAAGGCCGAATTTTCTGATTCTGCCGATTCCGCTTTGCCGATGAACTATGTGGATCACGCGCGCGTCAACAAGACGGCGGGGAGAAAGCAGCGAGGAACCGGCCATGATCATCCACACGACCCGATTCGGTAACGTGGAGTTCCAGGCCGACGATATTTTGACGCTTCCCAAAGGCCTGGTCGGTTACGAGACCGAACAGTATTGGGTGCTGCTGGCGGACGAAGATAATGAATCGATCGCCTGGCTGCAGCAGGTCGCACGTCCGGAACTGGCGATGGCGGTTGTCAGCCCCCGGCGGTTCGTACCCGACTACAATCTGCACGTCTCCAGCCGGCAGCTGGAACTGCTGCAACTTTCGCCGGAAGCCTCGCCCTACGTCCTGGTCGTGCTAAGTCGCAATGCCGACCAGCTTACGATCAACCTTCGAGCTCCGATTCTGCTCAATCTGCAACAGCGTCTGGGGCGCCAGTTGCTGACGCTGGACGAGCAGCCATTACAGCTCGCCGTCGCTCGCGTCGATGCTCGTTTCAAACAAACGGCTTGAAACGACTGCATCGGCCCGTCTTTTTTCGGTACGGCACTTTGCTGCGCGGACACCCGCATTCAATCCGCTTTCAATCGGAGCGCGCCATAGTCGTTGCACGTTGAAAAACGGTAACGCTTCGGCAAGAGAGTGATTCTAGGTAAGGTGCGCTACCGATAGAACCTGCTGCAGGGCGAGATTCGGCCCACAAACAGTTATATGTTTCCCTAATACAGGAGGTTGCCACGATGCTGGTACTGTCGAGACATCGTGACGAGAGCATTATTATCGGTGACGACATCGTTGTTACCATCGTGGACATACGCGGCGACAAGGTGCGATTAGGAATTAACGCTCCCCAGGACGTGCCTGTGCATCGGCAGGAAGTTTACGACGCGATTCAGCGCGAGAATCACAAGGCGTCCCAGATTCAGCCGTCCGACACCCGGGACGTCGGCAAGAACGGTTAGCACGTATCTCCTTTCCCACCCTGTCAATACGTCGCCGCCCGGCCATCCAGGGATGGCGCGCGGCGGTGCGACCGGGCCACGAGTTCCGCGGACCGTGCGACAACCCCGCTCGCTTCCGGGGGTGCTGACAAAATCGTGTGGGAGAACCGGCATGGCCCTGTTTCGCGGCGGGGCAGTTCGATCGGTCCGACCGCGAATTACCCCGCACGAAATGCGCTTCGGCCGCGGTTTCCACTCAGGATTTCGTTTTCCGGAAGAATCCGCATCGTCATGTCGTCGAGACATGCCAGACCGAATTCTCACGCGATCGACATTCGCGATCCGGTCCCGCACCACGGTGAAAACGGCACAATTTCCAGCGACTTACGCTTCCTAACCGGTTAAGCCACTTGCGATGATGGCGAAGCGGCGGGAACTGGTCGCATTCCTTGCCGCGCTTCGATTTTCCAGCGCTCGCGATTAAGTACAAAGCGTTTGCCAATCGGAATCGCGGAACTCTCGTCGGCGGCGCGGGACCAATTGCATCGGAAAAAACGACTTTACCGATCGAATCTACGGGTTGCGACCTGCGCCAATCACCCACCGGGAAATTCATACGCATTTTACCCCGGCTCACTAACACCTGCATCTAATGCAGACGATACATTTTTATAGAAGTTCGGTGGCTCCCCGGATTCCCGCGAGTTGTGTGCTCGCGACAGATGGTAAACGGGAGCAGAGTCAAACTGCGGCCGATCGCACCGGATGGATTACCACCCCAAACCGGTCAGGCAGCGTCCAGAATCAATTTTTTACCGACACGATGGGGTGCCTGGAATGTCACGAATCAACACGAACGTCGCGTCGCTGGTTTCACGAATCAATCTGTTCAAGGCCAACAGCGATCTGCAGGTTTCGCTGAACCGGCTCAGCACCGGTCTGCGTATCAACACTGGCAAGGACGACCCGGCCGGACTGATCGCCAGCGAGGCGCTCTGCAGCGATATCGTCTCGATCAATCGAGCGATCTCGAACACGCAGCAGGCGGATGGGTTGGTCGCGACAACGGAAGGCGCACTGAGTCAGATTTCGCAGCTGCTCAATGACATCCGCGGACTGGTAACCGAATCCGCCAACACAGGTGCGTTGAGCTCCGAGCAGATTGCCGCGAATCAGCTGCAGGTTGACGCCTCTTTGGAAGCGATTGACCGGATCGCCGCAAGTACGAGCTTCCAAGGCAAGAAACTGTTGGATGGGAGCCTGGGCTTTGTTACTTCCAGTGTCAGTTCCACTAATATTGCGGCCTTAGATATCCAACAGGCAAGCCTGCCATCATCGGGCTCTTTGGCGTTGACCGTCAATGTGACGACGGCGGCCGCCAAGACGACGATTACCAGTTCCAACGCCAATCTGGTCGGCGCGGTGGTCGTCGAGATCAAGGGTTCGAAAGGCGCCGAAGTGTTTACATTCGGCACTGGCACGACTGCCGCGGCGATCGTTGCCGCAGTCAGCATGGTTTCCAACGCGATTGGCGTCGACGCAACGACAAACGGTGCGGGCGCCTACGTCTTCACGTCCCAGAAATACGGTGCCGACGCGATTGTGGAAGTCACCGCGATTAGTGGCACGTTCACGGGTGCGGGCACACGCGCGACCGGGACCGATGTCGCCGGCAATGTCAACGGTGCCGTCGTGTCGGGCAAAGGCCTCTCCATCACCTTGAATACTTCGACGCTTGATCTGCAAGCTTCGCTGACACGACTTTCGGAACGACGGTCGGCAGCACCAGCTTCAACATCACGGGGGGTGGCACTCAGTTCCAACTCGGGCCGGATGTGTTGAGCAATCAACAATCCAGAATCGGATTCCAGAGCTTCAACTCGACCGGATTGGGCGATGCGATCGCCGGCGTCCAACGACGATTGTATGAACTCAAGTCCGGTGAAGCAGCCGATCTCGCCAACGCCGATACGCTGGATGAGGTTATCTCCCGCATCAATGCGGCGAACAACGGGATTCGAGCCGACTACAACGCGGCGCGCAGCGGCTGAACGCACTGATCGATGATCTGGCCGGAACTCCGACCAAGAACGGGCTTCCCAGCGGCAAGTCGCTCTTCGACGCGCGGAAGGAATCGCTCCAGCAGCGTATCGACGCCAATCAAACGCGTATCGACCTGCTGGCTATTCCACCCGAGACTCATGGCCCCTACGGTAATGGGAGCGAGACCCCGGTCAGTTCGTTCTCGCTCGACGCCTGAGAAGGCGCCAACCTCAACGGTATCGATACATGCCGACGCGCGAGCGATGATCGGCAAATGGCGGGTGCGCGTCATCGTCCCGGCGGATCGCCCGCAGGATCAGTGCGGCCAGCACCCCGACGACGAAGCCGCCGATATGCGCCCACCAAGCGACGCCGCCAGTGCGCATGCTGGTGATCGCCATCGTTCCCTGGAAAAACTGCATCAGGAACCAGAACCCCAGAAACAGCGGCGCGGGAAGCACGACGATCTGCGCAAATCCCAGCAGCGGGACGAGCGACAAGACGGTCGCCCGGGGATAGAGCACAAAATACGCCCCCATCACTCCCGCAATGGCGCCGCTCGCCCCGATCGTCGGCACAGGGCTTGAGGCGTTGGTGACCAGGTGTACCAACCCGGCTGCCACGCCACTCACCAGGTAAAACAGCGCATATCCGACATGCCCCAGGCGGTCCTCGACATTGTCGCCAAAGATATACAGGAACCACATGTTTCCAAGGAAATGCAGCCAACCGCCGTGCAGAAACATGCAGCTCACCAGCGTTATCCAGGGCGGAATCGTCGTGGCCGGCAATTCGTGAATGCGCACAAATTCCTGCCCTCGAATCCGCACGACTTCCTGCATTTTGACCGTTTCATGCGGATGCAGGACACGGATCGGAATCATCCCATATTTCTCTTCCAGCCCCTCGCCAGGCCGACCGGCCGCCGCCAGCTGCAACAAGAAGACGCAGGATGTAACGAACAATACGACGTAATTCGTAAGCGGCGGGTGATGGGAGGGGATATTGTCGCGGAGCGGTATCATGAATATTCTGCTCTGGAGCTTCCGAACGAGTACCTGGCGTGGGCCTTCGCTGGCATGATAGAGCATCCCGGCCGCTTGTGCACTGGCGAATGACGGAGGATTCAGTGTGGCAGGGACTTTGTAGCTTGGCGGGCGGATTTGTATGTGGCTGACGATTCTGGCTGTGGTGCTGCTGATTGCGGCGATTGCCGGCGGGATCGTGATGACGACCGTCGGACTGCCTGGCAACTGGGTCATCGTTCTGGCCGCGGCATTTTATGCGGTCGTCGTCACCGGCAATTCCCGGCTGACGCTCAGCTGGTATGGAGTCGGAACGGTGACACTATTCGCCATTGTCGGCGAGCTTGCCGAACTTCTGGCAGGCGCCCTGGGGGTTGCGCGGGCCGGGGGCAGTCGCCGCGCGATTACGCTCGGATTGATCGGCTCGGTGTCCGGCGGTATCGCCGGCCTGGTGATCGGCGTGCCTGTTCCTGTGGTCGGCAGTCTGATCGCAGGCGTCTTGGGAGCCTGCCTGGGCGCGTTTGCAGGTGCCGTGCTAGGTGAGCGCTGGCGCGGCCGGGACTACGACCATAGCTTCTCCGTAGGTCAGGCCGCCTTCTGGGGCCGGATGCTCGGCACGGTCTCGAAATTGACCGTATCATTCCTGATGGCGCTGGTGCTGCTGTTCGCGCTGGTCTGGTGAGATCGTTTCGCAGCGCTCGGGGCGCGCCCACGACCTACGGAGCGACTTTCTGCGAGTCGACCTTCTGCTCCGGAAAATCCTGAGCGTATCTTTTCAGCAATCGATTCACGTCGGCGTCGACGACATACAGCTTGCCCCGAATCACCTTCGTCTCTTGCGGTTTCAGACCCCCAATCCGAAAATCGCTGTGCAGGCAACTGATCACGCCCTGGAAAATCTCTTGATACGGCTCCCAGGCCACCGCCAGGATCTTGCGATTATCCGAGGAAAAGCAGCCGCACAAGCTGTGCGACGGAACCAGTTTGCTCAACGGGCGGGGATTGACGTCGTCCCGATCGACGTGCGCCGGGCAGTAGACCTGCCCCGGCGTGTAACGCGCTTTTTCCGCCCAGGGCGTCGTCGGCAGACGCGTGAGACTTCCATCCAGAAGAATAAAACACTGCCTCGCGTACTGGGGAACAAGCGTCCGCGCGTCTTGGGTCGCGCAGCCCGTGAACTTGTCGACCCGCATGCACGGCTGGGCCCAATGCGCGAGCGAAGGCTGGGCCATCGGATTGTGCGCTACGACTTGAAAATCGATCTCGTCGATTCCCGCAGTGATCGTATGCATGACGATCACGCCGTCTTGCAAATGGTCCTCCAGTTTGATCACTTTCCCGTCGATGCCTCCGGCGATCCGTTGGGATTGGTGAGGGATCACCGTTTCGCGCCAATCACGATCGGTCGATCCCGGCCTGCAGTAGGCTTCCAGGTAATTGATGCGAATCTCTTCGCCTGGAAATTCACCACGAATCGAGAGGAACTTCGATTCCCATTCAATACGTAAGGGAGACGGCGTTGGGGAGTCGTCGGGCAAGTCGCCCGCCACCGCCAGGGACGGCAACGACGGATGCAAGCGCGGTGCCAGAATCGATCCCAGAGCTGCCGCCCCCAGGGACCAGTGAAAGTGCCGGCGATCCTCGACGCGTTCCGTGGAAGACCTGGTCGTCATGTTCGATTTCCTCGACGTTACGAAAACAGTCCGTACCAACATACGGCTGCCGTGCCGCCGGGATTCCACGAATGCGATTTCGGTCAGCTATTTCGGTGCCACAGTGCAGATGATCTTGCTCCCCTGCTTGAGAGGAGGCGCTTCCAGCTTGCCATGTTCGAGCAACTGCTGCAGCACATGTTGCATGACCCGCTCCCCTTCGTCGATGTGGGCATTCTCGCGCCCGCGAAACACCACCGATACCTGCACCTTATCCTTGTGCTGCAGGAATCCCTTGGCCTGCTTGACCTTGAACTCGATGTCGTGCTCGCCTGTTTTCGGGCGCAGCCGGATTTCCTTGATCTTTGTCTGATGCGTATGGTGGTGCGATTTCTTGCGCTTTTCGTATTTAAACTTGCCGTAGTCCATGATTCGGCAGACCGGCGGCCGTTCCGTCGGGGCCACCTCGACCAGATCTAGCGACAATTCGCGAGCGCGCGCAATCGCCTCCGCTGTATTGAGAATTCCAAGTTGTTCACCTATGGCCGAAATCACGCGCACCGGTGAAATACGAATCTGTTCATTGACCCGAGTTTGGTCACGATCGACGATAGTTAGGCTCCTTCTGTCAGAGTAATGAACTCAGGCGGCTCGCCAAGGACGGGTCGGTCCGCCGGCCGCCAACGATGATTTTGGATCGAGTATTTCCTAGGAACGACAGGGCGTCAACCGTCATGCGGGCGGAATTTCCCAGGAATCTGCGGCTAATACTCATTCCCGACCCCCCGTCCACCAAGCCCGGCGTCGCCGCTGAACGTCTTGCGCACCGTTCGCTCGCGCACTTCCGCCTGCAGCTTCTCCAGCGCCTGTTCCACTTTCATTGCGCCCAGATCCCCCGCGATTCGATCGCGAACCGAGACCGTTTCCGCTTCGGCGTCGCGCGGGCCGACCACAAACATGTACGGGATCAGTTCCAATTGCGCGTCCCGGACTTTGCTGCCCAGCTTTTCCGAGCGATAGTCGACGGAAACGCGTAAGCCGGCTTCGCGCAGCCGCGCCTCCACCCGCCGGCCATATTCCTCCGATTTTTCGCTGACCGTCAAAATGCGGACCTGATCCGGGGCCAACCAGAGCGGAAACGCCCCGGCAAAATGCTCGATCAGCACTCCGATGAACCGCTCCATCGAACCCAGGGGCGCGCGATGGATCATCACCGGTCGATGCACATGATTATCGGCGCCGACGTAACTCAAGCCGAACCGTTCGTCGCTCGGAAGATTATAGTCGAGCTGTACAGTGCCAAGCTGCCATTCCCGGCCGATGCAGTCGGTGACCACGAAATCGGCCTTGGGACCGTAGAACGCAGCCTCACCCTCCTCTTCGGTGAAGTCCATTCCCAGGTTGCGGCAAACCGCCGCCAGCGATTGCTGGGCTCGATCCCACTGCTCGGGGCTGCCGACGTACTTGCCGCTGGCCGGATCGCGAAATCCCAACCGCACGCGGTAGTTCTCCAGCCCCAGCGACCTGAGCACAAATTTGGTCATATCGATGCAGCCACGAAATTCGTCTTCCACCTGTTCGTCCGTGCAGAAAATGTGCGCGTCGTCCTGCGTGAATCCACGGACGCGGGTCATTCCGTTCAACTGTCCCGATTTCTCGTAGCGGTACACGGTACCAAATTCGGCAAGCCGCAGAGGCAGTTCGCGATAGCTGCGCGGCTCCGTCTGATAGATCATCACGTGGTGCGGACAGTTCATCGGTTTGAGCAGATACCGCTCCTGTTTGGTGGCCCAACGCTCCAGCACGCGAATTTTGCCTTCCAGGCTGCCGGCGAAGTCGTACCCGCGCAAGTCGGCCCCCAGCACGGCCGCCGCTTCCATGAGTTTTCGCTCGTCGTCGCGCGAGAATCGCCCTTGCTCCAGGCCGCGTTGCAGGGCATCGACAATTTGCCCGGCGTCGTGGTCGAAAATCGGCGTGAACTGCGCGTCACGGTAATAGGGGAAGTGGCCGCTGGTCTGATAGAGTTCGACGCGCCCGATATTCGGCGAATAGACCGGCAGGTACTGGCGGCGCCGCAGTTCCTCGCGGACGAAAGTCTCCAGCAAACCGCGAATCAGCGCGCCTTTGGGATGCCAGAGCACCAGTCCTTGCCCGACCTTCGGATCGACCGAAAAAAGCTGCAGCTGTTTGCCCAGCAACCGATGATCGCGTTTTTTGGCTTCTTCGATCTTCGCCAAGTGCGCGTCGAGTTCTTCCTGGGTGAAAAACGCGGTCGCGTAGAGCCGCTGCAACTGCTGCCGCGACGCGTCCCCTTTCCAGTAAGCGCCCGCCACCGACAGCAATTTGAACGCACCGATCGCCTTGGGGGAAGGAACATGCGGGCCGCGGCAAAGGTCGAGGAACTCTCCCTGCCGGTAGAACGACACTTGCGCGTGGTCCTTGAGTCCCGTATCGAGGTGCTCGACCTTCAACTCCTGATGCAGTCCGGCACATATCGATCGGGCGTTTTCCCGCGGTTCCTCGAGCCGCTCGAACGATTCGTCCTGCGCAATAATCCGCTTCATTTCCGCTTCAATCGCCGGAAAATCGTCCTCCGTCAGCGCACGCGGCAACGCCATGTCGTAATAGAAACCACCCTCGACCGTCGGACCGAACGCCAACTGCACATTCGAGTGCAGTCGCATCACCGCTCGTGCCATGATGTGCGCCGCCGAGTGCCGCATGACCGCCAGCGACTCGGCGTCCTTCGCGGTCAAGATCCGCATCGCAACCCGACCCGATTCCGGCAAGCGAAAGTCGAGCCCCACCGTCGTGCCGTCCACCTGCGCGGCCAGCGCGGCCTTCGCCAGCCGGGGCCCGATCGATGCGACCACATCCTTGGGGGTTACAGGTGCACTGAATTCCTTGATACTGCCGTCGGGTAATTGAACTTCCAGCATGAGTTTCCATAATGCGAGTGAACGGGAATCGGCCGTCAGATCGGTACAAAGGACCTGGACAGGCGCGAACCACAGGCAGTCGGTCCACCAAGGGACCGAGGTGCGTAAAGTATACGATTGTTAGTACTTGTGGCAAGTCAAGGTGCCCCGTATAATCGCTCCCAGTCCAAGCGTCGCATCGACGTGCGGCACCAAGAAACGCCGCTTCGCCGAGCACGCGGATACAAAGCTGTCCCCGACGGGACCAACCCCCTCCGCAGGTCGCGCCATCCTCGACCGGTCGAAGAGTCGGGGCCCGAATTAAAGAACTAGCGTCGGGGCAGGACTTGGAGAAACGATTCGAACGTGCATTAAAAAGGGCGGTTAGCTCAGTTGGTTAGAGCGCCACGTTGACATCGTGGAGGTCACAGATTCGAGTTCTGTACCGCCCATTTTTTCTAAGTCTCGCCGAAACAAGAACTTGTTACCTTGCGACGTTCGCAAGTGCGGCTGCATTCCCGAAGTGACAAACGACCCCACGGGGTCTTTTGCGCAAAGGAGCAATCGCACCATGCCGAAGCTAGTCACCGCATTCCCCAAGTATCGCCGCCGAGCAGACCGAGATTCAGCCTTTGTAGTCGTTGCCGGCAAACGCATCTATCTTCCAGGCCCGTATAACTCCCCTGAATCGCGGGCCGAGTACAAGCGCCTGTGTCTTGAGTGGCAAGTGAGCGACCAACAACCGGAATCGCCACATGCGAACGAACTCACGATCACAGAATTGATAGACCGATTCTGGATTTGGGCGCAAGCCTTCTACGTGAAGAACGGCCGGCCAACCGGCGCCGCCGAGAACATTCGGCCGACGCTTCGCCTTCTGAATCAGACCTACGGCCACACCCGCGCAATCGACTTCGGCCCCCTGGCACTCAAGGCGATGATGCAGGCATTTGTGAATAGGGGCCTGAGCCGTCGCGGCGTCAATGACGGGATGCACCGAATCCGCCAAGTTTTCAAATGGGCCGCATCCGAGGAGATTATTCCCGAGGAAATCCACCGCGCCTTGATGACGGTAAGCGGCCTGCGAAAGCATCGGACGCCGGCGAGGGAAACACAGCCGGTAATGCCCGTTGCCGATGACGTGGTTGACCGCACGCTGCCCTACTTGCCATCCGTCGTACGCGACATGGTTCAGCTTCAACGCCTGACAGGTGCGCGGCCTGGGGAAATAATCCAAATGCGGCCGGCCGACATTGACCGTACGGGCCCCGTCTGGCGATTCACGCCGCAGGAGCACAAGACCGAGCACCACGAACGAAAACGCATTGTCTGCATTGGACCGCGGGCCCAGATGATCTTAAAGCCCTATTTGCTGCGGGCCGATGAAACCTGCTGTTTTGTACCGTCGGAATCGGCCGAGAAACAGCGCCGCCGGCGGACGATGAACCGCACGACGCCGCTTTCCTGCGGGAACTTGCCAGGGGATCGGAGCACCAAACGCCGCCGATCCCCGCCGGGTGATTGCTACTCTACCGACACGTATCGCCGAGCCATCACCCGCGGCTGCGAATTGGCATTCGGGATGCCTGCCGAACTGAGGAAAATTCCCGCGAAGGGCCGGGCCCCCGAACAGGAGCGCCGCCGGCTGCAATCGCTTGCGAACGAGTGGCGGGCCGCAAATTGTTGGCACCCGCACCAGCTACGGCACACAGCCGCAACCGAAGTACGCCGCACGTTCGGCCTTGAGCACGCGCAAATGGTATTAGGCCATTCCCGAGCCGACGTCACGCAAACCTATACCGCCCGGAACCTGGAACTGGCCGAAACCGTCGCGGCCCAAATGGGATAAAATCGAACTGCCGGTTGCGACTGATCCTCGCGCAGGCTGGCCGTCGAATCGGGAAACACAATCCGCCCGCATTCGACGGCCGGCCACCGGCCACGAAAGGGATTGTGTCATGCCACGCAAGCGCAGCCGCGGGGAACTCCGCGAAGCTATCAAGGCCGGCCGAGGCAAAAAATACTTCGGGCGATTCGAGACCTACCAGAACAAAGCGGGCGAAACCGTCAAGGACAATGGGGCCTACGCGCAAACCATCACCGCACCGATAACGCACCTGCCGCCGGCCTCGGCTGAGGAACTCAAAGAGCGCCTTCGGATGCTGTACGATGCAGCCGCGGCCAACTACAGCGCAAAGGATCGAATCGCCAGCGCATTGCGCACGCTATTGGCCGATCATGGAATCGCCGATCCCGCAGCGATCCCGCCGGCGTCCGACATGGAATTTCCAATG